>Ga0105047_10018791_pt1 | contig 10691 bp, 9 predicted proteins | sample MAT04_FD_78384 | JGI IMG/M metagenome (GOLD analysis project Ga0105047, IMG submission 78384) | Freshwater microbial communities from Lake Fryxell liftoff mats and glacier meltwater in Antarctica - MAT-04 (megahit assembly) | ecosystem: Environmental > Aquatic > Freshwater > Ice > Liftoff...
AGTTCACCGGAGGAGGTCTCGATGATTCCGCACGCGCCCGCTCTCGACACCGCCGAGGCGAGCTGTGACCGGGCGATCCATCCCATCGGCGCTTGAACGATCGGGATGTCGACGCCGAGGTCGCGGCTGACCCGGTTGTCGAACGCGGCAGGGAGTGGCGATGTCATCTCGCCATCTTGGCGATCAACCAACGACGAGGGGGAATCGGGGGTCCTCGCCGAGTGGACCACCTTCGACGAGGCCGTTCGGTTCGTCCGTCGCGCTGATCGCTGAAGCCGTCGGGTGGGTGCCGGGCAGGGTGGCCCGCGGGCCGGTTGCGGCGCCGCCGGTTCTGACTCCGTCGAGGGAGGTTTGCGACGCTTCCGATGAGTGCCGCCCCTACCCAGTGGGGTCGAGTGTGCGGTACCGGTGCGCCCGGCCGTCGAGATCCGTCCAGAGACTGGTGCTGTCAAAAGGGAACCGTGGCCGTCGTGCGAACCCGGGCACGACGACGAGATCATCCGATGGCCAGCCTGCGAAGGGGGCATCTCGAGAACGAGGAGAGACTGTCGGCGACTGTCGCAAGCTGCGCTACGCCGGACCGGTTCGTATCAGGGTAATCGGCAGCCCCACAACGCAGACCCCGACTTTCAGCACCCTGCTACGATTTGTACGTGCGTGTCCCGAACGGTTCGGCGTCGGTGCACCGACGGCTCCTTCGGACCGTGTCGAGCATCGAAAGAGTTCGGCCTCGGGCCCGTGTAGGCCTTCGGCGCTCATGGCGGGTCTTCGTCGTGGCCAGCAGTATCGGAATCGTCGTGAGCGCGTGCGGCGACGATCCGCTTCCGCCTGGGTCGGTCGCCGGGTCAGCCGAGACCGGCGACGGCGCCCAAGCTGCCGACGTCGTCATCGATGTGACCGCCGAGGCAATGCCCATCGACGAACGGCTGTTCGGCACGAATGTGCCGGCGTGGATCGGCCCAGAGCAACTTGCCGATCTGACCTTCCAGGCCGATACGGTCCAATCAGGAGTCTCGCTGCTTCGATTCCCCGGCGGGAGTTGGAGCAATTGGTACGACTGGTCTGCGTGTGAGGTCAGCGATCCCGAGCGGTGTCCCTTTGTCGGATCAGCGCGACCGACCGACTTCATCGACTTCATGCAGGCGACCGGGCTCCCGGGCATGTGGACATTGTCGATCAACCACTCGGCGCAGAGCGCTGCGGCGGCGGTTGCCTTCTTCAATGGCAGCGCTGATGACGAGCGCCCGATCGGTACAGATCGCTACGGCGTCGATTGGACGACGGTGGGCTTCTGGGCAAGCCTTCGCACCGGCGGGGGCAACCCTGATCCACACCGAATCGAGCTCTGGGAGGTCGGCAACGAGGTCTTCGGGGGCAAACCTGAGACCGGTGGCGAGCAGTGCGCCAGCTTCGGATGGGAGGACGTGTGGACGTGCGACGGTGCCGAGTATGTGAACGGCGATGCGGACCATGACGGATTCCTGGCGATTCGCTCTGCGATGGTGGAGGTCGACTCCAGCATCCAGGTCGGTGCCGTCGGCGTCAGCGAGGCCTCGGAATGGAGCAACTGGGGCAACGAGGTGATCGATGGTGCGGGCAACGACATGGACTTCTACGTGGTGCATGCCTACGGTTTCGATCAATCGCCTTCCGGCGAATCGGCGGTACGTCGCCCCGTTGAGCTCTGGCCCGGCCTCGTCGACGATGCGCGGAGCGGTTTGGCCGCTGATGTGCCGCTCGCCATCACCGAGTACAACCTCGTGTCGTTCGAAGCCGGCGACACCGAGCAGTCGATGACCAGGGCGATGAATGCGCTCTACATCGCTGACAGCATCGGTCAGCTCGCAGCGAGCGGCGTCGAGATTGCGAATCAGTGGAACCTTGGAAACGGCACAACAGGAAGCGGGACGGACTATGGCATGATCAGCATGGATGACGGCACCCGGTTCCCCCAATACGAGGCAATGGCGATGTGGGGTCGCGCCGGCTCGAGTCTGCTCCCGGCCGATCTTGACGATGATGATCTCCGCGTGTACGCCACGAGGCACGACGACGGGCGACTCTCCATTCTTGTCTTCAACCTGTCCGGGGAGGAAATGGAGCGCACCATTCGCCTGACCGGGGACGTGATCGATGGGGACGCGCAGCTCTCCAGCGTGTGGGCTCGTGAACTGTCTGATCAAACGATGTCGAGCGAGTCATCGTCGATTCCGATCTCGGATGGGTGGTCGAGTCTGACCCTCCGTCCGTGGTCGATGAACGAGCTGGCGGTGAGCGCGCCATGAGTGAGCGGAGGCCGGTGCTGCTCACCGTGTCCGGTCGGATTCCTGACGATCTCGACGAACAGGTTGCTGCAGGCAGTCGACCACGGGCGGACTACACCGTGTTGGCTGAGGCGTTCAACGCCGACCTGATCGACGTCGACGGCGCCCTCAGGTCGACGGGCCTCGCTGGCCGCCTGCTCCATCGGGCGGGGGGCCCGGGCCTGCTGCTCGGATGGTATTGCTTTCGCCGCCGCCGTCACTACGAGGTGATCGTCACCGACGGTGAACACGTCGGGCTCCCCTTGGCGCTGCTCTGCCGACTACTGGGATGCCGGAGGGCGCGGCACATGATGATCGCTCACATCCTGTCGACCTCGTCCAAGGCTCGTTTGATCCGCAACGCCCGACTGGGCGGTCTGATCGATCGGTACGTGGTCTACTGCTCCTCGCAGCGTGACTTCATTGTTGCGGAACTCGGCGTGCCCTCGGACCGAGTGATGCTGTCGACCTTCATGGTCGATACGAAATTCTTCGCTCCGGACCGCGTGAGCGTGCCGCAGGAGCGGATGATTTGCAGCGCCGGACTGGAGCGGCGCGACTATCGGACCTTCCTGCGTGCCGTCGATGGTCTCGACGTTCGGGTGCTGTTCACCGCTGTGAGCCTCTGGTCGAAGCAGTCCGACTCGAGCGCTGGCGTTGCTCTACCGTCGAATGCCGAAGTCAGAAAGCTGACCTTGTTCGAGCTGCGCGAAATGTACGCACGATCCCGGTTCGTGGTGATGCCGCTGGAGAACGTGGAGTTCCAGGCCGGGATCACCACCATCCTCGAAGCCATGGCGATGGGCCGGGCCGTGATCTGCACTCGTGCGCCGGGTCAGACCGACACGGTGGTGGAAGGCGAGACCGGACGGTACGTGACACCGGGCGATGCGCACGAACTCCGGGAAGCAATCGTCGATCTGCTCGGCGATGACCGGACGTCCCGTCTGATGGGTGACACAGCTCGCGACTGGGTGGTCGCCAATGCCGATATCGAACAGTACGCCAGGCGACTCGCCGCTCAGGTCGAGTCGTTACGCGCTGGCGTGTCCGTTTGACGTGAGCGCCCACGGCATCGGGTCGACTGGATCGAAGGTCGTCGTCATCCGATAGTCCGCCCCATCGCGAAGCGCACTGCTCAGCGCAAGGGTGATCTCGTTGACGTGGAGGCAGTACCGGGCAGACAGCCGAGGTGACCGCCCCTCGGTGACTGCTTCGGCAAGATCTGCGACACCGCGGGCGAAGTCCATCTGGTGTCCACCCCGGTATCGGTAACGTTGCGTCGACCCGACCATCGAGACCCGCCGCTTCGGCAGCCACTGGTGACGTTGACGGATGTTGATCGACCGGCGTATGGTAACTTTCGAGTCGTAGAACCAAGTGTCGTCAGTCGAGAGCACACCGTGGTCGCCGATCACACGCAGGGTGTGATCGTGTGGTGCGATCAGCGTGCAGCTCACTCTCGCGATGACCCCGGACGCGAAGTTGAGGATTCCGATCGAGAGGTCCGTTCCATCGACCTTGACGCCGTCCTTCTCCGGAATGCGGCAGTCTGCGAATCCCTTGATCGAGACGACGGGGCCGAACATCGCCGGGAGCCAGCTCGTGATGTACCCGGCGTGTTCGATGACCGTGCCGACCTCGAACTCGTCGCGCGCCGGCCAGGGCGCGCCGGCCGTACTCCTCCAATGGCGGTACGCCATCTGGTGGATCAGGCCATCGTCCATTTCGGCGTAAACGAGCCGGACGGTCCCGATCCGATCTTCACGGATGGCCTTCCAGATGGTCTGGGCGGATTCTCCGAGCAGGCTGCACGGGGCGGCTGACAGCTGCAGGCCCTGTGCCTCGGCGAGTTCGACCAGCTTCACGGCGTCGGAGAAATCCATCGCCAGCGGCTTCTCCGAATAGACGTGCTTGCCCGCCTCGAGCGCCGCTCTCGTGACCTCGACGTGACTTCGGGGATTGGTGAGATTGAGCACGATCTCGACGCCGTCGTCCGCGAGGAGAGCACTTGGAGATGCGGCGACCTCGTAGCCGTGATGACTGGCGAAGCGCCGTGCCCGGTCGATGTCTCGGTCTGCCACCGCCACGACCTCCAAACCGGAGTACTTGGCGAGGGTGTGGGCGTAGTAGTCGGCTACGAACCCGCAGCCGATGATGCCGATTCCAGTCATCCAAAGACCTCCTCGTCTGAACGGCGCGGATGGGCCATGAAATGTACAGTATCTCGACGTCGACCGAACGGTCTCGCTAACGTGAGCCTCATGGTGCAGGGAACGTCCACATGAGCGCTCCAGGTCCTATCCGTTTCGGTCTCATCGGTGCTGGCCGGGTAGCGGTCGATTTCGCAGCAGGGCTTTCTGAGGTGCCCGATGCCGCAGTATCGGCCGTTTGGTCGCGATCCGCCGACACGGCGAACCAATTCGTCTCGCGATTCCCCGGAACCCGACGTGCTGTCGACACGATCGATCTCGTGGACGCGAGCGACGTCGACATCGTCTATGTCGCAACGCCGCACCACCGCCACGCCGACGACAGCCTGCTGGCGCTGCGTCACGGAAAGCCGGTGTTGTGTGAGAAGCCATTCGCGCTCTCTGCGGCGGAGGCTCGTACCGTTGTCGACGAAGCTCGCGACCGGCAGCTCTTCTGCATGGAAGCGATGTGGATGAGGTGCCTCCCGGCGATACATCGAGCCAAGGAACTGGTCGATCAGGGCGTCATCGGGGAACCGAGGATGCTGTTCGCCGATTTCGGTGCGGCGACTCCGTACGATCCTGGCAGTCGTTTCTTCGACCCTGAGCAGGGTGGCGGCGCGCTACTCGATCGTGGCGTGTATGCCGTGTCGCTCGCACATCTTCTCCTGGGTACACCGGACTCGGTTGTCGGGCTCTCGTCGCTCGCACCGACTGGTGTCGACGAGCAGATGGGGGCGGTGTTGCACTTCCCCCGCCGTCGGATCGCAATGATCGCGGCAGCACTGGGCACCACGACTCCGAGTGCGGCCGTCATCACGGGGACCTCTGGGCAGTTGCACCTGGCGGCTCCGTTCTACTGTCCGAGTCGCCTGTCGATCGCCCTGACCCCGCTCTCGGTCGACGAGGATTCGGAGACCGTCTCACTGAAGGAACGAACTGCTGGCGCCCTCAAGCGCACGCAATTCGGTGGTGAAGTCGTTCGTGCGGCAAAGGCCGTGCTGCGTCGGCGAACCGTCGAGCGTTTCCCCATGTCGGGAAACGGCTACGGGTACGAAGCCGCTGAGGTCGTCAGATGTCTCAGAGCCGGGCTGACGGAGAGTCCCATGATGATGCTGGATGACTCCGTTGCGGTGATGGAGACACTCGACCTGCTGCACGCCTCGGCGGAGCGAGCGGGACCTCCCCGACGAGGCGAGAAGCCGGGGGAAATCCGTTGAGTGCGTGCTACTAGGGTATCGGAATGCCCAAGTCGAAGCGAATGCAACGTGCGCTTGTTCTAGGCGCGCTCGGCATGGGCGTGATTGTCGGGGCGCTCGGCTCGGCTGCGCTCCTGACGAAGGACACGAAATCGTCGAACGAGCCGACAGCGCCGGGGGAAACAGTCCCCGCACGTTCGGGGCCATCGCCGACAACCGGGACGCAGGATCCCGTCGCCGAGGACCAGCCGGCTTCGCAAGGGGCAGCACCGTCCTCGGACGGGCTCGGCTTCGTGGAATCGTTCGACGGCGACGTCGGACTCGACCGGTTCGACCACGGGATCTACCATCGAGGCGACCTTGCTGATGGCACGATCACCTGGCCGGGAGCTGCCATGACGTGGTCCGGCGACCACGACCTCAACTGCGGGACGCCGGACACGCAGCGAACGATTCACCGTGACGACGTGTCCGAATCGTTCTTCTTGTGCCGGGATCATCTCATGACCTCGATCGGTGATACCGACGGCTACTCCACCGGTTGGTTCTCCCCGAGACAGACATTCACCAGTGAAACAGAGGTGACGTGGGATGTGAACGTCACCGATCTCGGTAGTCGTCAATGGTGGGAGATGTCGATCATGCCCGAGTCGTTCGACTCCGGGGTGCCGGCGTGCCCTCACTGCTCGGTGATCTCCTGGCTCTCGCCGAGTCCATCGGGGCTCCCGGCCTATCCCGCTGGCTCGGTGGTGGTTGGCAATACCAGCCGAGGGTTCAACGTGTCCACCGATGGCGTCGACCGGAAGGTCCAGGAGTTCTACGAGATCTGCATGCTGGACCCCGAGGGCTGCGCGTCGAAATCGATCCGTCGCCCCTTCTCGGTCATCGACAATCAAGACGGCACGCTGACCGTGGAGTTCGGCGGGTTCGTCACCTACACCGTTCCCGGTTCCTTTCCCAGCGACGGCTTTCGAGTGGTGTTCAAGGATCACAACTACACCCCAGATAAGGACGGCCTGCCGGTTGGTTATACCTGGCACTGGGATTCGATCGTCATCCGCTGAGCCGAAGCGGAGGTCAGAGCACGAGTAGGCGATCGTATCCGGATGAGATTCGGGGATCGTTCGAGGACGCGATTTCATCGTTTGGGTCCTCCCCGTAGCGGGCACCGATCGGCCCTGTGCACAGCCCCATCGCGAGCGCGAACAAGAAGGCATTGCGCGGTTCCCAGCCGATGTCCACGTAGAGGAAGATGACGTACATGGCGACGAACAACACGCCGGTCAGAGCAACGACGGCGTCTTCGCCGTCTGGGGCTGCCCGCGCCCGCGACGCTCCCTGCATCATCGATCGTCCGACGATGTAGATGAGGCCCACGAACCCGCCGAATCCAGTTTTCGTCCAGATCCAGATGAACGAGTTGTGTGGGACGTAGGCGTTGAACTCGAATGCGCTGATGTCCGGGAGCGGGAATGGTCGGAGAAATGGCTGCCCGAAGCCGATGCCGAGTACCGGTGATGACCGGACGGTCGCCGACAGGTTCAGCGTTTCGAGCAGGCGGTAGAAGTCGGAGCTCTGGTCCTTTGCGCTCGCCTCCTCCGGGGCGATCACGGTCTTCACCGCTTGGGCGGGAAAGCCGGCAGTCGATTCCGAGTTCCAGAAGGCCCCGAGGTACCCGAGTGCGACCACGGCGCAGATCGGGATCACCTTCCAGAATGTTCGGCGCTGTCTCCAGAAGAGCACGATCCCGAACAACGCGAAGGCTCCTACGAGCGCGACGATCGCGGCTCGCCGCTGCGCAATGAGGTACACCCACGTGACCGGTATCGACGCGGCGAGCAATGTCAGTCGAATCGTCCAACTCACCTGCCGATAGGCGAGCGATGCGACGAGCGCCATCAGTACGAGATTGGCGCCGATCGCCGCACCGTGTTCATTCAGTGATTCCAGTGCGTCGCGCTCGGTTGCTGAAAGTCGTGAGAGGTAATGCAGCGACAGCAACGCTTGAACCGTGATCGCGACGAGGGCCACCCACATCAACCGTCGATAGTCCTGGCGCGAACGGCAGACGTTGACAACGAGGATGTAAAGCAATGGCAGGAGAATCAATGGACGAACTTCGAAGATCGCGGCGCGGAGATCGCCACCGCTGCTCACGCCGCGAACGAAACCCAGGAGTGTGGATACGCCGAGCACCAGCAACGGGTACAACAAGGGGGTCTTTCGCAGTAGTCGCCCTGTCGCCGACGCGTTCTTGTAGAGCGTGACGGCGACTGCCCACACGAGCATGATCTCGAGGGGACTCACCGATACCGCGTCCGAGACGTACATGATCGATTCGCCACTGGAGAGATTCTTTGCGAATGGAAACCACCAAACTGTCACGATGTCGCCGGTGAGTGTGAGTGCGAGCATGGCGCCGAGCGACAGACGGGGATACCAGATCCACGCCGCCATCAACAGCACGTAACAACCCCACGCAAACCCGTAATAGGGCTGGAAGTAGATCCGTTGGAGTGCCATCATCCCGATCGCGAGCCCGGCGAGCACGACCGTGACATACACGAGCCACCAGACGATTTCGTGTCGTGCGCGCCTGGCCCGACGTGAGAGCGGTGGAGGTGTGGTGCGGGCCCACCCCTGGATCGTCCTCGCCATGGTCAGAGGACTCGCAAGCTGTAGAAACCAACTGCGACCACTGCGCTGGCGCCGACCAGGAGCACGGGCTTGCGGATCGGCGCCGGCGTTCGGGTGGTGGCACCGCCGACCACGAAGGTCACGAGCAGGAACGCGAGCAGCAGGTTCATGGTCCTTGCCCTCGTCCGTTAGTCACTCCGAGAAGAAGCGTCGAACGAACTTGGGGCTGCGCGTCCGATAGTCGTTCAGTATCGCGCCCATTGACGGGATCGTCCGGAGGTCGTTGGAGGCAGCCTCGATCTGCTTGATCGCTGTCGATCCATGTCGAGCGACGAGTATGTAGGCGTCCGCGTGCCGGAGGAAGCCGATCGAATTGCCTTTCGAGAGGATCGGAGGGGTGTCGAGCACGATGTGGCGGAACTCGGTGGACAGATCCTTGAAGAGGTCATCCAGTGCGGGCTGACTCGACACCGCTCCTAGGTTGCTCATGGAAAGCCTCCCCCTCGCGAAGGTACTGTACGGCGCCGCGCCGATAGCCGGTGGCTGCCCCGCCCAGTGGCGTGCACCCGGAGCATCTGTCGCACCCCATGGTGACGTCCGCAGGGTCGTGGTGCCGCTCGGCAGTGGCGCGTGTGTCTCGGTCGCGTCGATCCACAGGACGGTGCTGCTTCGCTCGGAAGCCAGCACCTCCGAAAGCGCCTGGGACACCGTGGTGACCCCGGTACCAGAGGCGTCGGACACGACGGCGATGTTCTGCGGCAAGTCTGTTGTGCCCGTTTCCATCTCGTGGCGGTATAGAAGGTACCGAACCGCGCTCATCACGGTTGAATCGGCCGGCGAACGTTTCGGCAGCGACTCCAATGTGATCAGAGCCGCAACTCGATCGTGCGCACCGCTGTCGCCAGATTCGAAACCGTCTGGTAGGTAGGCCACGTCTATCTCCTCACGCCGCTTCGTTTAGGTCAACAGGTTGTGCTCGCCGCTTGCGGCGCAATTTACTAACCCTCGGTACGACCACAACGACGTCGATGCCACTGGCGAGTGCGAGTTGAGAGCGAGTGCGGATGGCGCGATCGAGGAGCGTTGTCAGGAGCACGGCTGCGAATGCGATTGCCAATCCGAGCAGGATGAACATCGCCACGACTGTGGCCTGGTCACGTCGGACGGGAGCCGGATCGTTAGCCATGATCGGAGCGTCGATCACGACAAGCTGGCGAGCCGAACTGCTCGCAGCCTGATTGGCGGTGAACTGGGCCTCGTCGATGGCGCTCTGGGCCTCGCGCACCGTGTCGAGCGCCCGGTCGAATGCCGAACTCAATCGCTGGATCTCGAGGGTCTGCTCGGTTGCCCGTTCCTCGCCGCTCGCCAGTGTCGGGAGACGTTGCACAAAGGAATCGAGGGCGTCTTGCGCGATGTCGGCCTCATTGCTGGCCACCTGGCGCCGATCGGTCCAGAAGCGGACAGCCTCTTGGCTGTCGGCGACAGCCAACAAGGTGAGGTACTCGCCGTACCCGTTTGTCGCCGATTCGACCAGTACAAGGGCAGTGGTCGGGTCGCTCCACGTCGCGTTCACGCGGAGGTTGTTCTGGCCAGAGGCGCTTGCCCCGAGGCGGCCCCTGATGTCGCCACGAGTGATCAGCCCGTCGTCGATCGCTTCCGCCAGGCCCGATTGTGTGGCCACTTCATCGATGAATGCGTCTGTTTGGAGCTGCTCGTTGATGAGCCTCGCTGTGCCATCGGCAGGGGTCTCGTAGAACCCGATCTCGGTGCCCCGAATGTCGGGCTGCTCGAGATACGGATTGGTCGTTGCGCTCAGTCGAGCGTAACTCTCGTACTCGCCGGTGATCGTTCGAGCCGTATCGATTCCGAGTCCGGCCAACAGCACCACGGGAATCAAGTAGAGGAACCAGCGACGAAAGAATCCATCGACCAGACGTTCCGTGAAGTCGCTGGTGGGCGTGGTGTTCAGCGAGGCGGTTCCGCGCCCGGAAGCGGTACTCATGGACAGAGACAATAGCGTTGTCGAAGCACAACGGTTCTTCGGCGCAGCAAGTATGGTTCTTGAATCAGATCGGTGCTGGTTCTCCATGGGGCGAAGAGATCGTCATCACTCCACCAAAGGGGCCACGAGTGACCAGGTGCCGTAGTCCTCGAAACACCCGCGAAGCGCTGGTGGGATTTCCGTCACGTGGACGGCGGCGTTGTTGAGCGACGCCTCCCGCAGCACGTTGATGATCAGTGAGTGTGACGTCGGATCCAGCTCATGGATCCCGCTGAGGTCGATCTCCACGGAGGAGATCCCACGTTCTTGCAACGAGGGCACGCGCGTTGTGGCCAAACCGTCGCGCACGAGCATCCGA
>Ga0105047_10018795_pt1 | contig 10690 bp, 10 predicted proteins | sample MAT04_FD_78384 | JGI IMG/M metagenome (GOLD analysis project Ga0105047, IMG submission 78384) | Freshwater microbial communities from Lake Fryxell liftoff mats and glacier meltwater in Antarctica - MAT-04 (megahit assembly) | ecosystem: Environmental > Aquatic > Freshwater > Ice > Liftoff...
GACCAATAGTGGCGTGGTCACCCACGTATGCGGCAGGTCATGAGGTGAAAGGCTAACGTTAGTCATCCGCACCCCCTTCCTGCGGTTCCATTGCAAACAGCTCCGCCAGTTTGGCCTGCAGCAAAAGCTTTGTCGGCTGGAGTTGCGTGGTGTATTGCGCCACTAGCGCGGGTGACAGGCTGCGAGACAAGGCGTACTCGACCACTTCATGATCGCGGTCCTTGCACAGCAACACGCCAATGGCTGGGTTTTCGTGCGGTTTGCGGTGGTCACGGTCCAAGGCTTCAAGGTAAAACTCCAATTGCCCCAAGTGGGCGGGCTGAAAGTCTTCGGCCTTGAGTTCAATGGCCACCAGGCAGTTCAGACCACGGTGGAAAAAGAGCAGGTCCAGGTAAAAGTCTTTCATGCCGACTTGCAGCCGGAATTGTTCTCCCGCGAAGCAAAAATCTCGCCCCAGTTCCGTCAGGAACAGCTTTAACTTGGTCACCAGTCCACGCTGCAAATCGTCTTCTTTATGGTCGGGCGGAAGTGCAAGAAAATCAACAAGGTAGGTATCTTTGAAAACCTGCGCCGCGCCGGGGTGCAAAACTCTCAACGCTGTTGAGAGTTTTGCGGGCGATGTGGCCACACGCGCAAACAGTGCACTGTCAATCTGTTGGGCAAGTTGCCTGACGGACCACCCTTCTTGCAGCATCCATTGCAAGTAAAACGCACGCTCCTGCCGACTTTTGCATTTGCTGAGCAAGTGCAGATTGGCCGACCATGGCAATTCTCTCAACCGTGTTGAGAGTTCTTCGTCGCCATCGTAGGCTTCAAAAAACTGTTTCATGCGCCACAGGTTTTGGGCAGAAAATCCTTTCCAACCGGGTTCACGCGTCTGCAATAGTTGCGCCAGCGTCTTCACGGTGCCTTGGCCCCAGCCCTCGTGCTGGCACTGTTGGCTGAGGTACTGCCCCACTGACCAATACAAATGGACAAGCTCGGTATTGGCGGCGCGGAAACTGCGGTCTCGCGCTTGCCCGACCAGCGTGGCAATGTGTTTAAGCGCCGCCTCCAGCGGGGGAATTGAGGTCAGTTTTGTCATGGATGAAGCTCCAGCCAGCCCTCGGTAGGATTTTGCGGGGTACAACAATTGCGACTATGTGGCTCCAGCTCAATTTTGCCGAAAGTGTCGACACAATTCTCGGTAAATGCAAACGGCAGCGTCTGGGAAAACTTCAGTAATGTGTTGCTCGCAATCATGTTGCTTGCCTTTTCATGTTCCCAGCCGATTTCCAAACCCACCACCCCCACCCACCCCCAGCACCAACCTTTGCGTAGCCCGTGTCGCCGCCACATAAAACACCCGCGCCGCTTCCTTCTCATCCTCGCCGGGCGCAGGCATGTGCCCCACGCCGGCTAGCGCCACCACGGGGAATTCCAAGCCTTTGCTGACCTTCATGGTCATCACCTTGATCTTGTCGCTGGTCGGGTCAAAGTCGCCCGCTCCCAAACGGTTCTCGACCGGCAGCTTACGTTCGGCCAATGTACGGGCGCAGAGGTCGCGCGTTTTGGTGTCCGCGCACAGCACCGCCATATCGCCCCACGCAAAGCCTTCTTGGTGGGCGCTGGCCAGATGGTCGGCTATAGCAAACGCTTCCTCACGCAGAGTGGGCAGCTTGATGATGATTGGGGCTTGGCCGTCGCGCCCGCAGCTAACGGGTTTGAGCAGGGGGATGCCGTCATCGCCTTGGTCGTCTGCGGTCAGCAAGTCGGCTGCGACGAGGCTGGCGATGTGCAATATCTGGCGGGTGTTGCGGTAGTTGATCTTCAGGATGGTGGTGCGGCCCTGCGCCTGGATGCCCACACTTTTGAAGCTGAATGGTTTAGAGCCATCACGTGAAGTACGGCGCTCATAAATACTTTGCGCATCGTCATACAGCACCAGCAGGCTGTTGGTGGCGGGGTCCACCATTTGGGTAACTAATCTGAGCCATTCGGGCGCGAAGTCGTGGCCTTCGTCAATCATCACCGCCTGGTATTGGCCGCTGGGGATCTGGCTGCGCTCCACCGCGCGGATGACGCGGTCCACCATGTCAATCATCTTGGCGCCCACGGGCATGTTTTGCGCGGGCAAGGCTTGCCCATACGCCGTGAGCTGCCGGTGGCACCAGCTATGAAAATGCCGCACATGCACCCGGTCGCTCAGACCCTTGGCTTCCATCACGCTGTGCAGCTTCACGCCCAGCGGCTCGTTGAAACAAAGGATGAGGATAGGTTTGCTGCTGGGCGTGCTGGCCCGGGCCAGATATTCGGCGCGGTAGCCCAAGATCATGGTTTTGCCCGAGCCCGCCACGCCGTGGATGACGCGGTGACCATCGCCCAGGCTGCGGGCCAGCTGCTCTTGCTGAATGTCCATCACCCGCATGATGCTGGGCAGCTCGGCCAGCTCGTCGTTGTCGTCAAACAAATCGCCCGACGTTTGCACGCGCACTTGGGGGAACATGATCCAGCGCACGCGGTCCAGCTGAGGCAGGCTCATCACGCCGCGCATCATGTAGGGGAACATGCCCCACAGGCGGCTTTGCAGGTCTTCAGCGCCCACGCTCTCCAGAATTTCGTCCTGGCAGATAACGCGGTGGGGTTCTATGGCGTGCTGCAACTCGGCGGCGTCGAACTGCTTGCGGGTGATGTTGGTAAACACCACGCCATAGCTCCACGGAAACGCCAGCTTGCCCTGGTGCGGTCCATCGGCTTGTACCAGTTGGGCGTCGCGCTCCAGTGCGTTGACCACCTGGTGCGCGTATTGGCGGGCCTGCTCCAGCGGATTGGCCACGCTTTTGGGAATGCCATCGGGGATGATGGTCCACGTTTGCTTGTTGGCCTGCTGGATGGTGCTGAGCTTCCAGTCTTTCACCTCCAGCACCAGAATGCCGCGGCGCGGGTGCATCACCACGAAGTCGGGGTGCGAATACTTCGGGCCCACGGGCACGTCGTACCAGAGCAGGTAATCGTCGTCGAGTTTTTGTTCAAGCCGCTCGCCCAGGCGTCTTTCGCCCGAGGTCATGCGCGACACACAGGCGCCAAGCGCCGGTATGAGGGTAGCCATTGTGTTTATCCCGTCCCTGAGATTATTTTGTGGGCCATTATGGGCCCCGGTCGCGGGCATCTGGAGCGCCCGCGCCTGCATGACGTTTTGGCGCTACAGCGGCTTGAGCACAAAGCCGATGACCAGCCCCTTTTCCGTTACCGTGATGTTGCCGGGCTGCATGCCCAGGCCATCGGCCACCACCAGGTCTTGCGGGCGCAGCTGGTGCAGCACCACCTCTTGCAATGACTGCTTGGCCAGAGCGGGCCCGTAGACGTTGAGCAGTTCGGAGGCTGCAGGTTGCAGATCATTGATGTGCAGGTTTTGAAACTTCAGCTGATACGCGCGGATGGTTTGGTCGCTGGGCTCGTAGCGCAGGGCAAAGTCCACATCAAACGTGCCCGCGTGGCTGCGCTGCAGCGCCGGGCCCGTGGCTTGCAGAGCCATCTCGGCACGCACGCGGTTTTCAGCGGGCAACAGGCGCAAATGCGGTGCCTGCACGTCCAGCACCAGCAGACCTGCCACCGGGTAGCGCAGCGGAAAACGCTCTGCCACCACCCGCTGCAACTGCTCTGCTGACACGGTGTAGTTGGGCTGGGCGTGGGCTGCCGACAGAGCCAGCGCACTGAGCACCAAGCTGAAGAGGACGCGCAAAAACAGCCGACTGGGCCACTTGGGGGTCGCAAAAGAAATGGCGAAGGGGTTCATGGTCACACTCCAACGAGCTTGCGCCGCAGCGCACGGCCCGCGTCATTGCCAAAGTGGCTCAACAAAGCCCACAGCGGGCTGAAGTTGGGGTTTGGCAGCTTGCCAGCACCCAGGCGCTCAATCTGATGGTAGTACCAACCGGCCTGGCACTGGTTGTTCAGCGCGCGCAGGCTGGCGGATGAACTGTTGGGGCCCCAGTAGCCGCGCCCCAGTAACAGCGTGTCTTCGGGCACCGGCAGGCGTTGCAGCGTGCCGGCAAACATGTGCTGGGGAAAGTCGGGCTGCAGGCAAAACGGGCGGGCCAGGCCGATCATGTCGGTATGGCCACCGGCCAGCGCGTCTTCCATGCCTGCCAGGGTGCGAAAGCCCCCGGTCACCATGATGGGCATTTTGGCCACGGCTTTGATGAACTTGGCGTACTCCAGAAACATGGCTTCGCGCGCGCGGGTGCTTTCGCGAATCTCACCCTCCTGGTGCGGCTTGAAGAACTCCAGCTGCTCATAGGTTCCGCCGGACACTTCCAGCAGGTCAACGCCTGCGTCGTTGAGCCAGCGCACCACCTCTACGCTGTCATCCAGGGTGAAGCCGCCTTTGACAAAGTCGGACGAGTTGAGTTTGACGGAGATGGGGAAATGCGGGCCCACTTTGGCGCGCACGGCCTGCACCACTTGCAGCAGCAGGCGGGCCCGGTCGGCCAGGGTACGGCCCCAGTGGTCGGCCCGCTGGTTGGTGCGGCCCGACAAAAACTGCGACAGCAGGTAGCCGTGCGCCGCGTGAATTTGAACGCCATCAAAACCCGCCTCTTGCAACACGCCAGCGGTGGTGGCAAAGCGCTGGATGATGTCCTGAATATCGGCCTCGGTTGCCGCACGCGGCTTGCCAAAGTTGCCTGCAATGCGCAGTTGCACGGCCGAGGGCGCCAGCGGTGTGAGGTTGACCATGCGCGGGCACTGCCGCCCGGGGTGGCTGATTTGTGCCCACAGCTGGCTGCCACCGTCATGCACCGCCTGCGCCCAGCTGCGCAGTTGCGCGATGCCGGAAACATCTTGCACCACCACGTTGCCTGCGCGCTCCAGGTAGCGCCCGTCCACCATGATGTTGCCGGTCAACAAGACGGCTGCTCCGCCACGGGCCCAGGTGCTGTACAGCCGGTTGTGGGCCGCAGTGGCGTGGCCCCTGGCGTCTGCCAGGCCTTCGGTCATGGCCGCTTTGCAGATGCGGTTGGCCACAGGGTGGCCGCAGGGTAGAACCAGCGCTTGTTTGATCATGCGGGCTATTTAACCAAAAATGCGCCCCTGTGCCAATGCGCCCAACCGTGCGGTGATGGCAAAGAACTCGGCCACCGTCTCGTCAATGATTTGCTGCGCGGTTTTGATGGAGTCAATCAGGCCCACGGTTTGCCCGGCCAGCGCGGGCGCGGCTTCCATGTCGCCACCAAAGTACACGCCCAGAATGCCTTGCAAGGCGTCGGCAGGCATTACGCCTTCTTCATAAATGCTTTGGGTGCGTGCCGACTTGAGCGAGCGTATGCAGGGCGATGATTTTTTGTTGAGCACCAGCGTGCCGGTTTCTTTGGCTTGCACGATGGCGCTTTTATAGTTGTCGTGCACGGGGCTCTCGGTACAGCTCACAAAACGCGTCCCCATTTGCACGGCCTCGGCACCCAGCGCAAAAGCGGCCGCCATGCCCCGGCCATCGCAGATGCCGCCTGCGGCAATCAGCGGCACGTCAGTGCGTGCGCGAATGGCCTGCAGCAGCACCAGGGTGGACACCTCTTCGGGGTTCTTGAAACCACCGCCCTCTGCGCCCTCCACCACCAGGCCGTCAATGCCCGCGTCCACACACTTGAGCGCCGCGTCCACGGTGGGCACCGCGTGGTACACGATGATGCCCGCATCCTGCAATGGCTTGACGAACTTGGCGGGGCTGCCTGCGGAGGTGGTCACAAATTTCACACCCGAGTCACACACGAAGCGGAGCATGGCGTCGTCCTTCAAAAACCGGATCGGCAGGTTGACGCCGAACGGCAGGCCCAATGCGCTCATTTGTGTGATTTCGGCCTGGCAGTTGGCGGTCTCGCCCGACGAGGTTTCAATAATGCCCAAGCCCCCGGCACGCGAGACGGCCGATGCCAGCTGCGTGCGCGCGATCCAGCCCATGGGGGCCTGGAGGATGGGGTATTTGGCGCCAGTATGGGCGAGTACGCGGTTCATAGGCATCCTGTCAGTTAGCTTGTAAGGGCCGCAATTATTGCCAGCCCGTTGGGGCGCCGTGTGTCGCACGGGTTACGCAGTGCGGCCGATGAACCGCGTGTTGCCACCCGGTCGGACTCTATGATCATTTTTTGAACCGACGGAGAAACTTGAATGCACAGCAATTTTGACGGCAAGGTGGTGCTGGTAACGGGTGGCGGTGGCGGAATTGGGCGCGCCAGCGCGTTGGCGTTTGCCAAAGCCGGAGCCCGTGTAGCCGTGGTGGACCGCGACGTGGCAGCGGGCACCGAGACAACCCGGCTCATTGAAGCCACCGGTGCAAAGGCGCTGTTCATACAGACTGATGTCACGCAGGCCGCACAAGTAGAGGCGATGGTGGCGCAGGTGGTGGCGCACTTTGGCCGGCTGGACTGCGCCTTCAACAACGCAGGCATTGAAGAAGAGCACATGCGCCTGGCCGACTGCTCAGAGGACACCTTTGACCGCATCATGGCGGTCAACGTCAAGGGTGTGTGGCTGTGCCTTAAATACGAGCTGGCGCAGATGCTCAAGCAAGGTGGCGGCGCCATTGTCAACACGGCATCGGTGGCGGGCCTGGTGGGCGCGCCCAAGATGGCGGCCTATAGCGCCAGCAAGCATGCGGTGCTGGGCCTGACCAAATCGGCAGCGGTGGAATACGGCCGCAAGAACATTCGCGTCAACGCGCTGTGCCCCGGTGTCATTCGCACCGCCATGTTTGACCGTGCCGTACAAGCCGATCCCAAGGTGGGACCAGCCGTTGCGCAACTGCACCCGATTGGCCGCATTGGCGAGGCCGATGAAGTGGCGTCGGTGGTGCTGTGGCTGAGCTCGGACGCGGCCTCGTTTGTAACCGGCCATGCCCACACGGTGGATGGCGGCATGACTTCCGTTTAGCGCAGCAGAGCGGGTTTGTTGCATGGCCCGCATTACATTTCTTTACAGACGATGTTGTAGTGGACAGTCAACTGGCAGAAGCCGGCCCTCGTTGAGGATGGGTATCAACAACCAACCGAAAGACGACTCCATGAACTTCAAGACTTTGACCACTACTGCTCTGATTGCCGGCATTTTTTCCATGGGCGCTTTTGCCCAAACCGCTGCACCTGCAGTGCCTGCCACGCCAGCAGCACCCGTCGTCAAGTCCGCTGTTGTAGCTGCCGACAAGGCTGCTGTAAAAGCCGACAAGGAAAAGATGTCTGCGGACAAAGCTGCCAACGCAGCGCCAGCCGTCATCAAGGCTGACAAGGAAAAGCTGAAGGCTGATCGCGCACAGGCCAAGAAGGACCGCGCTGCTGCCCGTAAAGCCAAGATGGTGAAGCCTGCTGCCACACCGGCAATGCCAGCGACACCCGCTACACCAGCGACCCCAGCAGTTGCTCCTGCCAAGTAATTACTGGCCACAATAGCAAAAGCCCCGCCCGGGCATCCTGGGCGGGGCTTTTGTTCGCAAGGACCCAAGCGCAAAGCGCACTCGCGCACATCGGTTCAATAGTGCGGAGGCAACTCTTCGCTGGCCCGGCTGAAGCCGGCACTGGCGCCATCCGGCATTTGCTGGCGTAACTGGCCTACCTCACGAATCAGCATGGCAATTTCCTCTTGCTGGCGCACGATGATCTGGTTGAGTTGATCCAGCAAGTCTTCGGTGAAGCTGGCCTTGATTTCAAGATCGGTCAAGCGCTGGTCGGTGTTGTTTGTTTTTTCCATACGCTCTATTGGACACGAACCGGAGACGTTGTCGCGGCGAACTAGCTACACATGCGCCTCGCTCATCGAGTTTTCCAGCTCGGAGAAGGCCTCTGAAACATACTCGCCCAGGCGTTCCAGGTGGGGTAGCTCATCAGTGGCAATCAGGCCGAAGAACAGCTCACCGGCGTAGCTGAACAGCGTGATGTTGAGCAGGTTGCTGGGCGGCAGCGTGCTGATGGGGTGCATTTCTTCCATGCGGGCGCCCTTGATGTACAGGTATTCCTTTGGGCCAGGCACGTTGGAAACCAGGGTGTTGCCCATGGGGGGCATCTTGTTGCTCAGCTGCAGCATTTCAGCAATCTGCGCCACCAGCCCGGTGATGATGGTGTATGACTCAATGGCCTCAGGCGGCACGCTGTCGACCATGGTGCGCACATTGCGCAGCGAATAGCCAATGTTGCGCAGGCGCACGTAGGGGTCGTCCGTGGGCGGCGACAGTTCCACCTGAATGATGCCGATCTTGTTGCCCGCCGTTTTCTCGCCCTCTTTGCGCAGGTTTACCGGCATCTGGATGGTGATGGGCTTCTGCAGTTCAACGCCCTGGTCTTTCAGGTAACGGCGCAGCGCACCGTCCAGGCAGGTGAGAGCGATGTGGTTGAGAGTAGACCGGGTACTGGCCCGGATTTTGTTCACCCGTTCCATGGATATAGCGGCCGTCGCAAATTGCCGCCCGGAAGTAACCTGGCCTGTGAGTGGTGTTTTGGCGCTGGAGACAAACGGCAGTGCAATGGCATTTTTGGTGAGCTTGATGCTCTCCAGAAACAGCATGGCGCCGAGGCGCCCAATACCCAGAAACCGCCGGCCGTTGCCCGTGATTTCCTTCCAGGCGATCTGCATCAACTCCTGGTTGCGTGAGGCACGGTGACTGCCGTGACCACTGTGCTTGAGCGTCCACACCGGAGTCAGCTCCAGGGCGTCGGACGACGGGCTCAGGCCATCGGCCGTCCAGCGCGCCATGGTGACGCCGTCGGCATAGGCGTGGTGCATCTTCTGGTAGAGCGCAAAGCGTCCCTCGGTCAGCCCGTCGATCACATGCACTTCCCACAGCGGACGCGTGCGGTCGAGCATGGGGGTGTGGAGCTTGGAGACAAAGTCGTACAGGGCTTTGCGGTCGTTGTGGCCGGCCTCCAGCTTGTGAAAAAACACGTGCTGCTCCAGGTCCACCGCCACATCCTGCCATTGCGGTCTGGAGGTCAGCGAGAAATGGATGATGCGGTTGAATGGCGGCTTCACGTTAGTGAAGGTCAAATACTCGCGGTACAGGTTTTTGGCAAAGGCGGCCGTTGATTTGGGAGGGCGTTTGCAGATCAGGAGCCCCCCCACGTGCTTGGGGCTGGCTTCAGATTCGGCAATGAAAAAACCGAGGTCCAGCAGGGACAATTTACTCATGAGAAGGGGCGCCTTTCGCAGCACGGGAGCGTGCCTCAACCTGCAATGTAGGGTATGAAACGCAAATGGTCAAAGCCTGACGCGCCTCAGGCCATCGGGCTCAGGCGAAGAGCCCATGCAAATACCACTGGACCCTGTTTTGCTCTCCCTGTTTTGCCTGCCCGCCCAGCCGCTCCTGGTACACCCACACCAGGCCCGCCTGTGCGCTGCGCGCGACAAAGTAGTCGCGCAGCGCGCAGGCTGCATCGCCGTCCAGCCAGCCGGATTCCAGCCGCTGCGGCCCGGCCAGCAGCGTGAGCGGCCCCTGGTATTGCGGGCTGCCTTGGTGCACCGCCAGACGCAGAGGGGTGGCGAGCAGCCAGGTGGGATACAAGGCAAATTCCTGCGCATTTTTTACGTCATTTAGGCCACCAGCCCCCGTGGATAATGCGCGGGCAGCTCCTGATTTAATAGCATTTTTTGCGCCAAGGGTTTCTGCGGCTGCCGTCCAGCGCTGCATGCATTCAGGCCGGTGGTCCGCATGGGGTGTGGCGCACAGCACCTGCGGCGCACCCAGACGCGCGCTCAGTCGCTCCAGCAACTGGTGCAGGCTGTCGCCGTGGCGCTGGTCATCGTGCAAGAGGCTCAGGCTATCCCCCGCCAGGGGCTGCGTTTGCACGGTGCGCAGCCGCAGATGCAGCACGGGGGCGGGTAGCGTGACGCGCGCCAGCTGCTCGCCCAGCAGACGTTGCAAATGCTGCATGTCCTGCGTGGGCTCGGCGGTGCGCAGGATCAGGCGGCCCTGCGCACCGCCGGTGTGGTGGGCATCCACATGCTGGGCGTTGGAGCGCCGGGCGTCCAACTCCCACAACAACTCGAAAGCCAGCACGCCCCGCTGGCGGGCTTGCAGCCATACCTGCAGTTGCGCCAGCAGGCGGCGCGCACCAAACAGCAGAGCCGGGGCCGACTCCACGCTGGCCGCTAGCTCCAGCGGCGCGTCAAACACCTGCGGCAGAGTCAGCCACGGATAGACCTCGGGTCGCAGGCCATAGGCCCGGTCCAGCGCATCCATCAAGCCAGCGCCAAAACGACGCGCCAGACCACCCCGCGGCAGCGCGCGCAGCTGCCCCCAGTTGCGCAGGCCCAGGCGCGCCAGCGTGGGCAGGTGCGGGCGGGCAGCGGCCAGGGTGTGCAGGGGCAAGGCATCGGGCAGGATGGCATTTTTGTCACCACTCGCATCACACCCCAGACGCCCTATTGCTATTAAAGATGTAGCGCCTTGCGCATATTCCACGGGGGCTAGAAGCCCATTTGTCTTGAATATGTGCGCCAGCAGCGCGGTGCGGCCACCAAACAGGCGCTCGCTGGCAGACACCTCCAGCACCAGTGCCGCGTCCACGCGCGCCACCAGAGGGGTGAACTGCAAAGCCCACCACGCCCAGGCGGTGGGGGCGTCTGCCAGTGCACCGTCTTCAGATGACGGCTGCAGTGCGATCCAGTGCATGGTTTCCTCCTGCACCGTAGCCGGTGCGCAGGCTGCTGGCCGCCAGCAGCCTTGCAAGGCGCA
>Ga0105047_10018798_pt1 | contig 10689 bp, 10 predicted proteins | sample MAT04_FD_78384 | JGI IMG/M metagenome (GOLD analysis project Ga0105047, IMG submission 78384) | Freshwater microbial communities from Lake Fryxell liftoff mats and glacier meltwater in Antarctica - MAT-04 (megahit assembly) | ecosystem: Environmental > Aquatic > Freshwater > Ice > Liftoff...
ATTGGACTGGATGGCATTACCCGGCCCGGCGTTGATCGGCTCATCCATCCCATAACGCCCGAAATCAATCCCGAGCGAGGCAGAGGCGTGGGCCAGCGCGCCCTCCACGCTGGAATACCGCCGGTATTCCGCGAGCTTTTCTGCTGCTTCTGCCTCGGTGCGCCCCATCACCAGCGTGGCACCGACGAAGACCCGCAGCTCCCGCGGTGCAGCCAGCGCCCGCAACGCCGCAATCTGCTTGGCCACATCCGCGGCCGGCCCGCCGTTGAGAAATACGCATTCGGCATGCCGCGCGGCGAATTGCTGCCCGCGCGCCGAAGCGCCTGCCTGATACAGGACCGGCGTGCGCTGCGGCGAAGGCTCGCACAAATGGTGAGCGTCCAGCCGGTACTGCCGCCCCTCATGGCGAATGCGTCGCACCAAGGCGGGGTCCGCGAAACGCCCGCCCGCGGCATCGCGCTGGACCGCGCCCTCGGCCCAGCTTTCCTCCCAGAGGCGATAGACCACCTCCATATATTCCTCGGCCAGGTCATAGCGGTCGTCATGCTGCATCTGGCGCTCCAGGCCCATCGCGCGCGCGGCGGAGTCCAGATAGCCGGTGACGATGTTCCAACCGATGCGCCCTTGAGTCAGGTGATCCAGCGTGCTCATCCGTCGCGCAAACAGATAGGGCGCTTCGTAGGAAAGATTGGCCGTGATGCCAAAACCCAGCTGCGAAGTGACCGCCGCCATGGCGGGGACGATCAGCGCTGGATCAAGCAGCGGCACCTGCACGGCCCCGCGAATCGCCGCATCGGCCGAGCCGTCCATTACGTCATAAACGCCGAGCACATCCGCGAGGAACAACCCGTCAAACAACCCCCGCTCCAGCAGCCGTGCCAGTTCCAACCAATGCTGAAGCTGGTTGTACTGGGCGCTGGTATCGCGCGGATGGGTCCACATTCCGTGCTGGATATGGCCCACACAGGCCATGTCGAAGGCGTTGAGGCGAAGCTGTTTTTGCATCGGCGCATTTTGCGCGCGCGGAATTATGCCCGCAAGCGGACGGCCTCCGCCACGCCATAAACCCCGCGTTCGCCATTCTTGGCGACCAACGCGGTGGTGACGCCCATCGCCGTCTCCGCCGCGCCCAGATAAAGCGCGCCATCGGGTGCGAGAAGCTGCGCGATACCGCCGAGTACCCGGCCCTTGGTCGGCACGTCGAAATAGATCAGCACGTTGCGGCAGAACACCACGTCGAAGCGGCCCATGCCGCGCAGGTCGCCCAGCAGGTTGAACTTCTCGAACCGGCAGGGGGCGGCGATTTCGGGACGGATGCGCCAGCGCGTCTCCTCCTGCGTGAAGCGCTTCATCAGCGTGCGGATGGGCATGCCGCGCTGCACCTCGAATTGCGTGAACACACCCGCGCGCGCGCGTTCCAGCACGGCGGAGGTGATGTCGGTGCCGATGATCTCCACTCGCCGCGCCTTCAAGCCCGGATTGGCCTCCATCAATTCGGCCAGGACGATCGAGATGGAAAAGGCTTCCTGGCCAGTGGAGCAGGCGGCGGACCAGATTCGCAACGGCTGGCCCGCCGGCCGTGCGGCATGCAACGCCGGCAGCAATGCACGCAGATGCTCGAAGGGGCGGCCATCGCGGAAGAAGCTGCTCTCATTGGTGGTGAGCAGTTCGGTCATTTCCTGGGCCAGCGTGTCGCTGCGCGGCGCCTTCAGGCGGCTGGCCAGCGCCTCCAGATCCTTCAGCGACTCCCGCTTGAGCAGCGGCGCCAGCCGCGTTTCCAGCATATAGCCTTGGTCAGGGCCGATGATGCCGCCGGAGCGCTGCTTCACGATGCCGGTGAGGAAGGCGAAAACAGTCGGATTCATGCGCGTTTCCCGCAGATTTGGGCCAGGCCATCGCCCAGCGATTCGGGGGTTCCCTGTTCGGCGGCGAGGCCAGCGCGCGCGATAGCACCCGGCATGCCCCAGACCACGGAGGAAGCTTCGTCCTGCGCCCATACTGCACCGCCAGCCTGCGCCAGCGCGCGACAGCCCAGCAACCCATCCTGCCCCATGCCGGTCAGGATCACGGCCTGGACCGCACGCCCGTAGATGGCGATCAGACTGCGCAAAGTCGGGTCCACCGCGGGGCGACAGAAGTTTTCGGGTGGGGCATCCGAGAGTTGCAGCACCACGCGCTGCCCATCCGCCTTGGCCACAAGATGATGTTCGCCCGGGGCCAGATAAATGCGTCCCGCCTCCAGTACATCGCCGTGCTGGGCCTCACGCACGGGCGGGCCGCCCAGCGTATCAAGGTGCTTGGCCAGCATCGCAGTGAAGCCGGCTGGCATGTGCTGCACGATGATGATGGGCAGGCCGACCTGGCGAGGCAGGCGGCGCACCAGTGCGGCCAGCGCCTGCGGGCCGCCGGTGGAACTTCCGATACAAATGACGCGCGCTGGCTCGCCCCGGCGTGGGGCGCGCGGCGCGACAGGCAGCGGCGCGCGCGGTGCCGGCTGACGCAACCTCGCCCAGCCCTTTACCTTGGCCAGGAGATCGGCGCGGAAGAGCGGATCATTCAGCCCACCGCCCGCGGCTCCTGGCTTGGGGATGTAATCCGATGCACCGGCGCGCAGCGCCTCCATCGTCACACTCGCGCCGCGTTGCGTCAGCGCACTGGCCACGATGACGATGGGGCGCGGCTCCCGACGCAGGATTTGCGGCAGCGCCGTCATCCCATCCATCACCGGCATTTCGAGATCCAGCAGGATCACCTGCGCGCGTTCCGCCGGGCTGGCGGAATCGAGAGCGGCCAGCGCCTGCGCTCCATCCCCCACCCGCGAAACAACCTGGATGGCGGGATCCTCCTCCAGGACGCGCGCCAGGGCCGAGCGCACGGTGCTGCTGTCATCACAGAGCATTACCCGCAGTTTTCCGGGCCGGGAGAGGCTCATGCCGGAAGCAACCCAACCTGGATCAGCTTGTCGCAGAGAATTTCCTCGTCGAATGGCTTCATGACGTATTCATGGGCGCCGGCCTCCAGCCCTTCGAGGATCTTCTCCGTCCCCGCCTCGGTGGTGCACATCACCACCACGGGCTCATCCGGGCCGTATTCGGCACGCAGCGCGCGCAGAAAGCCGATGCCGTCCATCACCGGCATGTTGCGATCCAGCAATACGGCGCGCGGCATTTCGGCGCGGCAGGCGTCGAGCGCCTTCTGTCCATTCTCGGCCTCTCGCACCGTAAATCCGTGCCGTTCCAGAATCCGCCGCGCAACCTTGCGCACGACCATGCTGTCATCCACCACCAGGCAGGTTCCGTTGGACATGGCTGATCCTCCCTCTCAGACGCCAAGCGCCATCAGGCGCTCCACATCCAGCAGCACCAGAAGTTGGTCCCCCTGGCGGTGCACACCCAGCGAAAATTCCTTCCAGGACGCATCCAGCGTCATTGGGTTGGGCGAAGTCCCCTCGGCGCTCAGGGAGAGCACCTCACCCACCTGGTCGGCCAGGATGCTGTAGAGTTCGCCGCCGACATCCACGACGACGCTCATCGCAACCTGCCCCGGCTCACGCGGTGGCAGGCCCAGCCGCAAGCGGAGATCCACCGCCGTCACAATGCGGCCGCGAAGGTTGAGGCTGCCCGCCACCTCATGCGGTGCAAGGGGAATGCGCGTGATGGTCTGCACCCCCAGCACGTCGCGCACGGTCAGCACGGGCACGGCGCAAAGCTGGCCGGCCACGGTCAGGGTCAGCATCATGCTGGCGGCGTCGGTGTTGCCGGTGCCAGGCGCCCGCGCTGAGGCTTTGGTAACTTCGGTCTGCATGGGGATTTCCTTCGGTTCAGCGGGCGAGCATGGGCTGCAGACAGTGCTGCAAGCTCGACAGCAGGGCATCGCGGTCGAATTTGGCGATGTAGTCGCTGAAGCCGGCTGCGCGGCCGCGCTCCACGTCGCGCGGTTCCGACTGACTCGACAGCGCGATCATCGGCAGTTCCGCCCAGGCACCACCTTCCCGCACGGCGCGAGCCAGGCCGAACCCGTCGAGCTCGGGCATGTTGATGTCGGAGATGATGATGTCGAACATCTCGCCTGCATCGCGCAGGCGCAGCGCGTCGCGGCCATTGTTGACGGTCATCACATCATATCCGGCCGCCATGACGGCAGGGACGATGAGGTTGCGGAAGAAATCGCTGTCCTCGGCAATCAGGATGCGCGGACGCGTACCAACCACTGCCTGCGTCTCGAACCAGTCCGGCTGGCCCTGCTTGAGCCAGAAGCTGGTGTCGAGAATGTCGGTCACCTTCTCGGCGATGACGCAGCTGCCCAGGAAGCCGGGGCGAAGCCCCGCACGGTCCATCTCCAGCGGGACATCCACCACATCCAGGATTTCATCCACCATCAGGCCCATGGCGCGTGTCCCGTCGCCAAAGACCAGCACCGGTTGGTGGCCGGTTTCGGGCGGTTGTGCATAGCTGTCGAGGGGCACCAACGGCATCAGCGTCCCGCGATACTGCACGACCAGGCTCTCGCCCGTGCGCTCAATGCGCGAGGCCTCCAGGTTCTCCAGTCGCGCAACCAGGTTGAGCGGAACCGCCTTGGGCGCGCCGGCGCCGGCACGGAACAGCAGCAGCGCGGTACTGCGGTCGCGGCGACGCGGAGCGGCCGCCTGTTCCTGCATCGCGGTCCCTTCGGCGCCATCCAGCCCGAGACCCGTGGCCCGCGCGATACCATTGGGGTCCAGGATCATGATGACCGAGCCATCACCCAGAATGGTGTTGCCCGAGAACATCGTGATGTGCCGCAGGATGGGCGCAACAGGCTTCACCACGATTTCCTCGATGTCGAAGACGCGATCCACCACGATGCCGAAAAGCTGCGCGCCGATTTGCGTGACAACGACGAAGCCCTCGGTTTGCGGGGCTTCCGTCTCCGGCTCCAGCCGCAGAACGTGTTTGAGAGGCACGAGCGGCAGAAGCTGATCACGCAGGCGAAGCACGGCGGAGTTCTTGATGCGCTCCACCTTGGGTCCATCGCCCAGGCCCACGCGTACCAATTCCAGCACGCCGGCTTGCGGGATGGCGAAGCGCTCGCCACCCGCCTCCACGATGAGCGCAGCAGCGATGGCCAGCGTCAGGGGGATCTTGATGGTGAATGTGGTCCCGCGATGCTCGCGCGAGACCAGGTCCACCATGCCGCCGATGCGCTCGATATTGGTCTTGACCACATCCATCCCAACACCTCGGCCAGAGACGGAAGTGACCTCAGCCGCCGTGGAGAACCCGGCACGGAAAATGAAGCGGTGGATGTCACGCTCGCTCATCGCAGCCAGTTCGGCCTCGGTGGCGAGGCCTTGCGCCACCACCTTCGCCTTGATGCGATCCGTGTTCAGACCGCGCCCGTCGTCGCCGATCTCCAGGATGATATGCCCGCCCTCGTGGAAGGCATTGAGCAGGATGCGCCCGGTTTCCTTCTTGCCGGCGGCACGGCGTTGCTCGGGCGTTTCCAGGCCATGATCGGCGCTGTTGCGGACCATGTGGGTCAGCGGGTCCTTGATGAGTTCCATGACCTGGCGGTCAAGCTCGGTTTCCGCGCCCCGCATCTCCAATTCGATGCGCTTGCCCAGATCATTGCTGAGATCGCGCACCAGGCGGGGCAGCTTGGCCCAGGCACTGCCGATGGGCTGCATCCGCGTCTTCATCACCCCGTCCTGCAAATCGGAAGTGATCTGCGAGAGGCGCTGCAAGGGGACAGCGAAGGCGGCATTCTCCTCGGCACGGGCCAGTTGCATGAGCTGATTGCGCGTCAGGACGAGTTCGCTGACCAGAACCATGAGGTCTTCGAGCACATCCACGGCGACGCGAATGGTTTGCGGCGCATTGCCGCCGGTGGCGGCGGCCTCCATTGCAGGCTCTGCGGTGGGGATCGGTGTCGCAGGCTCCTCCAGAGTGGGCGGCGCCTGGTCAGGTTCAGCGAGCACCGGCGCGGCAGCGGGCGCCTCGCCGGAAGCGGCGGCGTTCAGCGCGGCCTTGAGCGGCGCATCATCGCCCACAGGCTCGCTGCCGGTGGCTTCCAGCCCGGCCACGATCTGGCGAATGCGGTCGGCGGCGGAAAGGATCAGCGTGATGCCCGATTGCGTCACCGCCAGCGTTCCATCCCGCCAGAGGCCCAGCACATTCTCCGCCGCATGCGCGACACCTTCGAGGCGCGGCAGGCCGAGAAAACCGCAGGTGCCCTTGATCGTGTGGACCGTGCGGAACACCTCGGAGAGAACGGCGCCGTTGGAGGGATTGCGCTCCAGCTGAAGCAGAGCCGCATCCAGGCTGGCCAGCCCTTCATTGGTCTCGGTCAGGAAGTCAGCGAGCAGGTCATCCATCGAAGGTCCCTTCATCCATGCCGAACCCTTGGATGGGGACAGCGATGAAGATCAGGATGCGCAGGCTGGTCCGAAGAAAACGTAAATACGCCGGTGTCTAAATGTAGCGGAGTTTAAATGAACCGGGGGGCTTTTGCGCTCCTCCGTGCATCACTGCGCGAGAGCCTCACGCAGAAGGCCCGATCCGCAGCGGCGGCATGGCGATGGCCGTGGCCAGCGTCATGCTCAGCTCGGCGCCCTGCTCCTCGGCCTGAACGATGACCCAGGGTGCCAGGACACGACGGGGGCCGGCGGCGAGCGCAGCTTCCATCGCGCCGCCAGCAACAAGCTCGACAAACACCGGCGACCACGCGGCGTCGCGCCCCTCGGGCAGCAGGCTGACCCAGCCTGCATTGTCCTGCGACACGCGCACCACGCCACCACGCGGCAGCGCTTCGGCGGCGAGGAGGATGGCGGATAGCAACAGCCTGGCGCGCCCTGAGCTCAACATGTCCTCCGCTGGCGGGAGGTCGAAGCGGACGCGGTGGGCCATTGGGGCCCCTTCGAGCAGGGCCGGCAACTGATGCCAGCCGAGTTCATCGCCCTGTCCGAAGCTGATCGAGAACAGCTTCATTCGGGCGCGCAGTTCGGTTGCGGTCTCCGCCACGATGTCGGCCGCCGCGGGATCGGCCAACTGGGGCAGCAAGGCAGTGATGCTGGCCATGGGCGAGCCCAGATCATGGAAGATGCGAGCCGCGATGAGTTCCGTCAGGCGCGAGGAGCAGGGCATTCGATCTTCTTTCTCGGTGAAGTGTGGCCACGGCATGGACGCGATGTCGGTGGAGAATTCCCATGCGAACCCAGCGCAAAATGCGGGCCAGATCCCAGCAGACATCAAGACCCGTCAGGCTTCGAAGACATCACTAACTGTTTAGGGTTGCCGAATTCTTTCAATCCGCGTCACTCTGCAAACAATAAATCCGAAACTCGGGGCTTTGGAGAACGGTGCGAAGACGTCTCGCAACGAAAGCGATTGGAGACGATGCGATGCATGGAATCGAGCCTGGGATGCGGGTTCTGCACCCGCATCACCGCGAATGGGGGATAGGCCAGGTGCAGTCCGTGGTGGGTGATCGCGTGACGGTCAATTTCGAAAATGCGGGAAAGCTTCTGTTGAACCTGGCCATCGTAACACTTGAGCAGGTGGAGAATTGAGCGCGTTGCTGGCCACATCCGCGCAGCTTCTTTCCGACTGGCCGATTTGGGCGGCCGCACTCGCGACCGCCGTTGCAGGGCTGATGCGCGGCTATGCCGGTTTCGGCACCGCAGTGATCCTCGCCCCCATTTATGCGGTGCTCTGGGGGCCGCGGGCGGGCGTGCCCGTGATGCTGATGATGGAGCTTGTCGTCTCGCTGCAATTGCTGCCGTACGCCTTCAAGGATGCGGACAGGCGCGTGATCCTGCCCATCGGCGGCGCGGCGGCGCTGGCGACCCCGCTCGGCGCCGTGGTCCTGTTTACCGCCGATCCCGAACTGCTGCGCCGTGCCATCGGCGGTTTCGTGCTGGTCTTTGGGATGCTGCTGCTTTCGGGATGGCGGTATCATGGCAGCCGGCCATTGGGGCTCAACCTGGCCGTCGGCAGCGTCTCGGGGCTGCTCAAGGGGGCGACGGGGATGAGCGGGCCGCCGGTGATCCTCTACCTCCTGGCGGGGCCGGAGGAAGCCAAGCGCCACCGCGCGAACCTGATCCTGTTCTTTGCGCTCATCGCAATGGTTTCCATTTTGGGGCCGCTCTGGTTTGGCCTGATCACGGCCGCGGTTCTGGCGAAGCTGGTGCTGTTGCTACCGGTGCTGATGCTGTGCGTGCCCATAGGTGCGCGGCTGTTCCACGTTGTGCCTGAGCGCTTCTACAAGCGGTTCGCGATGGTGGTGTTGCTGGCGGCGGGGAGCATCGCGCTGCTGGCTTGACTTGCACGCGCTATTCCCGGCTGGCTATAACGAAGTGATGCAGCGCCGTCCCCTTCTGCTTGCCTCTTTCGCCCTGCTGCCGACCATGGCGGCGGCACAGACGTCCATGACGGTCTTCGCGGCGGCCTCCCTGCAGGATGGGCTACGCGCGCTTGGTGCGGAATGGGCTGGGCGCGGCCAACCTGCGCCGCGCCTGACCTTCGCCGCCTCCTCCTCCCTGGCGCGGCAGATCGAGCAAGGCGCGCCGGCCGATCTTTTTCTGTCCGCCGATGAGCCCTGGATGGAATATGTCCAGGCGCGCGACCTCGTGGTGAACGCGACGCGCCAATCGGCGCTGGGCAATGCGCTGGTGCTGGTAGCGCCCAGTGCGGCAGCCCGGCCGGTCAGACTCGCGCGCGGGACCGATCTGGCGGCCCTGCTGGGTCCGCAGGGTCGGCTTTCAGTGGGCGACCCGGCGCATGTGCCTGCCGGGCGCTATGCCCAGGCTGCGCTGGAATGGATGGGGCAGTGGCAAGCCCTCGCGCCACGTCTCGCCCGCGCCGAGAATGTCCGCGCCGCGCTGCTGCTGGTGGAGCGTGGCGAGGCGCCCCTCGGCATCGTCTATGCGACCGATGCCATGGCCACACGCGGCGTGCAGGTCGTGGGGCAATTCCCGGCTGAGAGCCACCCGCCCATCCGCTATCCTTTCGCACTGACCCGGCGCGGTGAGGCAAATGACCAGGCGCGTGCATTCCTCCGCTTCATCATCAGCGCGGAGGCGACGCCCATCTGGCAGCGCCACGGCTTCACCTTGCCGCGTTGACCCTGTCGCCGGACGAATGGCAGGCCGTCCGCCTCAGCATGGATGTTGCCACACGCTCGGTGATCGTGTCGCTTCTGCCCGCCATCTTCATCGCCTGGTTGCTGACGCGCCGGCGATTTGCCGGGCGCTTCCTGCTGGATGCGCTGGTGCATCTGCCGCTGGTGGTGCCGCCCGTGGTCGTGGGTTGGGGGTTGCTGATGCTGTTTGGCATCCAGGGGCCGATCGGCGCGCCGCTGCATGCCTGGTTCGGCATCCGCCTGGTCTTCACCACCGAGGGCGCGGCCCTGGCCACCGCCGTGATGTCCTTCCCGCTGATCGTGCGCGCAGTGCGGCTGGGGCTGGAGCAGGTGGACCCAGGCCTGGAGGAGGCTGCCCGCACTCTCGGCGCCCGGCCACTCGACCGCTTCCTGACCGTCACGCTGCCGCTGATGTCGCCCGGCATTCTGGCGGGTGCCGTCACGGCCTTCGCGGCGGGCCTGGGCGAGTTCGGCGCCGTCATCACTTTTGCCTCCAACATTCCCGGCGAGACGCAGACCTTGCCACTGGCCATCTACACCGCCACCCAGACGCCGGGCGGCGAGGGGGTGGCGGCGCGGCTGGCGTTGATTTCCTTCAGCCTCGCCATGGGGGGACTTTTGCTGGCGGAGCTTATCGCGCGGCGGATGCATCTGTGGCTGGGGCGCGGCTGATGCTGGAGGTTTCGCTGCGCCATCGCTTCGGCGGCTTCGCGCTGGATGTGGAATTCACGGCCCCGGCACGCGGCGTGACGGCGATCTTCGGCCCTTCGGGCTGCGGCAAGACCACGATTCTCAAGGCCGTCGCGGGGCTGCTGCGGCCCGATGCCGGCCGCGTGGCGCTGGACGGCACGGCGCTGCTGGACACGGCGCTGCTGGACACGGCGCGGCGCGTGGCCCTGCCAGCGGAGCAGCGCCGTTGCGGACTCGTCTTCCAGGAGGCGCGGTTGTTCCCCCATCTCAGCGTCGAGAGCAACCTGCGCTACGGGATGCGCCGCGCGCCACGCGAAGCGGATGGTCCCGGCTTTGATGAGGTGGTGGCGCTGCTGGGCATCGAGGGCCTGCTCGGCCGCCGTCCGGCCCGGCTTTCGGGCGGTGAGCGCCAGCGCGTGGCCCTCGGTCGTGCGCTGCTGATGCGCCCGCGACTGCTGCTGATGGACGAGCCACTGGCCGCGCTGGATGCGCCGCGCCGCGCGGAGATTCTGCCCTTCCTCGCCCGGATGCGTGACGCGGCGGCGATGCCCATCCTCTACGTGACGCACGCGCTGGATGAGGTGGATGCCCTGGCCGATCAGATGGTGCTGATGGACAGCGGCCGCGTACTCGCCAGCGGCGGGCTGGAGGCGCTGACCGCCCGCACCGATCTGCCGCTTGCCGCGCGGCGCGATGCGGGAGTGCTGATGACAGCAAGGATCGCTTGTCATGACGTGTCGCGCGGGCTGACGCGGCTCGCCTTTCCAGGTGGAGATTTGCTCGTCCCGTTGCAGGCCCCACCCGTCGGCACACGGCTACGGTTACGGCTGCGCGCACGCGATGTGGCGGTGGCGCTGACGCGGCCTGAGGATGTGTCTGTGC
>Ga0105047_10018803_pt1 | contig 10687 bp, 10 predicted proteins | sample MAT04_FD_78384 | JGI IMG/M metagenome (GOLD analysis project Ga0105047, IMG submission 78384) | Freshwater microbial communities from Lake Fryxell liftoff mats and glacier meltwater in Antarctica - MAT-04 (megahit assembly) | ecosystem: Environmental > Aquatic > Freshwater > Ice > Liftoff...
ACATGCTGCGATTTGCTGAACGCTAATGGAAAAGCGCTGGCTTCCGTCAACCATGGCTGTCGGGCCGACAGCACATGAAATCCCTGCTCAGACGCCCAGCGATACAATGCCTCGCGACGCCGAATTCGATCCACCCAGTACAGGACAACGGCCAGCACAACCAAAGGTGCGGCCATGGCTGCAAAGACAAGAGACTCTCTCATCGGAAATTCCTCCTTCAGTTCCGCCCAAGGCGCAACTAATGATTCATCGTAAATTCAGCACTGTTCAACAGCGCCCATAGCACATCAGACAATGCCTCGCGGAGTTCATTGCCGGACATGTCCTCCGTGATGTACTGATCAAGCAGTTCCTTCTCTGTAGGTCGCGGCTGGCGTGACAGAGTCGCGAAATACAGAATCTCAATCCGTTGATCTCTTGTAAAAAACGGCGCCTGCAGCGACTTCAACAAGCCACTCGATGCCAGTCCGGTCGCACTGTCGATCAAGGTCCCGTTCATCAGTGTCAACGCCTGAGGTATCCCACCCTGATATTCGGTTGAGCGACCCGACGGTGTGCGGAACTCCCGCAGAAATTCAACTCGCGAGACGTTTCCAAATCGAGTCACCAGGCCCATCATGTCATTGTTCTGAGTTGAGCTCGGCATTGTTGCCACGGTGATGCAGTCGTAGACCTGCTCAGCGGTCAGCATCTTTACGTTCATCTGAGCAAACCACTCCTGACGAGTCTCATCAAACTCATCCGCTCCGCTGGAAAGGCGATAGGCCTTCGACAGTGCAACGACTCGGAAGAGTTCCTTCAGATTGAAATCAGTCTGAAGAAAGTGTCCGGCCAGTAGATCCAGCAGCTCCGGAGACAGCGGTGGATTGCCCACGCCAAAGTCATCCACAGGATTCACAATACCCTTGCCGAACAGCATCGACCACACTCGATTCGCAGTGGCTCTGGCAAAGTACGGATTGTCACGGCCCGTCAGCCAGGTTGTCAGCTTCTGACGTCGCTGCGTGGCTTTTTCCAGCAGGATCTCTTCGCTGCCGTTCAGAAACTTTGGAGGCACAGCTGCTGTGGATTCCGGCATCATCACTTCACCGCGGTCCACATCTCGCACCTGCATCACTGTTGAAACGTTTTCCAGCTTTCCGCGAGGACGTGAGATTCGAGCGAAGAAGGCTGCGAAGCCCCAGAAGTCTTCCTGAGTCCACGGTTCAAATGGGTGGTCGTGACACTGAGCACATTCCAGTCGCATTCCAAGGAACACACGAGCCGTTCGGCCCGCGAGTTGATCGGCTTCCAGTTTGGTCGCTGAGTAGAACAACAGAGGACCAGACTGCACCAGACGGCCCTCCGCCAGCAACAGACTCTGCACCGTCTTGTCGTATGATTCGTTACTCTGGAAGCGTCCGGCCAGCCATTTCTCAAAGGCCTCAACCCCGCCAAAGTTTGTCAGATCTACCCCCTCCGGAATCAGGAATGACCTGAATCTCGCGGCCAGGTGGCTTGAATGATCCGGACTGTCCAGCAGGCGACTGACAAGCCTTTCGTAGCGATCGACCGATGGGTCTTTCAAATAGTCGCGAACTTCATTCACGCTCGGCGTTCGCCCGGCAAGATCCAGATAGACTCGACGCAGCAACTCTTCGTCAGATGCCACGGCGACGGGATGCACACTGTTTTGTTCCCAGAGTGACGCCAACAGTATGTCCAGGTCTTTCACGGCATCCCCGGAAGCACTTGGCTGAATCTGCACAGGCTTCCATTTTGATGCGTCGCCAGAGAAAAGAACGGCATCATGTGGAACCGAAACGCTGGCACCGTCAGCACGGGGTTTTGGCGCAACAATTTCAGCCACGGCCTGCTCAGGTCTCGTCGATATCTCGATCGATGCCGTCTTCGTTTGAGTGGCCGCATCGATATCGACAACCGGCATGTTTTCAGGAAACACAGCGGAGACTCGCGTGGCAGCAGAGTCATTTGCGTAAGACAACAATGAAAACCGATTTGCGGCGTTTACAGCGGGCGACCTGTCCGTCTCCGCATCCGCAAAATCCATCCTGTACGCCACCGGAAGATGCGTCGCCGGATCGACAAGAACATGCAGAGCCGAACGAGACTCCATAGATTCCAGCTCGACATCCAGTTGAATGCGAGCAGTGCCGTTCACGCTCACTTTCTTCCATCTCTGGTCGATCACTGATGCAGGCGTGTCGGAAAACCCGCCACGCGAATCGCCGGCGATGAATGCAAACATCAACCGATCACGAGTTTCGCCGGAATCAATCTTCAGCGATGCACGTTCAATGACCGTTCCGTCATGTCTGCGTCGCAGAACGACTTTCTTATTGACATCCAGCAGAATGGAAGACTCGGCTGTGGATTCACTCACCCATCCTTCGGACAAAGACATCCAGCGACTGACACCATCCTGTTCGAACTCCACAATCCCCTGACGACTCATCGCATTCAGCATGGATGCCCATGCGTACGCTGACGATGAACTGTTGAATACCGCGATGCTGATCACGACCACCGCCAGAGCGGTCGCAATCGGAAGCGCGCGCACCCAGCGAGAACTACGGGCAAACGTCCGCTGCAGTTTCGCCATGTTTGAATCGGCAAGACGCGGCGATTCGCCCCATTCCTGCGAAATCCTTTGGTCCAGTCGCTTCAGCAGCGATCGTGGAACTGGCGGCGCATCGAAGGCTCCGGCGAGCAACTGCTCCAGCTCGCGATCCTCCACCGTCTCCGGCGATGCATCATTCATGTGGGAGTTGGTCATTGATGGAATACCATTTCAAATCTCAAATCTTAAATCTCAAATTTATCTACTGCCCCGACTTCGCAGTCTCTGAACCTACTTTTTCCGCACGCTGGTCTGATTCACCTGGCGGCCTCACAACTCGCCCATTCCCTTGACCGCAGTCATCGCAGGCTGGTGATCCAGGTGACTCCTCATGGCCATCGCTCATCAGCATCCGCTGACGAAACTCCTTCCGACCACGAAACAAAATCGACTCCGCAGCCTTCTCCGTGATATCCAGACGTTCGGCAATGACTTTCACACTCAGCTTGTCGAGGTACTTCCATTCCAGCGCCAGTCGAGACTGTTCAGGCAACTGATCAAGCACCTGGCGGATCTCTTCACGACGCTCCTGAAGTTCCTGCTCCTGAACAGCATCCCGACCATCACTGACAGGAGTTTCGTGCTTTGCCTGATCGATCAGGTGCTGCACTCGAGCCGCCGCCCGGAAGTGATCCGCCACCTTGTGAGCTGCCACTGACCTGAGCCAGCCAACTGGATTTTCAATGTCCGTTGCCGGATCTGCAACGGCTTTCAGCAACGCCAGCACGGTCTCACTAACAATGTCTTCAGCCAGATGTCGATCGCCTTTCACCTTCACGTACACAAAGCGCCAAACCGACGGCAGGAAGCACTCACTCAAGTGCTGCACTGCAACCGGGTCGTGACGACGAAGTCCTTCGACCAGCGCGGAATCGTTCAAATTGGCCTCATTTCACAGAATTCCCGGTTCGACGTCGGGGATTTCGTTGAGCACTGCAGTCAGGTCGTCGCGAGCCACACAATCACGCAGCGATTCTCCGGAGAATGGGACATCGTATCATGGATTGTTCCCGACAGGCGCACTACCGGATCAATGGAACAAGGATAGACTCATCCTGAAGTGGAAAATTGAGTGATAAGGCGAGCGGCAGATTTCTGGTTACCGTCGAAAACCGGGGGCTAGCGCCCTGCGGCTAATAAAATCAGCCGCCACGCGTTAGCGTCCGGTTGTTCGGCCTGGTAGTTCCTGGTCTGCCGCTCGCCTCACAAACCTGACCGTCGCCATCGACATAGTGGCGCAGCAGGGCATCAAGATCCGCATGAGAGACGTCTTCAAATGACGGCCTGGGCGATGTCTCACCTCCGGCAGAAACTGCAGGTCCGCCGAATTGAAGTGCCGTGCCCGCGGAAACAGTCGAGCCAGCCATGAGGCCGCATGGGATCACCAGGAATAAAGAAAAATGCAAACCGGCGCGACGTACGGCAGGCCAGAGTTGTAGTGACATAAGACTTTCAGACCTTGAAGAGGGACCATGACCGGGGCACAGAAATGCCGAACAGCGCAGGAAAAATCTCGTTGTCTGCGGCATCAGCCTTCGGATGCGTACGTGATCGGGTTTCGGGGCAGGTGTCACTGTGAAGCAACTCACACAGCGGCAACCCGCTGCCACATAGCATTCGCAGCGCGATGATTAGGAAGTGCCGGGTATTTAAGAAGACCTTTGTGGTGTGATCTGGCTCACAGAGTTGTTTGCCGGAACACGTTACTGGGCTCTTTTCTGGTTCATTGTTTCGCAGCGATGACTGATGGTTTGGCAGAGTGTCCGAAGCTGGGGAGATGATTGCGACACAGCAGGATGCTTGTCGCTGTGGATCAATACAACGTACATAGATGTACAATGAGCAATCAACAGATTGACCGCCTGCGGAACGGCGACTGGCACCGCTGTTTCGGTTGCCCATGGCCGGAACGCTGCTTACGCTCAGCGGTGCTGTCTACGTTGCGGGACAAGTTGTGCCGACGCTGTTCACTCTCGATGTGCAACAAGCCGGGCGAGGGCCGTACTATCTGCCAGGACCTTCATGGATCTTTCGGCTGATTCCGTCGTGTTTTTCAAACCTGTATGGCTTTTACTATCCGCGATTGCCGTGATCACTATCAACCTGGCTGGATGCGTCGCAATCACTGACCATAATGAGCCGAGGCTGGGTTGCACCTCAAGTTCGGACATTCCCGATTCCGTCCAAATTGTCAGCGGAACGCCAAACGTAGTTCTCGATGGAATTGGATGGGTTGCTGGCATTCCCTCCAAAATCTCACTGTGGGATCGACGAGCGGATAACCATCAAGTTTCGCCAGAGACAGTTGCAGAAGTCGCGAGGCACCTGAGATCGCACGAAATGAATTCGGTACTTGTGCGAGTCAATCAGTACGATCCGACTGGCGAATGGGTTCGTCTGTGCCGGAACAAGAACCTGCCGCTTGGCTGGCGACTCACGGGCGGAACATTTGAAACGCTTAAGTACACACTGCTGCCGGAAACAGCGACGAAGCGCGAAAATTCCACGCTCTGAGTTCGCTGCTGTGAATCCGACAAACCAACTTACTCGGGCACGTTGCCGATGACTCCGAAGTTCTGAAAATCATCGTTGCGTCCACCGCCGAACCCGGCACCCGCATATCCCATGTACTTGCCACAGCAGTTCGCTCGGCTGCGATGGATCGTTCGCGACGCCGCTGATGCAGTTCCGCAACAGCACGCTGAGCATCCGCGACAAGTCCTTTCCCGGCGTCAGCGAAATCCTGAGTCAGCCCGACAAGTTCGTCCGTGTTGGCAATCGCTTCGTCAGCCACAGCGATCTGAAGTTGCGCGCGGACGAGTTCCTGGTACGCGATTCCTGCCTGCAGAACACTGTCATTCAATGCCACTTGCTGAGAGAATTGGTTTGCTCGGACATTTTGCCTTGCAGCCAGCGGCTCGAAATAGATGTCTGCTGTTGAAAGATCGACGAACAAACGTGCGCGACCCGAAGCACCACCGCTGAGTGGCGAACTTCCGATCGTCGGCCCCCCGCCCAGATACAGGGATTTTCGGCTGACGTCGATAACGTTGCCTTGAGTATCCTGGATCGGACCGTCATGACGATTAAACCCGGCACCAAAGCTCAGTGAAGGAATCCACAGGACATTCGCCTGCTCCAGTTTGGCACAGGCTTCCTGAATCCGTTCACGGGCCAGGCTCACCTGCAGGTGACTCGCTCCCGCAAGTCGCAACGTTGTGGTCAGATCAATCGGGTAGCTTGAAGCCGATTCCACGTCGTCAGGAATGACGACCTTGCTCGATTCGTCGATGTTGACAGACTGTTTGCGGGATACAGAGGATGGGTCGTCCAAAACGGTTACGACGGCAGCATCAAACATTTTCTCCGCTGGTACGACTGACTGTGTCGATTCTTCCGACGATGACGGTTGGAAGAACACAGCTCGGACTGGCGAGTCGGCGACATACGAGTCGGTGTCATCCGAACCTGGCTGCTCCCGATGAATATGCGCCGCCACCGCTGGCGGAACACCCGCAGTTTTAGATGGAATCGCTGCCTTGGCCTGGATCGGCTGGCGTGTCGTTTGGCAACCGGAGGACAGGATGCAGGCCATAATTGCCGTAAAGATCAGGCGGGAAGCGGGTGCATGCGGAAGTCGCGTGTCAAATCGAAATAGACTTCCTGCTCTCTTGTCGATGTCGTTCATTTCGCGAATCCTTTCGCCTGCTATCGCTGAACGATGCGGAACCTCGGGAACAACACATCCCTCGGGTCGACACATCGATCGAACTCAGCTACGTCACGTTCCGGCCCGATCGATTTCAAAACTCCAGATCCATAAAAAAATGATTTTGTAATAATCCTCGCCACTTCCGACATCTACAGACTGTGTGGCAACGGTTTTCCTAACCGTCACAACCGTCACAATCCGGAACTCCGCCAGGCGTCTTTGAGTTGTCGCACTCCAAATGGAAGGTCTTTTTTGAATCCGGCTGACCACACAAAGGCCGAACGATTTGTCGCGCATCTGGAACCACTCCAGCGGCAGTTGTCCGTCTATTGTGCGCGAGCATTGAATCAGCGAGATGAGTCGGAGGATGTCCTTCAGTCGGCGGTCGCCAATGCCTTCCGCGACTTCGACAAGTACTCGGAAGGAACCAACTTCAAGGCGTGGATGTACCGCTATGTCACGTTGGAAATCCTGAATCGAAACCGGGCGTCCAGTCGATTAGCGGTTCCGTCTGGAAGCCTCGAACCGGCCCATGAGCCGGCATTGCACATCGACTCGTTCCGGTTGGAGACGCTGTTGGATGCTCCAGAAATTGTTCTCGACCACTGTGACGAAGTCGTGGCGATCTGCGTCCGACAACTGACGGAGCTGGAACGAAAGATTCTGCTGCTGCGAGCAGTGGGAGATTTCAAGTATCGAGAGATCGCGGAAATCCTCGACGTTCCGATCGGGACGGTGATGGGATTGCTGTCGCGGGCGGGGAATCAACTTCGAAACGGATTACTGGATTACGCCCACGAAAACGGCCTGCTCAGAAAAGGCGACACCGCATGAAATGCCACGACGCGCGACGATACTGGGATCTGTACCACGACTCCGAAGGAGACGCGGATCTGCATTTCCAATTGAACGAACATCTCGACAACTGCGTGGAGTGCGCGGAGTGGTTTCACAAACAATCGCGACTGGAGTCGCTGGTCAAAGAACGCCTGACCGCAAACGCTGGTGAGGGGGCGACCGCTGTTGACTGGTCGAGAATCCTGAACGGAGCGGGTGTGACTCCCGTACGGCGGGCGAGATCGTGGAAGATGTTTGGCTCGTTGCTGACTGCTCTCGCGGCAGGCATCTTGCTGATGATTGGCCTCTTCGGTGGATTCAGTCTTGACGGTTCGCCCAATCTAGCACACCTGTCCGCCGAAGTGCATCAGCATGTGTCGGCCGGAAGCCTGCGGCTCGAGTTCGAGAGTGAATCCGATATCGACGTTGATCGGTATCTCGTGAACCGCGTTCCATTCCCGGTTCGTTGCCCACCGCGCAAGGATTCAGGATTCGCCGTGCGAGGAGCCGGGATGTGTCAATTGTCGAATCAATCGGCGGCGTACGTCGTCGGAAGCGTCGATCATCAACCCGTGTCGATCTTCGTGCTTCCGAAGGAGAGCCTGAATGAGTTTCCTGAACTTCGTCTGATTCTTCAGCGTGAGCCGATGACGGCGTGTCGTGAAGGCAACAGCGAAATGGTGTTGTCCGTCTTTGACAAGAATTTGATCCTGGTGATCGGCAACATCGACCGAACAAAGTTGACACGAGTGCTGAAGTCCTATGGAACGTATCCTCATTCCGCCTGATCGGGCTTCGCTGAAACGGAAGATTCATGACGAATAGCACTCCGAGCAATTCTAACACGGTGGAAGTCGCCCACGACAAGCCAATTCCCGTCAGCGAGCATGTTCCCAATCATGAAGCAACCCATGGAGAAGTGACACACGGCGAGTCCGCTGCGGACTTGATCCCCGACAATCGGCAGGCATCCTGGTTGGTGCGGATTTCGATCAAGAACCCGTTTCTGGTGATCGTACTGTGTCTGCTGATCGTCGTGCTCGGCTATGTGACACTGAAGAAAATTCCGGTCGATATTCTGCCGTCGTTCAAGACGCCGGCCGTGCAGGTTCTTACGCTGTACCCCGGCATGCCAACGGAAATCATGGAGCGGGACATCACAAGTCGTCTTGAACGCTGGACGAGTCAGTCGGAAGGCATCGAACGGCAGGAATCTCGCAGCATGATGGGCGTGTCGATCGTCAAGGACTATTTCCGCGACGATATCGATCCCAACACGGCGTTCTCGCAGGTCACCAGCTACGCCATGAGCGATATGTACTATCTGCCGCCGGGGACGGTGCCGCCGATGGTCATGCTCTTCGATCCCAGCGCTCCGCTGCCGACCGCATTGCTGGCGGCCTCCAGCGATGTGCTGAACGAAAAGGAGAGCTACGACCTCGCCTATTCGCCTGCGTAAACACCTGAGGGAAAAGTTTCCAAAGGTGTCGTGCGCGTTTAATACCGGAGGCATGGTTCAGGCAGCACTGAACTTCGGGCTGCCGTCACCCATCGATATTCAAGTCCAGGGACGGGACATGCACGAGCAGACTCGCATCGCGGCTGAACTGCGTGACCTGATCGCAGAGCGGGTTCCGGGTGCCGTGGACGTGCGTGTGCAACAGCCGATTGATTATCCGACACTGAAGATCAATCCTGACCGGACGAAAATGGCGCTGTCGGGAATCACTCAGGAAGATGCTACTAAAAACCTGATGAGCGTGCTGAACAGTTCCACAACCTTCGACCCTTCATTCTGGCTCGACCACAAATCAGGCAACCACTATTTCGTGGGGGTAACCTACAAGGAGCAGAGTATCGATTCGCTGGAAACGCTGCGCACGGTTCCCATCACCGGTGCAACGTCGCTGCGTCCGATTCAATTGCAGAATCTGGTGTCGGAGCCAACGGTGGAAGAATCGGCGGTCGAGGTCAATCACCTGGCTCTGGCTCGCGTGGTCGATGTCTACGCCAACGTCGAGGGGCGGGACATCGGCTCGGTCTCCGCTGACATCGAGCGAATCCTTGATGTGTGGGCCAAACGCAATAAACCCGCAGCAACTTCGGCCATTCCGCAGGTCTCGTGGACTCCGTCCGATCCCAAGGGAGGTGCAGGGGGATTGAAAGGGTATGCGATTACGATGCGCGGCGAAGTGTCCATTATGAACGAATCGTTCAGCAGCCTCGGCTACGGAATGATTTTGTCAGGCATTCTCATCTATCTGATCATGGTTGCGCAGTTTCGTTCGTTTCTTGATCCGTTCATCATCATGTTCGCCGTGCCTCTCGGTGTGATTGGAGTCCTGGGTATTCTGTGGCTGACCAGCACGACGCTCAATATTCAATCACTGATGGGCAGTGTGTTTATGATCGGTATCGCCGTCACAAACTCGATCCTGTTGGTGGAGTTCGCCAATCGACTGTGTGAAGAAGGCCGTTCGACTTTCGATGCGGCCGTGGAGGCCGGTTCGGTTCGTTTGCGCCCCATCATGATGACGGCCCTGGCGATGGTCTTTGGCCTGATTCCGCTGGCGTTGCACGAGGGCGATCCGACGATGCCGTTGGCCCGTGCCGTCATCGGCGGGCTCACCGCTTCAACACTGCTCACCATCTTCGTCGTGCCCAGCTTGTACGTGATCTTCAAGAGCCGTGGCCCCCAAAAACAGAGCGCCTTCGCGGTGTCAGAAGCGCGGCCGCAAGTCCGGTGACATTCCTCAACTTTCCGCTGAGAACGCATCTGGTACTGAGCGTTGGCGTAACCGAAAACATACTTAAGAAACGGATGAAATGTATGATCTGTCAGCGACACCATCAGCGATCTTCGGTTAAGCAACGAACTCTCTTCCGGACATGCTGCATCATGCTGGCGACGATCAGCATTGGATGTGCGACGCCGCGCGCAGCTTTGGGGCAAGCGACCGAGTTCGTGCTGAAACTGCCCGCACACGTAGAGCCCTACGCGCGTGCCGAAATTCATGCGAAAACGTCCGGGTTTGTCGCCACGGTACACGTTGAGATTGGTGATCACGTGACTCAGGGGCAAGTCCTGGCAGAGCTTTCGGTTCCGGAAATGGACCTGGAGAAACTGCAGAAGCAGGCACAGGTCGAACAGGCAAAAGCGTCCGTCGCGCAGTCGGAAGTCCGGATCGAGTCGGCAAAGGCCAGAGTGACGGCTTCGCAATCGTTGGTGGCGGCTGCTCAGGCGGCTGTCGCACGGCACGAAGCAGATATCGCGTTCGCTGCCAGCGAGTTGCAACGGATCAAAGAATTGGTGAATTCCCGCGCTGTGAATGCCGCTTTGCAGGACGAAAAGCAACAACAGTTGCGGTCTGCTGAGGCGGCGCTCACAGTCGCAAAAGCTGACATCCAATCCGCAGAATCGAATCTGTCGGTGGAGCAGGCGAACGTCAGCCAGACTCAGGCCGATCTGGTGTTCGCTCGCGCTCAATTGAAAGTCGCGACGGCGTCGCTCCACTATA
>Ga0105047_10018806_pt1 | contig 10684 bp, 8 predicted proteins | sample MAT04_FD_78384 | JGI IMG/M metagenome (GOLD analysis project Ga0105047, IMG submission 78384) | Freshwater microbial communities from Lake Fryxell liftoff mats and glacier meltwater in Antarctica - MAT-04 (megahit assembly) | ecosystem: Environmental > Aquatic > Freshwater > Ice > Liftoff...
CTTTTCGAGGGGGGAGTGGGCGTCGAGCCAGTCCGCGAAGCTGCCATGGCTCGCGCGCATGCCCAGGATAATCTGGGCGTTGGCGATGATCGCCTGCACTTTCAGGCGGTTGCGGATGATGCCGGGGTCTGCGAGCAGGCGGATTTGGTCGGCGTCGGTGAAGGCGGCGACGCGGTCGACTTCGAATCCGGCGAAGGCAGTACGCATGGTGGCGCGGCGCTTCAGCACGATCTCCCACGACAGGCCGGCCTGCATGATCTCCATGCACAGCCGCTCAAACAGGACACCCTCCCCGCGCGACGGGAAGCCGTGCTCGGTGGCGTGGTAGTCAGCGTGGGCCGGATGACCGGTGGCGAAGGTGCAATAGGTGGACATGTGGGGAAACTGTGTTGGCGGTGGGGGAACGCATAAGCGCACTGCGCGGCGGAAGTGGGGGGCTTCTGTTGCCCGGTGCCCCCCGAACCGCGCTTATCGCTTATGCAGCGACAGCGAGCGCCTCATGATTGTCATTGGCACTTGTCATACGGCCCGATGACGGCGGAACCATGCCGAGCAAAAGATGAGTCTTTACCACGCGTGTCGAGCCTGTTTCGCCCCCATGGCCCCGCCGAGGCAGGAATGGTGGAGGCGCCGGGCACTGCCCCCGGGTCCACAACGCTTATTCCAATCACCGTTTATCGCCATAGCCGGCAAGCCGGCAGACGGAATATAGGGAGTCCTGAGCGCGAATGAAAGGGACTCGACCCCGATGCCAGTGACGAATGACCAATTGGCCGAAATCGAGGCCCAGCGGGCTCATCGCGCGGATACGCGACGCGCGACCGTGCCGGCATTGGAAGACATGCTGTTCACAGCCGTGCCGGTGCTGGACCACGGTTTCGTGCGCGCCATCGACTACATGGGTGATGATGGGGCGGTGGTGCAGGCGGCGCGCGTCTCGTATGGCCGCGGCACGAAGCGGGTGTCAGAGGATGCTGGGTTGATCCGCTACCTGATGCGCCACCGCCACACCACGCCCTTCGAGATGTGCGAGATCAAGTTCCACGTGAAGCTGCCGATCTTTATCGCGCGGCAGTGGATCCGGCACCGAACCGCCAACGTGAACGAGTATTCCGCTCGCTATTCGATCCTGGACCGGGAATTCTACCTTCCCGCGCCGGAGCACTTGGCCGCCCAATCCGCCGTCAATCGGCAGGGGCGGGGCGAAGTCCTGGAAGGCACGGAGGCAGCCGAGGTGCTGGATCTGCTTCGCGGCGACGCGATGCGCACCTATGACCACTACGCCACGATGCTGAACGAGCGCACCGACGGCACGCCGATTGATCCCGGCCGCAAGGGGCTAGCGCGGGAGTTGGCGCGCATGAACCTGACGTTGAACACCTATACCCAATGGTACTGGAAGACCAACCTGCACAATCTGTTGCATTTCCTCTCGTTGCGCAGTGACGCGCACGCGCAGTACGAAATCCGCGTCTATGCCGAGGCGATGCTGGCGATGCTCAAGGCCTGGGTGCCGCTGACCTATGCGGCGTTCGAGGACTATCGGTTGGGGGCGGTGACCCTTTCAGCGGGAATGGTTACGGTGATCCGGCGGTTGCTGGCCGGCGAGGAGGTAGAGCCGAACGGCAGCGGACTGTCGAAGCGGGAGTGGGGGGAACTGATGACGACACTGGGGCGTATTCCGTGATTGTCTGCTTCGGCTCGATCAACCTCGACTTAATCTTCCCGCTGCCCCACCTCCCGGCGGCGGGTGAGACAGTGCTGGGGCCGGCCATGACGATCGAACCTGGCGGTAAGGGCGCCAATCAGGCCGTTGCGGCGGTGCTGGATGGAGCACGCGTGGTATTCGCCGGTGCAGTCGGCGCTGATGCGCTGGCGCATGATGCGCTGCGACTGATGCGCGGGACGAACATGGACACCAGCCGTATCGCCACCGCCGCGACGGCCACCGGGTGTGCAGCGATCTGTGTCGATCCCGACGGGCGCAACATGATCGCTGTGGCCAGCGGAGCCAATCTGGCGGCACGCCAGGACCAGGTGGAGGACGCACTGCTCGGGCAAGGCACGACGCTGCTCTTGCAAATGGAAGTGCGGGCGGGCGAGATCGCCGCGCTGATTAGGCGAGGACGGGAGGCTGGGTGCAGGATAATCTTGAACCTCGCACCGGCCGCGCCATTGGACGAGCCGGTGCTGCGAGCGCTCGACCTACTGGTGCTTAACGAGGGGGAGGCAGGCTTCCTAGCAGAGTGGCTCGGCTGCGCGGCAGAGGCAGCATCGTTGTGCGCCAGGCTCGGTGGCGTCGGCGTGGTTGTGACATTGGGTGAGAACGGGGTCGAGGCGGCGAGCGGACAGGGTGACGTACGTCTGCTGGGACATCCGGTTCAGGTAGTTGACACCACCGGGGCGGGCGACTGCTTCACCGGCGTGTTGGCGGCCAGCCTAGATCGGGGAATGAGTATAAGGGACGCGCTGGTCCGCGCCAATGTCGCGGCCGCGTTGTGCTGCTCGAAGCGCGGCACCCAGGGGAGTATGCCGAGAGCGACGCAAACGGAGGCCGCGATCAGGAAATGACGATGCGCGGTCCCGCCGTTGGGCCGGGCCGTCCCTGGACCTTCTCCCACAACCGCGTCGCGACGGCCTTATAGGCGGCGGCGGCGGCGCTCTCGGGGGCGCTGGCCACGATTGGCGCGCCGGCATCAGCGGCGGTGCGGATATCGAGCAGTAGGGGAATTTCACCGAGGAACTCGGCCCCCAGCTTGGCCGCCTCGGCGCGGGCGCCGCCGTGGCCAAAAATCTCTGTGCGGTGGCCGCAATTGGGGCAGCAAAAGAAGCTCATGTTTTCCACTAGGCCAAGAACGGGCACCCGTGTGCGCTCGAACATCTTGACCCCGCGCCGCGCATCCAGCAGGGCGATGTCCTGCGGTGTAGACACGATCACCGCACCGTTCATCGTCACCCGCTGCGCCATAGTCAACTGCGCGTCGCCGGTACCAGGCGGCATGTCGACGATCATGATGTCGAGTTCGCCCCACTCGACCTGGCCCATCATCTGTTCCAGCGCGCCCATCACCATGGGGCCGCGCCAGATCATCGGCGTCTCCTCTTCGACCAGAAAACCGATCGACATGGCCTTCAGGCCCCAGGCGTCGAGCGGTATCATGCGGTCGCCGCGCACCTCCGGCTTGCGGGCGAGGCCGAGCATGCGCGGCAGGCTTGGCCCGTAGATGTCGGCATCGAGCAGTCCGACCCGCAGACCCGTTTGCGCCAACGCGACGGCGAGGTTGACCGCGACCGTCGACTTGCCCACACCGCCCTTGCCCGATGCCACGGCGACGATATTTCGGACCTGTGGCAGCAGCACCGGTTTCTGGGCGGCGGCGCGGCCATGGCTGTGCCCCTCCTGCACTGGCCCTGGTGTTGGCACAGCGGGGAGCGTCGCCTTGTGGGCGGTAAGAACCGCGGAGGCATTCTGCACACCGCGCTGGCCAGCGAGCAGTTTTTCTGCCTGCTGGCGCACCGGTTCCATAGCCAGGGCATGGTCGCGGTCGGTCAGGAGGCTAACCTGTACCAGCACCCCGTGCGGGCCAGGACGCACCACCACTTCCTCCACCAATCCGGCTGTCACGATGTCCTTGCTGGTGGCGGGATCGGTGATGCCGCGGAGAACGTCCCGCAGCGATGAAGATGTCGGTTCGCTCATGCGCTTGAAAACCCTTCGCACCCAGTCAATATACGTCCGAGTCATGCCACGGATATGGCGGGTTCGACCGCGCATGCCAATGGCCACCATCCCGCCTTGGCGGAAACGTGCAACAGGAGCCTCCCTCATTCATGCCTTCCAGGAATAGCGGCCGCAGCGGCGACGCCGGTAGCTTTGCCGTCGTCCACTCCGGGAGCGGCGGCGGCGGGCCCTGGGGCGCGCCGCCGGGCGGCGGCCCTCGCAGCAACGGCCCGCAGGGACCGCAGGGTCCGTGGGGCGGCGGAGGTCCTCGCGGCCCGTCTGGCGGCGGCGGTCAACCCCCGGACCTCGACGATTTGATCGCCAAGGTTCAGGCAATGTTTCGCGGCGGCATGCCTGGCGGAGCGGCGGGACCGCGCCTGCCGTCGATGTTCGGTGGTGGGCGGGGTATCGCCATCGCTGGCGCACTGGTGGCGATCGTGTGGCTGGGTAGTGGTTTCTACCGGGTCCAGCCAGACGAGCAGGGCGTGGTGTTGCGCTTCGGCGCGCTCGACCGAACCGCCCTTCCTGGACTGAACTACCACGTGCCGTGGCCGGTCGAGCGGGTGATAAGGCCGGCAGTGACGCGCATCAACCGCGTTGAGGTTGGCTACATTTCACCCAGCAGTGACGTTCGAGCCATCGAACTGCGTCCCGCCCGCGGGATCTCCGCCGGCGCGCGCGACCTGCCGGAGGAGAGCTTGATGCTCACCGGCGACGAAAACATTATCGACATCAATTTTGCGGTGTTCTGGCGCATTCGCGACGCTGGCGAATTCCTGTTCAACATGCGCTCGCCCGAGATCACGGTGAAGGCGGTGGCCGAGAGCGAGATGCGCGAGGTGATTGGCCGCACGCCTATTCAGCCGGCGTTGACCGACGCGCGAGCGCGGATCGAGGCTGATGTACGCCGCGGGGTGCAGCAGATCCTCGACAGCTACAAGGCTGGCGTGGAGGTTACCCAGGTGCAGTTGCAGAAGGTCGATCCGCCCGATGCGGTGATCGAGAGCTTCCGCGACGTTCAGCGTGCCACAACTGATTCCGAACGAGCTCGCAACGAAGCCGATACCTATCAGAACGACATCGTGCCGCGTGCCCGCGGGGATGCTGCCCGGTTGGTGGCGGAGGCCGAGGGCGCCCGGCAGGTGTCGATCACCGAGTCGACAGGCCAGGCACAGCGCTTCCTTTCAGTGCTACGCGCCTATCAGGCGGCGAAGGACGTCACGATGCAACGGCTGTACCTGGAGACCATGCAGAACATCCTCAGCACCACGCCGTCGATTATCGTCGATGATCGCTTGCAGGGCCTCGTTCCTTTCCTGCAGCTGGGTGAAACTGCACGGCCGGCAAGCTTTGCACCGGTGACCGGCGCGACCACTTCGGCACCTGCCGCCCAGCCGCGGGGGCCGCAGCGATGAACCGCCTTGGCATGACCGGGCTTGCCGTCGTCGTGGTGGCTTGCCTCGGGGCGCTCTCTGCTCTGTTCACGGTGGAACAGACTGAACAGGTTCTTATCACCCAGTTCGGCGAGCCGGTGCGGCTCATTACCAGGCCGGGCCTGCATGTGAAGATCCCAATGGTGCAGACTGTCATCAGCTTCGACCGTCGCCTGCTGGACTACGAACTGCCGCCCGAGGAGGTGATCCTCGGCGACCAGCGTCGGCTGATCGTGGACAGTTTTACGCGTTATCGCATCACTGATCCGCTGCGTTACTATCAAGCCGTAGGGCCGACCGAGAACGGCATCCGCGCGCGTCTCAATTCGGTGGTGTCCTCGGCCCTGCGCCGAGTGCTCGGCAATGAGCAGTTGCTCAATGTCTTGTCGTCCGACCGGATGCGGATCATGATGCTTATTCGCGATCAGGTGAACGCGGAGATGGGTAATTTCGGCGTCGCCGTGGACGATGTGCGCATTCGCCGTGCCGACCTCCCGGCTGGCAATACGCAGGCGATCTTGTCGCGTATGCAATCTGAACGTCAGCGTGTGGCCGCGCAGTTGCGCGCCGAGGGCGCCGAGGCGGCGGCGCGCATCCGTGCGGATGCCGATCGCGAACGCACGGTGGTGCTGGCGACCGCGCGTGGCACGGCGGACAAGATCCGCGGCGAGGGCGAGGGACAGGCGATAGCGATTTACGCCGATGCGTTCAACCGCGACCCGCACTTCTTCCAAGTCTGGCGCACGTTGCAGGCCTATCGCGAGTCGTTCGCCACTGGCGGCTCGAAGCTGGTGCTGACCTCGGGCGAGGGCTTCCTGAAGCTGTTGCGAGAGCCGCCGTCTCCGAATGGCGGTCAACTCCAAGATAGCGCGCCAACGGGCCGCTGACGGCGCCACATGTTGCAGATTGTGGTGACACAGAGCCGGTGGTAGTTCGAGGGCGAGCCGGCCCTCGATGCGCCAACGGTGTGATGAAGGGTTGGCAACCTCGCCGCATGCGGCCTGTTGTCGACCCGCCCAAATTGCCGGCGCCACCTATGGGGTTTCCGCTCATGCTTCAATCAACCGTGCTACCGCCCGCGCAGCCCCGCCGGCGTTTTGTGCTCCTTCGCGCAGGCTCTCTCGCGCTGGCCTTGGCTCTGGCGGCGCCTTCAATCGCCGCGTTACCATCTGCGGCCGAGGCGCGCTCTGCCCCAGAGAGCTTTGCCGATCTTGCCGCCAAGCTGTTGCCGGCGGTGGTCAATATCTCGACCAGCCAGTCAGTGGCCGTACGAAATGATCGTGGCAGCCCGGACGTGCCGCAGTTTCCGCCCGGCTCGCCATTTGAACGGTTCTTCCGCGACTTCATGGAGCGCAATCGCCCGCCCGGTGGCACTCCCCCTGGCGCCAATCCCGGCCAACGCGGCGAACGCCCGGAGGCTCCTGCGCGCAAGCAGCAGAGCCTAGGATCCGGCTTTATCATTGACCCCGCGGGCATCGTGGTGACCAACAATCATGTGATCGACGGTGCCGACGAGATCATGGTAACGTTGCATGACGGCACGGCGCTCAAGGCGACCTTAGTCGGACGCGACGAACGCACCGACCTCGCAGTGCTCAAGGTTGTGCCCGAGAAGCCGCTGTCGGCCGTGCCGTTCGGCGATTCCGACGCGTCGCGCGTGGGCGACTGGGTACTGGCGATCGGCAATCCGTTCGGGCTTGGCGGCACGGTCACCGCCGGCATCGTCTCGGCGCGCGGCCGCGACATCAAACAGGGGCCTTACGACAGTTTTATCCAGACTGACGCCGCTATCAATAAGGGCAACTCGGGCGGCCCACTATTCAACATGGCAGGGGAAGTAGTAGGCATCAATACTGCGATCTACTCCCCCACTGGCGGGTCGGTTGGCGTGGGCTTCTCCATACCGGCCAACCTCGCCAAAAATGTGGTCGCTCAGTTGCGCGACTACGGTCGCGCGCGACGTGGCTGGCTGGGCGTCCGCATTCAGCAGGTAACACCGGACATCGCCGAGAGTGTGGGGTTGAAGGAGCCGGTCGGCGCGATGATCGCTGGTGTCACCGAAGACGGGCCAGCGGAGATCGCGAAGATTCGTAACGGCGACATTATCGTGCGCTTCAACGGCCAGGATGTGCGTGACATGCGCAGCCTTCCGCGCATCGTGGCCGATACCGAGATCGGCAAGCAGGTGCCGGTGGTAGTCTGGCGTGACGGCAAGGAGGTGACCTTGCAGACCAAGGTGGGTGAACTGCCAGACGATCCGCGTGTCGCCTCAGTCGCGCCCGGCAAAGCGGCCCCCACTCAGCCACTGGAACTGTCCGGCCTCGGCCTTCTGCTGTCGCCGATCACGCCCGAGGCGCGCGAGCGCTTCCAGCTCAGCGTGGACCAAAAGGGCGTGCTGATCAGTGGGGTTCAGCAGGGTACGCCGGCGGGCGACAAGGGGCTCAAGCCCGGGGACGTGATCATTGAGGTGCAGCAGGAGGAAGTGCTGACGCCGGCCGATGTGCAGGATCGGGTGGAGAAGGTCCGCAAGGCGAACCGCCGCTCGGTGCTGATGCTGGTGCAGACCGGAGACGGGCTGCAATGGGTGCCGCTGTCGTTGTCGCCTGGCGATCGCGCGCCCGGCTGAAAACTGACCTTTGCGGAGCGGCAGAATGAAGAGCCGTCCCGGGATGCGACCACGGGACGGTTTCTAGTTAGCTATTCTGCTCCTAGCAACTGGACAGGTCGGTCGCCCGTGGGACTGAACTGGCTGAAGCGGCGGTTCAGTGCCGGGCGGCATAGCTACGTCCATCACTCCCAAGGCCGGCTCCATGACGATCATCTCCACACTGGCCGTCAGGTTGTTGACGTCGATCAGCCGTGGCGGGCGGCAAACCGAGAAGGGGCTTCCGAAGTTGTCGAATAGCGCTGCCTTCACGTGATCGATGATGACGTCGCCAACATGGGGCAGGAACAGGTCGTGCACGCGCAGGTCGCGATACAACGAACCGGGCGTCGTGGCCACGCCGATGTCGCGCAGCTTCATTAATGCCACCGGGCTCATGAAATGGTTGGCTTGGGTCAGTCGCCCCCTCTCTGGATGGACCTGGAAGGTCTCGTCGGGTGCACATTCGAAGTTGATGGCCACGCCCTGGCCAGCGGCGTTCGATGCGCTGACGATCATGTTGTTCGCAGCGGATTTTTGTGTGAGGTAGACCGCTCGCATAGCCAGTGCGGGTGTCTCCCGTTCCAGCATCTTGCGCCGGATCAGGGCCAGGGGTACTCGGACCTGGCAATAGTTGCGGTCGGATTGCAGATCGTATGCCGTCAACCCTATTCCGGACGCGTTGAGGCCCGAGCGCGCGAGCCCGCCCGCCTCGGTAAGGGTCAGGATATTCGGCCCGTCCGAGCGGCGGATCCGCGGCACGACCGCCGTCTCGGCATCGTCCGCCTTCCAGTCCCAGTTCTGCGCATGGATCAGGCGCTGCTCTGCGGTGGCGCCTGGCATCACCACCACGCCGGTGCAGCCAATAGGCGCGTTCTCAGCCAGACGCGCGCGGAGGTAGGGCCGCTCGGCCAGCTTCAAAAATTTGGTGCGCACTTGGAGTAGGGCGATGTGCTCGAAGGGCACCTCGGCGCCCATCGCGCTGCCGCGCATCTCCTCGATGTGGTACTAACCCTTGGAGTGTCTGCCTCTTACCAACCCTCGGTAAGGGCGACACTCAGTCAGGCAAGTCGGGGCTTCGCCCCGAACCCCACCAGGTCCGGAGCGCGCCTTCGCGCGACCGGCCGAGCCCCTGGACCTCATATAATTGAAATAAAGTGGGTTGCCAAAGGCCGTCGGCCTTTGGTGGGTCCAGCGACTGTCTTTGGTGTCAAGCTTTTTGCCATGGTATGTTTGTCCGGATGATGGCGTTGAGGATGGTGAGCAGTTTATGCGTGCAGGCGACGATGACCGTTTTTCGCGGCTTCCCGGCGGCGGTCAGTTGTTCGCAGAAGGATTTGATGGTTGGGTTCCACCGGCAGGCAACCCATGCGGCCATATAGAGCTTGGCCCGCACGACGCTCCGCCCACCTCGGATGCTGCGCCGGCCGCGGTGCTGGCCGCTGTCGTGGTTCATCGGCGCGATCCCGACCAGGGCTGCGAGCGATCGTCGGTCGAGTTGGCCGAGTTCGGGGAGTTCGGTCATCAAAGTGCGCGCCACCGTTGGGCCGACGCCGGGCACCGAGATCATCAACGCCTCCTGGTGGCGCCAGAGTTCGCTGTCGCGGATCGCCTGGTCGAGGTCGCCGTCGATGCTGGCGAGTTCGGCGTCCGGCCAGGCGATATGGGTGGCCACGCGCATTTTTATGCGGGGCAGCGCTGCCTGGCGCGGGCGATGGCGCTCGGTGGTCGTCATTTCAACAACTTGGCGGCGGCGTGCGGCCAAATCGCCGAGATGGCGGGTTGGCTCGTCTGGCAGCGGCCGCAGTTCCGGGCGCACCCGCGCGGCAAACAAGGCGATGAGCGCCGCATCCAAAGTGTTGGTCTTGGCCAATTGCCCGCAGGCCCGCGCGAAGTCGCGGATTCGGCGCGGGTTGACCACGACCACCGGCAAAAGCGCGCCGGCAACCGTGGCGGTGACCACCTGCTCGAACCCGCCGGTTGCCTCCAACACGATCAACTGCGCCCGCACCTCGCGCAGCCGCGCCACCAGTTCCTCAAATCCGGCACCATCGCGCCCAACCGAGAAGATCAGGCCGGCGGGGCGGATACACACATCGAGCTGGCGCTTGGCCACATCGATGCCGACAAAGCACGCCTGTTCACGTTCATGCTGTTCCATCACCCGTCCTTGCAGATTCGGGGTTGGACGAAGCCGCCCCAGGCGACTGTTCGGGCTGACAGACATAATTGTGCCAGGGGCACCGCGCTGGACCGCGGGCTCGATCACCCCAGGGCAAGAGGGGCTCCCTGGCACACCCGATACGACACGCTGACGACGCTTCAGCTTAGCCGCATCGGGTGATGACAAGATACAAGGGCAGAACCCTGGACTTGCCTTCTGCGTAGGTCATTGATTAGGCGGATTGGTATCATATGTGATGAATGGGGCTGGCATTGGGTATTCCGCGATGCGTCTGTGCTCTGATTCTCTTTAGCGGGGATTGGATCGGAGCGATGTGATGCCTACTAATTTGTAGATTATTCTGTAAATCGCTTGCAATGGTGCCCCCCGAGGGGCGTTTTTCGCGTTCAAAAGTGCCCCCTCTTCCGATGCGCGTGTGAGCGTCCTTTCCGTTTAGGCCGGTGTTGGCTTGGAAGGGTTTTGGGGGATGAATGGCGTGGAACTGATTGGCCGGATACGTCGCGCCTATTTTAATCAGAAGTTACCGATCAAGGAGATCGTTCGGACCTTTTCGGTGTCGCGCATGACGGTTCACAAGTTGTCAACGGCGGATGAAATCTCCCCATTTGTGGCGAATGAAATCTCCCCACTTTGTTTCGGGTCAGTCGCGTCCGTAGCCGCGGGGCGGTTGGATGTCGGCAAGTTCGGACAGGTCGAGATCC
>Ga0105047_10018807_pt1 | contig 10684 bp, 11 predicted proteins | sample MAT04_FD_78384 | JGI IMG/M metagenome (GOLD analysis project Ga0105047, IMG submission 78384) | Freshwater microbial communities from Lake Fryxell liftoff mats and glacier meltwater in Antarctica - MAT-04 (megahit assembly) | ecosystem: Environmental > Aquatic > Freshwater > Ice > Liftoff...
CACCGCCAACCCGTTGGCACTCATCACGGTGCTGGGCGCGCCCGGCAAGCGCCCGCCGCGCGCCGCGTGGATCGCCCGGCTGCGCGCGCTGCAGGTTGCGGACAGCCAGGTGGTGCAGCGCGACTGGAATGACGGCCTGGCCTTCGCCGAGGTGGCGCAGGCGGTGCATGCCGCGCTGCCCGAGGACGGCATCATCACGCTCGATGCCGGCACTTTCGGTGCGCCCTTCTACCGAAAGGCCACGTGGCGGCCGGGGCAGCGGCTGCTGGCGCCGATCTCGGGCGCCATGGGTTTCGGTGTGCCGGCCGCCGTGGCCGCCGCACTTCGCTGCCCTGGCCGCACGGTGGTCTGCGGCGTGGGCGATGGCGGCATCCTGATGACCGGCGGCGAGATGGCCGTGGCACTGGAACGCGGCCTGCCGATCAAGCTGCTGCTCTCGGAGAACCTGGGTTACGCCTCCATCCGCATCCACCAGGAACGCGAGCATCCGGGGCGCGTCAGCGGCACCATGTTCGCCAATCCCGATTTCGCGCACTGGGCGCAGGCCTTCGCGATGCCGGTGACGCGGGTGAACACGCGGGACGACTTCGCGCCGATGCAGGCAGCGATCCGCGCGCCGGGTCCGGCCGCGATCCTGGTGCGGACCTCGATGCAGGCGGTGCTTCCCCATGTCGCCTGAGGTGCTGGCCGAACTCGCACCGACGGGCGTGCTGCGCGCGGCTATCAACATGAGCAACTTCCTGCTCGTCACCGGCCCCAGCGAGGCGGGCGAGCCGGACGGCGTCTCCCCTGGTATGGCCCGCGCCATTGCCGAGCGACTGGGCGTGCCGGTGCGCTACGTTCCCTATCCCCGCCCTGGCGATCTGGCCGATGCCGTGGGGACGGATGCCTGGGATATCGGACTGATCGGCGCCGAACCGCAGCGCGCCGAGAGGATCGCCTTCACCGCCGCCTATGCCGAGATCGAAGCGACTTACCTGGTGCGCGCCGACTCGCCGATCACCGCGCTGGAGCAGGTGGACCAGCCCGGCATCCGCATCGCGGTGACGGCGCGCGCGGCCTACGATCTCTGGCTGGAGCGCAACATCCGCGAGGCTACGCTCCTGCGTGCCGAGAGCCTCGACGGCGCGTTCCAGCGCTTCACGGATGAGGGGCTGGAGGTGCTGGCCGGGCTGCGTCCGCGGCTGCTGGCGGATGCCGAGGCGCTGCCTGGCGCGCGTATCCTTGAGGGCAGCTTCAGCACGGTACAGCAGGCCATTGGCACAGCGCGCGCGAACGACGCAGGGGCCGCCTTCCTGCGCGAGTTCGTCGAGGAGGCCAAGGCATCGGGGCTCGTCGCGGACCTCATCGCCCGGCACGGCGTGCGCGGGCTTTCCGTGGCCGGACGCGCCTGACCGGGCGGCGCTACGCGAGCCCGAGACGGGCGTCGCGCCGCCGCAGCAGCGCGACCACGGGCAAGGCCAGCAGCACCATCCAAGCCTTCCCGAGCACCTGGCCCGAGAGGTAGTCCAGGCTGCCGAAGGCGAGCCAGAGAAAGATCACGCTGTCGATCACCAGCCCAACGGCGGATGACGCCGCGACGGCCAGCACCAGCCCACGCTTCTGCAACGGAGTGTAGATCCCGAGGTCGATCAGTTCCGACAGAAGGAACGCGACGGTGGAGGCCAGCACCAGCGCGGGTGGCGCCAGGAAGGCCGAGAGCGCTGCACCCGCGAAGATCGCGCCCAGCGCCCAGTTCACGCCGAGTCGGCGCTGCACGAGATCGCGAAGCACCAGGGCGAGGCCGATCATCAGTACGCCGGATGGCGCCATCACACCCGGCGCGACGGGGATGAGGCAGGGGCCGTTCGGCACACAAAACGTGCCGGCATTGCCGATCAGCCAGTTGGCCGCGGGAATGCAGAGGCCAAAGGCGAGGAGGAAGGCAAGGCCTTCAAGGCGTGTGCGGTCCATCATGGAGCTTCGCATAAGCCGCCCAGCCCTTGGCGCGCAAGTCACAAGCGGGGCATTCGCCGCAGCCATGGCCCCATGCGTGCAGCGTCCTTCGCTCGCCCTTGTAGCAGGAATGGCTCTCGACGCGGATGAGTTCGACCAGCGAGGCACCGCCCAACTCCTCGGCCATCCGCCAGGTCGCCGCCTTGTCCAGCCACATCAGTGGCGTGTGCAGAACGAGGCGCGTGTTCATGCCGAGGTTGATGGCGGCCTGAAGCGCCTTGATCGTATCGTCGCGGCAGTCGGGGTAGCCGGAATAATCCGTCTCGCACATTCCGCCCACGATGTGCTTCAGCCCACGCCGATAGGCCAGTGCCGCCGCGAAGGTCAGGAAGATCAGGTTGCGGCCCGGAACGAACGTGTTGGGCATACCGTCCTCACGCAGAGCGATTTTGGCATCGCGCGTCAGCGCCGTTTCGCTCAGCGCGCCCAGCACGCCGAGGTCGAGCGTATGGTCGGGGCCGAGCCTCTGCGAAGCCATGCCGGCCCGCAGCGCGGCGCGGCAAGTGAGTTCGACCGCGTGGCGCTGGCGATAGTCGAAGCCGAGAGTCTCCACATGTCCGAATTGCTCCAGCGCCCAGGCAAGGCAGGTGGCGCTGTCCTGCCCGCCGGAGAAGAGGACCAGGGCGCCATTCGTCATGCGGTCAGTCTCTCCACGGCCCAGGATGCGGCGTCGGCCACCACGGCGTCGGCATCGTCGCACAGCGCGCGCGCCACGGGCAGCAGCGACACGTCGCCGCTGTTGCCGATCGCGTTCAGCACGTTGCGGACGAAGCGATTGCGGCCGATGCGCTTGATCGGCGATCCGGCGAAACGCGCGCGGAAGGCACCATCGTCCAGCAGCGCCAGCTCAGCGAGTGGCGGTGCCACATTGCCACGCGGATGCAGCGCGATCTCCGCCGCGGCCTGCGCGAACTTGTTCCATGGGCACACGGCCAGGCAGTCGTCGCAGCCATAGACGCGGTTGCCCATGGCGGCGCGAAACTCATGCGGAATGGGGCCGTGATGCTCGATCGTCAGGTAGGAAATGCAGCGCCGCGCATCGAGGCGGTAGGGCGCCGGAAAGGCGGCTGTCGGGCATGCGTCGAGGCAGGCACGACAGGTCCCGCAATGATCGGCCTCCGGCGCATCGGGCGGGAGGTCGAGCGTGGTGAAGATTTCGCCCAGGAACAGCCACGAGCCATGCGTGCGGCTGACGAGGTTGGTGTGCTTGCCCTGCCAGCCCAGTCCGGCCTGCGCGGCCAGCGGCTTTTCCATGACGGGCGCGGTATCCACGAAGACCTTGAGGTCGCTCCCCTTGAACCGCCGCGCCATCCATTGGCCGAGCGCCTTCAGGCGCTTCTTGACCACGTCATGGTAGTCGCGGCCCTGGGCGTAGGCGCTGATCGTCGCGCGCTCGCGCTTGGCGAGGCTCGCCAGTGGGTCGTGGCCGGGCGCGTAGTTAAGGCCGAGCGAGACGACGCTCACGACCTCGGGCCAGAGGCTGCGGGGCTGGGCGCGCTGTTCGCGCCGCGCCTCCATCCAGGCCATGCCGCCATGCGCGCCGGAATCCAGGAACGCGTCGAGACGGGCGCGGACCTCGTCGGGGAGGATGGCCTGGGTGAAACGCGCGACATCGAAGCCCAGCGCCAGCGCTTCCCGCCGGATGATCTCGGCGTCGCTCACACCTTCGGCAGGATGGCCGTCGCCTCGATCTCGACCCGCGCCTCCTCCTCCACCAGCGCGCCGACCTCGACCAGCGTCATCGCCGGGAAGTGGCGGCCCATCACGGCGCGATAGGCGGGGCCGAGTTCGGCGAGGCTCGCGCGGTATTCCCCGATGTCGGTGACGAACCAGGTCAGGCGCGCCACGTGCTCGGGCTTGCCGCCGGCTTCCGCCAGGACGGCGATGATGTTGGCCAGCGCCTGGCGCACCTGCGGCACGAACCCGTCGGCGAAGCGGCCGGCCGCGTCCCATCCGATCTGGCCGCCGATGATGACGATGCGGCCTTCGCCCATTATGCCGTTCGCATAACCTTTGGGGGCGGGCCAGCCCTTGGGCTGGAGTGCTGTGAGGCTCATGGGGCGAGGCTTTCGCAGGCCGTGGCGTAGCGCGCAAGGGCCGCGCGCAGGTCGTCCGGCACGGGTCGGGGGCGTGCGGTGTCGAGGTTGGTCGTCGCGTTCACGAAGCGGAAGCGCACCAGCTCAAGCTCCTCGCGGTGCGCGTGGAGCGTGGTCGCGTAGGAGGCGCCGCCGATGCGGGTGATCAGCGGCGTGAACGTCACGCGGTCGCCCATGCGGCCGGGGGCGAACCAATCGGCCTCTGCATGGACGAAGCCCGTTCCAGTGCGGCGTTCGCCGTGGATGTGATGGAAATCGAGGCCGAGGGTGAGCTCGAAAAAATCCTCGATTGCGGCGTTGGCCAGCGTGAACCAGGCGCCGAAGAAGGCGATGCCGGCCGGGTCGCAATCCGAGAAGCGGATGCGCCCGGGGATGCGCGCCGCGGCGGCTGGCAGCCTGGAACCACCGAGGGGTGTTGGACGGGTCATGCCCGCTGCCGCAGTGCGAAGCGTTTCAGCTTGCCCGTGCCGGTGCGCGGCAGCGCCTCCATGAAGACGACTTGGCGTGGATACTTGTAGGGCGCGATCTCGGCCTTCACGTGGTCCTGCAATGCCTTTGCCATCCCGTCATTCGCCTCGTAGCCTTGGTGCAGCACGACATACGCGCTGACGACCTGCCCACGATCCGGGTCAGGCAGGCCAACCACGCCGCACTCGCGGACCGCCGGGTGCGTCAGCAGCGCCACCTCCACCTCGGGCGCTGCGATGTTGTAGCCTGACGAGATGATCATGTCGTCGCTACGGGCCTGGTACCAGAAATAGCCTTCCGTATCCTGAATATAGGTGTCGCCGGTGATGTTCCATCCGTGCTGGACGTAGTTGCGTTGGCGTGGATCGGCCAGGTAGCGGCAGCCAGTGGGGCCCCGCACGGCGAGGCGCCCCCGCGTGCCCCGCGGAACCTCGGCGCCGGTCTCGTCCACCACGCGCGCCTCATAGCCCGGCACGACAAGACCAGTGCTGCCGGGCCTGATCGCCTCCTGCGGGGCGGCGATGAAGATGTGCAGAAGTTCGGTCGCGCCGATGCCGTCCATCAGCCTGAGGCCGGTCTTTTCCTGCCAGAGATCGAAAATCGGCTCGGGCAGCATCTCGCCCGCCGAGACGCATTGCCGCAGCGAGGAGATGTCGAAGCCGTGCACGTGCTGCGCCATCGCGCGATAGGCGGTGGGAGCGGTGAAGCAGATGGTGGCGCGATGCGCGGCGATGGCGGGCAGCAGATCCTCCGGGCTCGCGCGTTCCAGCAGAATCGTGGTGGCGCCGACGCGGAAGGGAAACAGCACCAAGCCGCCCAGGCCGAAGGTGAAGGCGAGCGGCGGGGAGCCGATGAAACGGTCGGCCGGTTCGGGCTTCAGCACGCGCGCGGAGTAGGCGTCACAGACCGCCAGCAGGTCCCGATGGAAATGCATGGTGCCCTTGGGCTCGCCCGTGGTGCCCGAGGTGAACCCGATCAGGCAGGTGTCGTCGGCCGCGGTGTCACAGGCGCCAAATTCCGGGCTGGCCGCCCCGCAGCGCGCTTCCAGTGCGCCATCACCCCAGAGGACGAGATGGCGCAGGTCCGGTGCATCGGCGCGGCGCATGTCATCGGCCAGGCGCGCATCGCAAAGCGCGTGCGTGATGCGCGCCTTGCGGCAGATCTCGCCGATTTCCTTTGCGCGCAGCAGCGGCATGGTGGCAACGACAATGCCGCCCGCCTTCAGCACGGCGAAGTGGGCGGCCACCATCCACGCGTTGTTGGCAGAGCGCAGCAGAACGCGGTTGCCCGGGACCATGCCGAGCTCGCCCGTCAGCACGTTGGCGATGCGGTTCACGCGTGCTGCGAGTTCCGCATAGGTCAGCGTCTCGTCGGGCGTCACCACGGCCGGATGATCGGCTCGGGTGGCGAGATTGGCATCGAGCAGTTCGGACGCGCAGTTGAGCCGCGCGGGATAGGGGATGGGGAGGAACTTAGGCCATTCCTCGGGCGGCGGGAGGCTGTCGCGTGCGAAGCTGTCCATGCTCACATCCTGTCCCGCACATCGAGCCTGCGGTCATCCGGCACGGCGACGCGGAGCAGGGCGGCTTCGCCCATCGCCACTGCCAATGCGCGCGTGCTGCCATCGGCGTCGTGATCCGTGAGGCGATCGGCGTGTTCGGTGGCCCAGGCCTCCACCTCGGCTGCGAAGGCGCGATTGCCCGCCTCGGAGAAGGGCCAGTCGAGGAAGCTCTCGTCGCGCATCAGTCGCCCTTGAACACCGGCGTAGACCTCGCGGCGAACGCCTCGTAGGCACGGCGAAAATCCTGCGTGGTCATGCAAAGCGCCTGGGCCACGGCCTCGGCTTCGATGGCCTGCTCCACCCCCATGGCCCATTCCATGGCGAGCATCCGCTTCGTCATGCCATGGGCGAAGCCCGGCCCCGCGGCAATTTCGGCCGCGAGTGCGCCGGCCTCGGTCATCAGTGCGCCCTCGGCCACGATGCGGTTGAAGAAGCCCCAGCGCTCGCCCTCCTCGGCGCGCATGGCCCGGCCGGTGAAGAGCAACTCGCTCGCACGGCCCTGCCCGATGATGCGCGGCAGGATGGCGCAGGCCCCCATATCGCAGCCGGCGAGCCCTACGCGGTTGAACAGGAAGGCCACGCGAGCGCGCGACGTCGCGAGGCGGAGGTCGCTTGCCATGGCGATAATGGCGCCGGCACCGGCCGCGATCCCGTCCACCGCGGCGATCACGGGTTGCGGGCAGGCGCGCATCGCCTTGACCAGGTCGCCCGTCATCGCGGTGAACTGCATCAGGCCCTTGGTGTCCCGCGCGAGCAGCGGGCCGATGATCTCGTGCACGTCCCCGCCCGAGCAGAAGTTGTCGCCGGCCCCGGTGACGATGAAGACCTTCGCCGCGTCATCCTGCACTCCGGCCCGGAAGATGGCCGAGAGCTCTGCGTAGCTCTCGAAGGTGAGGGGGTTCTTGCGCTCCGGCCGGTCCAGCGTGAGCGTGATGACGCCGCCCTCCGCCGTCAGTCGCAGGTGCTTCGCGCTGTAGTCGGCAAGCGGAATCATGGTTGGTCGAGCCTATCGCGGATGGAGACCTTGGTGCGGCCGAGAAGCCCGTGCAGCGCCGCGCGCTCCTCCTCGGAAAGCGTGCCGAGGAGTTCCGCGATCCAGGCCTCATGTGCCGCGGACTGCCGGGCGAATTCGCGCGCGCCCTTTGCAGTCAGGCGCAGGCGGAAGGCGCGACGGTCGCCGGCATCGAGGCGGCGCTCAACCAGGCCCTCCGCCTCCAGCCGCGCGGCGAGCCCGGTGACGTTGCCATTGCTCACCATCATCCGGCGCGACACGTCGCCGAGTGTCAGCCCCTCGCCATTTCGGTCGAGGGCTGCAAGCAGGTCGAAGCGGGGCAGGGTGGTGTTGAAGCACTCGCGCAGGCGGCGGCGGATCTCGGTCTCGATCAGTGTCGTGCAGGTCAGCAAGCGCAGCCAGAGGCGCAGCGCGTCCTTCTGACCGGGAGGTGCATGGGCAAGGCTGGTTTCGGCGTCCATCAGACCTCGCCCCCGCTGACGGGCAGCGCCGCGCCATGGATGCCGCGCGCCGCATCGGTGCAGAGGAAAACAGCGAGGGCCGCGATTTCGTCAGGTTGGAGCAGGCGCCCTTGCGGATTGTGCTGTGCGAGGTCGGCGCGCGCGGCGCCCTGGTCGCGGCCAGTCAGCGCCGTGATGCGCTCGATGCTGCCGGCCAGCAGCGGGGTCTCGGTGAAGCCGGGGCAGATCGCGTTCACGGTCAGGCCCTTCGCCGCGATCTCCAGCGCCAGGGCGCGAGTGAATCCCAGCAGCGCATGCTTGGCCGCGACATAGGGCGCCACATACGCATAGCCCTTCAGTGCCGCGGTCGACGCTATATTGACGATGCGCCCGGCTCGCGCCGCCAGCATGGCCGGCAGAACGGCGCGAGTCAGCGCCACGGCGCTCATCAGGTTGGCTTCGAGCGCCTGACGGAAATCATCATCCTCGGTCCGCAGGAAAGGCGCGCTCGCGGCTGCACCGGCCGCGTTGATCAGGATGGCGAAGGCCGGCAGCGCTGGCGGTCGCGCCGCATCGGCCATGATCATGGCGGCAGCGGCTCCCGTTGATAGGGCCGCGGCGAGTGGCGCCTCGCGCCGGCCCAGGATGGTCACGCGCGCACCGGCCCGCGTCAGCGCCCAGGCGCAGGCGAGGCCGATCCCGGTCCCGCCGCCACTGACCAGCGCATGCTGTCCTGTGAGGCTCTGCATATTTTAAGCTTAAAGCATTGCGGGAAGGCGTGCAGCAAGCATATTTTGGAGCGGCAGCCTGATGGAGAGCCCCATGCGCATCGCGGTCATCGGCGGCGGCCCCGCCGGCCTGTACTTCGCCATCCTGATGAAGCGCGACCGCCCTTCGGCGGAGATCACCGTTGTCGAGCGGAACCAGGCGGACGACACCTTCGGCTTCGGCGTGGTTTTCTCTGACGCGACGCTGGACGCCTTTCGCGACGCGGATGAGGCCTCCTATCGTGCGATCGTCGAGCACTTCGCCTACTGGGACGACATCGCGATCGTGGCGCGCGGGCATTCGCACCGCGTCGGCGGCAACGGCTTCTGCGGCTGCTCCCGCCGGACATTGCTGAGCCTGCTGCAGGCGCGTGCGCGGCAGCTTGGCGTCGTGCTCGAATTCCGCCGCGAGGCACGCCCGGAAGATTTCCCGGATGCTGACCTCATCGTCGTCGCCGATGGCGTGAACAGCCCGATCCGCACGCGGCACGCGGCCCATTTCCAGCCCTCGATCGACCTTCGGCCGAACCGCTTCGCCTGGATGGGCAGCACGCGGCAACTGGACGCCTTCACGTTCTTCTTCGAGGAGCGGCAGGAGGGCATCTTCATCGCCCACGCCTACCAGTATGATCCGGGAGCCAGCACCTGGGTCCTCGAGACCGATCCCCAGACCTTCGCCCGCGTTGGCCTTGGCGAGATGACCGAGGAGCAGAGTGCCCGCTATCTGGAGTGCGTTTTCGCCGATGCGCTACAGGGCCACAAGCTCATCACCAACCGCAGCACCTGGCGGCAATTCCCGATGGTCCGTTGCGAGCGCTGGGTGAAGGACAACCTCGTCCTGCTGGGCGATGCGAAGGCGTCCGCGCATTTCTCCATCGGCTCGGGCACCAAGCTTGCGATGGAGGACGCGATCGCGCTGCATGGCGCCTTCATGTCGGGCCGCGACGTCGCCACCTGCCTGCACCAGTTCGAGACCGGACGCCGCGAGGAAGTGGAGAAGATTCAGCACGCGGCCGACGTCTCGCTCGTCTGGTTCGAGCATGTGAAGCGATTCTGGAACTTCGAGCCTGCCCGCTTCGCCTTCGGCGTGATGACGCGCAGCAAGGCCATCACCTGGGACAATCTGCTGCTGCGCGCCCCCGAGTTCGTGGAGGAAGTTCAGGCGGTGGTGGCGCGCGGGACGCCTGGCGGCGATGCGCGCAACCCGCCGATGTTCCAGCCCTTCGCACTGCGCGGCATGACGGTGCCGAACCGCGTCGTCGTCTCGCCCATGTGCATGTATTCGGCCGAGGACGGGCTGCCGAACGACTTCCACCTGATCCATTACGGCGCGCGGGCGATGGGCGGCGCCGGTCTCGTCTTCACCGAGATGACCTGTCCCGCCCCTGATGCGCGGATCACGCCCGGCTGCGCCGGCCTTTGGAACGACGAACAGCAGGCGGCCTGGACGCGGATTGTCGGCATCGCGCACGCGCATGGCACAAGGATTTGTCTGCAGCTTGGCCATGCCGGCCGCAAGGGCGCGACGAAGCTGATGTGGGAGGGCATGGACCAGCCGCTGGAGGCGGATGCCTGGCCGATCGTCTCCGCGAGCCCGCTGCCCTACTACCCGGACAGCCAGGTTCCGCGCGAGATGACCCGTGCCGACATGGACCGCGTCAAGGCAGAGTTCCTGGCCGCCACCGAGCGCGGTATTGCCTGTGGCTTCGACATGCTGGAACTCCACTGCGCGCACGGTTATCTCCTCGGCAGCTTCCTCTCGCCGCTCACCAATCAGCGGACGGATGAACACGGCGGCAGTCTCGGGAACCGCATGCGCTATCCGCTGGAGGTCTTTGCTGCCATCCGTGCGCTCTGGCCCGCGGACCGTCCCATGTCGGTCCGGCTCTCCGCCACGGATTGGGCGGAGGGCGGCATCACGGATGCCGACACGCTGGCCATCGCGCGCGCCTTCCGCGATGCCGGCTGCGACCTGATCGACGTTTCGACCGGCCAGACGGTGCATGACGCAGCACCCATGTATGGCCGGATGTTTCAGGTGCCCTGGGCCGACATGCTGCGCAACGAGGCGGGCATTGCCGTGATGTGCGTGGGTTCCATCACCACGGCCGATCAGGTCAACACCATCATCGCGGCCGGCCGGGCCGACCTGGTGGCGCTGGCCCGGCCGCATCTGACGGACCCTTCCTTCACGCTGCACGCTGCCGCAGAATACGGGGCGCGCGGCGTCAACACGCCCGTGCAATATGGCTGGGGCAAGGATGCGCTGTTCCGCAATGCGAAGCGCGCACGGGAGGATCTGATGGAACTGCGCCGCAAGGCCAAACCGGCAAGCCACGCGCCCA
>Ga0105047_10018808_pt1 | contig 10684 bp, 10 predicted proteins | sample MAT04_FD_78384 | JGI IMG/M metagenome (GOLD analysis project Ga0105047, IMG submission 78384) | Freshwater microbial communities from Lake Fryxell liftoff mats and glacier meltwater in Antarctica - MAT-04 (megahit assembly) | ecosystem: Environmental > Aquatic > Freshwater > Ice > Liftoff...
TACTTCTACACCTTCTAATTGAACACCACGTTTTTCCAGCTCTTCCAGTTCTTCTTTTGGAAAATCATAGCCAATAATGGAGATTTGTTGAATCGGCGTTACAAAATGACTGGCTGCATACGCTACATAAGTGCCGGAGCCGCCCACAATCTGGTCTACTTTTCCGAAAGGAGTTTCAATGGCATCAAAAGCCATGGTACCAACTGAGATTAATGACATGATAAATGTTGATTTGTGTTGTAAAATTTTAGCGGTGCAAAAGTAACGGATTAAAAAGTGTTTCAGCTATGCGGTACTAAGTTTTATTAAGCAGAAAGAAAGTTTGTAATCAGTAACTTAGTTCCAGCTTTTCATCGCCGCGTTATTAGATACCGGTTTAAAAATTTATTCAGTGCTTTTACAAATTCATCCCGATAATCCCCAGCCCCGGCTTATAAAGCAGGTGGTGGAATGCCTGAAAGACGGTGGAGTGATCGTATATCCCACAGATACCATTTACGGCCTTGGCTGCGACATCCGGCAGCATAAAGCCATTGAAAAAATATGTAAGATCAAGCATATCGATCCTCAAAAATCGCAACTCACCTTCATTTGCAAAGACCTCAGCGATTTGAGCGACTACACTAAAAGTATCGATACGCCCCTGTACAGGATGTTGAAAAATCATCTACCGGGGCCCTACACGTTTATTTTGCCAGCGAGCAAGCAAGTACCTAAAATTTTGCAGAGCAAAAAGAGCACTGTTGGATTACGGGTGCCGGATAATAATATTTGCCAGCATATATTAACCGAACTGGGAAATCCTATTTTAAGTTCGTCATTACCGGGAGAAATGGTGGAAGAATATACCGACCCTGGGATCATTTTTGAAAAGTTTGAAAACCTGGTCGATTTGGTGATTGATGGCGGCAGCGGCGGGATGGTGCCATCTACAATCATTGACTGTACATCAAGTGAATGGACTGTAATACGGGAAGGGTTGGGCGTGTGGGAATGAAAAGTAGTTTGAGGTTGTAGGTTGAAGGTCTAAGTTGCCTTAATACAAAGGGTTTGTTGAAATGCAAAAACTTTAAACCTTCAACTTTAAACCCTTTAAACCTGTCCGCCTTCCACCAAAAACAAATACACCTCCTTCGGGCCATGCACACCTGTTACCAGCGTTTTTTCAATATCGGCCGTACGGCTGGGACCACTGGCAAACGTGATGAAGGAGGGGATATTACCGGCCTGTCCGACCGAGTCATCCGGGCGGGCGTATTTATCTTTTATATTTTGCAGGGCATCCTTAATATCGTACAGTAACTGGTGGGTGTACGCAATACAAATATGAACCGGGGCATATACACTTACCGTACGACCGCTTTGTTCAGCACTGCTCATCACAATCGTACCGGTACGGGCAACTAAATATTCGCAGCCGGTAATGGACGCATCGCAGCTTTCAAGACTGATCGTATTACTGAAAGCTCCGTTCCATTTACCATCGTTGCAGAAAATTTTTGTCCACTGTTTTGCAGTTATCAATTGCTGTACCTGTATTAGCATATCCTCCTCATCAAGGCAAAAAGCAAACTTACCCTGGAGGCCCGTAAATACCTGTGCAAAAATTATTGCGGGTTCTTCTGCCTGGGGCTGGTAAACAGCCGTACTGCCTTCACTCAAAGGAAAAGGCAAAGGCACCGGGTTACTCAGTGCCTTCCTTATCTTTTTTAATATATTTTCTTTAGCGGTTGTAGCGCTCATTGTTCAATTAAGGTTGTGTTACATTGGAGATTGCTTCAGCAGGTGGTATTGGTGAAGTTCCGTTAACAAGTTCTGAAGGTTCATCGGGTACATCCAGTGTTTTCTTTTCTTCATAAGGCCTTTTGCCGATCAATGCCTCTACATCACTCTTGAATAACACTTCTTTTTTCAGTAATTCTTTTGCCAGTTTTTCTACTTCTTCTTTCTTTTCAGTCAGTAATGCTTTAGTCCTTACATACGCAACTTCAATCAGTTTACGCACCTCGTGGTCGATCATTTTACCGGTTTCCTCACTGTAAGGTTTGGTAAAAGTGTTTTCCTGATTAGGATCGTAGTAGCTGATATTACCTATTTTATCATTCATTCCATACACAGTGATCATGCTGTAGGCAATCCGGGTAATTTGCTGCAAGTCATTGCTGGCACCAGTGCTGATTTTGCCAAAGAAAATATCTTCACTTGCCCTGCCACCCAGCGTCATACAAATCTGATCCATCAACTGGTCGGTATTGTATAGGTACTGTTCTTTTGGTGTGTACTGGGCGTAACCCAATGCAGCCGTGCCTCTTGGCACTACGGTTACTTTTAATAACGGGTAGGCATGTTCCAGGAACCAGCCGCATATAGCATGGCCGGCTTCATGGTACGCAATGATCTCTTTTTCTTCCGGGGAAATGATCTTGTTCTTCTTTTCCAATCCACCAATTACCCTGTCAATTGCATCCTGGAAATCAGACATATCCACAGCATCTTTTCCTTTCCTGGCTGCTATCAATGCTGCTTCATTGCACACGTTGGCAATATCCGCCCCGGCAAAGCCCGGTGTTTGTTCTGCCAGTTTATGAATATCCAGTTTGCTGGAAATTTTGATCGGTCCTAGATGAACTTTAAAAATAGCTTCCCTTCCTACCAGGTCTGGTTTGTCGATAGAGATTTGCCTGTCGAACCTTCCGGGACGAAGCAATGCAGAATCCAGTACATCCGGCCTGTTGGTAGCGGCTAAAATGATAATACCTAAGTCGGTACCAAATCCATCCATTTCCACCAGCAACTGATTAAGGGTATTTTCCCTTTCATCGTTGCTCATCATTACGTTCTTGCCCCTTGCCCTGCCAATCGCATCAATCTCATCTATAAAAATAATACAAGGTGCTTTTTCTCTTGCCTGTTTAAATAAATCCCGTACACGGCTGGCACCCACACCCACAAACATCTCCACAAAATCACTACCACTTAAGCTGAAAAAAGGAACCTGGGCTTCACCTGCAACAGCTTTTGCCAACAAGGTTTTACCAGTACCTGGAGGGCCGATGAGTAAAGCACCTTTTGGAATTTTACCTCCAAGGGCAGTATATTTTTTAGGATTTTTTAGGAAGTCAACGATCTCCATCACTTCCACTTTGGCTTCATCAAGGCCAGCTACATCACCAAAATTGATATTAACCCTGGAGGCTTTATCAAATAGGGTAGCTTTTGATTTACCAATGTTGAATATGCCGCCCGGGCCGCCGGCACCGCCACCCGGGCCACCAACTTTACGCATCATCATTACAAACAATAACCCTATCAGGAGGATGGGCAACAGTGTGGTTACAATTTGACCAAATAACTCACCTTCTTCATCGGGCGAATCCGGAACCCGGGTAACGGTCGGATTATCTTTGTAAAAATCGCTCATTTGCTCGGCAAATGTTTTGTCTTCCACGATAGAAAAGTATAATTGCGGGGCGGGCGTTTTCAGCGCAATATCGTATTGCTGTTTGTCAAATATTTTTTGATAATAGGCAGCATTCTTTTGTAAAGCGTCTTTTACCAAAAATACCCTTACCAGTTTCTTATTGCGAATGGTTTTTATTTTTTCAACATCCCCAGACTTCACCATTTCTGTAAACTTGATCTGGTCTGTCTCCACTCCTGCGCTGATACCCGTGCGGAAAAAATTATAGCCAATTAGTGCTGCAAAGGCAATTCCATAGATCCAGTAAATGTTAAACCGGGGCTTCTTTTTATTTTGGTTATCGTCACCAATGGGAGGAATATTATTAGGATTGGGTTTCCTGTTCGTCTCTGTTGTCTTATCTTCTGCCATAAAATACTTTCTTACAAATTTATTTTTGATTTACTGTTATCGGGATAATAACAATTTATTTTAACTAATCCTTATGTTCCATCAAGGGGGCATCACTCCACATTTCTTCCAGTTGGTAAAATTTTCGGGGTTCCGGCAACATAATATGTACTACTACATTTACGTAATCTATCAGTATCCATTGTTGTGCCTGTCTGCCCTCATGCTTAAACGCAGCTTCAAGGCATTTTGTTTTGACCTCAGCTTCCACAAAATCGGCTATTGCCTTTAACTGGGTGTTATTGGTTGCTTCGCAGATAATAAAGAAATCGGATACCGCTTCAGGGATTTTTCTCAGGTCGAGGCTGATGATATTTTCGCCTTTCTTATCCTGGATAGCTTTGATGATGACTTTAAAAATTTTACTGTTCCTGGTGAGCCTCGTAATACTATTCTTTTTCCGGCTGGCTAATACTGTAAGGTTATTCAAATTTATTTTTTTTGCATTTAGACGTTATAATGGATAAACCACCAGTGAAAGGCAACACATTCTTTTTTTTGTCAATTGTTGAATGTAGCTTGCAATTGCGTTCAAAAATACAATTTCTTTATCAATCAAACTATGGGTTTTACCGATCCGTCATTTATATTACTGGACAGCGTCGATAGTACCAACAACTATGCCATGGCAAAAGCCCATGCAGGATTGGCTAAGCATGGAGATGCCTGGTTTGCCCACAGCCAGACTGGTGGAAAAGGCCAGCGTGGAAAAAAATGGCATACAGGTAACGGCGAAAACATCGCACTTAGTATTGTAATAGTGCCAGCCCAACTGGCAATGGACGAACAATTCAAATTATCGGTGGCCGTTGCACTTGGCTGTTTTGATTTTTTCAGGAGCTATGCCGGGGAAGACACAAAAATTAAATGGCCCAATGATATTTACTGGCGTGACAGAAAGGCAGGAGGTGTGCTGATAGAAAATATTATAGGACGTACCGCCACCGGTGGCAACTGGAAATTTGCCGTGGTGGGAATTGGAATGAATGTAAATGATACCGCATTTGAAAATGGGCTGAAAAACGCCGTATCCCTAAAACAAATAACCGGTAAGCACTTCAATGTGGTTGAATTGGCAAAAGAACTGCAGCTCCAGGTACTACAACACATCGCAGCAATCAATAGGATTCCCTTTGAAAGTATATTGCGTAAGTACAATGATCATTTATTTAAAGCAAATGAAGTTGTACAACTAAAAAAAGGAAATATTGTTTTCAATACCATCATAAAATCTGTTACCGAAAACGGGCAACTTGCAACTGTGGATACTATTGATAACTACTTTGATTTTGGAGAAGTGGAATGGGTACTATAAGTTTTCTGCCTGTCTTGCTTCCTCTTCATATTTATTATTGTAATAACCTTTGCGCAGGCTCTCCCATAAATATTTCGTAATAAAAATGATAAATCCGTGCTGCCGGAACTGGCGGATATGGCAAAGCTCATGTTTTACCCATTTGTCATCCTCCAAAAATGCTGCTTTGCTGGTATGGCATAAATGAATGGTGCTGCCAAGTACCATAGCTACCGAAGGAGTACCTAATTTTTTGGCTGCTATTTTTGCCAGCCAGGAGTTTTCTTTTATGGTAAATTTTTCGTCAACCAATGGAAGACCAGGCTTTTAAAATTTCTTCTGTATGTTGCTTGCTCCGGGGTTTTAAGAATATCTTTTTTATGGTGCCTTTTTCATCAATTAAAAAAGTGGTGCGGTGCAGGCCCAAATATTTATTGCCAAACATTTGCTTCTCTCCCCACACACCATATTTATCAATGATGGTACGTTTGGGATCGGCCAGTAATTTAAAAGGAAGGGTGAATTTTGTTTCAAACTTTTTATGTTTTGCCGCTTCGTCCGGGCTTATGCCCAGCACCACGATGCCTTCTTTTTTTAATGCACTAAAATTGTCCCTCAGGTTGCAGGCCTGCTCTGTGCAGGTGGGGGTATCATCTTCCGGGTAAAAATAAAGTACTACTTTCTGGCCCTTAAACTGTGCCAATGAAACCTTTTCACCATTTTGATCGATGCTGGTAAATGCCGGTGCTTTTTGTCCTACCGTTAAATGTGTCATAACTGATGCCCCATCCCCTAAGGTGGGATGGAGTATTAAAATTGTTACTGTTTTTGTTTTGACTAAACGTTGCCTAAGAGTACGCTTGCCTTACACCCCTTTAAGGGATGGGGGCTTATCTCGTAAACCTATAAACCTTCTCCGTTTTATTCCCCGCACAATCCTCCACACTTAATTTTAATTCATGCGCTCCTCTGCCACAATGCTCATCAAATTTGTAAATAAATGTCTTGCCTTTATCATTACTGAACCGCAGCCATTTGCCATCCAGTTCGGCCCTGAAATTTTGGAGTTCATCTGTTGCATCCCTGATAACAAAAACAAGCCGGTTTAGTTTAGCAGCGTTCATGCCATCTTTAAAACCAACAGGAGTAATGGTGGGCGGCACAATATCTTCGTACAACTCTACATTGCCAAGCGCTTTAAAACTTGATTTGAACCAGTCGCCTTCGGGTGTTGCTTTTGCGTAATCTGTTTTACTACCCCACCAACGCCGCATGATCATCCTGTTTGGATTGGCCGCATAACTGTTTTTGATGTTGATATTGTAAAAACTATGTACCGGAACATAACCACCGTGTAGCTGGTAAGCGATGGAGCCAATATGCGTACCAGCAATTGGGCTAACTTTAAAATTTACAGCATCGTACAATTTGTTTTCATCAAGGTAAAAGCTGAGATTGCTGTTTTCAAACACGTTCAGGTAGCCAGGTTTAAAGATATTTTGTGCAGGCTGTGCTGCGGGTGGGGTTGTTTCAGTTGACTTTACGCCAAACTGCAGCAGGGTAGTATTACCCTCTGTATCTTTTACTTCAATTTTTATGTTGTGTATTTCATTATCGCTGAGGTCAATCACGCCATCGCCATTCACTTCCTGGTATACCCCTTGCGGATTTCCCGGCAACCTGCTTAAATGCTGAACAAAAGACCCGCCGCTGTTGCGTAATTTATAATCTATGTGTGCATTGAGGTAACGGGTTTCATCGTAGCTGATATTGTCAAGCTGAAAGCCAACAATTGGTTTTTCATCAGCATACAGGTTCGCTTCGTATATGCCATTCTGATTGGTGGAACCGGTATACAGGTCATAAGCAGTAATGGCAAAACTTGTCTTATTGGTGGGCAAAGAAATCACTGCAGGCACTGTTTGATAAAGGCCTTTTACCTTTTTCAATGAAATAAAACGGGGGCTTTGTTCGTAGGTGCTTTTTGTTCGGTCATACACAGCCAGCCTCAGTACAGCAGGTGCAATTTTATCTGTTACCGGGAAGCCAAAAAGCAAAGGGTTTAGCACTTTTTCTGTTTTGGTATCCCTGATTTCAAAATGTACATGCGGCCCCTGTGAACCGCCTGTGTTGCCGCTGTAAGCAATGAATTGCCCTTTTTTTACAGGAAATAAATTAACCGGGATATCAATAAAAATTCTCCAGCTTTCCAGTTTGTATTGCTGTTCCGTTACATATTTTTCCAGCTCCGGGTAAAAATCATTTAAGTGGGCATATAAAGTAGTAAGGCCATTGGGATGGTTGATATAAATGCAACGGCCGAAGCCATAAGGTTCAATTTTTATTTTAGCGATGTAACCATCAGCGGCTGCCAGTACCGGCATGTTTTCTTTCTGTTCGGTCCTGCAATCAAGGCCCATGTGGAAATGGTTGGGCCTAAGTTCACCAAAGTTGGCAACCAGCGCTTTTGTTGCCTGCACCGGCCAGCCAAAGTAACCTTTTGGATAATTTTTGGGTGGAAAGATTTGCGCAAAAACAGTATTGGAAAAGAGTAGTAAATGAAACGATAATAATACCCTGCTGGAAAAAAGAATCATTATGCTTTTGGTGATGTGTAAGAATTGTAACAGTAATCAGGGCATAAAATTAACCAGTTTTAACCAAATAGTTTATTCTGCTGATTTATTTAGCATTTTAAATAATCGGTTGATATTACTATCGCCGCCTCCCGGTATTTTTTCCACAAGCCTTTTGGGTGCATAGTTGCAGTAAGCAATTGTTAAAGCGTCCTTTAGCATACTTTTTTTTCAACTGCTTCCATTCAATCATTGTCCACCCCTGCACCCCCCATTTACCGGTAACCGGGTAAATAGCGGATTTATCGAATGAACAAAAAGCAGACTGGCCGAGAGCAGTAAATTCTAATATCACTTTTTTGGTAGTTTTATTCAGCGTGGCAAATATTTTTTTATTCACCCTGAAAGAAGTTTTTTCAAAGTGCGGCAGTTCGATCGCTTCTTCAAAAGCGACTGCAAGCTGGCGGCAGGTTGCTATACTCACCACAGGAATTTTTTTTGGTGTTCCTTATTTCAATCTGATTTAAAATTAGTCAACCCCGTTTTCCCCGGCAGAAGTTATTTTTAGCAATAACGCTTAAATTGCCTTTGATATTCCATGTTGGAGTGCCGGTATAAAAAGCAAAAGGATTTTATTAATTAAATTGTATTTTACACTAAATAAAGTGTTCTCTATAAATCATCATTTTAATTTTCAAACCACCACGATATGATCCAGTTAACGGTCAATCAAAAAAAATACAATGTCGATGTACCGCTGGCGATGCCCCTGCTATGGGTAATAAGGGATGTGATCGGTCTCACTGGCACAAAGTATGGATGTGGCGTGGCCCAATGCGGTGCCTGCACGATTCATATGAATGGTGAGGCCATAAGGTCCTGTGTAACGCCGGTGTCAAAAGCAGTCAATCAAAACATTACTACCATCGAAGGCCTTTCAAACGACAACAGCCATGCGGTGCAAAAGGCGTGGTTGATAGAAGATGCCCCGCAATGCGGGTACTGCCAAAGTGGACAGATCATGAGCGCTGCGGTTTTATTAAAAGATAATCCCAACCCCACCGACCAGGATATTGATGATGCTATGAGTGGCAATCTATGCCGTTGCGGAACCTACCCAAGGATAAGAAAAGCAATTCACACCGCAGCCAAACTGCAAAAAGAAGGAGGTATCAAATGAGCAACACAACCTACAATGCAAGCCGCCGTAATTTTCTTAAAACAGGTGCCGGTATCAGTGGAGGACTTATCATCTCTTTTATGGTGCCTGCCTACGCCGGCCGGTTAAAAAATTTATTGGGTGAACCTGCAGGTTCGGTTTCATTTGCACCCAATGCATTTTTACGGATCGGTTCCGATAACAGCATCCGGATATTACTTGCCCATGCGGAAATGGGGCAGGGCATCTGGACAACATTATCAATGCTGCTGGGAGAAGAGTTAGATGCAGACTGGAAAAATATTACAGTAGAACACGCCCCTCCGGCAAAAGAGTACTTTCATACCTCCTGGGGTATGCAGCTTACGGGTGGTTCAAGCACCACCTGGAGTGAATACGACCGCTACCGCAAAGCAGGCGCAACTGCAAGAATCTTGCTGGTGCAGGCTGCAGCCAGTAAATGGAAAGTAAGTCCGGCTGACTGCCGCACAGAAAATGGTTTTGTGTTTGCAGGAAAGGAAAAACTCAGTTATGGCGAGCTGGCCGAAAGCGCTGCCACTTTAACCCCTCCGGCAGAAATCCCTCTCAGAACAAAAGAGCAATGGAAATATATCGGCAAGGGGATGAAACGCCTGGATGCGCCTGAAAAAGTAAATGGCAAAGCAGTGTTTGGAATAGATGTGCAGGTGCCGGGAATGAAGATAGCCGTGGTGGCACATCCGCCGGTAATGGGCGGAACGGTAAAATCCTTTGATGCATCCAAAGCAAAACAAATCAGCGGTGTGTTGGATGTAGTCCAAATACCTACAGGCGTTGCCGTTATTGCAGATAATACCTGGGCAGCTATTGAGGGAAGAAAAGTGCTGGTGGTGGATTGGGATTTAGGGGGGAACGTAAGTGTTAATTCATCCACACAGTTTGAGGGGTTTAAAAACTTAGCAGAGAAAGAAGGTAAACAAGTTAAGAAAGCAGGAGATGTAGCAGCAACAATACAACAGGCAGCCAAAACAATAACTGCAGATTTTACCATGCCCTACCTGGCACATGCAGCAATGGAGCCGCTTAACTGTACGGTAAAAATTACCGGAGATAAATGTGAGATTTGGACAGGTACCCAAATGCCCGGAGGTGACCAGGCGGCTGCCGCAAAAATATTAGGATTAAAACCAGAACAGGTAAGTGTAAATACCACTTTTTTGGGCGGTGCTTTTGGAAGAAGGGCCACCATGACTTCAGACTTTGTATCGGAAGCGGTGCATATTGCCAAAGCCAGCGGTAAAACCATTAAAATGACCTGGACAAGGGAAGATGATACACAGGGTGGTTACTACCGGCCATCATTTCTGCACAGGATCAAAGCTGGTATTGACTCAAAGGGGATGCCCTTATTCTGGCAGCATATTATGGTAGGACAGGCATTGCCGGGTGATGATGGAACCGGATCAGCAGAAGGGGTTTCTGATTCACCTTATTTAAACGCTATTCCCAATTATTCCATCAGTCAGCATGCGCCGCAACTGGGCATCACTACTTTATGGCTCCGTTCTGTGGGCCACACGCACACAGCATTTGCAATGGAATGTATGATGGATGAAATGGCGCAACTGGCAGGAAAAGATCCGGTTGCATACCGCCGTATCCTGCTAAAAGATCATCCGAGAAATTTAGGCGTATTAAACCTGGCTGCTGAAAAAGCTGGCTGGGGTAAGCCTCTGCCAGCCGGGCATTTCCATGGCGTGGCAGTGCATGAATCTTTCAGGAGCTATTGTGCACAGGTGGCAGAA
>Ga0105047_10018809_pt1 | contig 10684 bp, 10 predicted proteins | sample MAT04_FD_78384 | JGI IMG/M metagenome (GOLD analysis project Ga0105047, IMG submission 78384) | Freshwater microbial communities from Lake Fryxell liftoff mats and glacier meltwater in Antarctica - MAT-04 (megahit assembly) | ecosystem: Environmental > Aquatic > Freshwater > Ice > Liftoff...
ACCCCCGCGACCTGTACGTGCGCGCAGACAGCTTGATCCCGCAAGCTGCCGCGCGCATCGATTCGCTGCGCAAGCACCGAAGTCGACACCGCCATAGGCGTCAAGGGCTGGGCCGCGTGCGTGGCAAAGGCTGTTAGCGATTGGCCCAGATTGAGCCTGACTCCGGCAACCATCAGCGACACATTATTCAACCCGATAACCGGCGCCCTGACGGGCAAGACGGCGCGCGCGGAGGAAGGTGCTGCCATCGTTAACTTGATGAAATTCCAAATGAATGTCTGATTCGAGCCGGCCCCGAGCAGCACTCATGGCATTTCAGCTAAGGATCAACGCACGCTGGGAGTTATCAACGGCCGCCGAAGCGCTTAAAACGGCGACCGCAACCAGATCAGAAGCGCTGAATTGCCGCGCTGCCGCTATCGCCGGTCCCTAGCGAGCCGCCCATGGTCATATCGCGAATATCCCCCAGCGGGCGCAACTCGGGCGGTGCATAAACGGCGCGATCACTCTCAAGACCACGGTCTTTGTCACCCGCTTCGGTGGTACTCGGAACCATGGTGCTATTCATCCTTAGGAATCCCCATTTCATGCTATCCGCCGAGGCCTTTGCAGGCAAGCTATGCTTTTGCTAACAAAAGTTCCCGCAATCGCGAACTCGCTCACACTTTACCGCAGCCTGCGTGGAGTGCAAGCACTGGCTTTTAGGGCGAATCGCGTCCCATGCCACTTTCGCCAGCGTGCAGCCACTGACCAAATCCCGCTAACAACCACAGCAAGACCGCCTGGTTACCGGTGGGCTTTTCTGCGGCCAACGCAGTATGGGCCACTCGCGGCTCGATGTATTCAGACCATATGGGTTGCGCTTGTTCGATCAGCGCGGCGAGCAATGCGTGCTGCGCTCGGATACTGCGTTCGAATAGCGGCTGCATATCGGCGCTTTTGCCGCGCGTACGCCATGCCTCCGGCAAGCGGCCGACCAAGCTCAGACGCATCGCAAACTTGCTGACATTCCCACGCCAGCTTTGATAGCCGGACAGGCTCAGCGCGAGTTGCACCAAGGCCCAGTGACGGAAGGGATGGCGCACCTCGATACCGTGGCGCTGGCTGAAATAGCATTCGCCCGCCGCATCAAAGGCAGCATAACTACCCAGCGCGTGCGCCGCCTGCTGTGCGCGCGGCCAATTCGCATGGAGCTCAATTGCAGCTCGCTTGCGCGCCAAACTTTCCGCCGCGACTGCGTCGCGCAACCACGGCGCAGTGGCGAAAACTGGCGCACGGCGCGCGTGCGCGAGTGCGCGCCAGCCCGGCTCCCGCCAGAGTCCTGACCAGCCACGGTCTACCAAGACGCGCCAATAGCTGGCGGCGACCATCGCGAGCCGTCCATGTCGCAGCGCATCCCCGAGCCAGAAGCTCGGTTCGGCGTTCAAATGGTCGGCGAAATTACCGGTTAGCACCACGTCGACGCCTGCTGCCGCAAAGCGCTGATAGCTGAGCGTTTTGATGGCGCGATAGGGATTGGCGATCGGCGTATCCGGGCAGATCTGGGTGCGCTGTAGCACGCTCAAAGGCCCCGCGGCATCAGCCGAAACTGTATCGAACTCGAGCCCGCATTGCTCGGCGAGAGCGGCGGCAAGTTCGCGCTCATCCGGCCCGTCTGGGTGCTGGCAGCCATAGCTCACCGCCAAGGGCGTCGCCCCCCGCGTGCCAGTGAGGTAGGCCGCAAGCGCACCTGAATCGAGTCCGCTACTTAAACTTAAGCCCAGGCGCGAACTGTCACGACTCGCAAACGCGACCGCCGCCTTTAGATGGGACGCCAATTGGTGCGCTACGATCGCATCCGGCCAGCGAAACGCATCGGCAATCGGTGCGGATAACAAGAGCTCTCGATGCTCGCCGAAGGGGTCGATCGTTAACGCCTGTCCAGGCGCCACATTGGCGATGCCGCGAAAAACCGTGGCCTCGGCGGGTGGGGCGCTTGCGCCGAAATAGGCCGCAAGATAGTTGCGATCAAAGGCGTCGTCGACATCCGGATGCGCGCGCAGGATGTCTTCGCCGGACGCGATCAATACTCCGCCCGGCACGCGTGCCCAGCACAAGGGCCGTTGACCCAGCCGATCGCGCAGCAGGCGGACTCGGCATCTTATCGGGTCGATCTCGATCACCGCGGCCGGCGAATCCATTGGCGCCTGCAGGCCATCGGCGTCGCCATCGAAGCGCTCGCCGTCGCGCAGGATCGCACCGCCGTCGCGTAATACGATCAGGGGTGCCGGCGCGAATGCGCGAGTGCGTATGGCCAAGGCGCGGTATCCGGTGCCCGCGTGGACTTCGGACGTGCCCTCGGCGCGTCCCGAGGCGCGCGCCACCAATTTTGGCCACAGGCCGTGCATTTCGACACGCGCATCCCACGAAATCCAAGCGAGCAGGATCGCCATCTCAGCCGTCAGCCAAGCTGCGCCAGTCGCGTGTGCGAGCGCGCGCGTTCAGTGCGCTGCGCCGGCATAGAAGGCGCGCACCAATGCCGCAACTTTTGGATAGGCGGTATGCAATAGCTGTGGGGCCAGAAAGTGGTACTCGGTGGCGACCGCAAAGAATTCAGCAGGCGAAGTCGCCGCATATGGGTCGATGGGCGCCAAGTTTTCGTCGGCGTCCGCCAGCACACACAATTGCTCGTAGGCCTCGCGAAAATCCTGCTCCCATCGGCGCGGATCGATATGGCGCGGTAATGGCGGCGCGCCATCACTGATACCCGACAGCGCGTCGAGCTTATGCGCGATCTCATGTACCACGACGTTCTGCGCATCTCCTGGCGCATCCAGATCTGCCTCCAGGTCCTCCCAAGAAATCACCAATGGGCCCTCATCCCAGGATTCCCCAGCTAGATCTTCGTCCCACTCATGGACCACGCCGGTGTCTTGCTCGACATCCTGACGATGCGCGCGAAATCCGCCTGGATAGACGATCACCTCGTGCCAGCCGCGCAGCCGCTCGAAGCCAAGATGCAACACCGGCCAGCATGCCAACTGAGCGATACGCGTGCGCTTGGGCAAATCCACATCCAGCCCCTGGGCGCCAAAGAAGCGCTTCTCCAGCATGAATTGCTGCGTCAGTCGTCGCAGTTTGAAGCGTTCGAGATCGCTCAGAAGTCCCAGATTCGGCACGCGATCGAAGGTTAACCGGAAACAATTCTGGTCGTATTGCACACGATCAATTTTGCGGAGGTGCCAATCTTTGATGAATTTGAACATAGGCTGCATCCGAAGCTGTTCTGGATGCTGCCATAGCCAAGATCGCGCAGGCCGAGCTGTCCGGTCGGACGCAAACGAAATCGGCTGCAAATCTGTCAGCGCGGTCCATACGGCCTCGCTCAGCCAAATTTTCGCTTCGATTATTCAATTTACACAGCCTGCTAGCCACGACACATCCAATCAATCACGAAGTACTTCGTGTCCGCTTTTGCGTGATTGATTGCACGGTTCGCTTCAACAATAGTCGCCAGATTATTTGAAGGCGCCCGGCAGGAAGGACTGCCACTGCACACTGACGTCGGGGCCGCCTTCATTGGAACTGGAGTGTGAGGTTGAAACGGTGGCTTCTACTGCCACATTCGAAACCATCAATTCCGACCCGCTGATTGCCGATTCGCGGCTGGAGACGCCGATCACGCCCAATGCTGCATACATGGCGAGTACCAGAAACCCGAATCGCATGCGTTTGTTGTTCATGGCGTGCCTCTGTGAGCGTCAGGCTCGAAAATGAATACGCAGGAAATGTGCCAGCATCAAGACTAGCCCGACAGGTCGTCTGAGCGGGCATCCAATGCCGCGAACTGGCGCACCGGCGCGCCGAGTTGAATGACCGCCCCGCGAACCTGAACGTGGCCGTCCGGACTCGATCGCCAAAGTGTCCGCGCGCGGACACATCGGCGGACACATCGCGTTGCAGTGCAGCACGACCTTCCCCAGAAGCCGCACTATGCTCAAACGCCGCAGACGATTCAGGCCCATCGCCGTTGACTATTCTCCAGCGCCTCAGCGGAGCCGGACTCAAAGGAGCGCTGATCGCTGGCGCGGGCCGCGTATTGGCTAACCGCGAAGACCTCAATCGCATCAATGTTTTCCCAGTCGCAGACGGCGACACTGGCACCAATCTAGCGTTCACCATGCTCGCCGTCTTGCGCACGGTCAGACACTTGCCAGGCGCGGACGTGGGTACGGTGCTACGACAGGTTGCGCGCGAAGCCATTGATGGCTCACGCGGGAATTCCGGCGCAATTCTGGCCCAGTTTTTTCAGGGATTAGCCCAGAATCTGGGCCGAGCAACCGACGCCAGCGCAGGCGATCTGGCCGAAGCCACCGCCAGCGCATCCCAATCCGCGCGGGCCTGTCTGGCAGAACCGCGCGAAGGCACCATGCTCAGCGTTATTCACGATTTTGCGGGCGAATTGCGAAAACAAGTCGAGGCAGGCGTCGGCGATCTGAGTACGCTTTTTCACCGCGCACTAGAGCGTGCTCGCCAATCTTTGGCTAATACGCCCAACCAGTTGCCGGTCTTGCGCGCCGCAGGCGTCGTTGATGCTGGCGCTGCCGGATTCGTGAACTTTCTCGAAGGCGTGCAGGATTTCATCGTGCGTGGCCGCGGTGCTTTGCGCATGGCGCCCGATGCAAGTGCCGCACACGCCAACACGTCGGCTGCGCATGACCACGTACACCTCGATGCGGTAGAAGCCGCCAGCATCTACCGCTACTGCACCGAATGCGTTGTAAGCGGGCACGATTTGGACTTAGGCCGTGTGCGCGAGCAGTTGCAGAACCTCGAATTGGATTCGCTGGTGGTCGCCGGCGGCGAGGATCGCGTACGTGTGCATGCGCACATTGATCGACCCAACCAATTGTTTGAGCGTTTAATCGCGCTCGGCAACGTGACCATGCGCAAGGCCGACGATACGCAGGCGCAGTCTCGTTTGCGCGCGGCGAAATTCCAGCGCGTACGCGTGGTCACGGATTCGGCAGGCGATCTACCGAATAGCGAAATCGAGCGCCTCGGTATTTCCGTGGTGCCGGTGCGAATCTTGTTCGACACCGACGACTATCTGGATCGGATTACGCTATCGCCAAAGGAATTGTATGAACGACTGCGCCGAGAGCCGCTCACGCCGCGCACCTCGCAGCCGCCGCCAGGCGACTTCCGGCGCGCTTTCGAATTGGTCCTTGGCCATTGCGAACAAGTGTTCGCAATCGCCATTTCCAGCCGTTTGTCTGGCACCTTGCAGGCCGCACAAATTGCCGCGCGCGAGACCGCCGCGAAGCGCATCACGGTTTTTGACACGCTCAATGCCGCCGGTGGTCAGGGCTTGATCACGCTCGCGGCGGCTGAGTGCGCGGGCGCCGGTGGCGATTTGCAGGATGTGATTGCAGCCGCGCAACGCACCATGGCACGCACGCGTACCTTCGCCATGATTCGTGACCTGCGCTATGGCGTTCGCGGCGGCCGCATTCCCAAAGTCGCACAACAGATTGCGCGGCTACTCGGCCTGACCGTAATGATCGCCAACAAGAAGGGTTTGGTGCGGCCGTTCTCGGCGCTAATGGGTCGCAATAACCTAGTTGAGCGCTTTGCCAAAGTTGTTGCCGGGCACGCGGCGCGCAACTGCCGCTATCGGGCCATCGTTGGACATTGCGACGCGCGCGACGATGCCGCGACCTTGGCCGGCGCGCTGCGCGAACGTCTGCCCGCACTCGAGCGCGTGTGGGTGGTGGAAACAGGTCCGGCCGTGGGCGTGCATGCAGGACCGGGATCACTGGTCGTGGGCATCGAATCGATACCGATCACGCCACACGTCTGAGCCTGTAAATTTCAATCCACACAGCCGCGCGCAACCGGAGTTCTGATGACGTCGCTGATCATTCAATGTGCTCTGAGCTATTTGCTGGGTAGCGTCGTTGGTAGCTTGTTGCTCGGCACACTGCGTGGCGTCGACATCCGCGAACACGGCAGCGGCAACGCCGGCAGCACCAATGCGCTGCGTACTCAAGGCAAGTGGTTCGCGTTTGGCACCGCCTTGATCGATGTCGGCAAGGGCATTGCCGCCGTGCTTGTGATTGCGCGCTTAGCTTGGTTTGGTCCCGCCACATTGGATCCCTTGTCCACTGGCTTGGCCTGCGGGCTTGCGGCGGCGATCGGTCACTGCTATCCGATATTCCATGCCTTTCGCGGCGGCAAGGGCGCAGGAACCCTATTTGGCGCGCTGTTGGTGTTGTTTCCGTGGACCGGCCTTGGCGCCATCGGCATCTGGTCGTTGACGCTGATCTGCAGCGGATATGTGGGCTTGAGCACGGTCATTGCTGGACTCGCCTTTCCGTTCCTGCTGTATCTGATCGACGGTCCAGTGCCGCCGGTGACTATGGGGTTGGCGATTGCCGCGGGCTTATTTCTTAGCTTTACCCACCGCAGCAATTTACAGCGCTTGCACGCTGGCACCGAGAGCCGTTTTGAGCGCGCGCGACTATTGCGCTTCTCCAAAGGCTGAAGTTGCCCATGTCGACGCTGGACGCCGCTCAGATCACGCACTACGCCCCTGAAATTTCGCTGCAATTGCATGCATGCGTTGAGTCGACGCAGGCGATTGCGCACACCTTGGCCGCGCTGGGCGAACGCGGTCCGACGGCCATCTTTGCCGACGAGCAGACGGCCGGGCGCGGTCAACGCGGACGGCGATGGCATTCGCCGCCAAATGCTGCGATCTATTTGACTTTGCTTTGGCCGAGCACGCGACGACTCGCTGAACTCAGCGGATTGTCTTTGGCCCTGGGCCTCGCCGTGCATTCAGTTTTAGCCGATCTTGGGATTAAGGCCGAGGTCAAATGGCCCAATGATGTGCTGGTGAATGGGCGCAAGATTGCCGGCATTCTGGTTGAGATCTTGTCTGATCCGCGAGGATCCATACAATTGATTGGCATTGGCTTAAACATCGACCTGCATCCGGAAGACGCGCGATCGATCGATCAAGCAAACACTGATATGTGCACGCATTTGCCCGACTGCCCATCACGCAGCGAGATCGCGGGCCGCTTACTGCGTGCGGCGAGCGCGCGCCTACGCGCTTTTGAGTCATCCGGGCTACAGTCGATGCTGGCCGAATGGCACGCTGCCGATGCGCTCGCGGGGGCTGACGTCAATTGGACGATCGGCGAATCTATCCAGCGCGCCACGGTTATCGGCATTGATGAAGTGGGGCGTTTGCGGGTAACGCTGCATGGCGTGGAGCGCTTGATCGTCGCGGGCGACGTGCAGGTGCGACGTGCCCATTGAGCCCGCAACGGAACTCCTCATCGACCTTGGCAATAGCCGTCTGAAATGGGCGCTGTGGTCGCCAGAGCGGCTGCACGTGGCGGTGCCGATTGAACCTGTAAATGGCACATATACCGAACTACAGCCGTTGATCGCGGCCGCCAGCGTCACGCATGGCGCTAGGATCTGCTCCACAGCCGGCGCCGTGGCCGACGCCCTGTATTCGCAACTCGCGAAAATTTTAGCGCAGCCGCTACAAGTATTTATTTCGCCGGCCTCGGGCCTTGGTGTCGTCAATGGCTATGCGCAACCGGAACGGCTTGGCAGCGATCGCTATCTGGCGATGGCCGCTGCGCGCGCGTGTACGCACGGTGCCTATTTGGTCGCCGACGCTGGAACCGCGCTGACACTGGACTTGGTCGATGCGCAGGGCCGACATCAGGGCGGACAAATCATTCCAGGACCCGCGCTGATGCGCGATTCCTTGCATCGTGGCACGGCCGCTGTACGCAGTGAGACGCAGGCGCAGGTCCAGTGCTTTGCACGCAGCACCACCGACGCGGTTTGGAGCGGCGCCATATTCACTTGCGCCGCGGCAATCGACGTCAGTCTTCGGCTCGCCGCGAAACAACTCGATGCGCCAGTCTCCTTGCTGCTCTGTGGCGGCGCTGCGCCCTTGTTACTGCCACATCTTGAATCGTCAGCGCGACACTGCCCCGATTTAGTGCTGCAAGGTTTGGCGATCTGGGCCGCTGTGCAGCATTAATCTTTCACGCGCTTCGCGTTAAGCAGAGATCCCGCATCGCTGTCCGAATCTGCTGCATCGTGAACGCAGGCACGCCCCTTGGAAACCGCCTCCTTGGCGCTTGCGCTAGCCTGCAAACCTCGCCCGGAGTGCCCATGCCCATGCACAATCATCTGATTGTCAACGCCCGCCTAGTCAATGAGGGTCGTGTTTTCGAAGGCGATTTGCGTATTCGATCTGGGCGTATTGATCAGATCGGTAGCAACTTGGGCGCGCGCGCGGACGAAGTTGTGTTCGATGCCGCGGGCTGCGTACTCATGCCCGGAATGATCGACGATCAAGTGCATTTTCGTGAGCCTGGTCTCACCCACAAGGGTGATATGACCACCGAGTCGCGCGCCGCGGTCGCGGGCGGCATCACCAGTTTCATGGAAATGCCGAATACCTCGCCATGGACCGGCAGCGCCCAGGCCGTCACCGACAAATACGCGCGCGCCGCGCGTTCCTCGGTGGCGAATTTCGCCTTTTACCTCGGCGCCACCGACGACAATCTCGAAGACATCGCGCAGGCCGACAAGTTCGCCATCGCCGGCATCAAAGTATTCATGGGCGCCTCCACCGGCAATACGCTGGTGGATCGTATCGACACATTAGACGCGATTTTTCGTGATGCACCGTGTCTGATCGCGACCCATTGCGAAGACATGCCGAGCATTACTCGGAATCTTGAGGCCGCACGCGCGCGTTATGGCGAGGCCATCCCGCCCGATGCGCATGCGGACATCCGCTCGCGCGAGGCGTGTATCCAATCGACGCGTCTGGCGATCGAGTTGGCGCGGCGCCACAATGCACGCCTGCATGTGCTGCATCTGACCACCGCCGAGGAGCTCGATTTATTCACACCCGGTGAGTCGCTGGACAAAGGCATCACCGCCGAGACCTGCTTGCACTTCTTGCATTTCGACCGCAGCGACTATGCGCGCAAGGGCAATCGCATCAAATGCAACCCATCGATCAAGGAAGCCAGCGACCGGCTCGCGATCCTGGCTGCGGTGAAGGATGGGCGTATCGATGTACTCGCGACCGATCACGCACCGCACTTGCTCACCGAGAAGGGTCCGATCTATGAAAAGGCGGCGGCCGGTTTGCCCTTGGTGCAGTTTGCTATGCCGCTGGTGCTGGAACGTTTTTTCGATGGCGATTTCGACTTAGCTCTGATCGCACGGCGTACGTCGCACAAGCCCGCCCAGCTATTCGGTGTGCGCAATCGCGGCTTCTTGCGTGAGGGCTATCAGGCAGACTTAGTGCTGATGGATCTCAATCGTCCGCAATTGGTGCAACGCGAGCACATCATCAGCCGCTGTGGCTGGTCACCGTTCGAGGGTGATCGCTTTCGCGCCAGCGTCACGGCGACTTTCGTCAATGGTCATCTGGTCTATCGGGACGGCCAAATCGACCACTCCATGCTCGGGCAGCGGCTGGAATTTGATCGATAGCGTGGCGGCGAATGATGTTTCTTTGCTCCCCTCTCCATGCCTTTCGGGAGAAGCGAGCAGATTTGTGCCTCGTGCTTGATTCGTCGTCGGTTCCGGCCCGCGGCGAAAACTTAAACTCGCGTCACGTGACAGCCGCACCGTTTTCCAGCAGGGTGCGTTTAGATGGTCGTCACCCGCGCCCTTGGAAGCCACCAAAATATGTGCATCGTCAAAAATCTTGTGTTGTGGAGTTTTGTCCTGGCATCGGCGCATACAGCCGCCAAGGAGCCGCCGTCAGGGATCACGCTAGACGCGCCGCTACGACAAGGGCAATTGGTCGTCGGCACCACCGCGGCCGATGCACGCGTGAGTGTCGATCAGCGCAATCTGCGCGTCGATGCGCAAGGCCAATTCGTATTTGGACTCGGCCGCGACCAGACACGCGTCGCACTATGCGTGCGCCTCGCCGATGACGTCAAAGCACGTTGCGCCGGATTGGCGGTCTCACCACGCCAATACGCGATCGAGCGCGTGAACGGATTGCCGCCGAGCACAGTAACGCCCAATCCGGTGGAGCAAGCGCGGATCCAACGCGAGAATGCCGCGATTGCGAAGGCGCGCACGCGCGACGATGCGCGCAGCGATTTCGCCCTGCCCTTCGTGCGGCCCGCTAGCGGCCGTATCAGTGGCGTTTACGGTAGCCAGCGCGTGCTCAATGGCGAACCAAAATCCCCACACATGGGCTTGGATATTGCTGGCGGCGCTGGCGCACAGATCGTCGCGCCCGCAGGCGGCGTCGTCACTTTAGTTCATCCGGACATGTTGCTGACGGGCCAAACCGTGATTCTGGATCATGGCCACGGCGTCAGCTCAGTCTTTATCCACATGCAACGCACCGATGTACGCGAAGGCCAGACGCTCCAAGGCGGCGATGCCATCGGTGCCATCGGCATGACTGGCCGCGCCAGCGGACCGCATCTGCATTGGGGATTGAACTGGTTCGACGTGAAGGTCGATCCGGCGTTGATAGTGAATTTGAAGTAGGCGTTGCTTTCCGACTTCAGGACCGGACAGTCAAAAAGTTCAACGCAAAGACGCAAAGACGCAAAGGAGAGAAAAGAAAGGACAGCCAAGAAATAGCAGAGAGAACGCGAAGAAATGCACCCTGTCTGCGGGC
>Ga0105047_10018810_pt1 | contig 10684 bp, 9 predicted proteins | sample MAT04_FD_78384 | JGI IMG/M metagenome (GOLD analysis project Ga0105047, IMG submission 78384) | Freshwater microbial communities from Lake Fryxell liftoff mats and glacier meltwater in Antarctica - MAT-04 (megahit assembly) | ecosystem: Environmental > Aquatic > Freshwater > Ice > Liftoff...
AAACCTCTGGAAAAGCAGGCACAAAATCTGTTATCGCAACTGCAAATCGATGTCACGTCTCAAGAGGCGAGGCGCGATCGCGTGAAACCGCTGCAAAATAAGAGTCAAGAGTTGCTGACACAATTGCAAGCAAAAGTAGCGGCTCACAAAGAGCGGATCGGGCGGCTCAGACCTTTGGTAGATGAGGGAGCGCTGTCAAAAGATGTATTGTTTCAAGCTGAGGAAGCTCTGCGGGAAAGCGAAAATGCCGTGATTAGAAGCCAGTTGGGGGAGAAAACTCAGGCTGACGATCGAGTATTTGAGGTTGAGCAAACCGTGCGCGATCGGCAAAGTGCTGCGATCAGGAGTCAACTTTCTGAGACAACTCAGGTTAAGGAAAGGCTGTTTGAAGTCGAGCAAGGTTTGCGCGATCGCACGAGCTCGATCGGCAAAATGCAAGGCCAATTAACCGAACAACTCGCAGAAGTCGATCGACTACAAGCCGAAGCCGCCGGCAAACAAGCCGCAGCGCGCCAAATGCAGTTAGAAAAAGAGCAAAAAGTTCAGCAGTTGGAAATGGAATTAAATCAAATCAAATCCAAAATTGCTGAAACCCAAACCATGCTCACTCAAGCCAAAAATAAGCTCAAACAAAGATTTCTTTACGCACCCGTTAACGGAGTGATTTCCGCGCTCAACATTCAGAACATCGGCGAAGTCGTGCAACCGGGTCAAACTATTGCAGAAATGACTCCGAATCAGGCTCCGCTAGTGCTGGAAGTGAGTTTACCAAACCGAGAAGCGGGTTTTGTCAAAATCGGAATGCCGGTACAAGTCAAATTCGATGCTTTTCCCTATCAAAATTACGGGGTGATTCCGGGAAAAGTTGTATCAATTTCGCCGGATGCCAAAACAGACGAGCGATTGGGTGTTGTTTACCGGGTGGAAGTGAGTATCGATCGAGATTCAGTGAAAGCCAACAATCAAACCTGGAAACTCAAAGCTGGCCAGACAGCTACTGCCGACATTATCATTCGCCAGCGCTCCATTGCCGACATTTTGCTCGATCCCCTCAAGCAACTACAAAAAGGTGGCATGAGTTTGTAGTCATTAGTCAACAGTTAACAGTCAACAGTCAACAGTCAACAGTCAACAGTCAACTAATTTACACAAAACAGGATAAAACGATGAATTCGCAATTTAACCATTCTGTCAATCATTCTCAAGTTGGAATCAAACCCGAACAATTGGATGAGATAATTTCAGCGATTTTGGCAGGAAAGTATTCTTGGGCTTGTTTTTTACTTTTGCGGTGCACGGGTTACAACCCTCTCGACTATATTCCATACCGCACTTCTAACCGCTTGCTCAAGGAAAATACCCAAACGAGGAAATCGGAAACTCAGTCGGCGCTGAGCAAAATTGCGGATTTAGATTATGTGGAAGTGGCGCGGGAAAAACGAGCCGGAGTTCGAGGTGGTTGTGTAATTGACGCTGTTAGCGATTTGCACTCAGATAGCGCAGGTTTTGTCGCCCAAGTCGGCGGCGAAGGTTCAAATATCTCGCCGTCAGCGGTTGATGTTCCAAATCAAAGATTTTTTGCGGGATTGAAGACGCGCTGGTTGAATTTTGCGGGAATGTAATTTAGTCGATCGCGCGACAACCCGGTTGCTAGCATCGAGTGTACCTGTTTTTGGTTGACTCGTTGCGGGCGATCGGGTTTTTCAGTAGGCCAACAACATTTTTCGGCCCGGAGCTTAACAAAATTTCATCAAGTTATCGTTACATTCTGATTTAAGATAAATCTGCCAAAATGGCAACACGGTGTGGCGATCGTACCTGATAATTTGTTAAGTGGTAAAAGAAGACAAACTGACCTGTAATTTCTGCGGTTTTGCAGGGGCAGTCTTTGTCTATACAAGTTATCAATTAAGCCAAATACTACAATCGTTCCAGTCTCGTTAATAGACTATAAAACGAGGCTGGTTTTTGAATGTCAAAATACATCGATTTTCTGTAGCTTTTGAACAAATAATTCACAAATATTCATGAAGTTAACTTTACATTTTAATTTCCACAAATCTGCCAAATTGGCAACACAGATCTAATTAGTCCAGATATATTAGGTATATCGAAAGCAAACAACATTGCTTCGAGCAAACAGTTAACAAAATCAAAGGAAAAAACCATGATTATCTCAGATCTGAACCATGTCGAAGTTGTTTCTGAAGAAACTGAAACCAGTATTGGAGGCGGCTTCGGCTTCGGCTTCGGCTTCGGCTTCGGCTTCGGCTTCGGCCCCACCTCCAATACTGCCGTTGCTTCAGCAGGTGCAACAGCCCTGGGTCAGTTTAGTTCTGCATCCACATTCACCGGCACAAATACCCAGCCTGGCCATGCTAGCTCTTTGAGCGGTTCGCGTTCGAGTAGTGTTAACTACGGGTGGTTCTGGTAACAGCAGTGTAGACCAGCAGTCAGAAACTCAGCTATGTAAAGAAATGCAATAATGCTGGATTGACCCCTATATAGGTAGTTCACAAATTATAGCCCAACTTTACATAGCTAGTTTATATATAGCGGTTATTAGGTAGATGAGAATTGAGGATTTGACATATTTGGAGAAAATTTCAGACAAAGGCAATATTGTCGGCGGTATTACTTCAGTTGATATCAGTGTTTTCGGCTCAGCGTTCGGTGCATTCAGCTTAACTGCTGCTATTTCTCAGTCTTGGGCAGTATCTTCGCCTTACGGTGGTTCTCTAGCGGTTGGTTACGGTCAGGTATTTGCAATCGCCTACACTCCGCCGTCATTTCCCAATTTCCCAAACTATATTCCGTGAATATTAGAAATAAAATTAGTTCTATGAGATCGATGGGGGAATGAAATCACAATAAAAATGTATAACTCCATTGCTTTGATCCACAGCAATCTTCAGTTGATTTATTAAGCTTAAAACAAATTTTAAGGAGATTAACAGCGATGCCTCAATTAGACGCATCTGCTCCTCCTACCCTAACGGTTGGTAGCAGCAGTCCCAGCGGCTCTAGCTGGTTAGCGGGTGGAACTACTGCAAGTAGTAATGAACCTACTAACTATTCAGCATCTTCAGAATCAGCCGCAACAGCGAACACTTCTCAAATTTCTACTCCCAGCGAGGCTTCAGGAGGCAGCAGCAGTTTAGCCAAGTCCAACTCATCCACTTCCGGCAGCGGTGCAGGGAGTACAAGTAGTGCGACAGCCACTTCTCCAACGGGAGCATCTAGCAACAGCAGCCAAACAGTATATACTCCGGGAGCGACCTCCAGCAGCGGCAGCGCTACAGCTACAGCCTCGTCGGGCGATTCTCCGACGACAAGTGCCACTGCTTCAGCCCCAGCAGCAGCACCTGCACCAACGCCTGCGCCTGGCGGCACTTCTGGCAATTCAAGTCCTTCTAATTTGTCTCCAGACAGTACGGGTGGTGGCGGCGAAAGTACAATAATTGTTGAGCCAACAGATAACGGTAACAGCAATTTGCCCGTACTTCCTGCTAACAATCCCAACAACAGCAATGCTGACACAACCCCGGCTCCAGAAGTTACCCCCCCAGAAAATAATCCTGCGGAATTAACTGTCACCTACGACAGTAACGGCGGCGGATATTGGCTGGGTACCAGCGACATCGATGTGATTACTTGCGGTAGCGGGTTCGATCGAATTTTTGCAGGTAGCGGCGACGATTTTGTCAAAGGTAACAGAGGTAATGATACGATCGAAGCAGGCGATGGAAACGACACTTTGCGGGGAGGAAGAGGTCAAGATTTGCTGATTGGCGGCAACGGCGACGATTTTCTGTGCGGCGACTTCGGCACCGATACATTGATTGGAGGTAGTGGCGCTGATACCTTTGCATTTAGACCTGAAACAGCGAGTTCTGTGGCTAATCTATTTTTAGCCGATCGACTCGTTGATTTCAATGCCGCTGAAGGTGATAAAATTGGGCTGACAGGGGGACTTTCTGCCACAGACATTGTACTCGTCGCGTTTGACACTGACAGTGACGGTATAGCAGACGCGACTTTGGTCAAGTTTAGTTCAAATAATGGCGATCGAATTTTAGCTGTTGTTTTGGGAACAGTTAACGCAGTAGGTGCAACAACTTTGAGCAATGCTGATTTTATCAGTTTGCTTGCATAAAACCTTGTAGCTAAATGTTAACAGTTAACGCGAACTCCCCGCAGGAAGCGTCGGGGGATGAGTTTAATAAAGTTAGATAGGTTGAGAGAAAGATGAAGGACACTTCCCAGCCATTGATTGAAGCAACTGAAATCATCGAACTACTCAGACAAGATCTGCAATTAAAGCCATTTTGTCAAAAAGTTTTGCAGAAAAAAGTTATTGACAAAGCAGCCGGGGAACGGGGGTTAACTGTGACTCCCGAAGAAATTCAAGTTGTGGGCGACCAACTCCGGCGCGAGAAGCGTCTGGAGAAAGCGGCGGATACGATTGCTTGGCTGGCGGATCAGATGATTTCCGTAGAAGACTTAGAGGCCGGAATTGGCGATCGAATCCTCTCCCAAAAACTAGCCGAACACTTATTTGCCAAAGAAGTAGAAAAGATTTTCGTGCAAAGCAAATTGCAATTCGACCAAATAATTCTTTATCAAATAATTGTTACCAACCTACAACTTGCCCAAGAAATTTTTTATGAAATTCAAGAAGGAGAAATCAGCTTTTTTGATGCCGCCCACCTTTACGACATCGACGAAAATCGTCGGCATTTATGCGGTTGCGAAGGCAAAGTTTATCGGTGGGGTTTAAAACCAGACATAGCCGTCGCCGTATTTAGCGCTAAACCCGGAGAAGTGATTCGTCCCATTGAAACTGACCGAGGATATCACTTGTTCATGGTTGAACAGTTTATCCAGGCGGAATTAACCCCTGAACGCTATCAAGAAATATTGCACAATCTGTTTAACGAATGGCTGTCTAATGAGGTCAACCATTTATTGTACAATTCAAAAGTGTAGGCGGCGCACTAATGTAGGGTGCGCACTGCGCACAGAGAGACCTATACATGAGTCCAAACAGCTACTTGTTTAATTCTCATTTCCCCCTCCTATCTATCAATAATCTGCGTCCATCTGCGTACATCAGCCTACATCTGCGGTCAAAAACTAACATAATTTTGCCGCCACCAAGCCCGCACAAACTTAATCTCATCAAACGTATAACGTTCTTGTAAAAACTCATAAATTGCTCTCAATCTTTCATCTCCAATAACTTCAATTGCGTGTACGATAGCCTGCTGGCTTTCCGATTCCACCAACAAATTTATATCAACTTCCCGGCCCATATCCATCAATTCTACCAGATGCCCAGAAATAGTATTAGGACTCATCCCCCGCGCATTTGCTATGGCTTGAACTGTCAAACCTTGTCGGTATAATTCCCAGGTTTGCATCTGGGAATAAGATGGAGAATTTGCCAGATTAACGACATCAGGAGATACAGGGCTAGTTGGCAATCCTTGTTCTTTGCAAAAAGTACGAATTGCTTCTAAGAAAACTTTACCATACTTATCTCGCTTGTTGCTGCCAACGCCGTAAACTTCCTCGAATTCGGTGAGAGTTTGCGGGCGTTTTTCTGCCATGTCTCGCAAGCTTCTATCAGCAAAAACTACGTAAGGCGGCACAAATTGTTCGTCGGCAATTTGTTTGCGGAGACTTCGTAAGATAGAAAACAAGCCTTCTACTTCTACTGCTAAAGAGCGCACTCTTCCCTGTACTTCCCGTGGCGCTTCAATGGCGATTTCAACTGTGCGCTGGCGTTTCATGATTTCCCAACTTTTCTCGTTGAGTTTCAAGATGGGAAAACCGTCTGTTCTTTCGTCTAAGAAGCCTTGATTTATCAGCGAACGACTTAACCTTTTCCACTCGTCTGGACTTCTATCTTTGCCTATTCCGTAGGTAGAAAGTTGGTTGTGCTGATATTGCAATATTTTTTGATTTTTTGAGCCGCGTAGCACGTCAATAATATGATTCATGCCGAATTTTTCTTGGCATCTGGCGATGCAGGAAAGAAATTTCATGGCTTCAAGTGTCCAATCTTCTACTGGTTTTTTGTTGCAACAGTTATCGCAATTGCCGCAGTTGCCGGGGAATGAATCGCCAAAATAACTTAACTGTACTGTGCGACGACATTCACTGGATTCTGCATAGTTAATTACTCGCCTTAACTGTTGGCGGGCTATTCTTTGTTCTTGTACGTCGGGTTTTTGTTCGATGATGTATTCGATGGTTTTGACATCGCCGAATCCGAAAAATAAGGTGCAATGGGATGGTTCGTTGTCTCTGCCGGCGCGGCCGGATTCTTGATAGTATCCTTCGAGATTTTTGGGTAAGTCGTGGTGAATTACAAATCGCACGTCGGGTTTGTTGATTCCCATGCCGAAGGCGACTGTGGCTACCATTACTTGTACGTCGTCGCGGATGAACCGGGTTTGATTGGTCGATCGATCTACATCGCTCATTCCGGCATGGTATGGTAGGGCTTGGATGCCGCTTTGTTGCAATTTGTAGGCAACTTCGTCAACTTTTTTGCGGCTGAGGCAGTAGATGATTCCTGAACCGCCTTTTTTTTGGATGATTTGCAAAACTTCGGCAAAACTGTGCTTGGTTTTGCGGCGAACTTCGTAGTATAAATTTGGCCGGTTGAAGCTGGCGACGTGGATGTAGGGATTTCGCAGGGTTAGCTGCTGGATGATGTCTTGGCGGACGCGCTCGGTGGCGGTGGCGGTTAGTCCCATAATGGGGATGTCGGGATATCGATCGCGCACTCGCTGCATTTGCCTGTATTCTGGTCGAAAGTCGTGTCCCCATTCCGAAACGCAGTGGGCTTCGTCGATCGCAAATGCCGAAATTCCCAACTTTTCTGCTACTATATCCAAAAACGGTAAAAATCTCTCGCCCAGCAACCGTTCGGGCGCAACGTACAGCAGTTTAATTTTACCTTCGAGAATTGCTGTTTCGCGCGATCGGGTTTCTATCGCGCTCAAAGTGCTGTTGAGAAAAGTCGCCCCAATGCCATTATCCTGCAAAGCTTCCACCTGGTCTTGCATCAGAGCAATCAACGGCGAAACAACCACAGTCAATCCCGGTTTCAACAAAGCCGGTAATTGAAAACACAAAGACTTGCCACCGCCAGTCGGCATGACAATCATCATATCGCGTTTTTCTAAAGCAGCTTCGACAATTTCCCGCTGCCCGGTGCGGAAAGAGTCATAGCCAAAAAAATGTTTGAGGGATTGTTCGAGAGATGAGGGCGCGAGAGGTGTTGGCGGATTCGACCCTGACATTTGCAGTAATTAGTTGTTGACTTCTACCCTATTCTAGGTCTTTTGAGCACAAATACAGTTACAATATTTGAGAATCTCAATTTAAGCAGAGAAACCGATGCCGAAAGCAATTTGGAATGGTGCCGTTTTGGCCGAGAGCGACAAGTGCGAAATGGTAGACAATAACTATTATTTCCCGGCGGATGCAATCAACCGCGAGTATTTCAAGGATAGCAGCACTAACACTACTTGCGGTTGGAAAGGTGTTGCTAGTTACTACAGTGTTGAAGTCGGTGGACAAGTTAATAAGGATGCTGCTTGGTACTATCCTACTCCGAAAGATGCTGCTAAAAATATTGCAGGATATATTGCTTTTTGGAAAGGGGTTAAGGTAGAGGCTTAAGTTTTTGTCCGCAGTTAGCCGCGATTTGGACAAAATAAGACGGCGGTTGAAACCGCGTCTACACAAACGAAGTCCGCCTCCGCGGACTGAAGATCAGACGGCGGTTGAAACCGCGTCTACACAAACGAAGTCCGCCTCCGCGGACTGAAGATCAGACGGCGGTTGAAACCGCGTCTACACAAACGAAGTCCGCCTCCGCGGACTGAAGATAATACCGTAATTTTAACAGGCAGTTCTTCAACCCATCTGAGATCGGGTTTTGTTTGTATAGGCGCGGTTTCAACCGCCCAGTCTTCTTAATTTGACGCTGCAATTTTAATCTTTTGCCCAAGCAGCGGCTGCTTCCCATCCCAAGCCGCGACGAACCACAATTGGTTCGCTTTCTGTCAAATCGAGAATAGTAGAAACTTGATATCCCGGATCGGAATCATCATCGACAATGATATCTACTAACTTCAAAAAAGAGTCAAATAGTTCAGCTTTCCCAAAGCTTTCTTCTTGTCCAGCCGGCACGGGTGCTGCACCTTCATCATCTGTGGTAATGTGAGCGGATGTGGAAATAATCGGATTTCCCAAAGCTTCCACAAGTGTAAAACAAAGCGGGTGCGAGGGAACGCGAATTCCTGTGGTTTTCCGTTTTGGGTTCATTACCAACCGGGGCACTAACTTGGTAGCTGGTAGCAGAAATGTGTAAGGCCCAGGGATTAACCGCTTGATAATTCTGTATGCTTGATCGCTGACGGCAGCATACTCGGTGATATTTGACAAGGAGGAACACAGGAAGGTTAAAGGCTTATCATTGGATAGTTGCTTGATCTGCCTGACTCGTTCTACCGCAGATTTAGAATTTAGATCGCAGCCGATCGCGTAAACTGTATCTGTGGGATAAAGCATCACTGCCCCATCTTTGAGAGCTTTTTTAATTTTCTCGATTCGGTCTTTCTGGGGTGCAACTGGATGGATTCCGTAAATAATTGCCATGTTAAGATATTGCAGGCTAAGTGGGCGATCGAGAAATGTGCTAAAACAATCAATGTTGAAAATTAATTGCTAATAATGAATAAAATAGCTTATTTTGACTGTCCCACCGGCATTGCTGGCGATATGTGTATTGGAGCTCTCCTCCACGCCGGTGTTCCTTTAGACTACCTAATTGACAAACTCAATTTACTCGGCATTTCGACAGAGTACCAATTGCGGGCGGAATTAGTCCACCGGAATACTCAACAAGCAACTAAATTTTATGTCGATTTAGTGGCCGATTTGCCATTAAAACCCGAAAATCCGGCTGCTGACTCGACTCTCGATCCCTCGGAAACGGAATCCCCGACTTTCGACAATCGGCACCACCATCATCATCACGGGGAAGAACATTCTCACAGTCACGGCGAAGAAAAGGCAGAAATTAGCCACACTCATCATCGCAACTTGCCAGAAATTGAGCAAATTATTGTCTCTGCAAAGTTGCCTGCGCGGGTGGAAGCGTGGAGTTTGGAGATATTTCGCAAATTAGCAGATGCAGAAGGTTCTGTGCATGGTATTCCAGCAAATGAGGTTCATTTTCATGAGGTGGGGGCTACGGATGCACTTGTTGATATTGTCGGTACTTGTTTGGGTTTGGATTGGTTGGATATTCAGGAGTTTTACTTTTCGCCGATGCCGACTGGTGGGGGTACGGTGAAGGCTGCACATGGCAAGTTGGCGGTGCCCACGCCTGCTGTGATGCGGTTGTGGGAAACTCACCAAGTACCAGTTTATAGCAATGGGATCGATCGCGAATTGTGCACTCCTACGGGTACTGCGATCGCCTGTACTCTCGCCACGGCTTTCGGTGCGCCACCGTCGATGCAGGTTCTGAAAATTGGTTTGGGTGCGGGTTCTCGAAATCTGGCAATTCCTAACATTTTGCGCATCTGGATTGGGGAGAAGTCAGAAGTCAAAAAGGAAAATTCAACCAACCAACAAGAAACAATTTGTGTATTGGAAACGCAAATTGATGATTTGAGTCCGCAGGCGATCGGCTATATTTTTGATGCTTTGTTTGTGGCTGGAGCTCTGGATGTGTTCACTGCGCCGATTGTGATGAAAAAGTCGCGGTTGGGAGTGTTATTAACTGTGATTTGTCATCCCGAATTTCAGGATGCTTGCGAAGCAGTTATGTTTCGCGAGACTACTACTTTGGGTATTAGGCGATCGACTCAACAGAGAACTATTTTACATCGAGAATTCGAGATAGTTCAAACTGAGTACGGCGAAGTGCAAATAAAAGTTGCTAAGTCTGGAGAAACGATTGTTAATGTACAGCCGGAATACGAAGATTGTGCGGCAATTGCCAGAGTTAAAAATGTTAGTTGGCGCGAAGTTCATCGCTTGGCGCTGCAAAGTTGGTACGATCGCACTTAATGCTAAATCCAGCTAAATCGAGAAGACTCGGCGGTTGAAACCGCGTCTATACAGACAAAACCTGCCTCCGCAGGTTGAAGAGTTATTAAAGCCGTCGGCGCGCGTCTAAAATTTGTTGTTGCCATTGCTCGAAATCGGGCAGTTTTGAGTGATCATTTTTCTCAAATATCGCCTTTATGTGGTCGATTAGCTCGATCGCCAGCGGTACGCCAAGCTGCAATTGTTCCAAGACATCTCGCTGAGCAAAAACAGCTTCCGGTGTTCCTTCTATAATCAATTTTCCGCGATCCATCACAAACACCCAATCAGCCCAGCGGTAGATGAAATCGAGGTCGTGACTTGCTAAAAGGATAGTGGTTCCGGCTGCATGAATTTGTTGCAGCAAACCGATGAGTTGGTTAGTGTGACGCGGATCGAGATAAGCCGTAGGTTCATCTAACAGCAGCAGTTTCGGTTTGAGTACCATGATATCGGCGATCGAAACGCGCTTTTTTTGTCCTAAGCTGAGGTTGTGAATTGGTTCGCGGGCGAGTTCGTTTAGATCGAATTGGTCGATCGTCTGTTGCACCAGTTGAGCTATTTC
>Ga0105047_10018815_pt1 | contig 10682 bp, 7 predicted proteins | sample MAT04_FD_78384 | JGI IMG/M metagenome (GOLD analysis project Ga0105047, IMG submission 78384) | Freshwater microbial communities from Lake Fryxell liftoff mats and glacier meltwater in Antarctica - MAT-04 (megahit assembly) | ecosystem: Environmental > Aquatic > Freshwater > Ice > Liftoff...
CATTCCGCCGGTGTATCAACTTGGGATGCTCGCCGACGGTTCGCCGTTTCTGGCAATGAAGTTGATCAACGGCCGCACACTCGCAGACCTACTCGGTACGCGACCTTCGCCATCCCACGATTTGCCCCGGTTCGTCCAGGCGTTCGAGCAGGTGTGTCAGGCGGTCGGGTTCGCCCATTCGCACGGCATCATCCACCGCGACCTGAAGCCCGCGAACGTGATGGTCGGAGCGTTCGGCGAAGTCCAGGTAATGGACTGGGGCCTGGCCCGGGAAGCCCGGAACGATGCGGAGCTTACCCTCGCCGGCGCGGTCATGGGGACGCCCGCCTACATGGCCCCCGAGCAAGCCCGCGGGGAAGACGTCGATGCCCGTGCGGATGTGTTTGCGATGGGAGCGATATTGTGCGAAATCCTGACCGGCGAACGTGTATACAGCGGCAAAATCGCGGCCGCGATTTTGAAAAACGCTGCCACGGCCGAGTTGTCCGACGCGCTGGCCCGCCTTGATAAATGCGGGGCGGACGCGGAACTCATCGGCGTGACGAAGCGGTGCTTGAGCCGAGACCACTCAAACCGGCCCTCCGACGCGGGAGCCGTGGCGGAACTGGTGGCTGCCTATCGTGCGGGGGTCGAAGACCGCTTGCGGAAAGCGGAACAGGAGCGAGCCGCCGCTGAGGCAAAGTCCGTAGAGCAGCGAAAGAAGCGGCGTGTGCAGCTGGCGTTGGGGGGCGCAGTGGGGCTGTTAGTGATCGCATTCGGTGCTTTTGCTTGGTGGCAGGACCGCCAGACAAGCGCCGAAAAAGCGAGGCTGGCGCGCAGTGGCGACACGGTTGAAGGGCTCCTCGACCGGGTTGAGACAGCGATCCGTGACGATGATGCGGCCGCGGGCACTGTGCCATTGGCCGAGGCCGAAAAGCGTCTGGCCGAGGGCGGGTTGGAGCATCTGAGGGAGCGTCTTGACAGGTGCCAAGCCGCTCTTGACCTGCTCAATGAGTTGGACCGGATCGACAATCTCCGACTTTCCACCTTCGACGGACACCTGCGAGATAACAACATTACACTCAAAGAGATGCAAGGACTCTTTCGTAAGTTGGGGGTGGCACCTGGGGAAACTTCCCCATCCGATGCGGCACGTCTTCTCAACGATTCGTTGGTCCGGGAGCGATTGTTAGGGGCCCTGGAATCCTGGTATCTTGAGGGTAAGAATGCTCCGCGCGCGGAACTGACGGAGATTTTAATTGAGGCCGATCCCGACCCGTTTCGGAATGAATTCCGGCGTGCTTTCGCCTCCCGGAACGTGGCGGCGGTTTTATCACTTGTGAATCAAGAGGCAATCTTATCGCAGCCTGCCCGTTTCGGGGCTTCATTGGGGGGTATTTCAAATATTCCAATGGCCCGCAGATTAGCGATCCTCTCGGCCGTTACCCGTCAACGACCGAAAGACTTTATCGCATTGATGACGGCAGGCACATTAATTCCGAGCAATACGGCGTCGACCGCAGACGAGCGAATTTCCTGGTATCGTGCGGGCTTGAGCGTCCGCAGTACCAATGCCGTCGCGTGGCTGCTTTTCGGTTTTGCCCTCGCAGACAAAGGGGACGTGGAAGGGGCAATTGCCGCGACGAAAGAAGCCATCCGGCACGATCCGAAATACGCCTATTCCCTCGCGACTTTAGGCCATCACTTAGACCGTAACGGAGACCCCGACGCGGCCATTGCAATTTATCGAGAAGCGATCCGTCTTGATCCCAAGGACTCGATGGCCCACAACATGTTAGGCTATGCCTTGCGACAGAAGGATTTGGACGGGGCTATCGCAGCCTACCGTGAAGCGATCCGCCTTGACTCGACAAACGCGCTTGCCTACGCAAACTTGGGTATTGCACTGCAGAATAAGAACAATTTATATGGCGCGATCGCGTCGCTTCAAGAAGCCGTCCGACTGGCGCCACGTTCAGCAGAATATTACAATTATCTCGGGGACGCACTACGAACAAAGCAGGATTTGGACGCCGCAATTGATGCCTATCGTACATCTTCAAAGCTGGACGAAAAAAACTACCAGGCGCATTTTAATCTCGGGAACGCTTTGCGGACAAAAGGCGATATCGATGGTGCCATTCGGTCGTACCTGAAAGCACTCATTCTCAACCCGGACTCCCACGTAGTACATAGTCGTTTGGGCTGGATCTATTTCTATACGAAGAATAATCGCGACCTCGGCCTTGAACACCTATCCGCTGCCGCCCGACTGAATGGAGCAGACCCGTGGAGTCACAACAATTTCGGCATCGCTCTTCGCGATAGCGGCCGGATCGACGAGGCCATCGGTTGTTTCCGTCGGGCGATTCAGTCTGATCCGAAATTTCCCTATTCGTCCAGAAATCTTGGCTGGATTTTATTCTACACGAAGGGCGACCGCGTCGCAGGGCTTCGCCATTTCCGAGAAGGTGTTCGTTTGAGTCCGATAGAATCGGATGCTCAAAACGAGCTAGGGTGTCTATTACGCGATAGTGGCGACATCGATGGGGCTTTTAGATGTTTTACGGAGGCGATCCGCATCGACCCACAAAACTCCTGGCCGCACGGAAACCTGGGGTACGTACTCTACCAGATGGGAAAATACGATGCCGCGCTCCCGCCAATTCGCGAGGCACTCCGTCTCAATCCGGCCTTTACCAATGCCTATTACTATCTCGGGCTCGTACTCCAAATAAAAGACGATAAGAGCGGAGCACAGGTTGCGTACAACGAAGCGAGTCGGCGAAACCCCGAACTGTATGGCCACTTCGCGGAACCGCAGATTTTGCAAGTAGCACCATTGCCGCGAAAAGTGAACCCGTGAGCATCCGCTTCCCCAATGGGCAATCGCTCTTCAGCCATCGGCCGGATAAAGTGTGGTACTCTCCATCCTTTCCGAAAGGCTCCCCCATGCGTCCCACCCGCCGTCAAGTTCTGGGTACAACTCTCGCCACGCTCGCCTTCGGCTCAACGCTACGAGCCGAAGAACCCATCACACGCATCCTGCTCATCGTCGGCCCGAGCAACCATCCGCCGGGAACCCACGAAGTCAAAGCCGGCGGCTTACTCCTCGGCTATTGTTTGGAGAACGCAACTGGCGTCCCGGGGATCAAAGCGGAGGTCATCACCGAATGGCCGGCCGAGCGGCCGAAAGATGTTGCCTCGGTTGTGTTCATCGGCGACATGTTTCCGCCGGAGGTGATGCCGAACCGCGACCGCATCATGGCCGATTTGACCAAGATGATGGACGCAGGCTGCGGCATTGTCTGCGTCCATTACGCCACGGGGCTCGAAGCCAAGCAGGTCGCAAAAGACGGCAACCACCCATTGCTTCACTGGATGGGCGGCTACTTCGCCACGCGTTGCGACCATCACAAATCAATTGCAAAAGTCTTCCTCAAAGCCACGGTCGAACCGGCCGGCGGCGACCACCCTGTGATGCGGGGTTGGAAGACTTTCGAATTCCACGACGAGCCGTACATTCAAAACTACTTCGGCAAGGATGGCCCCGCGAAGAACGTGACCCCGCTGGCCACGGCGATGCTGCCTCCCGAAAAACCTCAGAAGGAAACCATTGCGTGGGCAACGAAGCGAGCCGATGGCGGCCGGGGTGTCGGCGTGGTGATGCCGCACTTTTATCGCAACTGGAAACTCGACGACCTGCGAACGCTCGTGTTGAATGCGATCGTTTGGACGGCGAAGCGAGAGGTGCCAGCAGGTGGGGTAGCGGTGAAACTGCCCGATCTGGGGACGTTCAAGCCGGTGGCGGTGGAGCCGGTGACAAAATAAGGGTGGTTGCCGATGCCTGCCAGAAATCTCGATCACGACGCAGTCGTTGAGGCGTTGATCGCCGACGGGTGGACGATCACGCATGATCCGTATCGCATTCATTACAATGACAGAGATATTTTTATCGATCTCGCGATGGAAAAGACATCCATTGCTGCTGAAAAAGGTACGCAGAGAATTTCAGTCGAAGTGCAAAGTTTCGCAGGTCCATCTGACATCAAGAATATGCAAGAAGCGATGGGGCAATATCTCATGTATCGCTATGTTTTAGTTCGGCTTGATCCAGCGAGATAGCTATTCATGGCCGTGGATACCGAAGTCGCTGAAGGAATCGTAGGAGAACCCATCGGCCTAGAACTGTTGATAGGATCCAAGATTAACCGCATGATTTATGACCCGAAACTGCGGAAGGTAATCGAATGGAAACCGACAAACTGAACCGGTATCGCAATATTCTAAGAACAGTCTTTGCCGAGTATTCCGAGTGGTCAACTGGTGATGGTGTGATTGCAGAGATGATTGAAGACCCGAAAAGAGATCATTTCGAAGTGATTCGTTTCGGCTGGGACAAAAGTCGAAGAATCCACGGTACGATCCTCCACGCCGATATCATCAATGGGAAAATCTGGATCCAATACGACAGTACGAATCGCCCGCTCGCAGAGGAACTCGTGGCGGCGGGGGTTCCGAAAGACGAGATCGTCCTCGGTTACAAATCGGAACGCATCTGGCCGTATACGGGGTGTGGGATCGGTTAATGTCCTTTCAAAGTGACTGCGTTCATGCTCGGGGCGCTTCGGTTGTGGGCTGAGCGATAGACTGATCGTTGTCAATCCTCGGCACCAACCGCAACAGCGGCGAGCAACCCGATGAGCCAAGTACACCGAAAGCCGGAGTTCTTTCTGGCCCGATTTGCCCGCACCGCGACCGACTGGTCGGGGACATCTCTAGCCTTCGGCTTGGCCGCACTTGTGATCCTGATTTGGTTGATCACGGGGCCGATCTTCGACTTCTCGAACACTTGGCAACTCGTCATCAACACGGGGACCACGATCATCACGTTTCTAATGGTCTTCTTGATTCAGCGCGCTCAGAATAAGGATGCGCAGGCGGTGCACTTGAAGTTGAACGAATTGGTATCAGCCATGCAAGGGGCGAGCAATCGCCTCATCAATGCCGAAAACATGACCGAACACGAACTGAAGATCTTGCATCAACACTATGGGAAACTGCTTTCGCTCGCGAAGGCAGACACGGATTTGACGAAATCCCACTCGGTCGAAGAAGCCTCGCACCGACATCGGCGGAAGATCGAACAAATTGACGATAAGATTGCCCCCGTGACAGGAACCGCTCCTGGAGAATCTCGATGAATGGTCATTCTCTGCTTTTAGCTCTGGTCGCGACGATGGGACTGTTCGGTCTCGTCCGTGCTGCCGACCCACCCGTTACCCCCGTTCCCATCGAACAACTCCCGACGGATGCGAAGCTCGCGAAGATCGTCTTCGTCGCGGGTTCGAACTTTTTCAAACCGGGCGAGCACGAATACCCCGCGGCCTGCGCGGTGTTGATGGATCTCGTACGCCAGACGCCGGGCGTCTTCCCCGTGTACGCGGTTGACTGGCCGAAGAAACCCGAGACTTTCGCGGGGGCCAAAGCCGTTATCTTTTTTCTCGATGGGGGAGATAAACACCCCTTCTTGAAAGAGAAACGTTTGGCCGAAGTCCAAAAGTTGATCGATTCCGGTGTCGGCTTCGTGCAGTTCCACCAGATCGTGGACTACCCCAAAGACCTCGGCGACCGCGTTCGCGGCTGGGCCGGCGCGGCCTGGGAGAAGGGCTACTCCGAACGCGCCCACTGGGTCGCCAAGTTCGAGACGTTCCCAGATCACCCGGTTGTTCGCGGCGTGACACCCTTTGAGGTCAACGACGGCTGGCTGACGAAACTCCGCTTTGCTTCGGATCTGAAAGGCGTCGCCCAGCTCGTGAAAACGACGAACCCCAAGGCCACTGCGAAACCAACCGAAACCGAACCGATCGTCGGCTGGGCCTTCGACCGACCGGGCGGCGGGCGCTCGTTCAGCTTCACCGGCGGGCACTTGCACGTAAGTTTCGGCCAGGAAGGCTATCGCAAATTGTTAGTGAACGGCATTCTTTGGAGTGCGGGGCTCGAAGTCCCTGCGAAAGGATTTCCCGTGGCCCTCACCGATGGAGACCGGGATAAGTATCTTGCACCGAAGAAGTAGCGACCCGTTCCCCGTGAGCGCGATCCCGGATGTTGATTCTTGCCAAGCTCGAACGGTATCTCGGCTGGTTTGCCGTGCCCCGGCTCACGATGGGTCTGGTGATCTGCCAGGTCGTGACCTTCTGCATTTGCCTCGGCGTCGACAATCAACCGGGGCGACTACCGGAAGAACGAGCCGCCGGGGCGCTCGAACTCGTTCCCCAAAAGGTCATCGACGGAGAATTCTGGCGGCTCGTCACCTTTCTGCTTTTACCACCAATTCAGTGGGCCCTCTTCGCGATCTGCTTCTGGTATCTCTTCTGGTTGATGGGAACAGCCCTCGAAGGCTTCTGGGGTAACTTTCGCTACACGCTGTTTTTGTTCGTTGGCTATTTAGCAACTGTTGGAGCGGCATTCCTCACACCCGATCAGCCCTCGGGTAATGCGTTCGTCGAATCGAGCGTGTTTCTCGCCTTTGCCTTTTTGAATCCGGAGTTTCCGCTCTCGTTCTATTTTCTGATCACGATCCCGATCAAATGGTTTGCCCGCATCACCTGGGCTAGCATCCTGCTCATCATCGTCGTCGGACCGTGGGAGTTAAAAGCCCAGGCTGCTGCCGCGGTCGCGAACTTCCTGCTGTTTTTCGCGAAAGACATCGTGGAGATGATTCGCAATCGCAAACGGCACATGGAACGCAAAGCCAACGAGTTCGCCGCGGAAGGTCGCAAGCCGGAGTATTACCACAAGTGCCTGGTCTGCGGTATTACTGACCGTATGAACCCCAAGGCAGACTTCCGCTATTGCAGCAAATGCGTCGGACAGTGTTGCTACTGCGGAGATCACTTGAAGGCCCACGAGCACGTTCGAACCTAACGCAGAATCAATCGGCCGAGTCGAAAGCTCAATTGGGCCACTCGACAGAGAAGTCCCGCTGCGGCCAGAACTAGAAAAACCATTCCACTGAAGGAATTCCAACCCAGGGCGACTCCGGCCAGCATTCCGCAACCGACCAGACGCTCAGGCCACCACTCGGCTCGTCCGACCACACAAAGCGTAAGAACGGCCAGGTATCCGATCAACCAGACCACAGTCAATGACTGATCGACTACTTCCATCGAGAAGGGTGAAGCCCCACGATTAGTAGCGTCAGTGAAATCTTTTGGAGACGACGCGGTCGGTTGTTCGGGCGGTGCCGGTGCGATCGCGGCTAACATCCATGCACCACCCGGACCTTCGGCCGACCAGCGATTCGGACCTGTCGAATGCCAGTGGGCTGGACCATCGCTCACGGTCACGCCCGTTGCTTCCAGCCGGCGCTCGCTCCAGGGGATGGGCGGACCGTGAAACGAAAGTTCTGGTTCCGGCAAACGGCCAATTCGCGAGACTTTGCAGGTGAGTGTCAAAACAATCGTACTGGAAGCCGAAGCGGGAACCGAAACTGTCCATTGGGCATCGGTCGTGCTTTGGTGAAGAACGCCAATCCGTGCGCCGGAGTTGAACTTGAGTGTTGGTTCAGTATTCAGGGGTAGCCCCGTTACTCGGAGCGTAAACGTGCTCGGCCGATTCGGTCGTACGGGCACGTGCATGACGGCCAGATAGCGGCTACCATCGAAGTTCTCACCCAGTGTTGCCGAGGCTGGCGGAACGGGTAAAAACGCGGTCGCCCGGACCACCGCGGCTGGGGGTTCGACGACCATTGTCTGATCCTCGGGGCGATCTCCAGGCGGTTGAATTGACAGACCTCGAACCGGTGGCACAGCAACCGACCATCCCTCGACAGCATGGACTTTTACCGTCACCGGGCCATTGATTGACGGTCCCCGAGGCAGGGGCAAATCGACGCCAGCGGCAGCGGTTCCACCCGATGGGTAACCGTTCAAACTACCCGTCCAGCGGATCGTTGCATCGCGAGTCGCTTTACGGAACCACACTTGAATGCGATTGCCCGTTCGCACCCAGGTGTACATATCCGGACTTCGAATATCCCGAACTTGGACCGACGAAGGCAAATCGAATTCGAACAGTATCGATACTGCTGGACGAACGACTTTCACCGTTCCTTCGACGTCGGCTCTCATGCCTAAGGTCCAAACGACCTCGGCCGTGGCGAGGGGTTCCTCGATGGCCTGGCGAAGCGCGGGCCGCAATTCGGGGGTTGAATTCGGGGCCCGTTGAAACACGCGCTCGGGCGGGAATCGGTCGAACCCGAGTTCCGGGGATAATACGCCGAACTCGCGGATCATCAGGTCCGCTGCGTAGTCGATCAATTCGACGGGTCGCGGGAGGTCCTCAATGGCCACGCCCTTGGTCCGCACCGCCACGAATCCCTCGCTGGACACATCGCGCGTTGGCCGGGGGAACCTCAACACAGGTCGCAGCAAACCGGGTCGTTTGGGATTCAGCCGAACCACGACGACAACGCGTCCTTCCACAGGGGTTTGAAAGCCAATCGAAAGAGTTTGAAACCCATCATTCGTCGGATTCAGCCGCCAATCACGTAAGCCAGGGCCGGTGCGAATGACTGGTTTCGACGGCTCGTAGGTGTCGGGCAATTCAACGTTCAGTCGAGTGACCGACCCGCCCGTCACCCGGAACGCGAACACGGCCGTGCCGTATTCGCCAACATCGGTGAGCTCCCACAGCACGACTTCGCGCAGGGTGATCGTGGGTTTGGTCTCGACTTGTTCGCTGCGCCAACGAATGGCAATCGAGGTTCCGCTCCCGTGGTTCGCGTCCGCGCGGGCTCGTGCTCCGCTGACCTTTTGAATTCCGCGTCGCGTCGAAACGTCGAGTTGTCGACTACCCATCGGTGCGGTGAAGCGAACGTGGGAGCAGGGTACATCTGGACAACCGAACCGCACTTCACGGTCGCCGCCGAGGGGGGTCGTCGCAACGACGAATCGAACGACGACGTCGTGTTTGCCCGGGCCAGGCAGTTTCACGGCATACCGATCCGGCTTCGGGGCTTCGGGGAATGCAGGCTGCGAATCAATCTGCAGTTCTTCGAGCCGGATCCCGGAAAGCGGGAGTGACAACGTCTTGTCACCGGTCTTGGTGGCAATGACCTGATAGCGTGCGACGATGGTCGCCAGTCCTTCGGCCTCGGCGGTCCCTTCGTAATCGGCTGAGACGATCATCACCGGAGGCGTTGGGATTTGGGCGGTGGCATCGAGTCGTTCGAGCAGGGCGGGCGGGGCAAGCACGCTGAGCCGCCCTGGTGCAGCGGCGGGTCCGGAAACCACGTAGACCGTCGCGGGCTCCGGGGCTTGGGCCTGGGCGGAACTCAGTAACGAAAGTCCCACCACGAGCCCCAGCCCGACCCGACCCTGCGACACGGTGGACGGCAGTTTGTTTCGAGCGCTCGAACTCGAAGTTACGATCGCTCGGGGTCCGATGAAAATTGCCAGGGCGGTAAAGGCAAGGAACGCCACGGTCAAAGTTGGACGGATCAGGAGACTCCATCCGTTCGGCGATTGCAGATCGGCCACGCCCAGGATCGCGACAGTGAGCCCAACAGGAATGAGACCGCGACGGCCGATCCGACCAATTAAGCCAATCGCCAGACCGGCAAGCAATGCGGAGATTCCATACCCAGTGGCACGAAGAGCGTTAGTCCGAACGGTTGTCATCGGACTGGGCGTCGCACTTTGTTCCGCTGCTTCAAGGCGCGGCCAGCGGCGAAAAGTGTCGGCCGAAGTCCACCGAACGTCGTCGATGGGCGGGCTGCTAGGAAGTGTCGGTAGCGGCGGATCGAACTGGACGATGGGGGGACGGATCCAACTCGTTGTTCCGCTGGCACCCGGCAACGAATAGCGAACCTCGAACTCCTCGTCCGTGGGTTCCTGTTGGAGAATCGGCAATTCGACGCGGGATCCGACGGCAACCACATCCGCAATTCGCCCCGCCACGAGGGCCCCGTGGAATGTTGCCGAGTCGGGCAGCACAATTGGTAGCACACTGGCTGCGGCAGACTGAAGCCGACCGGTCAAAATACAAGAAAGACGACCATCGTCTTCGACGTGGATGGCCAACGCCATGCGTTCGAATTTCCACGAACGATCCGTCGACTGGCGAGCCGCTGTTCCTCTCAGCACTAGTCGGAATCGATCGGGAAATCCGAGTTCGTGGATCGGCGGTTCGAAGCGAACCTCCCCCTTCGGCGACAAGGAGTATTCCGATGTCACCAGCCGCGCCCCGAGAACACTCGGCAAGGGAAACAATCGGGAACTGTCCAAGACAGGGCGTTCGGCAACCGTCGTAATCGTGACATCCGAACTTGCGCGAGAAAGTCGTACGATCCAAAGATCCCCCTGTACGGATTGACTCACGGCCGAATTGGCGAGGGCCGACCACCCCGAACCAATCAGGCCCGGCCCGAGCCACGGCATCCAGGGTGTTCGACGGATCGAAGCGCTCATCGGACCGCGAACATCCCATTTCACGCCGGGGCTTATGGGCGTGAAAATCATGAAGTCTTTGAGCGCCTCGTCGGGAGATTGGACCTGAAGCGTCGTCGTTGCGAACAATCGGTCGTCCTCGACTGACACGGCGGTGTCACGATCCACAGTGGCTCGGTCGGTCGAAGGAAGAATGGCGAGCCCCACGTCGGGAGATCGACCCCGGAACGAATAGGTGAGTGACCCAGGAAC
>Ga0105047_10018817_pt1 | contig 10682 bp, 8 predicted proteins | sample MAT04_FD_78384 | JGI IMG/M metagenome (GOLD analysis project Ga0105047, IMG submission 78384) | Freshwater microbial communities from Lake Fryxell liftoff mats and glacier meltwater in Antarctica - MAT-04 (megahit assembly) | ecosystem: Environmental > Aquatic > Freshwater > Ice > Liftoff...
CGAGGGCGATCAGGCGACGCGGCGCGGGCTGCTGAGCGATCTGCGGCGTGAGCTGAACGCGTGGCGGTACATTGAGCGGATGCTGGACCAGCTCGACGCCCCGCAGGAGGGGCCGGTGTGAGCGGAATGTGTCGTTCGTTGTGTGAATGTGAGAAGGCGTCTGTACCGGCGTTGGGGTGTGTGCGTGGCGTGACTGAGTGTGCGGGCGTGGTCTTTGAGGGCGACGGTTGAACATGGTGCTGGAACTGCTGCCGCTGCTGGCCCCGCTGCCCGTGCCTCTGGCGGCGGTGGCCGTGCTGTCTGGCTGTGAGACGGCGCTCTTTAGCCTGACGTATCAGGACCGGCTGCGGATGGCGCGTGGGAGCCCGCGGGCGGCGCGTGCCGTGGATTTTTTGCTGGCGCGGCCGCGGGCGCTGCTGGTGCTGATCTTGCTGCTGAACACGGCGGCGAGCACGCTGTACTTCTTGCTCACGTCAATTGCGCTGCTGCGCGTGCCGGAGCTTTGGCTGCAGATTGTGCTGGCGGGTGTCAACCTGCTGGCGATGACGCTGGTGGGCGAGGTGGTGGCGAAGATGCTGGCGGCGCGGTACCGCGTGGAGATCTGCCGGGTGATTGCGCCCGGCGCGAAGGTGGTGTTCATGGCGTGCCGCCCTGTGGCGGTGGGGCTTGAGCGGCTGGTGATCGCGCCACTGACGCGGCTGCTGGTGCCGGCGCGTGCGCCCTCGCCGCTGACCCCGCGCGAGCTTGACGAGCTGGTGAGCCTGGGTACGCAGGAGGGCACCATCGACGCCGACGAGCAGCGCGTGCTGCGGCAGGTAATCCGTCTGAGCAGCCTGCGCGTGCGCGAGGTCATGACGCACCGGACCGACGTGGTGAGTGTTGAGCCCGGCACCACGCCCGCGGAGATCACCGACCTGGCCCGACGCGGGCTGACGCGCGTAGTGATGACCAGCGGCGGGCTAGACGGTAAGGTGCTGGGGGTGGTGGATATCAAGCGGTACCTCTCAACAGTCGCGCTGGGCCGGCCAGCGGCGCTGGGTGACTTTGCGTCACCTGCGCGGTACGTGCCAGACCGCGCAAGCCTTGACAAGCTGCTCGAAATGCTGCGGACCACCGGGGCGAAGGTCTGCCTGTGCGTCTCTGAGCACGGCGACGTCACGGGGCTGATCACCGCGCAGGACGTGGTCAAGCGCCTCTCGAGTGAGCTGGCCAGCGGCGACGACGCATCCATGAGCGCCGACATGCGGCAGATCGCGCCGGGGACGTGGAGCGTCCCGGGCCGCTTGAGCGTGCGGCAGTGGTCAGAGATGTTCGGGGGCGAGGCGATCCCGAGGGTCGCGACGGTGGCGGGGCTGGTGTTTGCCAAGCTGGGGCGCGTGCCGCGCGCGGGCGACAGCGTGCAAATCGGCAACGTTTACCTGCGGGTTGAATCGATGCTCGGGCGCGTGGCAGACCGCGTGACGGTGAGCATCGACGGTGGCGCGGTGCAAGCGGACGCGGATGTGACAGTGCCGAGCCGTGGGGGTGCATCATGAGCGCTGCTGACGTGGTGACGCCTGTGACTTCAACGGCCGTGGGGCGCGCGCCCACGCCGCTGCCGTCGGCGTTTGAGTGGCTCGACGCGTGGATTCCCAACTGGCCTTGGCTGCCCAGCGCAGCAGAGACCGGCTGGGTGCTGCTGGCGCTGGTGGGGATGCTGGGTGCGGCGTTCTTTGCGGGCAGTGAGATCGGGCTGTACAGCGTCAACCGCGTGCGGCTGCGGATCCGCGCGGCGCGCACGAACCCGACCGATCGGCTTGCGCGGATGCTCTCGGGTGACGTGCAGCGCGCGGACCGGACGCTGCCGGCGCTGCTGATTGGCTTCAACTTGTTCTCGGCCGTCACGAGCCTGGGCGTGACAGCGCTGCTGACGGCGCGCGGGTATAGCGAGGTGCAGCAGGTCATCATCAACGTGGTGGTGCTTACGCCGCTGCTGTTTGTGCTTGTGGACACGCTGCCCAAAGAGGTGTTCCGGGCCGATCCCGACCGCTTCACGTACGCCGCTGCACCGGCGGTGCGTCTGTGGCGGCTGGTGGTGACGTGGACGGGCGTGCTGCCGGTGGTCCGCGCGATCGCCGGTGTGATGTCGCGCGTGGTGACGCGCGGGGCGATGGACGACCCGGTGCAAGCGCGCCAGCACATCCAAACGCTGCTGAAGGAAGGCGCGGAGCACGGGGTGATTAGCCTGAGCCAGCTGACACTGCTGGACCAGGCCTTTGCGCTGCGCCTCAGCCGCGTGCGTGACGAGATGATCCCCTGGGCCCGCGCGCAGACCATCGACGTGAGCTGGCCGCGCCGGCGCGTGCTGGAGTACATCGCGGCGCACAGGGCGAGCCGTTTTCCGCTGGTAGATGGGCGTGGGCTGATGCTCGGGCTCGTCAGCCATCTTGACCTGTGCACGCGCCTGGGCGATACCGGCGGCCGGGGCTCGCAAGTGACGGACGCAGAGGTGCCCGCGCTGCTGCGCAGCTTGGTGACGCCGGCGGTCATGCTCGGGCCCGACACGCCGGTGCGCGCGGCGCTGGCGACGCTGGTGGACCAGGGCACGAAGATGGCGATTGTCGTCTCGGGTGCGCGGCCGGTCGGGCTGGTAACGGTTAAGGACCTGATCGAACCGCTGACCGGCGAACTGCAGGCGCTCTGAGTAGCGATGAGTGATGAGCGAACGAGTGTGGAGCCTTCAGACCGATGGCCGGTTGCAAACTGGCACCCTGAAGGCGCGGATGCAGAACAAAATCCTGCCCCACGCGAGGCGGAGTCAGCCGCGCTCGTGCTTACATTCCAGGCGCGGCGGCGGGCCATCGTTGCACCAGCCCGGTCCAGTCGTCGGTGATGATGGTTGCGCGTACGTCGGCCATGAAGCGCTGGAAGTGCCGCAGGTTGTGCAGCGTGATAAGCATCGGCCCGAGCATCTCGTCGGCCATCATGAGGTGCCGCAGATAGGCGCGGGTGAAGTGCCCGGTGTCGTGCCCGCTGACCGGGTCGGTCCACCCGGCGCAGGCGTAGCAATCGCACGCGGGGATGCCCAGCGCGGGGTCGCCGGGCCAGATCGGCGCGTCGTCGAGCGCGAACTTGGCGTTGCGCAGGCGCACCTGCCCCACGGGCGTGAAGGCGTTGGCGTTGCGGGCGTTGCGCGTCGGCAGCACGCAGTCGAACATATCAACCCCGGCCCGTACCGCGGCCAGCAGGTCACGCTCATAGCCCACGCCCATGAGGTAGCGCGGCTTGGCCTCGGGCAGCAGCGGGGCAGTGTGGCGCACGACCGAAACAATCGCCTCGAAGCCCTCGCCCACGGCAACCCCGCCGATGGCGTAGCCGGGCAGCTCGATGGCGGTGATGTGGCTTGCCGACCAGGTGCGCTGCTGGAGGTCGGTGCCACCCTGGACGATCCCGAAGAGGGCCTGCTCGCGCGGGCGCGCGTGGGCGGCCTTGCAGCGCTCAAGCCAGTGGACGGTGCGCTCGTTGGCGACGCGAACGCGCTGGGCGTAATCAACCTTGCCCGAGACCTTGTCACGCCGCAATACTCGCGTCAGGCGCGGGTCGGGCTTTGGGCCTGGGGCGCCGCGCGGGGTGGATCTTGGCGCGATTGCTGTGTCACTCGCCTCGGGCTCGTCGCCCGTGCCCTCGGCCTCGGCCTGGCTGGGCGGGCAGTCGTCAAAGGCCATGATGATGTCGGCCCCGAGCTGGTTCTGGATCAGCATCGAGCGCTCGGGGGTCATGTCGATCATCGCGCCGTCAACAATCGAGCGGAACCGCACGCCCTCGTCCGAGATGCTGTTGAGGTCGGCCATTGAGTAGGCCTGATACCCGCCAGAATCGGTCAGGATCGGCCTGGGCCAGTTCATGAAACGGTGCAGGCCGCCGCGCTGCGCGATCAGCTCACTGCCCGGGCGCAGCAGCAGGTGGTAGGTGTTGCCGAGGCAGACCTGCGCGCCGGTTTCTGCCAGCGATGATGGGAGTACGCCTTTGACGGTGCCGCGCGTGCCCACGGGCATGAACGCGGGCGTGTCAAACGACCCGTGGTGCGTGGTGACGCGACCGACTCGGGCGGCACAGACGCGCGAGCGAGCGGCGATGTCGAATCGCAGCGGCGCGTCGCCCAGCGGGGCTGAGGTCGGCATAGGGCGATCATGGCTTATTGAACGCTCGTGGCTCACGCGCGCGGCCCAGAAGTTGTATCCGACACTGAGCCAGCAGCCGGCGGCGCAGCACCACCGAGCGCACGCGACGCGCTGGCAAGCGTCGCCCGCTCTGCGTCGGTCAGCGCGCCCTGGCCGTCACGCCCGAGCTTCGCCAGCACGCGGTCAAGCTCGATATCCTGCGGCGTCGGCGCGGGCTTCGTCGAAGGCCCACCAGGCCCACCACTCTCTGGCGGCTCATCACCCAGCACGTCAAAGAAGTCGCGCAGCAGGTACATGCGCCGCACGAAGAAATATCCCGCGATCGCCCCGCCGATATGTGCCGCCTCGCCCCCTGCGTTGGGCGCGCCCATGAACAGTTGCACCGCCGCCACCAGCAGCATGCCGTAGGCCAGCACACGCAGCTTGACGGGGATGAACCCCAGCAGGTCGACGATGCGCTGCGGCGCGATGTAGGCCGCGGCGAGGATGATCCCGAAGATCCCCGCCGACGCGCCCAGCAGTGGGGTGGTCACGTCATCAAATAGCAGGCCCGGCACGCGCCAGGTCTGGCCCAGCGTGTTGCCAAGCAGGTTCAGCAGCAAGTAGGCCACGGCGCCAAAGACCCCGCAGGCCAAGTACAGCGCGAGGTATCGCCTGCGGCCCAAAAACTCTTCAACCTCGTGCCCAAAGACCCACAGCCCCAGCATGTTCAGGCCTAGGTGCAGCCAGCCAAAGTGCAGGAACTGAAAGGTGAGAAGGCGCCAGACTTCAAGACCAAAGAAGCCCTTGGCGGTTGAGAAGTGGCCCCAGTGCTCCAGCGGGCGCACGGGCGTGACGACCTGCCGGTCAGGAAGCTGGACGCCGATGACCGTGCGCGTTGCGGGGTCGACAATCGCGTAGCCCTGCTGCTCGCCCGAGCGCAGCAGGGTGGCGCGGTCAACCACGGCCCGCGCCTGAACCTCAGGCGGGGTGTTTGGCAGCAGGTTGATCGCGCCCGGAACGGTTGAACGCGCGCCGACCACTACCAGCATGTTGAGCACAAAGATCACCACGTTGATCGCGATCAGTGAGGTGGTGATGGACCAGGGCAGGCGGTCGATCCATGCGCGACCCCCAGCGCGGCCGCCAGCGCCGCCGCCAGCACGCGCGCCCCATGATCCGCCTAACCCCGCTGCGCGTGAGCCCCCGCCACGAGCGCCCGGCCCGCGCGAGGCTCCGGGCCTTGGGGCATCAGCACGGAGATAGTCACGGTCGGAGAGGCCCATAGTGGTGTGCTCTGAAGCGGCGGCGGCAGACCGAACGTAGACGCTAGGGCGCTCCGCCGCGCCACTGGGCGTCGAGTGTACGTAACCCTTAGTGCTGCTGCATTTTCTCACGCGTACGGCGCAAGAACGTCTGTTCGGTGCTGGTCAGCGAGCCCATGCCGCGGTCCTTGATCTTCGCCAAGATCCGGTCCAGCTCCTGACCCTCGACCTCGCGGGCCTTGCGGGCGGCCTCAGCTTCCTTGCGCCGGCGCTCCGTCACCCGCGCGGCGTCTGGCGTATCGCCGACGGGCCCAACCGCGCCTTGCTGCCAGGTCTCAACGCCCTCGGGTTCCGGGGCGAGGTAGGCCAGGCGCTGCCGCTCTGAATAGCACGTGAAGCCGCCGAAGATCGCGATTCCCAGCAAGACCATCGACCCGGTGGTCAGCGCAAACAGCCCGAGTGTCGCGGCGACGACCAGCCCGACCATCGTCGAGATCGACATCGACCGCCGGTAGCCCATCGAGCGCCAAAGCAACGCCTGCATGAGCCGCCCGCCGTCCATCGGGTACATCGGGAGTACGACGTTGAACAGCAGCAGCGCCCAGTTGGCGGTGTACGTCCAGAAGAGAAGTTGCAGCGCCATCGCCGGGATCGGCGCGGCTCCGTAGTCCAGCGCGCTCCAGCCGCTGGTGATGTTCAGGGGGCTAAAGAAAAGTGCCCCCGCAGGCTGGCCCAAGATCAGCAGCGCCCCCGCAAACACCGGCACCAGCGCCACGTTCACCACCGGGCCACCCGCGGTGGTGATGAAGCTCGCCCGCCAATGGTGCGGAGGCCGGCAGAAGGCCAGGCCACCAAGAGGCCACATCAGCACTTCGTCCGCATCCCCGCCAACAAACCGGCACGCGAAGCAGTGGCCAAACTCATGCATCAGCACGATGATGAACAGCGCGCCGACCACAAACGCCTGCTGCGCAAAGCCCAGGGCCCCGCTCTGGCTGGCCGCCGACCCGACCTGAAACGCCATCCACACCACGTAGATCAAGCTGATGCGGACCGCGATGCCCCAGTATCGACCAATTGGCAGCGACCATGTCAGCGGGTTGTCGCCACCAAACACGCGCCGCCACCAGGGCTGCTGGGGCGACCACGGAGGCTGCGGATTGGGAGGGCGAAAGACGCTCATGCGCGGGGAAGATTCGTTGGTCCGGCGGGCTCGGTAACTCGCCACCAGGGTCGGTGGCAGGCGTGGACGAAGGCGAGGGGTTCAAGGGGTTGAGGCTTGCCCACTTGTACCGGCAGGTTATCGGCAAGGTTCAGCAGAAACTGGCGTGCAACCCGCGGCTGGTGATCGAATCGGCCGCTCGCTGACCGCCACTCGCCCGGTTGTGGTTCGCAATTTCCTTAGAGCAAGCGTTAGTGGCCTGATCCGCCGCCGTACCCCTGCGCAGGCGGCTTGATGAACCCCTTCTGGAACGCCAGCATCAGCGCGGCAATCGACTTGCCGTCGCACAGGTGCCCCTTGGCGATCAACTCAAGGGCCGTGCTCAGGGCCGTGGGCATCACCTCGATGCACTCGTCGGCCTCAAGCTTCTGGCCCACCGAGCGCAGTCCCGTTGCGCCCACAACCCGCATCAGCTCGTCAGAGAGCCCCGGCGATGTGTAAAACTGCCCCAAGCTCTTGACGTAGTCGGCCTGGTACCCGGTCTCTTCCGTCAATTCTCGCGCGGCGCACGCCTCGGGCGCCTCGCCAGGCTCAAGGGTCCCCGCGGGCAGCTCGATGAGCCACTGGTTGAGCGCAGCCCGATGGTTGCGGATCAGCACCAGCCGCCCATCGTCCAGCATCGGCACGATGACCACCGCCCCGGGGTGCCGCACAAGCTGGCGCTGATGCGTGGTGCCGGTCCGCGCGTCGCGCAGCGAGAGCTCGACATAGTCAAACTTGCGGCCCGTGTGCAGCGTGCGCTGGTTGATGATCGTGGGGGGTTGCATGGCACCGCAAGTCTACATGCTCGCGTTGGGAAGGACTTGATCCGGCCATCGGGCCAGGGGGCCGACCCTCATCGCGCATCGCCCGTGCGCAACGCCCATCGCTCAGCGCTCGTTGCTCAGCGCTCGTTGCGCATCATCGGCTATCCTCGGCGCGATGTCCCCACCACCAGGCCCACCACCAGGTCCACCACCGGGCCCACAATCGGGCCCACCTTCAGGCCGCACGCCCGCCTTCACCGCGCCCGGCGGCAGCGTCTTCGACCAGACCCACGCGCTCGTCCAGGCCGGCAAAACCGCCGAGGCCATCGCGCGCGTCCGCGCGGGCTTGGCACGCCGCCCGTCTGATCCTGAGCTCAACGCCTACCTCGCCGGCCTTCTGCTCCGCACCGGCCAAGCCCAGCAAGCCCTTTTTTACGCTCAAGCCGCCGTCAAGGCCCGCCCTGATGATCCGGCCTGCGTCTTTGCACTCTTCAGCGCGACCGCCGCCCTGCGGCGCATGGACGACGCTAAGGCCCTGGGCGAGCGACTCGTCAAGCTCGCCCCCGACAACCCGCAGGGCTATCAAGAGCTGGCCCGGGTGCTAGACGAGGTTGGCAAGGTCGATCAAGCCGCCGAGGTCTGCGAGCGTGGCATCACGGCCCTCGGCGGGGTCGTCCCCGCAAGTCTGCAACTGCTGCACGCCGCCCTGCTGCACCGCCTGGGCAACCACGAGCGTGCCCGCGCAATCCTCCGCACACTCCAGACCACCGAGCCGACCAACGTTGACGCCGCCGTCCAGCTCGCGGCCCTCTCCAACTACGACGCCGGGATAACGCCGGAGCACTCCGCCGCGGCCCACTTTCGCGCCGGAATGCTGCTGGCCGACCATGTCGGGTGCGGGCCCGCGGGGATCTTCAAGCACGCCGCACGCAAACCCGGCGCGCTCCGCCACGCGGCCCTCATCTCGCCTGACCTCGCCGCCCACTCCGTCGGCTCCTTCGCGCTGCCGCTGGCCCGCGCCATCAAGGCCGCCGGCTGGCGGCTGACGCTCTTTAACACCGGCCAGCGCGACGATGAAGTCACGGCCCAGTTCAAGGCCCTTGCCGACGCTTACATCGTCACCGCCGGGCTCTCAAGCTATGACGCGGCCTGCAAAGTCCACGCCCAGAGCGTTGACGTGCTCTTTGAGCTCTCGGGCCTGACCGAAGGGAACTGCCAGAAGCTCATGGCCCTCAAGCCCGCGCCCGTGCAGGTCACCGCCATCGGCTACCCCGCAACTACCGGCAACCGCGCCATCGATTACCGCCTGGTAGACGCCGTGACCGATCCGCCGGGCAGCGAGGGCCTGTGCGTTGAACAACTCGTGCGCCTTGATGGCGGCTTCCTTTGCTATCACCCGCCGCTCAGCGCCCCCGAGCCGCGCCCGCCGATTGCCGAAGATGAGCCGCTGGTGCTCGGGTCGTTCAACAGCTATCAGAAGCTCTCGCGCTTGACCCTTGACCTTTGGGCACAGGTGCTTGAAGCACTGCCGCAGGCCAAGCTGCTCGTCAAGGGCGCGATGGTTTCGGGCCGCACCGGCAGCGATCGGCTGGCGCAAGCAATGGCCGACGCCGGGCTCCCGATGGACCGCATCGAGATGCTTGAGACCACGCGCGACCGCTCCGAGCACCTCAAGATGTACCACCGCGTACACATCGGGCTCGATACCTACCCCTACCACGGCACCACGACCACCTGCGAGGCGCTGCTGATGGGCGTGCCGGTGGTCACGCTCGCGGGCGGGAGCCACGCGGCCCGGGTTGGTGCCTCACTTTTGAGTGCCGTCGGCATGCCCGAGCTGGTCGCGCACAGCCCCGCGCAGTACGTCCAGATCGCGCGCGATCTCGCCTCTGACCGGGCCCGTCTACAGGGCATTCACCGAGAGCTCAGAGGCCGCCTGCTCGGCAGCTCGCTGACCGACGAGGGTCGCTATGCAGCGCAGATTGCCCAAGTTCTCGCCAAGTTCACGCAGAAGGCGTGAAGACTTGTGCTTTGCAAGGCTGCGGGCATGGGAGGGGCTCCTCCTAAAGATCAAAATTGGTGCGATCTCTGCGATTGCGGCGAACTTTCCTTGCAAAGGACCATCTCAGAGATTAGACTGTTCTACCGGGACGTTCACGCATGCTCCAAGTGTGTTGGGGCAGAGCGTTCCGAGGGCGGCGTGAGTATGTCACGCCGACCCGACAAGTCGGTGGCGAGAGGGAATCTGTTAGCAGTGCGCGCGAGCTCCGTCCTTTTTAGGCCGGGCTTTGATCCGTGCTCTAATTGTTGCCTCAAGCCACCGCCTTGTCCCGCCGCTCGGGGTGGGTGTGTCCTTTAGAGGAGGGTTGATATATGACTCGCAAGATCGCATTGATGTCGTTCGCTGGCCTCGCCCTGACGACCGCGGCCCAGGCCCAGGTCAACAGCTTTGTGCTCAACGACGGGGCGTTCCGCTTCGCCGCTGGCACGACCAACGGTGGGGCCGTGGCCCGCACCGGCACCGGTGCTGGCTTTGCCGCCAACTTCGGCCTCATCGGCACCAACACCGCCGTCGCCAGCAGCGTGGTCACGGCCGACTACCTGTGGCAGAGCGCCTTCTGGTACCGCTCCGCCGGTGACACCCGCGAGTTCGCGCTCTCGAACATGACCTTCTCGACCGCCCTGGGCGGCAACGGCATCTTCACCCGCTACGTTGAGCCAATTGGCGGCAACGCCACGGCCAACGGCACGCTGACCTTCGAGCTGACCTACACGCTCAACCAGATCACCTCCAGCAGCGCCGCCCTGACCATCAACTGGTCGATCACCAACAACACCAACGCCAGCCAGCGGACCAGCTTCTTCAGCTACGCTGACTCGGACATCGGCTCCGCCGGCAACGACAGCGGCACCTACACCGCCGGCTCGGGCGTCAACTTCTACCGCAACGACGATGTGGTGCCCCCCGGCAACGGCTCGTTCTTTACGATGGGCGCGGATCTGCGGGTCAACGATCTGTGGAACATCGGGCCCTTCGGCGGCGCTACCTCGCCCCTCACCTTCCTCACCAACACGGCGGTTAACAACTTGACCAACGTCGACACCGCCGCTGGCGCTGCTGACAACGTCGGTGCGTTCCAGTGGCAGGACATTGACATCGCCGCCGGCGGGACCATCGGTGGTCGCCTGACCCTGGGCTACAACTACGTGATCCCCGCCCCCGGCGCTGCCGCGGTGCTGGGCCTGGGCATGCTGGCCGCGGGCCGTCGCCGCCGCTAAGCCAACCTGCGGCTCCGCCCGTGGGAACCGC
>Ga0105047_10018819_pt1 | contig 10681 bp, 14 predicted proteins | sample MAT04_FD_78384 | JGI IMG/M metagenome (GOLD analysis project Ga0105047, IMG submission 78384) | Freshwater microbial communities from Lake Fryxell liftoff mats and glacier meltwater in Antarctica - MAT-04 (megahit assembly) | ecosystem: Environmental > Aquatic > Freshwater > Ice > Liftoff...
CGATCCAAAGCATCCCCCGATCATCGAAACAGATGTCGTGAACCTCGCGGAACACCAGCCCATCGCGCTCCGTGATGCGCTGGAACAGCGGTGCCTGCGCCGTTGCGTAAGAGCACAGAAGACCAATGGCCAGTACCAGAAAGCCGCGCATGGCGGAAAGGTCGGGAAGAAAGTGCGGTGGTGGCAGGACAGATATCGTGTTCGGTCGTTGGGCCTGCCTCACCTTGGGTTCGTTAGCCCAACGCTTCATAGGGTGCGGATTTCATCTTGAGCAGATGCATCAAGTCACGCAGGGGCCTGCGGCATGACAGTCCCGCTTGACCGTGATTTGCCGCTGATCTTCTCATACTGCATGTTCAATCAAGCAGCCAGGCTCGATAATGTCTATAGAAGTCTAAGTAATGAACCAGTCCGTAAAACACCAACGTTGCGACGAGAACCAAGGCATTGTGGAATGTGAAGTTGTACTTGATTCGGAATAGTCGCCCAATTGCAAACCATACCAAGCAAATTTTGACTAGTACAAAACCAGAATCGAACAGTCCAAGAACCACACTTGTATTTACACCCAACTCTTTTGGATTGAAGCGCAGCCAGCTACTCATTGATGGGTAGTGAAAACGAAAATAAACATAAGGCGCGAACAACACCACGATCCCCAAAATAGGAAACAGTGATATCAATCTGAACATCGGTTTCATCTATGGGGGTAAAAAAATATTGTTCCACTGAACATCATTCGGTTCGAAATCACTCCGCTGGCAAGGGTTGCCAGGCTCCGCGATCCAATCCTCCATCCTTTCAAGAGGGGACGAAATTAAAGGCCAAAAAATATCCTCATTAGAGTGATGAGTATAATAGAAGATGTCGGTGACTGTTATTGACCCGGCCATGATCTATTGACAGTTCCCTGCGGCTATGGAGCGTGGATCCGGCGATCGATCAAGGAGTTACAAATGAGCCTTGCATCAACACTTAGAGGCCGGGTCAATAAAGTACCATATCTATCTACGACCTTAAAGACAAAACCACCCACTTTAAAGGCGTCGAGCTCCTCATCTGTGTATCCACCGGGAGCTACAGTGACTCGATTATCACCATTCTCACCTTTACCGTACAGTGTTACACTTGAACTGTTGTATGTCCGGTGCGCATTCACAGAAGGGGTTTGAGTATTAATGTGTTGTAGATTGGAATAGTTCGCAGCTTGTTGACCGCCAGGATTCTGGTCGTTCCCTGATTCGCCACGGTTAGAACCATTACCTGAATCTCCACCAGGTCCATCTCCCCCCCAACCTGCCCAGCCGAAATCATCGATGTCAACCAAAGTGGCGTCCTTGATTCCAAAGTAATCAGAAACACCTCCACCCGCAGTCGGTCGGCAGGGGCCAAGTGGGCCAGTTGGAGTGAAACCTGACGGTCCAGGACCACCTCCGGATCCATTTGGATCTGGAAGGCCGGTCGATTCATCAACACGTGGCCAAATAACTTCTCCAACCAGCAATTTCTTCGCTGAATGGTCATCCAACGACGGAAAGCTCTTCTTGAGTTCCTCTAAGTTCAACTTGCTCGGGTCGCTCATCACGCTGGTTTGTACTCCCAGGTGCAACCCTCGGCGATCAGCTTGAAGAGATCGCCGCGCTCTGTGCTTGCCATGAGCGAGTAACCAGCCGGTAGGGATAGGCCACCATCAAAATAGATCTTGCGACCATATGCTGGTACCACCTTGGTTTGCTTTGACTCAGGCACCCGCATCTCGCGTTGTAATTTGATCGTCCCGCCGTCATCCTTAATGAACAACCGGATCATTGCGTTGTCCGTGTTCCCAACTGCTTTGATCGATAACGAACTCAGCCTCGTGCCATTCAGCGCTCCGGTAGCAACGGTCCCTATCGCCCCGGTCCCAACCAAACTGGAGTTTGCGGTGCTTATATCCTCCATAGAGGTAACCCCGACCTTAAGGACCTTCGTCTCCGAAGCTGGGAAATTCCACTCCAAGCACTCCGCGAATAGATTGAACGTTTCGGCGTTTTCTGTGCTCGCCTTCGGTTTCCAACCCCTCTTCAGTACAAACCCTTTTGGAAAATTCACGATCTGTGAGATGGTGGGGGTCGTGCCCGACTGATCACGCGCTGCTACGGTGACCTCATCCGGGAGCTTTATCGTTTTTCCGGGCTTTTCGACGAAGAGTCGCACCATACCCTCGGTAGTATTCACCGATGCTTTGATGACCACCTTGTTGATCGTAGTGCTTTCACCCGCTACCAGCAAGGTGACCAATGTCCCGCTTCCATCCAACTTGTTGTTCGCTGTGTTGGCTGTGATCATCCCGGGCGTCGCTTTGGACTGTGCGTCATTCCGAGCCATGGCTTTTTTATTTTAAGTCGGTTATGCGGTAACGCTGCCAGCGCCCGCTTGTTGCGTTGTAAAGTTCCGCTGTGACAATTGAGAATGGTTCACCTTATTGAAAACTTCTCGTATCAACCGTTCTATCAGTTGGTCGCGCCACCGGCTCTTGTTCAGGCAATTTTGGGTTCGTAGACGACCTGTACAGTGTCCTTGACCTCATCCTTGGCTTGCACCTTGAAGCCGTGTTTTAGGAACCACTTGAGATAGAATTTGTTGCCGCGATAGATCGTCGCTGTCAACTTTTTGGCGTTCAGGCTTGCGGCTATTTCAATCCTTCTCTCATTGAGCAAGGTGGCGACCCCTGTTCGACGGTAGCCTTCATAACAAAGGTGGATCCGAAATAAGGTTCATCCATCCTCCTTAGGTCTCGCGTTATCGCGGTAGATCCTAATGGTGATGTGGTCTTGCAGCGCAACCAGCAGTATGCGTTCAACAGTTATTCCGGTTACGTACCAAGAGCATTCTTGGACTAGTATCCTCAACTTTTCCACTTGTCTCGTACTTTAGGGTCACGAACTAGTTAGGCAGGCTAAGCGGCGATCGCATAGCAGTCGTCACAAGAGAAACTTAATACAGCTTCCAGTGCTGTGCGCGCCGCGCTTGCACAGATCGAAACTCCACCTATATTTGCGCCCTCTTAGCCGCCAAAGCATGTTCCGCACGCGGCCTTTAAGCGAAAAAAGACACACGACCATGCTGATCATCCCGGTCAAAGAAGGCGAGAGCATCGATAAGGCGCTCAAGAAGTTCAAGAAGAAATTCGAGCGCACGCAGACCATGCGTCAATTGCGCAAGCGTCAGAGTTTCACCAAGCCTTCGGTTTCCCGTCGTAAGGAGATCATCCGGGCTTCGTACAAGTTGACACTCCAGACCGACGAGGGATAGTCCCCTTAGTTGCGTCCCAAATTACCGAAAGGCTCCAGCGATGGGGCTTTTTGCGTTGGGGGTGTGGGCTGCTGCGAGCTATCGGTTGTCAGGCTGTTTGGTATATGGCCGTTGATCATTCGAAGTTCCACATTCTGAATTCAACATTCCATTCTTATGCCCATATAGGGAACTCCAACTTCGCCAAACCCGCAAACCCCATTACGTGCCGCTGACAACCAACAACCAACAACCAACAACTGACAACCAACAACTAAGATCGCGACCCAACACGAACCAAGCGCCGCCCACCGTTACCTTCGGCAGTATGCTCCTGGATCGCTTTGTTGACCACCTTACCTACGAGAAGCGTTACAGCGCCCATACAGTAGCAGCGTATCGCAGGGATCTACAGCAATTCCTAGCCTTTCTGCGAACATTCGGAATGTCCGAGCCCGAGCAGGCCACGGACAAGGTGGTGCGCACATGGATGATGCATCTAATGGAAGAAGGTATCGGCGCTCGCAGTGTGAACCGTAAGCTCAGCGCCTTGCGCGGCTTTTTCCGATTTGCCCGCATGGTGGGGGTGATCCATACAGAGCCTACGGCGTTGATCGATCCGCCCAAGACCCCGAAGCGGCTGCCCGAATTCGTAGAAGAGAAAGGCATGCACCGCCTGATGGATGAGCACGCGTGGCCAGAGGGGCTTGCGGGCGAGACCCACCGCCTGGTGCTGGATCTCTTCTACCAGACGGGTATGCGCTTGGCCGAGTTGATCGGGTTGCGGGTAGGGGATGCAGACCTGCCTGCGGCCACCTTGCGTGTGCTGGGAAAACGCCAGAAAGAACGACTGATCCCGATCGGTGACGAACTCTTAACAAGAATTCGGGCCTATTTGGCGGTGCGGACCAGAGAAAAAGGTACTTTAGGCTCGGCTGACCCACTGCTTGCGAATGCCAAGGGCGAACCGTTAGCCCGCCGCTCCGTACAACGCCTGGTAACGCACTATCTCAGCTGCATTACTTCCCAACAAAAACGCAGTCCACACGTGTTGCGCCATACGTTCGCCACCCACATGCTCGAGCATGGCGCAGACCTCAATGCAGTAAAGGAACTTCTGGGCCATGCCAACCTCGCTGCTACACAGGTCTACACCCACAATACCGTAGAGAAACTCCGAAAAGTACACGCCAAGGCCCACCCCCGTGGTGGCCAATAAGCGTTGAACCCTCTGATCAACCAACCAATTTTACAAGCCATGAACGTGAACGTGCATTCGATCCATTTCGACGCCGATACCAAATTGGTCACCTTTATCAAGGACAAATTGTCCAAGTTGAACCAGTTCCATGATAGCATCCTTTCGGGAGATGTTTTCTTGCGATTGGAGCACGATGGAGAAAAACGAGAGAACAAAGTGGTGGAGATCCGTTTGGCCATTCCAGGGAATGACCTCTTCGCAAAGCGCCAGGGAAAAACCTTCGAGGAAGCAGCCATCAATACCGTGGAAGCCTTACGCAGCCAAGTGGAACGGAACAAAGAGCGTTTGCGCCAAGCGTCCTGATAACAGCGCTGGATCTCCCGGATCGCGAAGGTCCGGACCCCTGCAAGAACGGGCCACGACACTAGTCGTGGCCCGTGTTGTTTGGTGGGGCAGAGATTCTTATTACATTTGCAGGCCCAATTCAGGACCTATTGGTTCAGAAAAGGGCAAAGACCGTTCTTTTTATCGTTGTACAGGCCAATGTAGCTCAGCTGGTAGAGCAGCTGATTTGTAATCAGCAGGTCGGGGGTTCGAATCCGCCCGTTGGCTCCGTGTTTGCGGATTTGGGGAGATACCCAAGCGGCCAACGGGGGCAGACTGTAAATCTGCTGGCTCACGCCTTCGCAGGTTCGAATCCTGCTCTCCCCACCGATCCACACGGAGCCTTGCGCTGCTTCTTCAAGGTGGAAAAGCAGTGGACCGGATCCCTCGAAGCAAACCATGCGCGGGTAGCTCAGTTGGTAGTCCTCCACACGGTGGATCTCCAGTTGAACCACTTGCGTTTTATGCGGGAGTAGCTCAGTTGGTAGTTCTGCCCATCCGGCAGACGGATCCAACTGGAATGCATTCGCGACCAAATGCGGGAGTAGCTCAGTTGGTAGAGCATCAGCCTTCCAAGCTGAACGTCGCGGGTTCGAGTCTCGTCTCCCGCTCTACACCACCGGCCTCCGCCGAAATGCGGAAGTCGATGGAGAAGAAGTCAAGTAGGCCTTTGTAGCTCAGGGGTAGAGCACTTCCTTGGTAAGGAAGAGGTCCCGGGTTCAATTCCCGGCAAAGGCTCAGGATCCAATAGGCAGGTGATGCTACATGCCACGAATGTGGAAGGCCCGTACAGCGAAGTAAGAATACAACCAACGAAGAACAACAACAACAAGACCCATCGACCATGGCAAAGGAGACCTTCCAGCGTACCAAGCCGCACGTCAACATCGGCACTATCGGCCACGTTGACCATGGCAAAACAACCCTAACTGCAGCGATCACCATGGTGCTCCATGCAAAAGGCCTTTCGGAAATGCGCAGCTTCGACTCGATCGACAATGCGCCTGAAGAAAAGGCGCGGGGTATCACCATCAATACATCACACGTGGAGTACCAGACGGCTGCCCGTCACTACGCACACGTTGATTGCCCAGGCCACGCTGACTATGTGAAGAACATGGTAACGGGTGCTGCGCAAATGGACGGCGCCATACTTGTTGTGGCTGCTACCGATGGTCCCATGCCACAAACCCGCGAGCATATCCTGCTCGGACGTCAGGTAGGTGTGCCCAAGATCGTCGTGTTCATGAACAAAGTGGACATGGTGGATGATGTTGAGCTCCTGGACCTTGTCGAAATGGAGATCCGCGAACTCCTCAGCTTCTACGAGTACGACGGCGACAACACGCCAGTGATCCGCGGAAGCGCCTTGGGCGGCCTCAACAAAGAGGAAAAGTGGATGGAGAAGATCATGGAGTTGATGGATGCAGTTGATACCTGGATCCCGGTTCCTCCCCGTGAAGTGGAGAAGCCGTTCCTGATGAGCGTGGAGGACGTGTTCTCCATCACAGGTCGCGGTACCGTGGCTACCGGTCGTATCGAGACCGGCGTGGTGAAGACCGGCGAGGAAGTCGAGATCATCGGCATGCAGGAAGAGAAGATGAAGAGCACCTGCACCGGTGTGGAAATGTTCCGCAAGCTGCTCGATCGCGGCGAAGCAGGTGACAACGTGGGTATCCTGCTCCGTGGTATCGAGAAGGACCAGATCCGTCGTGGTATGGTTATCGCGAAGCCCGGTAGCATCACCCCGCACACCGAGTTCAAGGCCGAGATCTACGTGCTGAAGAAAGAAGAAGGTGGTCGTCATACCCCCTTCCACAACAAGTATCGCCCACAGTTCTACTTCCGCACAACGGACGTAACGGGTGAGATCACAATGGAAGCTGGACGTGAAATGATCATGCCCGGTGACAACGTGACCATCTCGGTGAAATTGATCGTTCCGATCGCAATGGACAAGGGCCTGCGTTTCGCTATCCGTGAGGGTGGACGTACCGTGGGTGCTGGCCAGGTGACAGAGATCATCAAGTAAGCGACATAGACCAACGGAGGCAGGGCCGTCCCGCGCAAGCGGGACGGCCTTCGCCGCCGAAAAGAGAACCAAGAACAGGACTATTACGGGTGTAGCTCAATTGGTAGAGCGAAGGTCTCCAAAACCTTAGGCTGCGGGTTCGATTCCTGCCACCCGTGCCAACAGCGACCACCCTCCACAGACCGAACGATGGCAAGCTTCAAGACATACCTCGCCGAGAGCTATAACGAGCTCGTGAACAAGGTGAGCTGGCCTACCTGGAAAGAACTCCAAGGCAGCGCGATCATCGTGTTGGTCTCCGCTTTGCTGCTTTCGCTTATCGTCTTCCTCATGGACTTCATCTTCGGGGTGCAGAACATGGGCAACAGCAGTGTTTGGAAAGGCATGCTCGGTTTCATCTACAAACTCATCGGTTCCTAGGTCATGGCTGACGGTTCCAAAAAGTGGTACGTGATCCGCGCCATCTCCGGCAAGGAGAAGAAGGTGAAGGAAATGATCGATCTGGAGGTTTCCCGCTCTAAGAGCATGGGTACCTACATTTCCCAGATCCTGATCCCGACCGAGAAATTCTACCAGATCCGCGAAGGCAAGAAGGTGAGCAAAGAGCGGAACTTCTTTCCGGGTTATGTGTTGATGGAAGCTGACCTTACTGGTGAGATCGCCCACAGCATCAAGAACCTACCCAACGTGATCGGCTTCTTGGGCTCGGAGAAAGGGGGAGACCCCGTTCCCTTGCGCCAAAGCGAAGTGAATCGTATCCTCGGTACCGTGGATACGTTGGCCGAGACCGTAGAAGCGAACTATAACCCATACCACGTTGGCGAAGGCGTGAAGGTGATCGATGGTCCCTTCAATGGATTCAATGGCGTGATCGAAGAGATCAACGAAGAAAAAAAGAAGCTGAAGGTGATGGTGAAGATCTTCGGAAGGAAGACCCCGCTGGAACTGAGCTTCATGCAAGTAGAAAAAGAGGTGTAGGGCCGTGATATTCCACGACCGTAGACCGACGCGATAGAGATCAGGACGTAAACCAGTCCGAGCCGACCGAGAGGAAAGCGCTAACAAGGACATAAACCAAGAACAATGGCAAAGGAAATAGCAGCCCTTATCAAGCTGCAGATCAAGGGCGGAGCGGCCAACCCCTCGCCCCCCGTAGGCCCCGCACTCGGTGCCAAAGGCGTTAACATCATGGAGTTCTGCAAGCAGTTCAATGCGCGCACGCAGGACAAGCCCGGCAAAGTTTTGCCAGCTGTGATCACGGTTTACGCCGATAAGTCGTTCGACTTCGTTATCAAGACCCCACCTGCCGCCGTGCAGATCATCGAGGCTGCCAAGATCAAGGGTGGTAGCGGTGTTCCGCACAGCCAGAAGGTAGGCAGCATCACCTGGGAACAGGTGAAGGCGATAGCGGAGGACAAGATGCCCGACCTCAACTGCTTCTCGGTGGAAAGCGCCATGAGCATGGTGGCTGGCACTGCCCGGAGCATGGGCGTTACTGTTAGTGGAAACAAACCCTTCTGATCATCGCCACCATGAGCACATTGACCAAAAAGCGCAAGGCGGCGTTGACGAAGTACGACGTCACCAAGATCTACACCCTGCAGGAAGCGACCCAGATCGTGAAGCAGGTGGCCACCACCAAGTTCGACGCAACGGTGGATATCGCCGTTCGTTTGGGTGTCGATCCCAAGAAAAGCACCGAAATGGTGCGCGGTACCGTGAGCCTTCCGCATGGAACAGGCCGTACCGTGAACGTGTTGGTGCTGGCCGATCCAGCCAAGTGCGAGGAAGCCCTCGCCGCCGGTGCCGATATGGCCGGTTTGGACGACTACATCGAAAAGATCAAAGGCGGGTGGACCAACGTGGATGTGATCATCTGCACCCCTGCGGTAATGGCCAAAGTGGGTGCCTTGGGCCGTGTGCTGGGTCCCCGTGGCCTTATGCCCAACCCCAAGACCGGTACCGTTACCATGGACGTGGCGAAAGCCGTGAAAGAGGTGAAGGCCGGTAAGATCGACTTCAAGGTGGACAAGGCCGGTATCATCCATGCGGTGATCGGGAAAGCCTCCTTCGACGCAGCGAAACTCAGCGAGAACGCGCATGAGATCCTGCTGACCCTGGTGAAGCTGAAACCCAGCACCGCCAAAGGAGCGTACATCAAGAGCATCAGCATCAGTAGTACCATGAGCCCCGGCGTGCAGGTCGATACCCGCACGGTGGCGGTCGGATAAACCAGCTAGGGCGCGAGTTCTCGTGTCCCAACAAAAGAACCCATGGCAACCCGTACCGAAAAAGACCAGGCGATCAACGTGCTGGTCGAAGAGATCAAGGCCACGAACGTGCTCTATCTCGCCGATACCACCAGCATGAGCGCAGAGGCCACCAGCAGTTTGCGCCGCGCCTGTCACAAGAATGGCATCCGTATGAAGGTGGTGAAGAACACCCTGCTGCAGAAGGCCATGGAACGCATCGAAGGCAAGGACTACAGCGGCGTTATCGCAACGTTGAAGGGCCAGACCTCTGTGCTCTTCGCTGATAAGGGCAATGCCCCAGCGAAAATGCTGAAGGACTTCCGCAAGAAAGAGACCAAACCTGTGCTCAAGAGCGCTTGGATCGATGATGCGGTATTCGTTGGCGATGATCAACTTGTGATGTTGAGCAACCTCAAAGGCAAAGAGGAACTCATCGGCGATATCATCGCTTTGCTGCAAAGCCCAATGAAGAACGTGATCAGTGGCCTCCAAGGCAGCGGCGGAAAGAAGATCGCCGGTTTGCTCAAGACACTCGAAGAACGAGCTGCATAAGATATATCGTCGGGGAGCGAGATCTCCCGCCCCGTCAAACAAACGCGTTACGCACTTCCATAGACTTCCCAACCCTGTAACAAACCAATAAGATGGCAGACATCAAATCCCTGGGCGACCAGCTGGTGAACCTCACCGTGAAAGAGGTGAACGAATTGGCGACCTACCTGAAAGACGAATACAAGATCGAGCCGGCAGCAGCAGCTGTGGCCATTGCAGGCCCCGCCGCTGGCGGTGGTGGCGAGGCCGCTGAAGTGAAGACCAGCTTCGATGTGATCCTGAAGCACGGTGGCCAGAGCAAATTGGCCGTTGTGAAACTGGTGAAAGAACTCACCGGTCTGGGTCTGAAAGAGGCGAAAGACCTCGTTGACGGTGCTCCTAAGCCGCTGAAGGAAGGCGTCTCGAAAGAGGATGCCGAAAGCCTGAAGCAACAGCTCACGGAAGCCGGTGCCGAAGTTGAGGTCAGGTAAGAACCTGATCGCGCTTGCGTTACAGCAGCACGGAGAGGCCCCAAGCGGGCCTTTCCGTCTGTGCTGTGACGATCGCCCTTTGAAGGGCAGCACCAGCCCCTTCCTGCACTGATCCAAGCAGGTAGGGCCCATCGGCTCGAATTCTGGATCCGTCGTTCATACGGTCGTCTTCCGTTCTTCATTATCCCGCACACATGGCCCAGGCGAAGACCAGTTCCAAGAAAAGCAAACGGATCGATTTCGGCTCCAGTCCGCTCTCGACCGACTACCCCGATTTTCTCGATATCCAGCTGAAGAGTTTTGAGGACTTCTTCCAGATCGAGACCCTCCCAGAACATCGCCAGAGCGAAGGCCTTTTCAAGGTGTTCAGCGAGAATTTCCCCATCACGGATACCCGCAACCAGTTCGTGTTGGAGTTCCTGGACTACTTCATCGATCCACCACGATACAGCATCGATGAGTGTATCGAGCGCGGTTTGACCTACAGCGTGCCCCTGAAGGCCAAGCTCAAATTGTA
>Ga0105047_10018820_pt1 | contig 10681 bp, 6 predicted proteins | sample MAT04_FD_78384 | JGI IMG/M metagenome (GOLD analysis project Ga0105047, IMG submission 78384) | Freshwater microbial communities from Lake Fryxell liftoff mats and glacier meltwater in Antarctica - MAT-04 (megahit assembly) | ecosystem: Environmental > Aquatic > Freshwater > Ice > Liftoff...
CGATAAGCGAAACGCCGCCTAAGAACCAACGGTTGCACCTCAGAACGCGATTCCGCGCTCTCGAAGTGGTTAATCGCCCGCGCGTTCGAGGTGAACCGTGGCGTTCTTCGGCTCCAGACTCCAACGTCTGACATCCAAACCCGTTGATTTCCCTGCCCGCCCAATGCCGAACCTGGACCGGCGCGCGGACCTTAGACGCCAGCTAAAACTGCGGCCTCTGGCATTGGCAATAGCGAATAACAGGATTCAGTCTGAATCATTGCTCGTATGAATTTACACGACTTGCTTGGTCGCCAGCACGAAACTTGCTCGGACTAATTTCGGGATTCCCGTGTAATTCGTGTTTTTCGTGGTCAACTCTCCGCCGGAATACTACTTCCGGTCCAGCACCCGGAAATTGCTTTCCGATTTGTTCGGACCTCCGCGATCGTGTATGATCCACCGGATCAGCGGTCCGCGTGAGGCCGCGTCAAACGAAACATCGCCTAAGAACAAACGGTTGCACCTAAGAACGCGATTCCGCGCTCTCGAAGTGGTATATCGCCCGCACGGTCGAGGTGATCCGAGACGCTTGGCGGCAGAGGGCGTCTGCGAGGAGGAAACGATGCAAGTTGTCTATATTATTCTGGCTCTGTGTTACGTGTCGTTCCCGTCAAACTCCATCTCGGCGGCAGAGCAGGACCCTCAGCAACTCGTTAGGCAGGTCGTTAAGACTGCGGGCGGCGAGGACAAGCTATTGAAATTGTTTGGGTTTCGTGAGCGAGTGCTCATTACGGAGACGCCTGCGGCGCCGGTGGCGAAGGACGAGAAGGGGAATCGCACTTCGGTCGTGCAGGTCTCCGGCGATTGGTGGATCGACACGGCGAAGCGTGACAAGGACAAGGTGCGAATTCTGTGCTGGGCTTGGAGCCTCCACATCCTGCTCGATCCTACGTCCAATATTCAAACGGTTCCCGACATCACGGTGGCCGACAAACCCGCGTTCGGTCTGCGAGTGACCGAGTCCGTAAAGGAACCGATCGACTTGTTCTTCGATAAGGAAACGAAGCGTCTTGTCGCGATCGACTACACCGACACTCGGCACGTCTTCAGCGAGTGGAAGAAGACCGACGAGTGCCACGAGTATCCATCACACGTGGTCGGCTTCCGCTTTTCGAATCGCGAAACAGGGACACTCAACGACAAGCAGTGGTATCAAACTGATATTCTCGAGCTCACGCCGCTAAAAGAGTTACCGATCGAACTGCAGCGATAACGCCGAACAAAAAAATGCACCCGAGTTGCGGATCCGACGCTTCCTCAAATCGAAGTCTCCTTCCCGCAACTGGGTGATTTTGACCGTTCTTCGGCTGCTTCGCACGCTCACGCGAGGTGACTGAGTCAGGGTTGTCGCTCGCAAGTGACAACGACATTCTTGAACGCAGGTGTTTTGCTTTGTGGGTCTGCGGAACGAGGAACCAGCACGTTTGATTCCGGGTAATACATCATCGCGTTGCCTGGTCGAATCTTTTCATAGCCGCGCGCTAAAATATTTGGCAACTCACCGGTACCACTGCGGACGGTGACTCTTTCGTCGTGTCGCAAGCCCAACCGGCGCAGGTCATCGGGATGCATCAAAATCACGTCGCGCCGATCTTGATTGCGATAGAGGTCCTCTTCTTCATAGACGACCGTATTGAATTGCCCTTCGCTGCGGATCGTCATCATTCGCAGTTCGGATGCGCCGGTTCCAGATAGTTCGGGTAACTGGTGGACGTGCATGATCGCGCGACCGTCAGGTGTGGGGAACTTTGGTTCGTGAATCGTTCGGCCATCAATGAAAAACTCCGTCTTGGTTTCATCGATCGTGGCGATCTTCTCGTAGCCGGGAACGACTGCGCCGATCCAATCACGGATCGTGGCCGTCTTCCGCATCGCTTCCCAATCGATTCCGCTGACGTCCGCAGCGATTCGCGACCCGATCTCGGCAATGACAGAAACTTCGCTTCGTGGGCCCGGCACTCGGGCTGGGCCGCCGTCGCTTAGCCGAACATAGTTAAACATCGATTCTTGCGTCGTGACTTCTGGTTCCTCGTCGCGCGCAAGCACAGGCAGAATGATGAACTCTTTCGCCAAGCCATGCGTGTGTCCGGTGTTCAGCGTTGTACTAAGCACAACGTTCAATTCTAAATTCGCCAATGCTTTATCAGCGAACTTGGCGTCTGGATTGGAGCCATAAAGATTGCCACCCAAACAGATGCCAACTTTCATCGCGCCTGATGCGGCGCTTTCTATACAGGAAAGCGTATCCAGGCCCGGTGTCGTTGGTAATTTGACACCGAACTTCTCCTGCAACGATTCAAAGATCGCTTCCTTGAGCTTCGGAGTCGCGCCAACGGAACCGATGCCTTGCACGTTGCTGTGGCCGCGGATCGGCATCAGCCCACAACCAGAACGTCCAAGCATGCCGCGACACATCGCTAGGTTCGCGATCGCTTGAACACCGGAAACGCCAGTCGTATGGTGCGTGATCCCCATCGTCCAAGCAAACACCGTCTTTTTCGCGCTTCCATAAATCTTGGCAATCGACTCGATCTCTGCCTGCTCAATGCCCGACTTACGAACGATCTCACTCCATGATAAACGCTCAAGCTCAGCCTTCCAGGCTTCGACACCTTGGCAATGATCGCGCAAGAAATTCTCATCCATTGCACCTTGCTCGCCAACTGCTTTAGCGATCCCCCAGAGCAATGCCAAATCACCACCAATGTGAGGCTTGACGTAATCACTGGCGATCTTGGTTCCTTTCAGTAGTGACCATGGATCACTCGGAACGCGAAAATTCACCAAGCCGGTTTCTTCGACCGGGTTGATCACAATCACTCGCCCGCCTCTGCGCCGGACGTGCATCAAGCTGGTCATCAATCGCGGATGGTTGCTGGCTGGATTGCCGCCAATCAAAAAGAAACAGTCCGCGTGTTCCAAATCGTCCAAGACGATGGTCGCCGTGCTGCTGCCGATGCTGGACTGCAATCCGACTCCGCTTGCTTGGTGACAATAGAAACTACAATTGTTGACGTTATTGGTTCCGTAGACGCGAGCGAGCAACTGCATCAAAAAGCCGGCCTCGTTGCTGCTGCGACCGCTGAAGTACCAAAACGTTTCGTCGGCTTGAACTGCGGTTAGCTTTTTCGCGATTCGGTCGTAAGCATCGGCCCAGGTGATCGGACGAAAGTGCGTCTGTCCTTGCTCGTAAAGTACAGGCTGGATCAGGCGTCCTGAATGCTCCAGTTCACGCGGGGTCATGCTCGCAAGCTTCGCGACTGAATTCTCCGCCCAGAAATTTGGCGAAATCGCGGGCTGCATATCGGCGACCATCGCCTGCAGACTTTTTTTGCAGAGTTCCGGGAACGAGCCCTGCTCATTGGTCATGCCGCCTTTCTGGCCGCCCATGCCGAGTGCGCAGGTTTTGCAGGCGTTCTTGGACCGCATCGCCTTATAAAGCTTCCAAATGCCGCCGGCTTCACGTCCTTTTTTCCACGTGTACCAAATCGCTCGGAAACCGCCGCCGCTGCCAACTTTCATGATCGCTTATCGCAAAATTTACCGCTGAATTGATGGGCCGGACCATACCGATGCGAAGACTACTCGATCGTATGGAATTTGCCGACTCCGAATTTCGAACCTCATTCTACGCTCTATCCCCGTCTTTGCACGATCGTTCGCTGTAAAAAAGTCGAAGCCTTTCCGCTCTTCGCTTTTCGACGATAGGGGCTTGAATACTGATCCCAAGGTCCGTCTGGTTACGGGGCTCCGCCCCGTAACCCACTGCAATGCAGGCTCTGCCTGCCGAGGCTTGGAGCGTGTGTATATGAACTTTGGAAGCAGAGGAGGCGGAGCCTCCAAGACAGTGCGTTCCAAGGCGGAGCCTCGGAACGAGAAAAAACAAGGATCATCGCACCTTATCTATCACCGCCAGCGACAGCGTTTACACCATCGCCATGCTGACCCGTGGAATCTCAGATCACCAGTAACCAAAGCCAATAGTGGCAAAACACGGGTTTTTAGAACGCAAATACGAGTTCCGCTACGTTACCAAATGACCGTTGTCACGACGGGCAAATGGTCTGAATATCCCGTTTTGTGAAAGGTGGTCTTGGAGTACGAACGGCTGGGCCGTGGGATCGCGGGGCCGGACATGTCAAACAGTTGATCGTCGACCAAGATTGCCGTTTTCGTAGACCCAATGCTCCACGAGACTCCTCCGGGCAACAGCATTCCGGGCGATAAGATTACTTGATCGATGATGCCCCACTTGTTCTTATAAACGTAGGTTCCGTTGGATGCATCGGGCGCGGTGGTAAAGGATGAGTTGAACATTTTGCCACCCGTTAATTCTGCCACGTCGCCAACGGCTCCCAGCGCCTTGACGATGGAATCGTCAGTGGGGTAGTCATTAAAATCGCCAACCGCGACGATGTCCGCGAGTGCGTCGACTTTTAATAACTCGTCGATTCGACCGCGTAACGTTTCGCCCGCCTTAATTCGACACGAAACATCGTTTCCGCGCGATGGCCAATGATTGACAAAGACGGTCAGGTTGCCGCCGTTGCGAGTAAATTTCGCTTCAAGAATATCGCGTGTCTTATCGGCCTCGACATAGTGAAACTTCGACTCCGCTAACGTCACCACTTTTGCATCATAGATCAATGCGCAATCAATCCCTCGGTCGCTAGGCGAGTCCTTGTGGACAATTCGATAGTCACGGCCCAGCGGAGCAAGTGTCTCGACTAGCTTTTCGACCACCGCTCGATTTTCAATTTCTGCCAATCCGAGAATGTCGGGACCTCGGTCGTTGTGCATACGACTGATCACGGCAGCTAGATTTTGTAACTTGATATCCAATCGCTCCGCTGTCCATTGATTCGGGCCGTTGGGGGTAAACTCCTCGTCATCTTCAACCGCTGGATCGTCAACGAGATCAAACAAATTCTCAACGTTCCAGAATGCTATGCCCACGGGCGTTCCGGCTGACGCGAGTCGCTCGATATCTTTCTCGCCGCGGCCAAGAGGTTTCGTCCATTCACCATATGCCGGGTTAGGCAAGACGATCCATTGCGTGCCCCAATTCGCTTTCGTCTCGTCGACTTGGTCTTTTCGCTTCGCGATCGCATTGTTCAGATCGGCAGCGCTGGATTGTGGATTTAAACTCGGCGACTTAAATCGCTCATCGAAGTCTCGCAGGTTATCGCCGACGAATAGCAACACGTTGTAGCCGTCTGTTTCCTGAACTTCTTTTCGACGTGCTGTCTTGTCGCTAGTTGTCGTGCTGAGCTTCAGGTTTCGATCATCCATAACCGGGATTCCGAGCCGCTCAAGTACTTTCTTGGTGGTCTCGCGAAAGCGGTCGTTGCGATTGCTTATATGAACCATCGTGACGCCCAGTTTCTCAGTCTCTAGGATGAATTCTTTCGCCCCCGGCACCAAACCAACCCGATCTCCACCGTATTGTTCCCAGCGATCGAACAATCGCTGGTCAAAGGCCGTTGAGTTGCGTAGCATCCAACCTTGAAAACCTGCGTTGTCGAGTACGGTTTCGTCGAGATCCATCACGACAGCGAACTTCTGGCCAGCGGACGCGTTGGCTTTCAATGCTTCGTTCAACCGCAACCCGGCGAGTTGATAAGCCTGGTAGCACGCCGCGCGATACTCTGCCGATGTTTGCATGTAGAGATTTGCATCAAGGCCGCGAAGCCGAGGCTCATCCTCGCGAAACGATGCGGAGGCAGCCGGTGCCCCCGCGTCTTGCGCGCCAATTCGCTGGTTTACAAGGGAGAGAAACAAGCAACAGGCGATCGATAAACGAATCGAAGCGGGAAGTTCAAAGGCAGGGAAATGCATATCACCATTCTCAAGGATGTTTTCAAATACTTGCCTTGGATAGTAATCTAGCCCGCTGACTCACAATAGTCTTCAGCAACCGTAGAACGGAATTTGTCCCGTTACATCGCGTTGGCGTCACCGGAAGCAACAGCGCGAGTTCGCTTGTAGGCCAGCGTCGTTATTTCGCCCGATTTCTTATCTAGCCAGCGTGGCGGAGGATGCGCGTTCGGGTGCTAGCGCGACGCGAGTCTCGCCGCTGTCCCACTGTCCTAGCTCCCACTGTCCTAGCTCCCATTTTGTTGGCTCCCATTTTGTTGAGCCCCATTCTCCAGGCCCCCAGAGCGCCGCTGCGATCGCTGCCTCGCGAAGGGCCGGATCGGCAGTCGTTTGCTGGTCGAAGCAAGTTCGTGAGACGGTGATCAATTTGTCGAGATGGCCGCTGTGTCCATACGACTCACCGAACCACGTCAAACAATCGGTTTGAATCGCATCAAAGTACTCTGGCGTGCGCCGCGCCGGTTCATTGCCCGCGTATCGCACTAAAATATTTTCGCGTTGATTTGCAATTCGTGCGTTGATCTTCTTGCGAAAGGTCCACTCGTGGAGGCACGGGTTTAATACTTCGTCCCAGTGCCGTGATACAAACATGGCGAAGTATTCTGGCTCGACATGCGGCTGAAGCTGAAACTGCTGGCCGTCAAAGACGACCATTGGTGGTTGCACTTGCCCGCGAATGACAACGGGTTCGGTGACGTTGATGTAGTACTTTAGGCCCGAATAGTTGGCCGCCATATCAGCATTGGAATAAATGCCAGTTGGTATGCCACCGACAAGCCAGTTTTCGGAGATTGGCCCATATCGTCCCACGCCGACAGCCGTCTTCACTGCATCTTCTTGCGTCTTACCCGCCATGCGGGCGCATTGGTAGTACTTGTAATAAATGCTTCCCATGCCGACGAAGTGACTGAGTTTGTCGATACCAATGTACTGATCATGAACCTTGATCGTCGAACAGCGAAGGAAGTTCATGCGGTTCCAGATTCGTGGGTCAGGCCAGAACGGCAGCGATCCGTAGGTGCCGCTCCAGGGCGACGAGAAGTGGGCTTGGACTTGATTGGGTTGGTCTGGCTTCGCGCTCGCGTAGTGCAGTTTGTATTCCAGCTCGCCAATGACGGCCATCGAACCGGGTAGCTCGCTACGGACGCGTTTGGTTAGCGCCGACGTCGAACTCAATTGTGACAGACGCAATTGCCGCAAACCAGGAACGAGGCGTTTCGCTTCGTCCAACTCGTGATTGGTCTTGCTAACGGCTCGCTTTACCGCACCGTATAACAAGTCATCCCAATAGTCGCCGTGATCAACCAATTCCTGGCCAAGCGGGATGTCGTATTGATCGACCTCGTGCGCCTGTAGCAAGTCCATGCGACCGCTCAGCGTGCAGAGCGACGCGATCGCAATTGTGCAGGTGAGAGTCCAGAATCGTTCCATAGTTGTCTTTTATCGACCGGATCCTGCGACAGACTCGACGATCAGCTTTCGTCCAGTACGACCGTAAAAAACGTGACAATGTACTAGATAAATGCTAGCAATTCGTGCTTCGGACTGGGGCTGACTTGGTTTCTAATAGGGTTCCTTTCTGTGCGAGTTGCTGGCGATCACGATTTTCATCAGCACCTTTTTGCTGTTTCAAGTTCAGCCTTTGATCAGCAAATTCATCCTTCCATGGTTCGGTGGTAGCCCAGCGGTTTGGACGCCGGCGATGCTCTTTTTTCAATGCACGTTGTTCCTCGGATACATTTACTCTCACTTGCTATTTTTGCGCCTTGGGCTGGCCAACCAACTCAAAGTTCATATTGGGCTGCTGATGTTGGCGTCCATCATGGCGATCTTTGTAATTCCGATGGATTCCTTAAAGCCACAAGGAACGGAAGATCCAACACTGCGAATATTGTTGCTGTTGGGCTTGAGTGTCGGCCTTTCCTACGCAGTTCTGTCCACAACGGGACCGCTTATCCAAGCGTGGTTCACGCGAGCTTACCCCGGACGATCTCCCTATCGATTGTTCTCGCTTTCGAACATCGGGTCGCTGATTGCGTTGGGATCATTTCCATTTGTTTTCGAACCGTTCATGGAACTGAAAACGATGGGTTACTTTTGGATAATTGGGTTTTGGACATTTGCTGGATTGTGCGCGATGTGCGGTTTGAACATGCTGAAAATTATGCAGGTTCCTGTCACTGTCAGCGCGGCGGAGGTCGATTCTGATTCCGTGCCAAGTTCGACGTCATCGGTCTGGCGAAGATTGTCTTTATCTGTTTGGTATGTCATGGCGAACTGGTAAAGCTGCGACCGGAGAATCGCCACCACATCACGGAATATTATTTATTAATCTCCGCTGGTGGTCCGATTGGCGGCTTGTTCATCACGCTGATCGCCACGCCTTACTTTGCCAGATACTACGAATGGCCGCTGGGCTTGCTGCTGAACTTTGTCATTGCAGCCATTGTCTTTTTAAGCACGGTTCTGAACCCAAAGCGATCCGCCAGTGCGGCAACACACAGCACTGCGAGACGCAGAATCGTGGCGTTCGACGTTATAGTCGGGACGTGCTTTGTCGCGTGGTGCCTCGACCCGCTGGAGTGGAAGAACTCCGAGGAAACTGATGGCGTCAAGAATCAGTTATTGCTTCAATGGATCCGTTGCAGGTATCATTTGCATTCACATCACCAACACTTATCTCAATCTTTATCCTGTCGTCAAGAATGCGGCTGAGCAAGTCCTGGAGATGAAGTACACGAGCGTCTACAAGGAAAGCGATACGAAGAATTTGCTGTAGCGAAATCATTATTTTATGATTTCGGATGACCAAGCATTTTTAGATCAGATACCGATGCTCCCAAGATTCGTATCGAAACCGGCGACCGGCTCTGGACAGGGTGATAAAAAAGCGGTTGACGTGGATTGGCCAGGCATTTCGCTTTGGACCGACCATTACAGCACGATCTTTAATATTTTGCTTGATGAATAGCCATCTTCCTGCCCTTTGCCTACCGAGGAGCACTTTGGCCGCTGAAACCAACTGCTAGCACCAAAGGTTCACAGACCGAAACCATGATGAACCTCCAACGCTAACCTTGGGACGGGTGCTTGCTCGTCTCAAATGCTCGGACTACCCGCTCGCGGAAGTAATTGGCTCGGAGCCTCGAAGCAGCATAGCAGTGAGCCAGTGATTCCGGTCTGGACCTTGTGAGCGTTTTTTCGGTACGGTCCGCGCGTTGAGCCGAAGACACCGGCCTTTGGCTTTCGTTTCTTGAGTTAATTCATGCAATTATTGCTTCGCTATCGTGACCTCGTCCTGCCGTTAGGCATCATTGCTTGCTTGTTCGTGATCCTTGTTCCGCTGCCCACCGCGTTGATGGATTTGTTGCTGGCCACGAACATCACCGTTGGCGTGATCGTGCTGCTGACGACGATTTACGTCAAAACGCCGCTCGAATTCAGCATTTTCCCGTCGATGCTGCTGGCTACCACGCTCGCGAGGCTGGTCCTCAACGTGGCCACGACGCGATTGATTTTGACCGGTGCCGAATCGGAAAAGATGGGAGCTGCCGGTGGAGTGATCAAGAGCTTTGGTGAGTTTGTCTCGGGTGATAGCATTGAAGTTGGAATCATCATCTTCGGCATCATTGTGTTGATCCAGTTCATCGTGATCACGAAAGGGTCGACGCGTATCAGTGAAGTGGCCGCAAGATTTGCCTTGGACGGCATGCCGGGTCGGCAGATGGCCATTGATGCCGACCTCAATGCGGGACTGATCGACGAAAAAGAAGCTCAAAGCCGCCGTAAAGAAGTTGCCTCCCAAGCAGATTTTTATGGAGCGATGGACGGTGCTAGTAAATTTGTGCGCGGCGATGCGATCGCGGGCTTGGCGATCATGGTCATCAACATTGTCGGTGGCCTCTATATCGGTGTGATCAGGCTGGGGATGCCCGTCGGCGACGCGGCCGAGCTATTTACGAAACTAACCATTGGTGACGGCTTGGTTAGCCAAGTGCCGGCGCTGTTGATTTCGCTAGCTGCTGGCTTGTTGGTCACGCGTAGTGCGCAGGCCAGCGATATGCCCAAGGAATTCATGCAGCAGCTCTTCGGCAACCCGCGAGCGTTGATGGTTGCAGGCGGCTTCATGACAATCTTGATTGTGACCAGTCTGCCAGCAATCCCGATGGCAACACTCGGAGCCGGCTGTGTGGGGCTGGCGATTGTGATGAATCGCCAAACGTCACGAGACACGCAAGCGGCCAGTCGCAAGGTTGAAGCAGACCGCGCCGCTGCTGCGGTTCCCGTTGAAAAGAAAGTCGAGGACTTCCTGGCGATCGATCCGATGGAGATGACGATTGGTCTGGGCTTGCTTTCTCTCGCGGACCCATCTCGCGGCGGTGATTTGATGGAGCGAATTGCGGGTGTGAGAAATGCGATTGCGTCGGACATCGGGATCTTGCTGCCCAAGGTCCGCGTTCGCGATGAGATGAACCTGGGTGATTTTGAATACGAAATTCGGATCGCCGGCAATCCAATCGGTCGCGCGATGGTTTATCCGAATAAGTTCTTGGCGATTGATTCCGGTGCAACCACCGGTGTGATCGATGGTGAGCCGACTCGCGATCCAACGTTTGGCCAGCCTGCGGTCTGGATCGATGCACAGCGACGCGAACAAGCGGCAATCTATGGTTACACCACCGTCCAAGCAGGAGCGGTACTGGCGACACATTTGCAAGAAGTTGTTCGGCGTCATTCCGATGAGCTGCTAACCAGAGACGCG
>Ga0105047_10018823_pt1 | contig 10680 bp, 6 predicted proteins | sample MAT04_FD_78384 | JGI IMG/M metagenome (GOLD analysis project Ga0105047, IMG submission 78384) | Freshwater microbial communities from Lake Fryxell liftoff mats and glacier meltwater in Antarctica - MAT-04 (megahit assembly) | ecosystem: Environmental > Aquatic > Freshwater > Ice > Liftoff...
ATCTTGTGCCAGAGATAGATGCCAAAGGACACCGTGCCGAGGTAGGCCGGTGCACGTGACGACATCACCGTGCGGATTCGACTCGGTCGCGACACGCCCAGCACCGCCGGCAGCAACAGGAAGAACGCGGCGACACCATTGAACCCAAATCGAAGGAACGCCTCCGAAACGCTCTCCTTCTCCGTACCGGTGAGCGCACCCGCGTTGGATCCTCGGAGCAACGAGAGGATGACGTAGGTCCAGAGCGCGAGGACCCAACAGACCCATGGGGTGCCGGCCAGCACCCGCACGACGCGCGGCAAACGATGGCCAAGGTCTGACCAGACGACCGCCACCGCCAGCACCATGCCGAGGGCGAACCAGTCGAGATAGTTGGGCAACCAGAGGTGGAAGTTGTCCTCTTTTCCGGAGGACAACGGCACCACGAGAAGGCGATACACCCAACAGATCAGCACGAGGGCAGCCAGGCCGAGGAGTTGTGCCTGCATTCGGGTGCGCGGTGACGTTGCCTTGGCCCCGATCACCGCACGGATCGTCACCGCGATCATCGGAAGCGCGAGATAGAAGCTCACCTCGATGCAGAGTGTCCATGCCACGGTCAGCCCGGAGGCACCGAAATACGGCCGGTAGTTCTGGGTAAGGGTGTACAGGGTGAGGTAGTAGTCGAGCTTTGGACTGGCCTGCGCGGTGCCCACGATGAGCAAGAAGACGGTGAGCGCAAGCCAGTACCCGGGAAAGATCCGCAACAACCGGTTCCAGTAGAACGGTGCCCACCGGGGACTCGGCCGGTCTTGCAGGTGCGCAACCACGAATGGGCGGTACAGCAAGAATCCGGACAGGAGGAAAAACACCGCCACCCCGAAGTTGCCCAGGTTTCCGAGCATGCCCGCCCCGAACGAGCCGTCCGACGTGAGTTGGGAATAGCCCGCCACGTGATAGACCACCACACCGATCGCGGCGAGGCTGCGAAATCCGTCGAGCGCCGCGAATCGCCCCACCAGCCGGGGTTGCGCCGCCGAATCGACCGAGGGCCGTTCGACGGGAGCGGTCATGGGGCGGCGCTGGTGGTGCTGCTCCCACCGCCGGCCGGCGGTGGCGACGGGTTCACGGAGGTGGTTCCCCCCTCCGCTCCTGCCTTCGGCTTGGTGGTGGTCGGGCCTTTGGAGGCGACAGTCACGCTCGGTGCGGTCAGACCTTTTCGGGCCACGAACTCCGACCAGCGGGCATCAACGACCTTTTTGCCGTCGCCATACAATCCCGCTCCCTGCCCTTGGCTCTGCAGATAGGAGTCGGTGATGGTCCTGATGGCCGTGCCGTTGACGAAAACGGTGATCGACGGCCCCACGAACTCCACCTTCACCGTGGCCCCTTCGTCGTACTTGACGAGACCGATGTTGCCCACGTTCTCCGCTTTGCCGTTTTCGAACTTCCACACGTTGAAGGTCTTGGTGGGTAGCACCGCGGTGATCGCCCAGAATGCATTTGGTCCCCGGTAGCGGAACACGAGCCCCCACCCGTCGGTGAGCTTGGCAGCCTTTGCCTGGACCGAGCCGTCGCCGGCGCCGAGGTCGACCACGGCAATGTTCCGGGGACCTTTGTCGTTCAACGCACTGACGTAGGCCTGATTTCCGGAGATCCCCCAGGTGCCCGCCACCATCTCCCAGTCCTCGCCGGTGACACTCTTTCCGAGGCCGGATGAGCTGTCGGGTCGTTCGAACGAATCCCGCGCGGCAGGCGCGTCCTGACTGCCTGCGCCACCGGTCCCACCCTTGTCGGTGCCGCTGCCCGTGACGGTGGCGGGGTCGGACTTACGGCCGTTGACCACGACCATCGCACCAACACCGACAAAAGCGAGCACAACGGCGATGGCAATGAGGAGCTTCCAACTGAGAATCGAGTCGGCGTCGTCCCATTCGTCACCTGGCGTCCCAGCAGCGACGGCGGGAGGGGGGTCCGCATCAGCACTGGCACGAACTGGCACCGGTCGAGCGGCCACGGGAGCGACCTCGGCGGTCGGGCTCGGTGGGCTTGTGAGTGGCGATTCTGGGGAGGGTTCGGTCATACCTGATTCACGAGATGTCGGGGACCCACGAGGACGCGAACGGGGTCCACAAGAGGCAAAAGGACCGGGCGTCAGTCGGCCGCAAGATCGTGCGAAGGCGCGGGGAAACCTACCAGATCGATCCGCTCCCGCCGGGTCATGCCGAGGGTCACCACGACGGCGATGGCCGCGGCGACAACGTTTCCGAGCAGCCATCCGTCGGCCGCTCCGGCGATGCCGTTGCGCGACACCAACAACGTGCTCGGAACAATCGTGCACAGCGCAAAGCTCACGGTGATCACCACGGTGGCCACCCCCCGTTCGTGCACGCGCACGTAGGCCAGGCAGATCGCCGTCACCGCCCACGGCACGCCCGCGCCCACCAGACGCGGAAGCACCACGGCGGTGTCGGGGAACTTTTCGCCGAACAGCACGCGGGTGCCCACCTCCGCGAGGAGAAAGGCGCCGACGGCGGCTGCCGCCATCAGTCCGACGGCCACCCCGAGGCCTGTTCGCACCTGCCGCCGCAGCCGGGCACGATGGGCGACCCGCTCTTCATCCCGGCTCCCTTCGGCCAGCACCACCTGCCCAATCACGTACGGAATGCTGAACACCACGGTGGTGATCGTCCACGCGAGGTAGAACGGCCCGTAGATGTCCTTGTCGAGTTGCGTGGAAACGAACAGCGGGATGAGGAAGGTGGGACCCTGCGCGGCCAGGAGACCGAAGTAGTTGATCGTGGCGAACCTGAATGCCCCCCACGTACCAGGAGGCAAGGGAATGATCGGCACTCGGTCGCCGGCCGGCGTGGTGTATCGAAGGAGCAGGACCCCCACCACGCCAGAGAGAGCCGGAAGCCCGGCCATGATCACGAACAGACCGAGCGGATCACCAGCGAGACGATCGACCCACAACAAAGGAACTCGTAGCGCCGCAACCGCCACCACCCGGATGAAGACCCACCGCCACATACGCAGCGTGACCAACCGCACCTCTACCAGCACTGCCAACGACTGACCAACCACGAGCAGGGCGAAGATCATGAATGCGCCCGCGCCTCGTTCACGGATCAACGCGAGGAACTCACCGGATCGTTCGGGCTGGAGAAGCAACGCGGCGCCAATCACTGCGAGCGCCCCGACGACCGACGTGACAGCCGTGTAGATCACCGCCAGGTTGAAGAGCGCCCGCGCCGAATTCGTGGCACCGATGCAGAACCGCGCCACGGCCACGGGAAGACCCATCGACGTGAGGTAGTTCGTCACAAGAAAGATGGTGAAGAGCCCGGACGCCAGGCCAACGTTGCCTCGTGTGGTGAAACGGGCGGCGAGCGACCAGTACAACAGACCACCGACCGCAGTGACACCAACCGAGGCGACCCACCAGATCGATCCTTGGGCCACTTCGCCGTCGGCTGTGCGAATGATATCGAAGTCCTTCTCGTGCGATGACGGGAAGCCCGACCCTTCATGGCCTTCGCCGTCGACCACCGTGCCGATCACGCGGCGCTTCGCTGCCACGACGCGACCGGCGGGTGGCCCAGCACGCGACAATGCACGCCGCTTCTGGCGGTCGAGATCAATAGGGCCACCGGCCATCGCCTCCGAGGAGGCGCGTGAGCGGCGCCAACTTGGCCTTGATGAGCACCTTGATCAACAGGTTCCGACCGAAGTACGGAAGTTCCAACAGTTGTCGGAAGGCGTTGGCAAGCCGGTCGGCGGGAGTGAGATCGACCCGTTGATACTCCGCCATGGAATTCGACCGGCCCACATACCGAAACTTCCCGCTCAGCAACATGGTGAAATAGATCGCCCAGGTGAGGCCCCACGCGGCGAAGGAATCGTGAATGAGCACCGTGCCCTTCAGCGGCACTCGTGGGCACCACCGCCGAATGTCGTCGAGGGCCGGGGCGAAGCGGTGCGCTCCATCGATGTAGAGCAACGTGATGTCGCCGTCGACATCGCTGATGGCAGCATGGCTGTACGCCCGTAGGTGACGGATTCGGTCGCGGACGCCAGCCGCCTCGAGGTTGGCGAGAAACGTCTGATGGTCGGTTTCTGCCTCGTCGGCGAAGCCCTCGAACTCGTGGGGGCCACGGTCGTTGCCACCGTGCGGGTCGATCGTGACGATCTCCACGCCTTGGGGTGCACTTGATGCCAGCACGATGGCCGATCGACCGTGAAAGCTTCCGATCTCCACGATGCGATCCCCTGCGCGCAAGTCCGACGCCCGATCCCAGAGCCGGACGGCCTGGCCCCTGGTCATCCATCCCTGCACGTCGGAGATCCCCGAAAACACCTGCTCGAAGGTGGGGGCATCGGGCGCGGCGCTTCGTTCGATGGGCGCGGACGTTGCGGGCACACGGGCTCCTCGGGATACGACCCCCATCAGCGCGTGACGGTGGGCGGGGACTCAGGGTTCAATCGATGCTGTGTCGAACGCCCACCACGATGCCGTGGCGGGGTTCGCGAGCCCGAGGAGTATACGGTTCCTGTCGCGCGCAGACCGCGTACCGAACGCCTCTGCGTCGAAGGCACCGTCTTGCTCGGTGAACTCCCGCTCGTTTCCCCATGCCCTCCGACACTTCCTCTTCCGCTCGCCAGGTCCGACGCCTCGGCGGCCGGCACGGCGGGGGTTCCGCCCTCACGATCGCCGTTGCCTGGCTGTCCGCCTTCCTGGCCATGCCCACGGTTGCCTTCGCCCAGGATGCGGGCTCTACCACGATTCCCCGCGGAACCGCGCCGAGCACCGTCGCCCCGGCGTCCGAGACCGATGTCACGGAAGTGCTCGCTCCCGACGAGGTGCCGCGCCACCTTCGGACTCCCGCCCCGGTGATCATCGTCGACGACCCTCGCGTGGCGCCCGAGCTCGGGGCCGTTCCCCTGGAGAGCGAGGAGTACGACCGAGCCGTCGCCGGGTATCTGGCGGTGGCGGCACGGCGTCAGGCCGCCAGTGACACCTTTGATCGCTCCGTCACGGAGCTCACCGACCTCCTCGCCGCCCGCAATCGCCTGGCCAGCGAACGCAATGTCGCCGCTCGCCGCAGGGAGAAGTCTCAACGACGCCTCGCCGAGTTGCGCGTCGAGCTCCGGGGGGTTGCGCTCGACGGGTACCTCAGTGCGGGACTCGGCGGAGCGGTGGTGGGGATGGTCGATGCCCAGGCCGGGATGGTGGCCGGCACCCGCCGGGTGTACCTCGATACCGTTCACGCCGATCAACTCGCCGAGCAGCGGCTGAATGTGGCGGTGGAGCGGGAGATGGCGGCGCAACTCGCCACCACGGAAGCAGAGCAGCGGTTTGTGGAGCAGCGGGTGGGCGAGGTCACCACCATCCGTGACGCGTCAGCCGAGGAACGAGATCGAAGCACCGAGGAGTTGGCCGCCCGCAAACGCGAGGTGGCCGATGCCCGGCTCCTTGCCAACGTGATCGACCTCGATTTCACCCTGGTGGTGTTCAACGCCTACTTCCGCGGTGCGTTGCTGCATGCCGCCGAGGATCCCGGGTGCGGCCTTCGGTGGCAGGCGCTCGCCGGTATCGGTCGTACCGAAAGCTGGCACGGCACCTACGCCGGCGGCTATGTAAACCCTGACGGCGACCTCACCGAGCCCATCTTTGGCATCCCGCTCGACGGCACCAACGGCACGGCCGTGATCCCGGACTCCGACGATGGCGCCCTCGATGAGACCGACACCATCGACCGGGCGGTGGGCCCGATGCAGTTCATCCCGACCACGTGGGTGGCTTTTGCCCGCGATGGCAACGCCGACGGTCGCGCCGACCCACAGAACTATTACGACACGAACACCACTGCTGCGGCCTATCTCTGCAAACAGGGCCCCGGGCTCGAAGCCGATGGCGGCATGCGCCGAGCGTTCCGGAGCTACAACAACGACGGCGGATACGTGGAACTGGTGCTCGAGCGCACCCACGGGTACGACCGGTATGTGATTCCTTCGATCACGGGCGACCCCACCCCGCCGCTCCCCCCTCCGCTCCCCACGTCGTCCACCACGACCACCAGCCGTGTCCGACCTTCGAGCACGTCCACGTCCTCCACCGGTCCCCCCACCACCCCCACCACGTTGGTGTCGCCCACCTCCGCGACGTCGTCCACCGCACCTCCGCCCACCACTGCGCCGCCGACCACCGATACCACCACCGCACCACCCACCACACCACCACCGGCACCCGCGCCCTGACCGCTGGACACCCGAACGGACAACCCCGGGATAGTCGGGGGATAGTCAGGGGATAGCGGGCAACCGGGCTGGGGATTGCTCCGGAATATCGTGGACAACCTGGGGATATCGCGCCGACCCCTTGACGTCGGGGCGGCAAAGGCGCAAGCTCAAACCAGCCAGGCAAGAACGAGTGGCCCGGCTTCCCGCCAACTCCGGGGGCGTTCACTTTCGACACTGGTGCTGCCTCGGCAGCGCTGGTACCCGCAGGCGAACAAACTCGGACCTTCAACGCACGCCGGGCAACCGGCGGGGGCCTCTCGGGCAACCGGGATGCACTGGCAGCGAAGGGGGCGCCTCGCTCGATTCGTCGGGCGCGACGACCACGGTGGCCCTGAGTCTTCCTTCGGGCAGGCTTGAGGTCAGCGCTCATATACAGGCCAAGACTCCTCCCCGGCGTCGAGGCCAGTAGGCGAGCGTGGTTCCCCGAACGATGCAGCTCCTCGGAGCCGCTTCTGTCGGCGAATCGGCCCCCAACGCCTCCGACCTCCGGGTCGGTGCGATTCGGGCCAACCGGGAGTACCGATCCACTCGGAACGTCTGGTCCGTGCGGAGGTGCCGCACCACTTCGGTGGCTCGCCCGCTGCATGCTGCGAGTCGGCCCCAAGAAGCTGACCGGTCCTCGACCGGAAGGCTACTTGGGGCCTCTCGTGCTTTTCGGGGCGAAACGTCATGGAATCTTCAACCCGTGATGCCGCCACGCCGGCCCCAAACCGTGCCAAGATGTGACCAGCGCCACGCGAGAGGGGAACTCGAAGGCCCTCGTTCCATCCCTCGTCGTCCGGAGGTCGGTGTGTCCACCACATCACTGCTCGCGTCAACCCGTCCACCCCTTGCCGTTCGCCGACGCCGCGTGGTCGGCGCCGCCGTACTCGGCGTTCTGGCCATCGTCGCCGTTCCGGCCTGTGGTGGTTCGAGCAACAACAACAACAATTCGGGGGCGAGCGGCAACATCCCCGAGAAGCCCGGGCCGGAGTCGCCGATCACGATCGCCGCAGAGGGAAAGCCCAAGCGCGGCGGGACCGTCACGTATGCGGTGGAGGCCGATCCTGGGGGGTTCAGCGCCACCAAGAGCCGTTGGGCCATCACCGGTATGAACATCGGCCTCGCCCTGTTCGACCCCCTCGTCGCCGTCGACACCGAGGGCAAGCCGCACCCGTACCTCGCCGAGAAAATGGAACCCTCACCCGACTTCAGGGTCTGGACCTTCACGCTCCGCAAAGGCGTGAAGTTCCACAACGGTGCCCCACTCACCTCGGAGGCCGTGGTCCGCACGTATCAAGGCCACCAGGCCTCGTTCCTTACCGGGTCACTGATCACCAATCTCGACAAGGTGGAGGCGGTCGACGACCTCACCGTGAAGTTCACCATGAAGCAGCCGTGGGCCACGTTCCCCAGCGTTCTCGTGGGGCAGATCGGCACCATCCCTGCGGTGGCGCAACAGGACATGGAGAACGGCGGGCCCACCAACCCGATCGGCACCGGTCCGTTCAAGCTCGTGGAAGGCGGCTACCAGGCGGACAAGGTCGTCTCGCTGGAGCGAAACCCGGACTACTGGCGTAAAGACGCCGATGGCCAGCAGCTCCCCTACCTCGACAAGATCGAGTACAAACCCATCACCGAGAACGAATCGCGTATCTCCGGCCTCTTGTCGGGCCAGTTCCAACTGATCCACACCTCCGACGGACCTGGCATCGTGAAGCTCCGCGAGAAGGCCGCCAACGGCGAGGTCCAGAAGGTGGAGGACCTCGGCGAAAGCGAAGAGGGGTTCATCCTGTTGAACATGACCAAGGCCCCGTTCGACGACCTACGCGTCCGCAAAGCCTTGGCCATGGGGATCGACCGTGAGCAATACGTCAGCGGGCCCGGTCAGGGTGTCAACCCCACCGCTGACGGGCCCTTCGCCGAGAACTCACCCTGGCGAGCCGACTTCGACTATCCGAAGTTCGACCTTGCCGGCGCCACGGCACTGGTCGACGAGTACAAGAAGGAAAAGGGCCCGATCACATTCACGCTGCGCGGCGGCGGGCCCGGGATCAAGCCCCAACTCGAGCTGCTGCAGACCATGCTCGCCGGCATCGGTATGGATGTGCAGGTGGAGACGGTCGAGCAAACCACCTTCATCGTGAATGCGCTGAACGGCAAGTTCGACGCCAACATCTGGCGGCAATGGGGCGAGGTCGACCCCGACCAGGATTACGTGTGGTGGTACGGCGGGAACGCCAAGCCCGTCGGTGAGTCGTCGTTGAACATCGGTCGCAACAACGACCCCAAGGTCGACGAGGCCCTGGATCGGGGTCGTTCCACCACCGACACGGCCGAACGCAAGAAGGCCTATGCCGACGTCCAGAAGCAGTTCGCCGCAACCCTGCCGTACATCTGGCTCGACCACAGCACCTGGATGATCGCTGGATCGCCGCAGGTCCGCGGTATCGGCAACGGCACCCTTCCCGACGGCACCAAGTCGATCACCATCGGCGGTACGACCTTCCCCGGCGCGCACCGTGTCACCGAGCTCTGGTTGGCCTCCTGACCTCCAGGGCCCGTCGTGTGCACGGCTTCGCCGGCACGAACTAGGTTCACAACCCTCAGATTCAGCTGTGGCGTCCCGATGAAGTGTTGTCCGGGTTATGTGCCACTCGCTCAATCCCGTCGTGATGCATCGGCCGTCCGGCCGCAGGGAGGATCACCCGTTGAGATTACTCTGGAAACGACTCGTCCAACTCGTGGTGGTGCTATTGGCCACCACCTTCCTGTCGTACCTGATGCTGAGCCTTTTGCCCGGCGACACCGCCGACGTCGTGTGCGGCTTGGGGTGTACGCAGGAGCAGAAGGACGCCGTCCGACGCGAGTACGGCCTCGACAAGCCAATTCCCGTGCGGTACGGCATCTGGCTCGGAAACGCCGTGCGAGGCGACCTTGGAAAGTCCGCCTCGAACCAGGTATCCGTCGCGGAATCGCTCCGCCAGCGCATGCCCGTCACCCTCGAACTCGTGCTCTATGCGGAGATCATCGCCTTCGCCATCGGCATTCCCAGCGGCCTCATCGCCGCACAACGATCGGGAGGGGTGTTCGACCGGTTATCCACGACGTTCGCCTTTGCCGCCTTGTCGGCACCGCCGTTCGTCTTGGCGCCGATCCTCGTGCTGCTGTTCGCGGTCACGATCAAGATCTTCCCTGCCACCGGGTATGAAGCGCTCGACCCCCTAACGAAACTTCAGGAGGGAGGCATCGGTGCCATGTTCGGCAACCTCTTCGCCAACCTCCGCTCGCTCTTCCTCCCCGCCTTGATCCTGGCCCTGGCCGAAGCAGCGGTCTATCTCCGCCTTCTTCGCACCGACCTCATCTCCACCTTGCAGGAGGACTACATCCAGATGGCCAAGGCCAAGGGGCTTTCTCCCCGCCGGGTGCTGTTGCGCCACGCCTTCCGTCCCTCCACATTCTCGCTTGTCACCGTGGCTGGCCTCAACGTGGGGCGTCTCATCGGCGGCACGCTGATCGTCGAGGTGCTGTTCGCCCTCAACGGTCTCGGCAGTTTCGTGGTGCAGTCGATCCTCAAACGCGACTACATCCCCGTACTGGGGGGCCTCGTCGTCATCGTCACCGGATTCGTGCTGGTGAACTTCGCCGTCGACATGCTCTACGCCGTCCTCGACCCCAGGATTCGCCATGCCCGAGCAATCGCCTGACGCCGGAGCGGATGCACCGCCCCCGTTCAGCTTCCCTTCCGAGGCCCCTGCGCCAGGCAACACGATCACCAAGATCGAGGTGCCCGATGTTCCCGAAGAGGACAAAGTCAAGAAGAAGCTCGGATTGATCTTCTGGATCGCTGCCGGATGGGTGGTGCTCGTGCTGCTGTTGGCGATCTTCGCCGACCTCCTGCCGTTGCCGAGCCCGTCCGAACCCGTAAAGGACTGCGGCCAACGATTCTGCACCCGGCTCCGTCCCGGGCCGGGCCACATCTTCGGCACCGATCAGAACTCGCGCGACATTTTCTCCCGCATCATCTACGGCGGGCGGATTTCAATGATGGTGGGTGTGGCGTCGATCGTGATCGGCATGCTCGTCGGCGGCACGATCGGGATCATCGCCGGCTACTTCCGCGGAACGGTCGACTCCGTGCTGATGTCGTTCAGCGACATCGTCTTGGCGTTTCCGCCGCTGCTGCTGGCCCTCGCCATCGTGTCGTTCCGGGACTCCCGCACCGTGGCCAACGTGGTGATGGCGATTGCCATCGTGTCGATGCCTCCGATCGCCCGCCTGGTACGGGCCAACACGTTGGTGTTCACCCAGCGAGAGTTCGTGCTCGCCTCGCGCACTCTCGGCGCGTCCCACCTCCGGGTGATCGTCAAAGAGGTGCTTCCCAACGTGATGCTCCCGATCTTCTCCTTCGCCATCATC
>Ga0105047_10018825_pt1 | contig 10680 bp, 7 predicted proteins | sample MAT04_FD_78384 | JGI IMG/M metagenome (GOLD analysis project Ga0105047, IMG submission 78384) | Freshwater microbial communities from Lake Fryxell liftoff mats and glacier meltwater in Antarctica - MAT-04 (megahit assembly) | ecosystem: Environmental > Aquatic > Freshwater > Ice > Liftoff...
CCGGTGGCGGGAGCGATCTGCAGCGGTTCAGGCATTCCACAGACTCTATGCGGCTCGGCTCCGCCGCCCTATCTCAGTGGGCGTCGATGTCGGACTCGGCCGCCTCTGCGGAGCGGACATCGGCGATACGCAGCTCGGTCGCCCGGCGCAGCGAGTCCTCGGGGTCCAGCCCCGTCCGCTGGGCCAGGTCGACCAGGTCCAACAGCGCAGCGCCCAGCTCTGCATCGGTCAGGTCGGCACCGCTGCGGGCACCGACCTCGACCACTCCGACGGCGGTGGCCTTCTTGGCGACCTTGAGCGCCCGTGCCAGCGCAGGCATCGCGGTCGGGATCCCGTCCATGACGGAGCTGCGGCCGTGCTCGCCCCGCTTTCCGGTCTCCCACAGAGCGACGACCTCGGCGATCGCCGTCTCCGACGTCGTGCCACCGGTTGCCTCGTCGAGCGCAGCGTGGCGGGCGACCAGCTTGTCGTGGATCGATGCAGCGACGTCGGCCAGCGTGAACCAGCCGGACTCGGCGGCGATCGCGGAGTGGAACACCACCTGGTAGAGCAGGTCGCCCAGCTCGCCGCACAGCTCGTCGGCGCCCTCGCCGGTCGCTGGGTCGTACGCATCGATCGCCTCGAAGACCTCGTAGGTCTCCTCCAGCAGGTACCGCTTGAGTGAGTCGTGGGTCTGATCGGCCTTCCATGGATCCTCGATCCTCAGACGGTGCAGCAGCTCGTCGAAGCGCACGATCTCGGCCGCGACCGGTGCGGCGAACTCGGGGATCCACAACGAGGTCAGGTGGTCCGGGGTGACCGTTCGGTCCAGGTCCTCCCAGTTGACGTCGAAGATCGCCTCGTCCCCGAGCCCGAGTCGTTGCAGGACGGTCACGGGGGTGCGCGGCGGATCCTCGACCGAGAGCTTGATGTCGGACAGGACGAAGGCGTTGTCGCACTGCCCGACCAGCAGTGGTCCGCGTTGCCCGGCCGCGTCGACCGCGAAACGGTGGCCGTCGATGAGCCGGACCCCGGTCTCGACCGGATCGATCCCGAGCCGCGCCCAGGTCAGGTCGAGGAACGACAGTGCTGGGTGGATGACGACCTCGACCCTGTCGTCGGCGAGCAGCAACTCGACCGTGTGCTCGGCGACCACGGGCGATCCGGGAACGGCGTAGAGGACCTCACCGGGACCGCTCAGCGAGTCGCGCTGCTCCTGCACGGCGGCGGACACGAGCGCCTCGACGATGGACCCGTAGACCTGCTCCATGGACGATCCCGCGTCATAGAGCCGGTCGAACCACTGGGCGTCAGGCATGACCGAGGCCGCAGGGTGGCGCTCGGTGCGCAGGAACTGCCGCCCGATGCGCGAGATCAGCGCCAGCGCTCCTGCGGTCACCAGGTCGGGTCCGCCCGGGCCCAGCCCGATGACGTGCAGCCGCGGCAGGGTCACGGACCGGTGTCGGTCGCTCCGGCGGCTCGCGCGTCAGCCGGCGCGATCGCAACAGCAGCGACGGGCTGCACCGGCGCGGGCGGCGGCACGACGATCGTGGCCGATCCACCCTGTCCGTCGGCCTCGGAGGACATGCCGGAGCCGTAACGCGGGTTGATCTGCGCGGTCTGGGCGATCAGCGAGATCCAGCTCGCCGGCCCCGCGTCGGACGCGAACTGAGCGACCTGGGCGACGAGCTCCTCGCGGGCGTCCTCGAAGGACAACGAGCGGCGCTCGTCGATGTGCAGCACGATCACGGCGTCGCCCGACGCGGCCCCGGTCAGCACCACCGCCCCGGTCGACTCGCCCGTCGAGGTCGAGTCGACGGCGTCACGTATGTCTCCGCTCAGCGCGAACGACGGAGCACAGTTGCTCTCGGACGCAGCGATGAAGCGCGCGTCGGTCACCGCTGCGGCGATGTCCTCGAGCGAGCGGCCCTTGGCGAGCTGCTCGGCAACCGCGCCCTGTTCGGTGACAGGCGCCGACAGCCCCGAGAAACACACCCGGTCCCAGTACGGGGGAACACTGTCGTAGAGCGTGCGCAGATCCGCGTCGGAGTCCGGGTCGAGCTGTGCGAGCCGCTCGGACACGAGCGACCGTGCGGCGACGAACTCGACGATCGAGGACCTGGCCTCGGCGCTCAGACCCTCCAGGGTCGGGTCGGCGTCGACCTGTGCCTCGACGTCCGCGCGGAGGTCGTCGACCGAGAGCCCGAACTGCGCTGCGAGCGACACCCAAGCGGCTCGCTCGACCTCGAACCCCAGGACGCTGCGGGCCAATGGCCCCGGAAGGACGCTCTCGGAGTCGTTCGACGTGCCGAGCTGGGTGACCGCCAGATAGCCGCTGTCGGCCGCCAGGGCATCGACCGTCTCCACGCTGATGGTCTGGTCTCCCAGGGTGGCTGCGGTGGTGTCCGCAGTGACACCACATCCACTGGAGGTGATCAGTGCCCCGACGGACAGCACGACAATGAGAGGAAGACGAACCCGACGCATGGCAGCGGATGCTATGCGGAGCTGCCAGCTGGCACAGAACCGGCACCCGGAGCGGCCTCGGGCGAGGGGACGAGCTCGCGCAACGCCGCCACGAGGTCCTCGGCCATCTCGGTGCCGCCGCGCACCGGCAGGCGCAGCTCCTCGTCGCCGTCGCGGTACACCGCTCCCTTGTACAGCCGCGCCAGACGCATCTGCTTCGACTGCGCCAACACGATCGGTGAGATGTGGGCCACGAGTCCCCCACCGGACAGCGCAGGGCTCTTGATCACCGTGATGCTCCGCACACCAGCCCTCACGCACTCGGCGCGCACGTACGCCACCTGCAGCAGTGCAGCTGCCGGCGGCGGTACCGCGCCGAAACGGTCGACCCACTCCAGCGCGATGTCGTCGACGTCGGTCGCCGTCTGCACCGACGCGAGACGCCTGTAGGCATCCAGGCGAAGGTCCTCTCGTTCGACGTAGTCGGGGGGCAGGAACGCCGGCGCCGGCAGCTCCAGGATGATCTCGTCCGGCTCCGGCACCTTCTCGCCGTTGAGCTCGGCGATCGCCTCGTTGACCATCTGCACGTACAGGTCGTAGCCGACGGCTGCGACGTGACCGGACTGACCGGTGCCCAGGAGGTTGCCCGCACCGCGTATCTCCAGGTCTCTCATCGCGATCCGGAAGCCCGAGCCCAGCGCGGTCGACTCACCGATCGTCTTGAGTCGCTCGTAGGCCTCCTCGGAGAGCTGACGGTCCGGCGGGAAGAACAGGTAGGCGTACGCCCGCTGCCCCGCGCGACCGACCCGGCCGCGCAGCTGGTGCAGCTGACCCAGTCCGAGTAGATCGGCCCGCTCGACCACGAGCGTGTTCACCGTCGGCATGTCGATGCCCGACTCGATGATCGTGGTGCACACCAGGACGTCGTACTCGCCCTGCCAGAAGTCCACGACGACCTTCTCCAGGCTGCCCTCGTCCATCTGACCGTGGGCGACCGCCACGCGCGCTTCAGGCACCAGTTCGCGGATCCGGGCAGCCTGCTGCTCTATGTCGCGCACACGGTTGTGCACGTAGAACACCTGGCCCTCGCGCAGCAGCTCACGCCGGATCGACTCGGTGACCGCTCGTTCGTCGTACTCGCCGACGTAGGTCAGGATCGGCTGGCGCGCCGCCGGCGGGGTGTTCAACAGCGACAGGTCCCGGATGCCGGTGAGGCTCATCTCCAGCGTGCGCGGGATCGGCGTCGCGGTCAGGGTCAACACGTCGACCTCGGCCTTGAACTGCTTGATGGACTCCTTGTGCGACACGCCGAAACGCTGTTCCTCGTCGACGACCAACAGGCCGAGCTTCTTGAACGTGATGTCGCCCGACAGCAACCTGTGGGTCCCGATGACGATGTCGACCTCCCCGCTGTCGAGCCGCTGCACCACGGACCGTGTCTGGGCCGGTGTCAGGAATCGCGACAGTGACTCGACACGTACCGGGAATCCGGCGAAACGCTCGCTGAAGGTCTGGAGGTGCTGCTGAGCGAGAAGGGTGGTGGGCACCAGGATCGCCACCTGGAAGCCGTCCTGCACGGCCTTGAACGCCGCTCGGATCGCCACCTCGGTCTTGCCGAACCCGACGTCGCCACAGACCAGGCGGTCCATGGGCACCGTCGACTCCATGTCGCCCTTGACCGCCGTGATCGCACTGAGCTGATCCGGCGTCTCCTGGAACGGGAACCCCTGCTCCATCTCCCGTTGCCACGGGGTGTCCTGTCCGAACGCGTGGCCGGGTGTGGAGATGCGTCGCTGGTACAGCACGACGAGCTCCTGGGCGATCTCCGCGACGGCGGAGCGAACCTTGGACTTCGTGCGCGAGAAGTCCGCGCCGCCCATCTTGTTGAGCTTCGGGGTCTCGCCGCCCGAATAGAGACGCACCGAGTCGATCTGGTCCGACGGCACGTAGAGCTTGTCGCCGCCGCGGTACTCCAGCAACAGGTAGTCGCGTTCGACACCGCCCATCGCACGTTTGACCATGCCGTCGAAACGTCCGACACCGTGCACCTGGTGCACGACGTGGTCACCGACCTTCAGGTCCTCGAAGAACCTCTGCGCGTCGCGTTTCGGGGCGCGTGCCACGCGGTGTGTGCGACGGCGGCCTGTCAGGTCCGCCTCGGCCAGCAGGGCGAGCTTCACCGCCGGCAGGATGCAGCCGCGTTCGAGCGGCGCGACCACGATCGACCCGCCCGGTGCGCGCAAGATCTTCGCCGGAGGTGGCGAACCGTCCGCGGGGATGAGCGTCGGGAACGAGAGCCCGTGCTCGTTGAGCAGCTTGTCGATGCGCGCGGCGGAGCCGGATCCCTCGGCGCACACGACGACGGAGTAGCCCTCACCGATCAGCTGGCGGAGCTGGGACAACAGCGCCTCGCCCTCGCCCACGGCCGGCGGCCACGCGAGAGCGGTGACGGCCGGTGAGTCGGGGGAATCCGGCACGTTCGCCAGGTACCAGACCGGCGCAGCGGTGTGTTGCAGGAGGCGGTCGAACTCGACGTGCAGCCGCGGCAGCTGCACGTCCTCGTCCGGGTCACCACCGGCAGACCCGTCACGGTCGGGGACCGTCAGTCCCCAGGTCCGTGACAGCGATCGCCCCAGATCGTGCTCCTCGGCGACGATGTCCGCCGCGCGGTCGCGCAGGCGGCGCGGGTCGGCGAGAAGGATCTGCCCGCCGTCGGGCACCAGATCGAACAGCACGTGTTCGGAGTCGGCCAGCCACGCGAGCCACGCCTCCATGCCCTCGAAGATCTCGCCGTCTGCCAGCCGCTGCCACTGCTCGCGACTCCAGGGCTGCGAGGCGATCAGGCCCTCGGCACGCTCGCGGACCTCGGACGAGGGCAGCAGCTCCCTCGCCGGGAAGACCGTCAGCTGCTCGATGTCCACGGTCGCACGCTGGTCCGAGACCGAGAACTCCGTGAGGCGTTCGACCTCGTCGCCCCAGAGATCGATGCGCACCGGGGAGTCCGCCGTCGCGGGGAACACGTCGATGATCGACCCGCGCACAGCGATCTCACCGCGGTGCTCCACCTGATACTCACGGCGGTAGCCGCTGAGCACCAGTCGTTCCACGAGTTCGTGGGAGTCGACCCGGTCCCCGGCACGGACCAGGACCGGTTCGACATCCTCGACGTGCGGGCCCAGGCGCTGCACCAGAGCACGGGCCGGGGCGACGATCACCGACAGCGTCTCGTCACCCGTTCGGAGCCGCCACAGGGTCCGCAGACGTCGACCCATCGTCTCGATCGACGGGCTGACTCGTTCGAAGGGCAGCGTCTCCCACGCAGGGAACAGCTCCACCGCATCCGCGGGGAGGAAGCTGGTCAGGTCCGAGGCCAGCCGTTCGGCATCGAGTGCCGCCGGCACCGCCACCACGACCGGGGACCGGCGCGATGCCTCGATGAGGCCGGCGATCGTGACCGCCCGCGCTGCCTCGGGCACGATGAGCACCGTCGAGGATCGGCCGAGCGCAGCGAGCACGCCGGGCTCATCGCGCAACAGGGTGTTCAGCGCCCCGAGAGATGCTGTCATGGCGTCGCGTTGGCGTGCTGCATGGCGGCGTCGACACCCTGGTCGAGGATCATCTCGACGGCGTCGGCCGCTCGTTCACACGCGATGTCCAGCTCGACCCGCTGTGCCTTGGGCACCTTCGACAGCACCCAGTCCGCACCCCTGTCCGACCCACCGGGCGGCTTGCCGACACCGATGCGGACGCGCACGTAGTCCTGGGTGTGCAGGTGCGCGGTGATCGACCGCAGTCCGTTGTGGCCGGCGAGTCCACCGCCGAGCTTCACCTTGAGTCGACCTGGCTCCAGGTCGAGCTCGTCGTGCACGACGACCAGCTTGGTCCAGTCCTCGATGCCGTAGCGGCGCACGAGCGCAGCGACCGACTGCCCGGAGTCGTTCATCCACGTGGTGGGGACCGCAACGGCCACCCGGCGCCCGCCGGGCCGGAGTTCGGCGACCAGTGCGTTGGTGCGCGGGTCGGCCTTCAGGCGCTCACCGTGGCGAGAGACCAACAGCGACACCGCATCGGCACCGACGTTGTGCCGTGTGTTCTCGTAGCGGGTTCCGGGATTGCCGAGCCCGACGACGAGCAGGTCCCATGGGGTACCGGTCCGCTCGGTGGCGGGGGCTCGACGACGGATGACCATTCCGGGACGACGCGGCGGGCGTGGCGGCTGAGTGGGACCCAGGTGGACTCAGACCCTCGGGGTCCGGGTACACCGGGTCACTCGGGCGCTTCAGCTGCTTCTTCGGTGTCCTCGGACTTGACCGCGACCACTGCGGCACGGGTCAGCTCCGCTGTGACGACCGCCTGCTGCGGCTTGGACAGCGAGACGCTTCCCGCCGGCAGTTCGAGGTCCTTCACCAGCAGCGAACGGTCGAGGCGCATGTCGGAGATGTCGACCTCGATCGAGTTCGGGATGGCGTCGGGGCGCACCCGGACCTTGAGCTTGTTCAGGCGCTGCTCTGTCATGCCGCCGTTCAAGGTGACCTGCTTGGCTTCGCCGACGAGCACGATCGGGACCTCGAGCTCGACCGGCTTGGTCGGGTCGATCCGCATGAAGTCGATGTGGGTGACGTCGCGGCGTACGGGGTGACGCTGGATCTCTCGGACGAGGACCTGGTCGGACTCAGCACCATCGACCGTGAGCGTCACCAGTGCGTTGCTGCCGGCATCGGTGGTCATCGCACGTCGCAGGTCGCTGCGCTTGATGGAGATGGGGAGCGATTCCTTGCCGGCGCCGTAGACGACTCCGGGAACGTTGTTCTCGAGGCGGGCGCGACGCGAGGCGGGGGTGCCGGTCGTGCGACCGGTCTCGGCGGTGAGGGTGACCTCGGACATGGAACGACTCCTGGAACTGCAGATTCGGGGCCCCGGGACGCAAGGAGGCGAACGGGCCGAGGGGAAACTCTACCGGTCGGGCAGGGTCGAGTGCCAGACAGCGCGCCGCGACGGACGGGCTGCAGGGGCAGACTCAACTCTGGTTCTGACCGTCGAAGATCTCCGACACCGAGGTGTCCTCGAAGACTGCGTCGATCGCGTCCGCGATGATGCCCGCCGCCGAGAGCACCTCGATCTTGTCGATGCGCTTCTCGGGTGGCAGCGGCAACGTGTTGGTGATGACGACCTTCTCGATGACCGAGTTCTTCAGTCGATCGATGGCTTCGCCGGAGAAGACGCCGTGCGTCGCTGCGCAGTAGACGGCCTTCGCTCCCCGCTCGACGAGCTGCTCGGCCGCAGCACAGATGGTCCCGGCGGTGTCGATCATGTCGTCGATCAGTACACAGGTGCGGCCGTCCACCTCACCGACGACCTCCTTCGCCTCGACGGTGTTCTTCGCCCCACGCACCCGCCGCTTGTGGACGATCGCCAGGTCGGCATGCAGCTGGTTCGCATACCGCTCGGCCACCTTCACCCGACCGGCGTCGGGTGACACGACGACCAGGTCCTCTGGCAGGTTCTCGGCCATCCAGTTGACCAGGACCGGCATGGCGGTCAGGTGGTCGACCGGACCGTCGAAGAAGCCCTGGATCTGACCCGAGTGGAGATCGACGCTCACGATGCGCTTCGCGCCCGCGACCTCGAACATGTTGGCGAGCAGCTTGGCCGTGATCGGCTCGCGCCCCTCGGCCTTGCGGTCCTGGCGGCCGTATCCGTAGAAGGGCGCCACGACCGTGATGCGCTTGGCCGACGCGCGCTTGGCGGCATCAACCATGATCAGGTGTTCCATGATCGCGTCGTTGACCGACATGTCGGATGTCGAGCAGTGACCCTGGAAGATGAACAGGTCCGCACCGCGGATCGACTCGCCGAACTTGCAGTGGAGCTCGCCGTTCTTGAACTCGGACAGATCCATCGGCAACAGCCCGAGGCCGAGGCGCTCGGCCACTTCCTCGGCCAGTTCGCGATTCACCCGCCCTGCGACGATCGTCAGCCGCTTCTTGGTGACCAGCTCCACCGTGTGCCTCCCCATGCCGTCGTCCACTTCCGCACACCCGCCCGAGTCCGACCGACCCGAGCGATGTGCTCACAGTGCGGAGAGCGCAGTGTAGAACGGCCCGGTGACCGAATCCGACGGAATGTCGGAACCGGCAGCGAGGGATGCGTAGGGGCCGACGACGCAACGGTCCCCGACGACGGAGTTGTTGGCGGTCGTCGCCTGCACCACGCACTCGGCCCCGACCGCCGTGTCGACGAGACGGGTGTTCGGACCGACCTCGCAGCCGTCACCGATCACGGTCGATCCCTGCAGGATCACACCGGGGAACAAGGTGACGTCGGTGCCGACCACGACCGTGGTGTCCACGTAGACGGCGGACGGATCCACGATCGTGACACCCGAGCGCAACAACGCCTCGTTCGTGCGACGGCGCAGTTCGGCCTCTGCCGACGCCAGCTGCAACCTGTCGTTGATGCCCTGGGTCTCGGCAGGGTCGGGGACCACCATTGCCTCGACACGATGACCTGCGGATGCGAGCACCTCGACGACGTCGGTCAGGTAGTACTCCCCCTGACGGTTGTCCGGCTCGATGCGGCGAAGTGCCGGGGCCAGCAGGCTGCGACGGAAGACGTAGATCGAGGTGTTGACCTCGTCGACGGCGAGTTCGTCCTCGGTGGCATCCACGTGCTCGACGATGCGCACGACGCGGTCATCCTTGCCACGAACGACCCTCCCGTACCCGGTCGGGTCATCCATCCGTGCGGACAACACCGTGGCGGCTGCGCCCGACGAGCGGTGCTGTGCGAGCAGCTCGACGACGGTGCTGGGTCGCAGCAGCGGGGCGTCGCCGGGCAACACGATGACGTCGTCCTCGTCGGAATCGTCGGGCAGACCGACGAGTCCCACCAGAGTGGCGTCGCCGGTACCGCGCTGCACCGCCTGCTCGACGAACTCCAGCTCGACGTCGTGCGACTGCTCCTGCATCGTCTTCGTGACCCAGTCGCCCTTGTGGCCGACGACGATCACCGCACGTTGCGCCTCGACCTCGGCGAGGGAGTCCAGCACGTACGTGAGCATCGGACGCCCGCACAGCCGATGCAACGGCTTGGGGCGCTCGGAACGCATCCGGCTGCCTTCCCCTGCGGCCAGGATCACTGCGGAGAGCGGAGCTGTGGGGTGGAGCTTGTCCATGCTGGCGGGGCAGGGCTCGAACCTGCATCCTCCTGATCCAAAGTCAGGCGTTTTGCCAATTAAACTACCCGCCACTGAGTCATTGCTTCAGCGCCCGACACGGTAGCGCCGACGACGTGCCCGGTCAGACCGTGCCTCGCGGGGATCCGGCGCTTGCGGCCAGATTCGGACGTGCTCCGCCGCTGCGGCGCAGGGGAGCGAGCACCTCTTCCCAGAACCCGATCCCCCACCCCAGGTGCAGAGCGAGGAACGCAGGCAGCACCCAGCGTCGTTCGTCGGTCGTCTCCAGTTGCGGTACGACACTCGCAGTGCCGGCCGCCAGAACCAGGAGGTAGGGCACCGCGACCACGGCACCGAGACCTCTCGTCCGACGCCAGGGCACCAGGGCGGCGGCGACGCCGAGCCCCGCGATCATCGTGGGCGCGGCCAGGTGACGCAGGGCCGCGGACTCGGGATGGGTCCTCAGCGTCTGCACCTTGCCGGCGCCGTAGCGGCGGTACTGCCGGAACAGGTCACCGACACTCTGACGGCAGTCCCACTCGATCTCGATGGACGGGTCGAAGAGCAGCTCGCTCCCGCTCTGTCGGAGTCGGTAGTCGAATTCGAAGTCCTCGTTGACCAGCTGTGTCTCGGACCATCCGCCCAGCTCGCGCACCACCTCGACGGGGTACGCCCCGAACGGGATGTGGTCGACGACCTGCGGCTCGGTGCCGTAGTGGTAGACGGAGTTGCCCTGCGCGAACTTGGATCCCATGACGGCCGCGATCGCTCGGCCGGCCGACGTGTGGCCGACGCCGTTCTTGCGGCCACCGACGCCCCCCCATTCGCCCGACCGGAGATGACCGACGAGTCGTTCGACGTAGTCCTCCGGGATCCGCGAATGTGCGTCCACCCGGACCAACCACCGGCCGCGGGCACGCTCGACCGCCTGGTTCAATGCGAACGGGATGGCCCGGTCAGGGTTGATGACCAACTCCACCCTCGGGTCCCGCGCTGCACGTTCAGCGACGACCTGCACCGTCCGATCGGTCGAGACACCGTCGAGCACCAGCACCTGCAAC
>Ga0105047_10018826_pt1 | contig 10680 bp, 11 predicted proteins | sample MAT04_FD_78384 | JGI IMG/M metagenome (GOLD analysis project Ga0105047, IMG submission 78384) | Freshwater microbial communities from Lake Fryxell liftoff mats and glacier meltwater in Antarctica - MAT-04 (megahit assembly) | ecosystem: Environmental > Aquatic > Freshwater > Ice > Liftoff...
CGGCAGCAGGTCCTTGCCCAGCGTGCGGTTCAGGATCAGTCTTTGAAGGGCGTAGCCAAAGGCGGCCAGCAGCGGCACCACCACGACCAACGACAGCAACGGATGCAGACCGGTCGCCTGCACGACCAGCATCGCCACATAAGCCGCAAGCACGATCAGGTCTCCATGCGCAATGTTGACCAGCCGCATCACGCCGAAAATCAGCGACAGACCGGCAGAAAATAGCGCGTAAAGTCCACCAACCAGAATGCCTTGTACGATGATGTTCAAGTAATCCATGAGGGTCACATTCCAAAATACGCGGCGGAAATGGCGTCACGGTGGTGGTCGCCCGGCGCGCCCGCCAACGCGACACGCCCTTCGACGAGGCAGCTGAAGGACGCACAGGCCCCAAGCGCCCGGGTCACATCCTGTTCGACCAAGATGGCTGACATGCCCTGCCCGGTGATGCGCGGCAGCTGCGCGTAGATGTCCTTGATGACGATGGGTGCAAGGCCAAGGCTCAACTCGTCCAGCAAGATCAGATCGGGGTTCGACATCAGCGCGCGCCCGATCGACACCATCTGCTGCTGGCCGCCCGACAGCGAGGTCGCGGGCGCGTTGCGCTTGTCCTGCAGGATCGGGAACAGATCATAGACCGCGCGCAGCGACCATGGCCCGGGGCGGCGCACCTGGCCCCCCAGCAACAGATTCTCTTCGACCGACAGGCTGGGAAAAAGCCTGCGCCCCTCGGGCACCAAAGCCACGCCCTGGGCCACGATCCGGTTCGGCGCCAGCCCCAGCAGGTCCGCGCCCCGCCAGCGGATCGATCCCTTGCGCGCGGTGACCAGCCCGCAGATGGATTTGAGCAGCGTCGACTTGCCCGCGCCGTTGGCCCCGATCAGCGCCAGCACCTCGCCCTGCCGCAGTCGCAGCGACACGCCATGCAGGGCCTGGAAATCGCCGTAAAAGGCATGCAGGTCGTCGATCTCCAGAAGGTCAGACATGATCCGCCCCCATATAGACCGACTGCACCTCGGGACTGGCCAGCACGGCTTCGGGGGTGCCGTCGGCGATCTTGCGGCCGAAGTTCACCACCACCAGCCGCTGGGCCACCGACAACAGCGCATGCACGACATGCTCGATCCAGACGATGGTGACACCCGACGCGTGCACATCGCGCACGGCCGACAACAGCGATTGGCATTCCCGTTCGGTCAGACCCCCGGCAATCTCGTCCAAGAGCAGCAGTTCCGGGTCCGTCGACAGTGCCCGCGCAAGTTCAAGCCGCTTGCGTTCCAGCAGCGTCAGTGACCCCGCCAGAGTGTTGGCCTTTGCGCGAAGGCCGGTCAGTTCCAGCACGTCGACAGCCCGCGCCTCGGGTCCGGTCGCCGTTGCCGACCGCCCGAAGGTCGCCCCCACCAGCACGTTTTCAAACACGGTCATGCCCGAAAACGGGTGCGGGATCTGGAAACTGCGCGAAATCCCCTGTCGACAACGCGCCGAGACATCGAAGCCTGTGATGTCCTGCCCGCGAAAAAGCACGCGACCCGCATTGGGCCGAACCGTTCCCGCGATTAGGTTGAAAAGGGTCGTCTTGCCCGCGCCATTGGGACCAAGGATGCCAAGGATTTCACCTGCCGCAACCTCAAGCGACAGATCCTCGGTGACGACCAGCGCCCCGTAGCGTTTCGACAGATTTTCCAGCGCCAGCAGGGCCATGCGAGGTAGGGCCGGAACGCCAAAGACGCCCCGACCCCTGTTCCCTTAGCCGATCAGCGCGAACTCGCCGGTCACCGGCAAATTCGGGTTCTGATTGTTGTTGATGATCACAAGCTCCAGCTTCCCGTCCTTGCGTTTCCACTGGCCGCCCGACATCGGGGTCTTGGTGATGTTCTTCATCGGGCCATTGGCCCAATTGATCGGACCGACCATGGTGTTGAGGTTCGTCGACTTGATCGCTTCCATGATCGCGCCCACATCCGACAGGTCCGTCGCACGTTTGACGACATCAAGGCCGACCTCGAAAATCGCATGCGAAAAGCCCAAGGTGGCCGTCCAGGGCTTGCCAGATTCCGCGACATAGGCGTCACCCAGCTGACGCGCCGTCATGCCGGTCAGGCTGGACGAGAACGGATAGTCCGGCGTCCACCACACCTCGGTCGTCAAACCCTCGGCACGATCGCCCAGCGCATCCACCGATGAGGGGAACAACAGCGCTTTGCCAATGGTCACGACCTTGGGGTTAAAGCCTTGCTGTGCGGCCTGGCTCCAGAACGTGGCAAAGTCAGGCGGGATCATTACGCCCGTCACGATTTCGCAGCCCGCTGCCTTGAAGGCCGCGATCTGGCTGGAGAAATCATTGTTCATCGGCTGATAGCGTCCGGGGTCGATCAGTTCATATCCGGCCGCAGCCAAAGGCCCGGGCAGGCCAAGGTTGGGATCGCCCCAGGCATTGCCATCGGCGTCGTTCGGGAACAGCGCGCCGACCTTTTTCGCAACCCCAGACTGGTCCCAGATCGCGGTGAAGTTCGCGATGATATCCTCCAGCCCCCAGCAGAAGTGATAGGTATAGTTGAACCCCACCTCGGGATTGCCGCCGCGCCCAAAGAAATAGGGCTGCCAGGGGCAATTGGTGGAAATGCAGGGGATCTCGTTCAACTCGCACTGGTCGGCCACTGGGTTCGTCGTGTCCGGCGTCGCATGGGTCAACATCAGATTGATGCCGTCTGACAAAATCAGTTCTGACGCCACCTCGGCGGCGCGGTTGGGGTTCGACTGGCTGTCCTTGGCAATGATCTCGACGGTCACGGGATTGCCGTTGTTGGTCAGCCCGGCCAGCGTGTCTTTCAGGCCCGCGATAATCCAGTCCTGCGCCTCGCCAAAGCCGGCAAGCGGGCCGGTCGTGGGCGCCACGAGCCCGATCTTGAAAACGCGATCTTGGGCACGTGCGGGCCGTGCGCGCAAAAGCGCGGGGGCAGCCAGCAGGGCACCGCCCGTGGTGAGCAATCTGCGGCGGTTGATTGTGGTCAATGTCATGTCGTCCTCCCTGACGAGTTTTCAGTTCATGGTCACCGGGTTGGCCCCGTCTGTCTTCTGGTCTGGTTCCGGCCCCAGCATGTCTTGCAAAGCCAGCAGATGTTTCGCGACCTTGGCGCGCAATGCGGTCCGTTCCGCCTCGGTCCAGCTGTGAAAGCCCTGCCCCGACTTGAAGCCAAGCCTGCCTTCGGCCACCAGCGCCCGCAGATAGGGCGAAGGCTGATGGCTGTCCTCGAGATCGGCCAGCACGTTGTCGTGGATATCCAGCGTCAGGTCCGTGCCCACCAAGTCGGCGTTTTCCAACGGCCCGAGCACCGCCAGACGGCGGCCAAAGCTGGCCTTGACGACGGTATCGACCGCCGCCGCGTCACAGATGCCACGCTCCACCAGGCTGATCGCTTCGCGCCAAAGCGCATGTTGCAGGCGGTTGCCGATGAACCCCGGCACGTCGCGTTCGACCCGGACGGGTGTCTTGCCTGCATCCGCCAGCAGCGCCATGGTCGCAACGAGGGTCGCGTCGTCGGTCCATTCGGTGCGGGTGACCTCTACCAGCGGCACGATGTGGGGCGGGTTCCACCAATGCGTGCCAAGCGCGCGGTGGCGCAGACGCAAGCCCCCCATGATCTGGGTGATCGGCATGACCGATGTGTTGGAGGCAAGGATGCAGGTCTCAGGCGCATGCGCCTCCACCTCCGCAAAGATCGCCTGCTTCATCGCCATCTTTTCGGGTGCGGCCTCGATGACGATATCAGCCCGCCGCACCGCGCCGCCGATGGTGTCGCAAATCTCGATCCGCTTCAGCACTTTGCCCGTTTCCGTAGGTCCGACCCCCAGCAGCGACAGGCTATCCGAAATCCGCGCCGCGACCGTAGCGCGAGCCTCTGGCATGGGGTCGGTGATGGCGACATACTGGCCCGCCCGGGCCAGGCAAAGTGCTATGCCATGGCCCATCAGCCCCGCCCCGATCACCGCGATCTGCTGGTTTTTCATGCGCTCATCCCGCCGTATAGCCGCCATCCGCGTAAAGGATGTGGCCGGTATAGAAATCCGAAGCCTTGGACGTCAGGAACAAAAGCGGCCCTGCCAGATCCTCGGGCTCGCCCAGACGACCCTTGGGGACGCGCGCAAGAAATCCTTTGCGGACAGCCTCGGCCTCGGGCGTGTCGGCGAACATCCAGGCGGTCAGGGGGCTGCGGAATACCGTGGGCGCAATGGCGTTGACCGTAATCCCCGTGGGGCCAAGTTCACAGCCCAGCGCCTTGGTGATGCCGTCCACGGCGGACTTGGACGCGCAATAGGCGGTGTAGCCCGCCGGATGACCCAAGAGACCTCGCGCGGAGGAGACAAAGACGATCTTTCCGACGCTTCCGTCAGCATGGGGGCCCTGCGCTTTCATCTGGACTGTCGCCGCCCGCGCCAAAAGCCAGCTTTGCGTGACATTGGCATCCATGACAGCGGCAAAGGTCTCTGGCGCCATCTCGTCGATCTTGGCAACCTTGTTCATCCCGGAGGCTACGACGAGAATGTCCAGCCGCCCATAGGCCTCTATTGCCGCTGCAACCATGGCGGCACAGGCCGCATCATTCTGTGGGCGCGCGTTGACCTCGGTCACTTCGGCGCCAAGCTTCCGGCATTCGCTGGCAATGGCGGCAAGCTCCGCCGCCTTGCCGGCCGCGAGCACAAGACGACACCCTGCCCCGGCCAGCGCGCGTGCCGCCACCGTGCCAAAGGCACCCGACGCCCCGGTGACCAGCGCGACCTTGCCGGTCACGTCGAAAAGACCCGCCGCCGTCATGTCGGCACCTGTGACGGATAGGGGACCACCACGACCATCTTGCAGACGTGATTGGCGCGATTGACGATCTCGCGCAGCTCCCCTGCGGCGATGGTGCAGCTGTCCATCGGGCTAAGCACGACCTCTTGACCGCCTGCGATCACGGTCATCTCGCCCTCGATCACAAGGTAGAGCTTCTCGAACGGGGTCGAGTCTGGCCCTGCCCCGCCACCGGGCAGGAACTGCGAATAGCCCAGCCACTGGTTTGTGGGCCCCCCGTCCTCCCATCCCTGCAGGCGCAGCCCCAGAACGCCGCGATGGTTCGGCGACTCGTATGGCTTGGCATCGGCAAAGCGTTTGACCAGCATCAGAAACTCGCCCCCGCCTCGATCCGGTAGTTCTGCGATTTGTCGATCATCGCGACGAGGCGGATGATGCATCCATCACCCCGCTCCCAGTTCCAGGGAAAGAATGCGAACGTGCAGCGTTTGCCCGTGACGGCATCCAGATCGCCGCCAACATTCTCGATGCCGAGGATGCCGTTCTTGAACAGTATCTGATGCACGGGTTCCCATAGCGGAAAGTCCTTTTTCCAGTCGCCGCCACCGCTGTGTTCCCGCCATTCCTGTTCCAGATGCGGCAGCAACGGTCCGTTGCGCTGGGGCCCGATCGCGGTGGCCAGCGGATGGTCATTGGCTTGAGTGTCATGGCCCACGACCTTGACGCCCTTTTTCACCATCCATTCGCCTGCCGAAGGGACAAAACCCGGACAGTAGGGGAAATAGTCGCCGTCCTCGTACTGGTGGTGCCAGCCGGTATTGATGATCAGCACATCCCCTGGCCTGATCGCATGGCCGCAGGCCTTTTCCAGATCCTCGCCGGTGATGAAATCCCATTTCTTTTTTGGCAGCGACACCACAAGCCCGGTGCCAAAGAAATGCGGCAGCGGCACTTCGTCGATAAAGGGTGTGCCCTGCACCACATGGGCGGGCGCGTCGATATGGGTGGTGGCATGCATCGTCGTGGTGATGCGCTGCGACAGCACACCAGATTTTGCCATGTAGTGGATACGCTCGATCTTCACGTCCTGAAAATAAGGCCAGTTCGGGTGCTGAAAGCCGAACCGGTGGGACAGGTTGTAAAACTCCAACCCCATCGGATTATCGAGGTTTCCCTGAAATTCGATGCCGCGCACCTTTACCATTGGCTTATCCCCTCATGCACCGCCGACGCGATGTCCAGCCGATCAGATCTTGCAGGATGGCTCCTCCACCTGTACCGTACATTGATACATACGTCTCGCATTGTGGTCAAATTGTTTGTGCGGTAGGGATAGGTTGTACCGCATCGCGGGTTGCGCGGGGCGGGTGGCGGTGTCATCAAATACAGCAGGGACCAAAGGGACGACATGCGATGGACGACGGCGCGGGCAGCACACGCAGCGGCATTCAGGTGATCGCACGGGCGGCCGCAGTGCTGCGGGCGCTGAAGGATGATCCCTCCGGCCTCAGCCTTGGCCAGATCGCCGAACGTGCGGGCCTGCCGCGCTCCACAGTCCAGCGGATCGTCGCGGCCTTGCAGGAAGAACGGCTGGTCATCGCCCAGACGATGGGCAACGGCGTCCGCCTCGGACCAGAATTGCACGCCCTTGCACGCGCTGCGCGCTACAACATCGTGGACCGGTGCCGACCCTACCTGACCCGCATGCGTGACACCCTGGGCGAGACGGTCGATCTGTCGGTGCTGCGCGGCGGGCAGATGATCTTTCTGGATCAGGTGCCCGGCAGCCACCGGTTGCGCACTGTATCCTCGGTGGGTGAGGTGTTTCCGTTGACGACCACCGCCAATGGCCGCGCCTGTTTGGCAACGATGGCCGAACCCCGGGCCGAGGCGCTGGCCTTGGCCGAATGGAACGGCGATGCGGCGGGCTGGCCCGCACTTCTGGCCCAGCTGACGCGCATCCGGACCGAGGGTCTGGCCGAAGACCTCGACAACCACACCGACGGCATTTCCGCGCTTGGCATCGCGTTCGCCGACCTTGCGGGCGATCTGCACGCGATCTCTGTCCCGATCCCTTCGACCCGCTTTGCCGAACAGCGCGAGGCCGTCGCCGAAGCACTTCTGGCGCTGAAGCCGGAACTGACCCGGGTGCTGGAGGGGTAGCATCCTCATGCCATCCGCAGCCCCAACATCTGGCGGGCCTGCGATACGGTGGCGACGGGGCGCTCATACTTGTCGCAAAGTTCCACCGCGCGGCGGACCAGTGCGGCGTTGGACGGGGCAAGCGTGTGCCGGTCCAGCCTGACATTGTCCTCAAGCCCTGTACGGGTGTTGCCGCCTTTGGCAATCGCCCATTCGTTGAGGGTCAGCTGCGCAGGTCCGATCCCCGCCGCACACCAAAGCGCATCCGGCGCCAGCCGCCGCAAGGTTGCGACATAAAAGTCCAGGATCACCTCATCCGCAGGCATCGCGTTTTTCACGCCCATCACGAACTGGACATACAATGGCCCCGCCAGGCGACCGTCCCGCGCCATCGCCGCTGCCTGCACGATGTGCGACAGATCAAAGGCCTCGATCTCGGGCTTGATCATATGGGCCTGCATCTCGGAAGCCAGCCAATCGACCAGATCGGGCGGGTTTTCGTAGACCCGCGTCGGAAAGTTGTTCGACCCCACCGTCAACGACGCCATATCGGGGCGCAAGGGCAGCATGCCGCCACGTTCTCGACCCGCCCCCGAACGCCCGCCGGTCGAAAACTGGATGATCATGCCGGGGCAATGTGCGCGGATGCCGTCTTGCAGGGCGGCAAAGCGGTCGGGGTCCGATGAGGGACGCCCGGCGTCATCGCGGACGTGACAATGGGCGATGACAGCCCCTGCCTCGAACGCGGCATGCGTGCTTTCGACCTGTTCGGCAATGCTGATCGGCACCGCGGGGTTGTCCGCCTTGGTCGGCAGCGATCCGGTGATCGCGACGCAGATGATGCAAGGTGCGGTCATTTGGCTGCCGCCAGGGTGAAGTCCCAGTCAAGCGCCCAATAGGGGTTGGCAAGGCCCAGGGCCGCCGCACCCGCCGCGTCATCGATATGGCGAAAGTTGCCGATCAGAGTCTCTTTCACGCCAAACACCGCATCCGTCTCAAGATAGGGACAATCGGGCGGAAAGACGTGGGTGATCACCTCTTCGAACCCGGGTGACTTGACCTTGAAATGGATATGGGCGGCGCGGTTCGGGCCGCGCCCCATGCCCATCAGCAGCTGGCCGACCGGACCATCGTCCGGAATGGGATAAAAGCGCGGTTTCACGGTGCGAAACCAGTAGCTGCCATCGGCATCGGTGGTGAAGATCCCGCGCAGGTTCATGTCGGGCTGGACGCCCTTTTGCTGCACATCGTAAAACCCGTCCTCATTGGTCTGCCAGGCATCGATGGTGGCCCCGGCAATCGGCTGGCCAAGGGTGTCGAGGACCCGTCCTCGCACCACCAAGGGTGCGCCCTTGCCATCAAGGCAGATATTGGTGCCGTTCGCGTAATGCGGAGGGTTCTCGACATAGAACGGCCCCAAGATGGTGTTTTCGGTCGCCCCGTCGCCATGGCTATTGTTGATCGCGTCGACCAACATTGTGACACCAAGTGTGTCCGACAAAAGAATGAATTCCTGCCGCCAGTCGGTGCTCATATGCCCCGTCCGGGTCAAGAACTGGATTGCCGCCAGCCATTCCTGATGGTTCGGGCGGACCTCTTTGACGAACGCATGCAGATGCGTGATCGCCGATGTCATCACCGTCCGCAGGCGCGGATCGGCATTCGGTCCCATGCGCGCAATGACCACCTCGGCAGAGGTTTCCTCTTCGAAGTAGGGATATGTCGTCCACTCACGTTTGGCCATCAAGCCCTCCCGAGGATTGTCGTCAGGACCCGACGCAGTTCAGCGGCGGGATCGCCGGCAAGTGTCTCTGCCCGCCAGGCGACGTGATGATCCGGGCGCACGAGGATGCAGCCTGCATCGGCGATTTCGCAGGCCCGCGCCCAAGCCCCGGTCTGGTCAAGCCAGTCACGTCGCGGACCGATCAGCTGACAGCGAAGCGGCAGTCCAAGTTCCGCCCCGACCGCGGACGCGGCTTTCACCCAAGGCTCGCCGCCGATCCCGGTGAACAAGGTAAACGCCCCATGCCCGCAGAGATCAAGGCTGGAATGCCGCCCGCCATGCGCATCAAACAACCAGACATGCGGCAGGCGCGCGCCGGGCCAGGTGGTGGGCTGGTAATGCAGTTCGGCGTCCAGCTCGAACGCCGGTTCCATTTGGCCGTCCGTCTCCACCGCGCCGGACCGGTAGCGCTGGTTCATCTCGACCCCGTGCGCGTCAAATTCGTATTTCTTGAACGCGATGGCCTCGCGCAATGCCGCGCGCTGGGTGACGGCGGCGGGCGTCGCATCGCAGCGCGCATCCATGTTGGCCTTGATCCTGGCGTGGTCGGTCCCGCCCGTCATGCCCAAGGCCTGAAAGATCGGCCCGAATTCCCCAATGGACTGGTTGGCACGGGTCACGATCTGCTTGGCAATCGGCGCGCGTTCGGTGCTGAAGCTGTCCAGAAGTCCCTCCCCTGCCTGCCCTTTGATCACCGCCGCCAGCTTCCAGGCCAGATTGAACGCATCCTGGATCGAGGTGTTCGACCCCAGCCCGTTCGATGGCGGATGGCGGTGCGCCGCGTCCCCCATGATGAAAACGCGCCCCTTTTGCATATGGGTTGCGTACATGTTGTTGACCGTCCAGGTGCTGGCCGAAATCAGCTCGATCTGTAGGTCCGGATCGCCGACAAGCTGACGCGCCACCTGCGTTGCCATCGCCGCATCAACGACCGGGGCAGGCTGGCTGATGTCATAGCCCCAGACGATCAGCCATTCGGTCCATGGCTTGACCATCCGCACCAGACCCATGCCGATGCCGCCCACATCGGCACCCGGCTGCATGACCCAATAGAGCACGGACGGGCGATGGGCGACATAGCGCGACAGGTCGGCACGAAATAGGATGTTCATGCTGCCACCGACGCCCATGCGGCCTTCGAACGGCAGGCCCGCATGTTCAGCCACCAGCGAGTTGCCGCCATCGGCACCGACAAGATACTTGGACCGGATCGTCAGATCCTGACCTGTCAGCCGGTCGCGGCAGGTCGTGGTCACGCCGCCCTCGTGCTGCACATGGCTGATGTATTCCGTCGACATCCGACCCTGCGCGCCACGACTGCAGGCGGTCTTGTAAAGCAGCGGCTCCATCAGCGTCTGTGGCAGGTCGTTCATCTGCGTGGGCGAGGCCAGCAGGTGTTCGGCCTTGGACATCGGATGCGTGCCCCAGGAATTCATCCGCCCGATTTCCTCACCCGCAAGGCTTTCGCAAAAGATGTTTTCGCCCATCAGATGTTGGGGGGTGGCGAAAAGATAGGCCTCGTCCTCAACGCCCAGGTCGCGCAACACTTCCATCGTGCGCTGGTTGGTGATGTGCGCGCGCGGCGTGTTGGCCAGCCAGCGATAGCGGTTGATCACCATCACATCGATGCCGTAGCTGGCCAAAAGCGCGGCGGTCGCGGACCCGGCGGGCCCAGTGCCGATGACCAGAACATCGGTGGTGATATCTGCGGACGGCATGGGCTTCTCCTCCCAAAGAAACGGATGTCAGATCGGCGCTTCCCCGGCCCAGGCGGCTTGCAGCAGGCTGCGGATGCCGTTGCGGGTCAAGGGTGCGGGGTTCCAGTACGGGTTCTGCACCGCGATATCGGCGGCACGGTCAAGGTCTGCTTCGGCCAGTCCCAGATCGCGCAAGGCCATCGGCGCGCCAAGGGACCCCGCAAAGGCATGCAGGCCTGGACCCGGCGGCCCCCCCAGCATGTCGC
>Ga0105047_10018828_pt1 | contig 10678 bp, 11 predicted proteins | sample MAT04_FD_78384 | JGI IMG/M metagenome (GOLD analysis project Ga0105047, IMG submission 78384) | Freshwater microbial communities from Lake Fryxell liftoff mats and glacier meltwater in Antarctica - MAT-04 (megahit assembly) | ecosystem: Environmental > Aquatic > Freshwater > Ice > Liftoff...
CAATCACACCGGCAACAAGCTTACGCTTTGGCCCGTCCGGCGCTTGCAGGCATGGCTGCGGAATTCTGGTGAGCTCTTGTGTGGTAGTTTCGGTCATGATGCTTGTCCAAATCAGAATGATATCGTTTGAGTGCTCTCCTCGAAAAGAAGTTCTGACGTTCGCATGAGTGAGGTGCGGTGTATCTTGGGAATCTGTCCATTCCGGTCTAGGCTGACGCTGCGAAGATTGATCCCACCACCATCGCGTTGTCGTCGGTGATAAGTGGCAACAGCCCTGTCAAGGTTTATGACGTAGGTCTTGAGGATGGCATCGATGCCAAAGGCAAGCAGGTAGGGATCCCGCCCCAGCCGGTAAGTCATCGTCGAGTGGCCCACATGATCATGGAAGTGATCTTACTTCTTCTTGCGGGCTGAATTGGGAGCGCTCTGAAGCGACAAGGAGAGGATTGCAGGTGTTTCTGCTTGGCGCGGTGAATTACGAGGCATGAAGTCGAGACAGCCAAGCCTGTTGAGCCCTACATGAGACATCCCTTTGGTATCGGCGACAACGTCAGTCAGACTTCCAATGTCCCGACAGTCGGATTCCGTTGTCTGCGAAGACGAGGCCAACGCAAAGGAAGGCGCAGATATCGTGGCCCAAGTGGACGAACCTGTGAAGCGTTCAATCGGTCTGCAGTTCCATTGGGTAACATTTCGCAGCCCGTTGCATGCATTTGCTTAGCCCGCGGAATGCCCAAGCCATCAGGACACGTCCGTACCACCAAGAATGAATTGACTAGAGCTGAACATTCCGGCCTTAGGAGAGCGTCGAGGTGTCGCGTTTCTGAAGAGTCGGCACCAATTTGTACCTAAACAGAGAGAATGATTAGAAATATCTGTGAGATCAGACCCCTTAGACTTTCAATAGACGCGAGCGATAAAAGAAGCGAAGATATGAGCTGCAGGATAGAATCTAGGAAGTCTGACAAGATGACTAACCGTCTGTACATATAGGTTCTGTCGATGCTCAATCTAATCCGAATCAACGCTACCTGGTCGTCGATAAATAGAGGGGCTACGTTCTAATGGGAGGAAAGGTTTGAATCTATCTCGCATCCGCGAGATGCCCCGAGGCATCTGGGCATTGGGATTTGGGTCAATGTTCATGGATATCTCTTCTGAGCTTATTCATAGCCTACTCCCGCTATTTATGGTTTCGCTTGGTGCCTCCGTGTCCATGATCGGATTGGTCGAGGGCATCGCGGAAGCTACGTCCTCGATCACCAAAGTGTTCTCGGGTGTGACTAGCGACTACTTTAAGAACCGCAAATTTCCGGTGGTTCTTGGTTACGGGCTAGCGGCGATCACCAAACCGATCTTTCCGCTAGCAACGACGATTGGCTGGGTCTTAGCGGGTCGGTTCATTGATCGTATCGGAAAGGGCATCCGGGGAGCTCCCCGAGATGCCTTGATTGCAGATTTGGTGCCAAAGGAGCTTCGCGGTACGGCCTATGGGCTCCGCCAATCCCTCGATACGACGGGAGCTTTTCTTGGACCGGTGCTGGCGATTGTTTGCATGGCGTGGTTTGCCAATAACCTTAAAGCGGTGATGTGGGTGGCAGTTGTTCCGGCGTTTATCGCGGCCGGTCTTATTGCGCTCGCCGTCAAAGAACCCGAGTCTTCATCAGATGCTTCGCTATCCCAGAGTCGTCTAAAGTTGTCCGACGTGAAGCGACTTACTCGACGGTATTGGTTCATCGTGGTCTTAGGTGCCGTATTTAGTTTAGCTCGATTTAGCGAAGCGTTTTTAATTCTTAGGGCTCGCGACATCGGTCTCGCCATTGGCCTTGTGCCCTTGATCCTCATCGTTATGAATGTGGTTTACGCGTTATTAGCCTATCCGGCTGGCGTTCTCTCGGATCGGATCCCCGCGCGGACGCTTCTCTTATCAGGGTTTAGCGTATTGATCGCATCTGATCTTGTGCTTGCGATGGCTCACTCGCCCATGGTCGTGTTCCTGGGAGCCGCATTATGGGGAGGCCATATGGCACTCACGCAGGGGCTTCTTTCCAAGCTCATCGCCGATACATCGCCAAATGACTTGAGGGGCACCGCGTTCGGGGTTTTCAACCTATTTGGCGGCGTCGCAGTCTTGCTCGCGAGCGTGATCGCAGGTGGGCTATGGACCGCACTCGGCCCATCCGCAACATTCTTCGCCGGCGCGGCATTCGCGGGTTTTGCTTTGTTGGGCTTGGTCTTCTTCCACCCCGGTTCACAAGAATTGCAGAAAGCATCCCATTGAGTTACTTCCCGCTTAACGACACGCTTTCGGCTCACCAGTGCTGCCCTTATTCTGGTTAGTGGTTTCCCGCGCAGTCGCGCATTGATGTCTTGCTGCCCGGAGGGGGTTGGGATGGTCGAGTCCGAGCGCAACCCTACCAATAGATCTCTCTAACGAACTAGAGAGCCTCCACCCGAGAACGGGGTGGAGCCGCAAAACCACGAAGCGCGATATCGCCGGATTCGCCTCTACGACTTGGGATTCGGCCAAAACGGGTTGTCGTCCCCTGCCTTCCAGAGTGCGGAGAATGCCGCGCTCTTGGCGTGACCATCGCCATAGAGCCAGTTCGGGCGCTTTGCGTGGCGGTCGAGGGCGAGATCTTCGGCAGCTTTGGGCGTTGGGTCTGGAGTCATCGTAGGTGGCCAGACGCCTGGGGTCGCTCCCTGCCAAACCCACCAGTTGAACATCCACCACGTCTTAGGTCCGCGAGCTACGTTGTTCCGCTCAGCAAGCAGGATCCAGTTGGTGGGCCTTGCCAATGCACTCTCGGCTAGGCCGTACTCTGCCCAAGCGTTGATCGTGTATGACGAGCGGTACTCGCGCGACAGATCAGGGTTTGCAGGGTCCTTGGGCCGAAGCGAATTGTCCAGACCGCACCTCAGGATGTCAAAGTTCTTAACATACGGACGGGTGGTGATTGTCCAGTCTCGCTCCGCGGGACCATCAGCCTCGGGCGTCTCGGGTTCGGGCGGTCGTCCCACGATCTTTGCCTTGTCGTTGTCGCACGAGGGATACACTCCATCGCTGTCACCCAGGTAGAGCGCGAACGCGGTGCCCAGCTGCTTCATATTGGAAAGGCAAGCCGTCCCTTTCGCTGTCTCTTTGGTCCGGGCAAAAACAGGGAATAGGATTGCCGCGAGAACCGCGATGATCGCGATCACTACGAGAAGCTCGATGAGGGTGAACGCCCGGCGCGGTGCCTCAGTGCGCAAGTGACACCTCCGCCGCGCGTCCGCAAGACTCGCACGGGAGGTTCGCCGTACCGAAGTAGCGGGCGAATCGCTCGAGCTTTTCCGGGACCACGGTGGCGTAAAGGTTGCGCCCGCGCTTCTCGGTCGTAATTAAGCCCGCGCTTCGTAAGGCGTTAAGATGATGAGTCAGGGTGCTGGGCGCGCAGGGTACCTGGCACTTAACATCGCAAATGCACACCGCCTCGGGATCGCCGGCGTCGCACAATCCTGTCGTTTCGTCGTAGCTCGTCGCACCCCCGCAACCACGAATGCAGTCGAACAACGCGAACCGACTGGGGTCGGAAAGCGCCTGGATGATGGTCTGGAACTCATTCACAAGTCGTGACTACTCGATCTGGATCGAACTATTCCAGACATTTCGATCATAATCGAACTATTTTTGATGCCTCTACTCCGCTGGTGGGACGGACGCTATTCTGTCACTTTTCCTTTGGTAGCCGTTGATTCGCCTCTCATTGTCACTCGATAGCCATTTTTCACCAAGGGCTCGGGACGGTAAGTTGCGTTACTTCTGATAAGCCCTTCTCGAATTGTATTTAGCGCGGCCTCTCGTAAGATCTCTCGTACCCGCTGGACATCGTGAGATAGCCGATTGTGCTATCAGACTCAATCCAACGGTGTTTAGACCTATCTTCATCTCAAAAGGCGTCGGGAGTCTGAGTCCCTCCGAGGCCGCCAACCATTTAACTCGCGTTGTACGATTGAGTGTCGTATCGCGGGTTCTACGAAGTACTCCTTAGACGACTATCGCTGCAAAGCCTGCATAAGATGAGTCTATAATTCGACGTATACTGATCTGTGGGGACCGCAGAAATATTCAGTCCTGGTTGGGGTTATTGCAGGCTCCTCGTTAACTTGGCTCAGCTATCCACCGACTACCTTGCGCCTCAGCGGCCCGTTAACCCACAAAAGAATCCCTATTCCGACCACGATCGCTATGCCTGCTCCCAGCCGCACGGGTCCCGCGATAAAGTTAACTGTCTTAACCTGCAATGGGTAAATCCCCTTCTCCTTAAGATAGTTATCGTTGACCAGGTTAGCCCCAAATTCTGACTTACCGGGAAGAAATGCCGCCTCTTCTGTGATGATCATTTGTTGCGGCTCTCCAACGGGAGTGCCGACATCGCCAGTCAAGGTAGCGGTTTCGGCATTGTAGGGAATCATTCTTTGGACAAGTTGCGTTTGGGACATGAGACGGGCCGGGACAATAACCGAGCCCGAAAGCCCGATCAGCCCAAGCCCGACAGCTATGCCCCCGAATAGTTTGAGGTTTTTCACGACGTTATCCCGTGTAACCGAAGACATTGAGTTTGACAGTGATCGTTTCTGCGACCTTTCCCTTGGCCGGTCCTGGAATCATTACGCCAAAGTCGGCTAGTTTGACCTTGAACGAGGTCTTTAGGTTGATAACATCTCCCACAAACATCGCCTTGCGGGTGGCTTCGTTCTCCTTGATGTACTTAGCCGCGGCTTCTGTCTTGATCGTTTTGGTGACACCGTGGACCGTCAGTTTTCCAGTGATTTCATACTTGTCGCCTCCCTTTCGCTTCACGCTCGTCGCCTCAAAGACTGCCTGCGGGAATTTCTCTGCGTTGAACCACATATCACTTCGGAGGTGCTCGTTTCGAAGTGCAATTCCGGTGTCGATGGAAGCGATGTCCACGACGATCCTTCCACCTCCGTTGCCGGTCTTTGGGTCAAAGTTGATTGAGCCGGTCACCTTGTGGGTCAAACCGGTGAAGTTCTCAAAGTCAGCGTCACTGTCAAAGGTGAAAACTTGGCTGGCCTTCATGCCACCGGCATTGCCAACAGTGAACTTCATGTTGTGCGCCAAGGCGCTGGTGATCATAAGTGCCGCAAGGGTAAAAGGAGCGAGATGTTTGATTTGCATTCTGGGTTCCTGGTCGATGCGCATAGTGCGCTCACAACCTAGGAAACGCCAGAAGCCTATTCTCAGGCTGTGTCCGTGGACACATTAAGCCAATCAAAAGGTAAGACCGCTTCCTGAAGAAGACCCGTCTGATCCACGATCTCAAGATTCTTGCCGCTAAATCGAACAACGTTTGCATCCAGTAAGAAGCTGACCGCGCGGTTCGCCGCCTCCCGGTTTGATCCGATCATGTCACCCAGTTCCTGGTGAGTGAGCTTGAGCTGAATCAGCGTCCCTCCCGACGAAGGCTTGCCAAAACGGTCGCTGAGTTCAAGGAGCAGCCGGGCTAGTCTGACTTTGACTGTACAAAACGCAATGTCCATGAGCCTGGTTTCCAGCGACTTCCGGCGTAGCCCAACTCTCTTTGAAAAATGGAGCGCAAGGCCTGGGTTCTGTTCTAATATCTCGCGCAGTATCAAGGCCGGGAGTCGACAAAAGAGGACATCATCGAGAGCCTCGGCGGCATCGGCGTCAGCGTCCTCGGTCATCACGGGAGTAATACCGAGCACGTCCCCGGCTACTAGGATATCGAGCGACAGTACTCTGCCATCCTCCGCCGTGCGCACGGCGCGGAGGTGGCCCTCCTTAACGAGGTAGGCATGGCCCGCCGAGGTACTTTTGACCGTAATCCGGTCTCCCCGTTTGGCGGTGATCATCTTCGATCGTGAGGCGACATCCATCATCGATTCTTCACTCAACTGAGGGAAGAATTTCAGGTTTTTGATGTACCAGATACAAGAGTGCTCAGCCAATAGCGCAGTTTACTTCATTCCCCGATCCGTGGACTTTCCAAATCCAGGGCGCTTGCGATCACGAACGAGGTGTGTCCACCGACACACCCCAGAAGAGGCGTTCCGAGTGACCATGGGACAAGCGATTCCAGACTGTCTGGATCAAGGATCACCCATGAACAAACTCACAAATCTCTCTTTTGGCGCACTCGTCGCCCTTCCTCTCTTTGCATTCGCTATCGGCGCCGCACCCAAGTCTGGCCTGCAAAGCGGTGAAATGGTTTCGGCGTTTGAGCCTACGCACGTCACTAGACCAGACGCGGGCACCAAGACTTGTCCGGTCTGCAAATATGGCAAGACCCCGCCGTCCAAGTTTGGATCAACGGCGACAAGCCCGAGAATGTTTCAAAGATCGCCGATGCGCTTGAGGCCGCGATCAAGAGGGAGGGATCCGACAAACTCAAGGGCTTCATCATCTTCATTAAGCCCAAATCCATGACCGCAGACGCCCTTCGGGGACAACTCAAGATGGTTGCCGACAAGTGCAAGCTAAGTAATGTCGCCCTGACTTACGTTGACGGACCGAAGTCTAAGTTCATCGGTCAGTACAAAATCAATCCATCGGTGGACGTGAAGAACACCGTCATTGTCTATCACAATATGAAGGTTAGCGCAAACTTCGTTAACCTCCAAGGTGACGAAAATGGGCTGGAGTCCCTAAAAGGTGCGATGATGCAAGCCTGCGGCATGTGATAAGCCGTCAAAGCATTGGGAAGGGGTCCTGGGATAGGCCCCTCCCGATGCGAGCAGATTCTCGACAGATAAGAAGCGGAATGCACAACCTAAACCTAAGGGATCAGTTTTAATAATAGAGGAGTGGTCTAGCAGTGGCATTCTGCCTGCCGACACACTGAGTTGGAAAGCATATTTACTAATTTGAAAGATAGCCCGTTGACAATGACGCAACAACACCTTTCAAAAAGCCCGAGCAATGTGACGGCGGCAGTAGAAATCAAGGTGAACTCCAGCCAGTGCGGAGCGGAGAAGATCGTCATTTACCGGCTAGCAGGGGCCCATCAAAGTTCCCGATAGTTGGTGTCTTGAGTGCGATCTTCTGGCCCGCGCAGTTCAGCACGTCGTGGATTCGGCGGATCTCGAACCGAGGCCTGAGGTTATAATTCGCCCTTGGTTCTTCTGGTTCTGGATACCGTTGCTGAAGGCTCGAGCATTACACGCCCCTATTCTTATGATCGACGGGAGGCTTGTGTCGCAGGGCATTAGCCCCTCGGATCAATTGATCAGGAACCCATTACTAAATTCGGAGGTCTCAGAATGAACTGGTTCACCAGGCGCTGGATGTTGCTCGGGATCCGTCTTGCCCGCCCTCTACACCTGGTTCGAAAGCGACCAAGTTCTGCCGGAGGAGCTCTAGTCATCGCGAAGTGTCAAGAGCCTTCGGCCGCCGTGGATCTCCCCCGACCCAACGAGGAAAGTCAGAATTGCCCCGAACCTTAATGAGAGGCCAAACGAGGGCGGGGTTTGATTCCTCCAACAAACAAAAGCGTCTCCGCCGAGTACGTTTATATCATGCAGTTTGATGGCGACAAAATCAGTCACGTGACGAAAGTATGGAACGACGCATTCAGCTTGCGACAAATCGGCTGGATGTAAGAGGGTGGATCAAGCCAAAAATTCCCCACGAAAGTAAACTAGATCGGATGTGTGTGGCATCCTCCTTTTCGTTCTCGCGTACCCGGCCGGATCACCGAACAAGATCGTGCCCGACCCTGAAATACCGCTAAATTTGCGAGACTTCCGCCGGTTCGGTTCGAACTGAAAGTTATCACAGGGGAGCGGCAACGTGTCCACTGCGTATACTATAGCCAGAGCGTTTCTGCGCTATCTCAGAGGTTCCGGCAGTGTTGTCCACCGGAATAGCTGTTGTAATCTTTCCCGTATATGCTAGGTCTTTTTACTATGTACAAGAAGCTCTTCATCGTCGCGGCCACGTGCGCAGCAATCCATGCCAGCGCCCAGGTACCCGTGTCTTCCACGTTCCAAATCGGCGTCTCGGCCGATATCAACCAACTCACCAACGGTTATCAGCTGGACACCCTGTCGGCTTCCCAGCTTGGAACCTTGAACCCCTATTCGGGCAGCCTCTCTGTTCAAGACAGTGACCCCGTCAACGCGGGTCATTCAGTCACCGCGACCTCGGCCGCATCCGCTAGCTGGGTAGATGCCGGGCACGGATCGGTCGCCTGGCGCAATATGGGCTGGAAGTTCGACACCGTGACCAATGCGGAAGCAACGCTGAACGGATTCGTACTGAGTGCCCCCGTGTGGTCCTACACTTTTAAAGCTGACCAGAACGGTAGCTTCCACTTGAATTACGACGTTCGAGGTATGGGCGACACGTTCGGACTATTGGGACTGCAAATTGATTGGTCAGGAGTAGAAGGTGGGCTCAGCCTAATTAATGTAAGCGATCCAACGACGAGTGGGACATTCTCCCGCCCGCTAGTTGCAGGCGAGACTTACACGGTCGGCTTGAGCAACATGGCCAATGTATTCGTTAATCAAGATCCCACTACGAGGTCCGGCCACATGGACGCTGACTTCGGATGGCGCATCCAGACCGTACCTGAGCCCACAACTCTCGTTGGTTTTGCTGGCCTCGTCGCCCTGTCTTTGAGAAGAAAGAAGCAGTAGGCGATGGCAATGGTTGGCGATGACGTCCCTGTGTACGGGACCCGCCGTCAAGGGCAACGTCTCACCCGACCCTCGGGCCGGGTTTGGCTTGAAAATCCCCTGCCCGAACCCTCGGGCGGGGCTAGGGTAGTGATGCGCTCAGTACCAGGCGGAAGGGGCGCGTCATTTGGGCGTACCACGATTCGTGTCCCTCGGGTACGGGCACGCCCCACATCACATAGTCGCCGCTGAACATCATCACGCCCTCGGTGCCCCTGGCGTCGATCCAGCACGGAGGCAGTTGCGGCAGGTAGGCCACGTGGTCGCCTTCCCATGCGGGGTCGTAGTGGAAGAGCGCCCACGGACCCCAGGGGGTGGGGGCTTCCAAGATTTGGAGCTCGCGGCGACGGTGCCACGTTGCAAAAGCCGTGTCCATGTCCGTGGCGTAGGTTTTGGGGACGGCATCGCTGCCAAAGGCCAGCAGGTAGCGGTCCAAACCCGGTACATAGGTCATCGTCGGGTGACCCACATGGCCGTGGTCGGTGTGGATCGGGCGCGCATAGGCCTCCTCGGGAATCCACGCGGGCTCATTGATTCGCGAGCGCCCCCCGAAAAACTCCCACGCGGAGCGATTTAGCACCTGGTCACGAGGGACGCGCGCGAGGAACACGTGACTCCCGCCCTCCCAGCTCTCATCATTGCTGATCGCGTACACATAGCCCGCGAGCGGCTCAGGCACTCCGGTGTAGCCCGGCCCGAAACCGACGAAGGACAGGCCGGCGAACCGGGGTCCCAGGAAGAGGGGCGCGCCCGCCACTGGTGAGTTCTCCCACGTGTGGCCGCCGTCGTCGGACACCATCAATGAAGCGACTCCCCCGTGGTGGCTGATGGCATCCAGGAGGAAGAACTCGGTGCCCTCTTCAGCAAGGATCTCGTTGCCGTGCAGAACGCGCTCGGACCGAGCGGGGTCTTCGGTGTCGTACTCGTATGCAGCCACGAAGAGGCGGTCGCCCACCGCTAGCGCACCATTAACGTAGAGGTGGCGGCGCATCGAGTAGCGCTGCAAATTAGGGAATCGGGAGATCACCTCGGCGCGTTGGTGGGGCGGGTGACCCTCAACTCGGAGGAGGTGGGCAAATGAGTGCGGACCGCCGAAGTTCACCCCGTCGTCATCGACCACAAAGAGGGCACCATCCGCCGCCCAGGCGTGCCAATGCATATCCGAGCCGGTGCCCGGGAGCTTATGCGCGGGGCCAGCCCACTCTAAACGGTCGATGAATTGGCTGCGGGGGGCCATCGGTACGCGAGGGTTGAGGGGCGGCAAGGGCGTAGGCATGACGGTTTACAACTTCCGGAACGAGATCGCCTTGTCGACGAGGGTATTCGGTTACGTGGCCGACCCATGGTTTGAAGAAGAGACAGGGCGCACCCCATCAGCGCGCGGTTCGATCACTCCATTCCGATTTTGCCACAACGCGCTTTGGCCAGTTGGGCCTCAGGATACGGCCTCGCTATCCGCCAAATCAAGTCCATCCCTCGCCGGTACGGTTTCCATGCCGCTTCGAGTAGGGTAGACAGCATGATTGGGTTACTGATGTTGGTGGCGATGGCGGTCGGGGCGGGGGGACCGCCGGGCCCTTTGGCCGGGATTCGCGTTACTCTGGATCCCGGACACCCCAGCGAGGTCGGGCGCGGCACCACCGGAAAGCGAATCTCAGAGTTGGAGGTGTGCTGGCGGGTGGCCAAGCTTGCCCGCGCCGCGCTGGAGGCCGACGGGGCCACGGTCTGCCTGACGAAGTCGCGCATGGACGAGATGGTGCCCAACCAACGCCGGGCCGAGATCGCCAACGATTTTCGCGCCGACCTCATGGTGCGGCTCCACTGCGATGCGGCTTCCGCGCGCGGATTCTCGGTGTACTACCCCAGCACGACGGGCACGGCGAACGGCTTTCGCGGTCCCTCAGCGTCCGTTCTCGCCCGCTCCAAATCCTTTGCCCAAGTCTTCCACCCCGCGCTGCGGGATGCGCTGGGCGGA
>Ga0105047_10018830_pt1 | contig 10678 bp, 9 predicted proteins | sample MAT04_FD_78384 | JGI IMG/M metagenome (GOLD analysis project Ga0105047, IMG submission 78384) | Freshwater microbial communities from Lake Fryxell liftoff mats and glacier meltwater in Antarctica - MAT-04 (megahit assembly) | ecosystem: Environmental > Aquatic > Freshwater > Ice > Liftoff...
AAGGAGAAAGGAGAAAGGAGAAAGGAGAAAGGAGAAAGGAGAAAGGAGAAAGGAGAAAGGAGAAAGGAGAAAGGAGAAAGGAGAAAGGAGAAAGGAGAAAGGAGAAAGGAGAAAGGAGAAAGGGTCAGGCGCTTTGCGCTTGGGTTAAAATGGTGATTTCAAATCACGGGGTCATATCATTCACCGTTTATAAAATCGAATACGCGAAGCACGTTTAGCTTTTTCCTTAATCCTTAATCCCTCTTCCTTGATCTCTAGTCCATCTCTGCGACTAAATCCCGGTGTTTCCAGAAATAGCCCAGCCCAGAATAGACGGTAAGGGTGGTGGCTATAAACAGCAGAGTATTGCCGAGGTAGTTCCATGCGTATGTCCACATTTGGTTCGAAGCAAAGGGAAGGTGGCCGGCTTCAGCGAATTCTGTCAGCGACAATAGAAGTAAAAAGTAACAGACAGTTACGATCTGCCACGCAACCTTGTGCTTACCGAGTTTTTCAGCGGGCAACACCTGTCCCTTGCTGGCAGCCAGCAGTCTGAGCCCTGTAATGAGAAATTCCCTCGCGATGATGACAATCGCCACCCAGGCAGGAATGGCGCGCATAGGAACAAGGCAGATGAACCCGGCCGCCATCATTACCTTGTCCGCGAGCGGATCCATCAACTTGCCAAAATTCGTGATTAGATTCCGACGGCGCGCGATTTCACCATCAAGATAATCCGTTGCTGCGCACAGCAAGAATATGAGTAGCGCGACAGTGTAAGCCCAGTTCCAGTGCGGGAGCCATCCGCTCCGGTGCACGATCTGATTTGAGTTTCCATCACCTGCCCAGCCTGAAGACATAAAGCCCACGAAAAGTCCCGTGAGAGCGAAGCGCGACAGTGTGAGTTTATTCGGAAGATTCATTTATGTGCGAATTCAGAAGGAAAAGGCATTTGCTATGGCTCTTACATGCCCATACCCTCCGCGTCCTCCAAACCAAAAAGCAAAACATTTTTAACATGAGCACTTGTGATATCGGATTAATCGGCCTCGCCGTCATGGGCGAAAACCTCGTTCTAAACATGGAAAGCCGTGGCTTTCACGTGGCAGTCTTCAATCGGACCACCAGTGTGGTGGAAGTTTTTGAGAATGGACGAGGCAAAGGTAAAAACTTTGTATTCGCCAAAACTCTGAAGGATTTTGTCGCTGCACTCAAAAGACCGCGGCGTGCGCAGATCATGGTGAAGGCAGGTGCCCCTGTAGATGCAGTGATCGAGCAGCTCATTCCCTTACTGGAGCCGGGCGATGTGATTATTGACGGTGGCAACTCGCTCTGGACAGATACACAACGCCGCGAAAAGGCGCTCAAGGAAAAGGGGATTCACTTTTTCGGCGTCGGTGTGAGCGGTGGTGAGGAAGGCGCACTGAAAGGTCCGAGCATTATGCCCGGGGGCTCAAAAGAAGGATGGGAGGCGCTGGCCCCTATTTACACCAAGATTGCCGCGATCGCTGAAGGCGAACCCTGCTGCCGCCATATGGGCCCCGATGGAGCCGGTCATTATGTAAAGATGGCACACAACGGGATCGAATACGGTGATATGCAGCTTATCTGCGAAGGCTACGCGATCTTAAAGGCAGCGCTGAATCCGACTGCAGAGGAGTTTCACCAAATCTTCAGTGAATGGAACAAAGGTGAGCTGGACAGCTTCCTGATTGAAATCACGGCCAATATTTTCAGCAAAAAAGACCCCGAGACGGGCAAACCGGTGGTGGACCTCATTCTCGATAAAGCCGGACAAAAAGGCACCGGCAAATGGACGGTCGGTCACGCCATCGAAATGGGTGTGCCACTTTCCGTGATCGGTTCTGCCGTGGAGGCGCGCATTCTTTCCTCGCTGAAAGACGAGCGGGTATCTGCAAGCAGCGTTCTCAAAGGTCCTGAGCAAAAGCCATACACCGGCGACCGCACCAAGCTCATCGAAGCGGTTCGCGACGCGCTCTATGCTTCAAAAATCACCAGCTACGCACAGGGCATGGTGCAACTCGGCAAAGCGAGCGAGCTTTACAAATGGAACCTGAACTTTGAAGACATCGCGTCGATCTGGCGTGGTGGTTGTATTATCCGCGCGCGCTTTCTGAATCGTATCACTGAGGCTTATAAAAAGAATCCTGGGCTCAAGAACCTCATGCTCGATCCTTTCTTTGCGGACATCCTGAATCGCACCCAGACCAACTGGCGCATCGCGGTCAGCACCGCCATCGAATACGGCATTGCCACCCCTGCGTTTAGCGCAGCTCTCAGCTACTTCGACAGCTATCGTTCCGCAAATCTGCCTGCGAATCTGCTTCAGGCGCAGCGCGATTACTTTGGCGCACATACCTACGAGCGTGTGGACAAGCCCGCCGGGCAGTTCTTCCACACCGAGTGGTTTGCGTAGCTCTAATTGCAGGTGGATTTGCAACGCGGGTCCCATTGGTCTGCGTGCGTGGCATCTACAAGAAGCTGCATGTGAATTGCCCGACGCCGTACCAGTCGCAGTGAGAAACGGGCTGGTTCCCGGATCAAGATAACCAATTGGTTTCATTTTGAGTGCATCCAAAAGTATCGCGGTAATTGGAGGAGGCCCAGCGGGCTTGCGAGCAGCTGAAGTCGCCGTCGTTGCCGGTTCGCGAGTTACCGTCTATGATGCGATGCGTTCTGTCGGTCGAAAATTTTTAGTAGCAGGAAAGAGCGGGTTGAATCTTACCAACGTCGCCACATTCGATGTTTTCGTCACCCGATATTCAGGACATGAAATGCCGCTTGGCTTGTGGCGGGATTGTCTTTCAGAATTTGATGCGGATGCGATGCGTGCGTGGGCGTTGGGGTTGGGAATCGAGACGTTTGAGTCCTCCAGTGGCAAAGTGTTTCCTGTAGTTAAAAAAGCCGCGCCATTGTTGCGCCGATGGGTGACGCGCCTTCGCGAGCTGGGGGTAAAATTTGAGATGAATCATCGCTGGTTAGGACTGCGACACGGGACGCCAGTCAGTTTGAGTTTTGAAAAAAAAGGTCAGGTAGTGGAGCGGGAGCACGATGCTGTCGTTCTTGCATTGGGTGGAGCTTCATGGCCGGAAACAGGATCGAACGGCGGTTGGGTGGAGATTCTAGAAAAGCTGGGTGTTTCGGTGCAGCCCTTGCGTTCTGCCAATTGCGGCTGGGAGTGCGATTGGACTCCTGAAACACGCGCGAAAGTCGAAGGACAGCCGTTGCATAATATTCATGTCCGGGCTGGGGGCACGCTGGAGATTGGCGAGTTGATGCTCACACGATATGGCGTCGAAGGAACTTTGATTTATCAGCTTGGGCGTGAGCTGCGCGCGATGGATGCCCCGGCGATCACGATCGATTTCAAACCTACATTTACGGTGGACCAATTGATCCAAAAGATGGAATCCGCCCGGCGCAATTTTTTAAGAGAGGCTCAGCAACGCTGGAAGCTCGCACCGGCTGCCTGCGCGATTATAGAGCAGCTTTACGGTGAACCCGCTTCAGCGGAGGCACTGGCTGTTATCGTGAAAAACTGTCTCCTACCGCTTACCCGTCCGCGTCCGCTCGCGGAAGCAATCTCGACAGCAGGCGGTGTTGCATGGAGTGAACTCAACGATTCGTTCATGTTAAAAAAGCTTCCGGGTGTTTACTGCGCCGGAGAGATGTTGGACTGGGAGGCACCTACGGGTGGGTATTTGTTGCAAGGATGTTTTGCGACCGGAAGCCGGGCGGGAAAAGCGGTAATTTGAAAGACGACCTCTTTATGCGCATTCAAATGCTCAGTGATCTTCATCGTGAATTTGGTGCCACCGATATCCCAAAACTGGATTCCGATCTCATCATTCTCGCAGGCGATATTTCTACTAAACAAAATTCACTTCCGTGGGTGCGGGAGTTTTGCGGAACGACGCCCACTGCCTGCGTTTGTGGTAATCATGAGTTCTACGGGGACAAACTCCCCAAACTGACCGGACAACTTCAAGCCGCAACCAACCTGCAGGCCGATCATGGTATGGCTTATTACATTCAGCGTCCAATGTAGAAGGCCGAATGGAAATTTCTCGATGCGTTCGGATGTGATTATTCGCTGAAGAATCAAGGTAAGGCTGGCGATGAGGCAGGTAAGCAAAATGAAAACGCCACCGATCTCTATGAGTCCCATCGAATCAAACAAAAATATAAACAGGCAACGAGCTGGCGGATGTCAGTCTTAGAAATTACTACAAGCACATCGTGAAACGACTGCGGTTTTAAGGTTACTGAAAACAATCTATAAATTTTTTGAACAGCCCTATAGGTGCTCGGTCATACCCCATCGTGTTAGGGTGGTTCGAGCCGCCCGTTGGAGCAGATCTTGGGGTCTCCACGGGCGGCCCGACATTTTTAAGGCTTCATCATCTGGGGGTTTCCTTCTATAATCCTCCTCCATGCCATCCGAGTCAGCCAATTATCTCGGTCTGCGCGGATGCGTGATTGACACGCCTGCCTACGGTAGGTTGCGCAGTTGGCGCGACGGTGCAGTCATCATTTCCAGTGACGGTAAAATCGAGGAAGTCGGTGAGTATCAACTCATTGGGAGGAAAACGAGGAGTGCTCCTGTGCGGTGGATTGAGCCTGGCCCGGTAGCGATTTTTCCTGGGTTGATCGATGTCCATACGCACGTTCCTCAATACGCTGTCGTAGCACGTGGGCGCGGGCGTCTGTTGGAGTGGTTGAACCAGTATATTTTCCCAAAAGAACGCGCTTTTACGGGTGCTTCCGGCAAACGGGAGGCAAAAAGTTTCTTCCCCCAGCTCGCCAGGCAGGGAACGACCACTGCTGCACTATATACGACCATTTATCCCGATTCGACCGAGGCTGCATTTGAGGCAGCAGCAGAAAGCGGGATGCGCATCATTATGGGCGCGATGATGATGGATTCCGGCGCAGCTCAGCAGCCCCGAAAGGCGCTTTCCATTTCCGCGCTCGAGACCGAACAGCTCATTGCAAAATGGCACGGCGCAAACGACGGTCTGATTGAATATGCGGTCAGTCCGCGTTTTGCGCTCTCGTGTTCCGATCAGCTTCTCGCCCGCGCGGGACAAATTGCGAAGCAGCACAACTGCTACATCCAGACGCATCTCGCCGAGACAAAGGATGAATGCGCGCGCGTGAAACATCTTTTTCCATGGGCGCACGATTATACCGATGTGTATGAAAAGCACGGCCTACTGGGACCGCGCACGATTCTCGGACATTGCATTCATCTCAATGAGCGCGAGCAGCAAGCGTTGCTTGCCACTGATACCAAGATAGCCCATTGCCCAACCGCCAATCTATTCCTCAACAGCGGCATCATGCCCCTGCCCGAATACCAGGCGCTCGGTCTCAATATCGGTCTCGGCACAGATGTCGCCGCCGGACCGGAACTCAATCTCTGGCAGGTCATGCGCTCGGCTATTGAAAGCCAACGTGCACGCGGCTTTTACGAAAAAGACATCCCGCTGATTTCACCGGCTGAAGCGCTCTATCTCGCCACACTCGGGGGCGCACAGGTGCTCGGTAAAGGCGACATCATTGGCAGCTTCGAACAAGGAAAGGATGCCGACATCACCGTGATGAGTATCCCTGCAATTTTACCGTATCGTGGAACGTCACTCCACGCCGAGGCGCTGAGTGCCGCCGACATCCTCGCGTTGTGCGTTTACCGGGGCGGTCCTCACGCCGTGATGGAGACGTTTGTGCGAGGAAAAAGCGTCTATCGCTCGGCAGATCCGGAGTTGTTTTAGCTTTTTTATAAAGCGATTCACTAGATGACGCGCGGCCTGTAGGCTACATGTCATCTGTAATTACCCAGCCTCTCCAAAGTCATATTTTCAGCAATGATGTCATGAGGGATCAAGGCATACTTCCATGGCTTCCCCCCATGTTCGGCGCTGTAAGCACTGGCGCGTTCGCACCATTTTTCGGCAACCTCCTTCTTCATCCGCACCACGGTATCATCCAGCTTATTTTTCTCTTTCGGTTCCAGCATGTAAATAGTGGCCTCCGTTTCGGCTACGAAATCCGGCACATACTCCGGCTGCTGAGCACCATCGCTATAGAACATCTGAAACTGACCTATTGCCGGCCTGAACCACTTGATGGCATCACGCTCCAAAATGGAGGCAAGACGACGCTCAGTATCGGAGTGGAACTTCTGCACGGGATATAGGCATTTTTTAAACCCCCCGAAGAGATACTTTGCCATGTTGCTCTTATTGGCAGGTGGCTGACGGTAATCCAGCGGCTGCTCGCCATGCCTTGCAGTATAATTACTGGCTTTCAGCTCGGTGAAGCCTTTGCTGATCACCACATCATAGCCCACGGTTTCCTCGCGAAAATGCTGATGCATTTGGGTATGGATAAAGTGGGCGATGTCTTTTTGATGAAAATGCAGCACCTGCCATATCTCCTCTTCTTCGGAGAGGTAGGAACGGAAGTGATTCACCGTTTGTGAGGCAAGGTCGTAGAGCAGACTGGCGTTGGCGTCGTAGGAAACGTCATCAAAGTCCACCAGCCCTGCCACCACATAGTCTTCCAACCGTTTCTCCCGTGCACCGTCATTGCTAACGATCACCGCCTCGCCCTTGTTCGTATGCAGGTTGTGAACCCACAGGTCCTTGGATGGTGCCGGAAACTGCATCGTGCCGAGTTCCAGCGTAAATGGCTCAAACCAGCTCTTCACCTCACCTTTCGGCACCACGAGGATGCGGGGAACCGGGATCATCTCCTGCACCACGAGAGAGGTCGTCTCGCTAATGATGGCGGCAAAATCGGGCTTCTCCACTATACCCTCCATCTCGATCTGCTGATGTTGATACCGCGCCGCAACTTCCTGCAGGATAATCTTCTGTAATTCCGGGGTCTTGAGTGTCTCCATGGTCGGAGCCTGATCGGGTTTGGCTTCCAGTCTTTTAATTACCTCATAGGCGAGCTGCGCCACACGCTGCTTATCTGCAGTATCGTAGAGCGGTCTGGTTCTCAGGTTGGTAGCCCAGCCTGGCCTTGAGATTAGACTCAGAAACGACCGTCTCCATCTTCTCGCCCACCTCTTCCGGGGACAGGATGACCTGTTGCATCTTGATCATTGATCCCGGCTTTCCGGCCTCATCGATAATCTCCTGAAACTTGTCGTGCGCGATGATGCTCAGACGATCCACCGCAGTCACACCCGTCCGCCTGCCATAAGGAAGCCGCAGGCCGCGACCGCTGGATTGCTCGATGAGGATACGCGCATTGGCTGCACGCAGCGGGACAATCGTATAAAGATTGGTCACATCCCAGCCTTCCTTGAGCATGTTTACATGGATCACGATCTCCGTGGGTTCATCGTTGTGTTCCACCTTGAGCAGACGCTCCACCATCTCATCCTCCTCCGCACCCGACTTGCTGCTGTCCACTTGGATCACTTTATCGGCATAGCGACCTTCAAAGAAATCAGCCGATTTGATCAAGTCCACCAAGCTTTTGGCGTGGGTCACATCACGGGCAATGATCAGCACAAAGGGCTTTACGATGTTCACGTCTGCCTCGCGTGCATAGGTTTCCAGCAGTACCTTCGTCTGCTCGTGCATTCGCACGCCGTCTTCCAGCTTCAGCTTCTCGATAGCCTCGGAGGACATGCCTTTAGGATCAAAGTCCTTCCGGGTCACCACGGCGGGTTCTTTGACAAAACCATCCGCCCTCGCCCTGCCCAACGGATAGTCGAGGATCACCTTCTTAAACGGCACAGCGCCTTTCGGACCTTCTATAAACGGCGTCGCCGTCAGCTCCAGCCCAAGCACTGGCTTCAGTTCATTGATCGCCCGCACCCCGGCACTCGCCCGGTAGCGGTGGCTTTCGTCCATGATAAGCACTAGATCGGGCAGTCCGGCTAGATACTCGAAATAACTCTCCCCAATGTATTCGCTCAACCGTTTAATGCGGGGAGACTTTCCACCGCGCACCTCGCTGTTGATTTTCCCGATGTTGAAAATATTGATCCGGCAGCGCAGCAACTGATCAAAGAGCGTGCCCGCTTTCGCCTCGTAATCATCGCCCGTGATGATCTCCGGCGCATCCGTGGCAAACTCTGAAATACCTTTGAAGACATACTTCGGTGTATTCGGGGTAAAATCAGCGATCAGCTTCTTGTAAATAGTCAGGTTGGGAGCCATGACGAAGAAATTGTTCATTCCGTGCTCCAGGTGCAGATAGGCGATAAAGGCGCCCATGAGCCGTGTCTTGCCGACGCCAGTGGCGAGGGCAAAGCAGAGCGAGGCAAACTCCCGCTCAAAATCCGTGACCGTGGGAAACTCGCTGCGAATCGCCGCCAGTATCTCCGCGAGATCACCTTCTCTCTTCGAGCTTTTCTTTTCCCAGGACATGATCTCCGTGAGCCGATGCAATAGTTCCAGCGAGTGACGCTGTGGTGGGCGCAAGCTCAGGCGTCCGGAGATGGCGTTGACGTTTCTGTTTATCATTTCCAAAGAGGGTGGTTTTGCCAGTCAGCGGACAAACCCATATCTACGAGAGGGATTTCCGGATAGGGAGTGGACATTCCAGAGGGCGATGAGGGTATGTGGAATACCCCATCCCGTGGCAACAACGAAGCATGACATGACGGCGTCGGAAAACTCCTGAGCCGGAACTCTCTCTTTCCGATCTAGGCTACCCTTCCCGGTCTTGCATTGTCCGCGGTAGAAATGGCATCCAGTTTTGACATATCCCCGGGCATCTGGGACATAGTGAGCTTCTCTTTAATGTCCGATCATGACCCCATCACCCAGGCGCTTGCCGAAGACATCGGCGACGGCGATCTCACCAGCGCGCATTTTGTGGATGCCGATGCGCAGGCGACAGCTACCATTATCGCAAAAGAAGACGCGGTGGTTGCGGGCGCGGAAGTCGCGGCTGAGGTTTTCCGGCGCGTGGATTCGCAGTTGAAAGTGCAGATCGTCTGCAACGACGGAGTGGAAGTTAAAAAAGGGGATGTCGTTATCTCGGTCGCCGGATCGGCGCGAAGCATTCTGACGGGCGAGCGCGTGGCGTTAAATTTCATCCAGCAACTCAGCGGCGTCGCCACACTCACGCGACGATTTGTCCAGGAGACAGAAGGAACCAAGGCGAAGATTCTCGATACACGGAAAACCACGCCGGGATTGCGTCAGCTGGAAAAAGCTGCCGTGGTTGCAGGCGGCGGCACGAATCACCGGATCGGACTCTATGACATGGTGATGGTGAAGGATAATCACCTCGCGATGAACGGCGTGAACACCACCAAGGCGGCGGCGGATTTGCAGGACCGGATTAATCGCTTCAAGACGGAGCATCCCGACATTCGCATTGAGCTGGAAGCCGACACACTGCAACAGGCGGCAGCCTTTCTCGCGTTGAACGGGGTGGATGTGATCTTGCTGGACAATATGAGCCTGGGATCGCTCTGCGAAGCCGTGAAGCTTCGCGGCGACAAGCCCGTTTTGCTGGAGGCGAGCGGCGGCGTGAGTTTGAAAACAGTGCACGCTATCGCCGCGACGGGAGTTGATTTCATCTCGGCTGGAGCGCTCACCCACTCTGCGGTCGCCGTGGATTTTTCGCTGGAGCTAATCCGCACCGAGTCAAATCAGATCCACGAAAAACACTGAAAACACGAAAAGACGAGATGCAGTTGTCCATGGAATTCACGGAAGCACACGGAAGATGCTCGGCTGCAAGCGAAGCTTGCGGCAATATGGTAGAACATGCTTCCAGCTTGTTCATGCAGAGTGTTGTAAGCTGGAAGCCCCTGCACCATTGCTCGGTGGTCGCAGACAGCCGCTACAGCATTCTAGTCGCTCCTTGTCGCCTGTCTTTTATTCCGTGTTCTTCCGTGTGTTCGGTGGACAAACTTTTACAGGGGTGAACCGGCAATGAGCGCGCTTGATGTTTCCCTGCTCCGTTGTCTCCGCACTTCAGGGCGGCATCTGCTTTTGGAGGAAACTGCGGAGCTCGTTCAAACGACAGTATCCGAAGTGGAACAAACGATCGCCGGACTACAGACCGCCGGATTCGAGATCGAAAACAAGCCCGGCTTTGGCTGCCGGTTGATCGCCTCGCCGGATCGTCTGATCGCCGATGATCTCCTCTCCCGGCTCATCGCCCCGTGTTCTATTGCGCGTGAAATTGTCGTCTTCGAAGAAACCGCCTCCACCAACGACATCGCGATGCGCATGGGGCGCGAGGGGCATCCCGGCAACGTGGTTGTCTTCGCCGAACGCCAGACTGCAGGACGCGGGCGTTTTTCCCGGCGCTGGGAATCGGCGGCGCATGTCGGCTTATGGTTTTCAATTTTGCTCCATCCCTCATTGCCGCTAGAACACTGGCCCCGGCTTACCACCGCAACCGGCGTGGCGATTGCAAAGGCGCTCTCTGAAACCAACGACCTGTCTCCCACGCTCAAATGGCCAAACGACGTCCTGCTCGGTGGACGCAAAGTCGCGGGCATTCTTATCGAGACATCCACCGACGAAGCTGGAAGACCATTTGCGGTAATTGGCGTCGGCGTGAATGTGAATCAGACCGATTTTCCTGAAGAAATCACCACACGCGCCACCTCCCTCGCGAAGGAGCTCGGTCATAGTGTGGACCGCCCGCAGCTTGCCGCCGATATTTTACGCAGTATCGATCACCATCT
>Ga0105047_10018832_pt1 | contig 10678 bp, 10 predicted proteins | sample MAT04_FD_78384 | JGI IMG/M metagenome (GOLD analysis project Ga0105047, IMG submission 78384) | Freshwater microbial communities from Lake Fryxell liftoff mats and glacier meltwater in Antarctica - MAT-04 (megahit assembly) | ecosystem: Environmental > Aquatic > Freshwater > Ice > Liftoff...
GCCAGCTTGTCTGGCATGAGCCCAAGTTTTGCGAGTTAAAACACGCCGAAACCCCGCCACCCGTCCATTCTTCCACTCGCTCGCCGCCTTTGGCGGCGAGCGAGTGGAAGAATGGTGGCTTTATGGAGGATAGGCGATCTAATTTCAAAACTCGTTCACCCGTGAGCAAGCTCACGGGGGTCCAAAAAAGTTGTGGGGTATAAAGAGGCTTCCAGCCTGTCATTCTTCGCTCGGCCTATCTCGAATCTCTACCGCGTGCATCTTCTTGATCCAGAAGCTCTGCAATGCGATCGTTGGTTAGATCGATAGTGCGGGGTTCGTCCGAATCAAAAATCGGCAGAACCACTTGAACAGGGTTATTGGCAAAACGAATCACCGGACTCGGACGGTACGTCACAATTACAATCGCTCCGTCTGGCAACGAAGCCTCGCCATCTAGCACCACAACACCGTTTTGAACACGACCTGAAATTTCCATCTCCTCATCATCCCGCGCAATTGCGGCAACGTCAAGTTTCTCGAAAATTGCGAGTAATTGCTATATGAAGGACCGCCCCAAATTCGACCCCCATTGCCTTTGGACGCAATGGCATCGATTTAACGTAGCGGAACTCGCCAAGAGTTTCGGCCGGCGTGGCAATTCGCCGAAAGCCTACGCGGCTTCCGCTACAAAGCTCATTCAACAACTAGACGAGGTGGTTGGGGTTTGAAGACCGGACTTGTCACCGTTGACTTAGTAAAAAAATAGGTAAAAAATTACGATTTCTCATCTCAGTGACCAAACGTGTCAAAGTAAACCTTTACGCTGTGTTTAATCAATAAATGCACTGTTTACGCGGAGTGTTGCTGTATGACACAGTTCGAAAGTTGGATTCGCGACACCACGCGCGAGATGAGTTCAAAACCATTTGAGCCCCATCCTTGGCAAATACAACTTGCCGCCACCGAGCAATGTCGCAACCGACTCATTCGCATCCCAACCGGCCTGGGTAAAACGCTTGGAGTTCTCCTTTCCTGGGCTTTCCATCGCGTACATCGACAAGACACCTCCTGGCCAACTCGGCTCGTTTGGTGTTTGCCGATGCGGACTTTGGTCGAGCAGACTTTTGAAGAGGCCCAAAAGACACTCTCTCAGTTCGGCTACTCAATCAGGATGCGCTTTGGGTAATGGACGAAGTTCAATTGATGGACGTCGGACTTGCAACATCTGCGCAACTACACGCATTTCGAGACCGGGATCGCGATAAATCGATACGCCCATGCGTTACTTGGTGAATGAGCGCTACCCTCCAACCTGATTGGCTGAAAAGTGTCGATACCGAATCGTACCACCCGGAATGGACGAATGGTATCTGCTCAATCCCTGAGCAGAATCGCGTTGGTGGTCCATGGGAAATAACCAAATCGTGTACCGCAGAATCCATCGACGAGAAAAAGGTCAACGAATTTGCCAAACGAATTCTCGAAATTCACAATGGTTCCGTCGCCGGAAAATACGGACGAATCACGTTGGTCGTTTGCAATACGGTTGAACGAGCATTTTCAACCTACAATGAACTGAAAAAGCAAGGCAGGAAAGTTGGGATTGAGTTAGTTCACAGCCGTTTTCGTCCCGCCGAGCGAGAGGAATGGCGAGATCGTTTTTTGTCCCGAGAATCTTGCAAACCCGAAGTCGATCGTATCATTGTTGCCACACAAGTTGTCGAAGCAGGAGTCGATATCTCAGCGACATGCCTCATCACGGAGTTGGCTCCTTGGCCAAGTCTAGTTCAGCGATTCGGACGCTGTGCGCGATACGACGGCGTTGGACAAGTCATCGTCATCGATCGCGGTCATGATGAAAAAACGAGTCTTCCGTACGCCCAAGAAGAAATGGAAAACGCTTGGAACTGTGTGCAATCGCTCAACGATGTAGGCATCAAATCGATCGAAGCGTACGAACAGTCGTTGACACCTGAGTCGCGAGCTAATCTTTACCAATATTCACCAGCCCATCTTTTGCTTCGCAACGAATTCGATGAGCTGTTCGATACGACACCTGATTTGACGGGCGCGGATCTCGACATCAGCCGCTTCATCCGAAGTGGTGACGAACGGGATTTGCAAATCTTTTGGAGACCACTGTCGAAGGACGCCTCGACGACCGAAAAGACTCAACCGCATCGTCGCGAGTTATGTAGTGTTCCATTCTTAAAAGCTCGCGATTGGTTATGTGGTCCAGAAACCAAATCCAATCGCAAACCGAAACTTCTCGGACGCATGCGAGCTTGGATTTGGGATTGGATTGACGGTGAGTGGATCGAACCTCGCCGAGAGAATTTGCTTCCAGGCCGGATCGTTTGTGTAGATGCCGCATGCGGTGGTTACGAAATCGACAGTGGTTTTGCACCCGAATCCAAGGCGACTGTTCCGATTGTCATCCTGAATGACAACTCGAAATCGGACTTGTCATTACAAGCGGACAATCAAGAGGACGGCGAGGATCTCAGCATCAGTGCGTGGAAGACAATTGCCTGTCACAGCCAAGAAGTGGTCGATGAAGCGACTTCTATTGCCTCCAAAATCGGATTGTCATCGGATCTAGCGGCAGTCATCGAGTTGGCGGCCAGATGGCATGACATTGGCAAATCGCATCCGGCATTTCAAGGATCGATACGTCACGACGATCGTCCGATGCGCGAGGATTTAGCCAAGGGCCCTGATGACGCCTGGTTAAAGCCGCGTGGTTCGTATCGGTACTCCGACGACAGCGAGGATCGCCCCGGCTTTCGTCATGAATTGGCAAGTGCATTGGCTATGTTTACACTGTTGGAAACGTACCAGCCAAATCATCCAGCGTTGCTCGGCAATTGGGCGGAAGTATTCGAAGCAATGGGACGCGAAACGTACACCTCAACGAGTAATCAAACCCATACAGGTCCTATTCCATCCGTCGTCCAGTCAGTCTTAGATTGCACGGAGGAGACATTTGACTTGTTGGTTTACTTGATCGCATCGCATCATGGGAAAGTGCGAGCAGCGCTCCATGCGTCGCCCAAGGACCAACAGTATCGCGACAGAGACAATCGCGGTTTACCGATACGAGGCATTCGCGAAGGGGACTGTCTACCGTCGCTACAACTAGACGATTCTCAAGAGCCGATTCCAAAACTTCGATTGACACTAGAACCAGCCACGCTGGGACTTTCGATGCGAACAGGGGCAAGCTGGCGAGAACGCTGCTTAGCGCTACAAGATCGTCACAGCCCAACGACGTTAGCCTATCTAGAATCGCTCCTCCGCGCCGCCGACATCCGCGCCTCCCGATTGAAGACAGGTGATCCGATGATTGCAAATAGTGCGACAGTAGAAACGATGGCAGCGATATAAACATGAAATCCAGCTTGATCGAGATATATGCCTCAGCATTCGAAACGTCGTCATATGAATGAATCTGACTTCAAAACTTACTTTAAAAAGTTAACGGACCACGATCCATTGAGTTGGCAATGTCGGCTTTTTCATGAGCATTTTGCAAAAGGTGATCTTAGTAGTCTCAATGTCATCGACATCCCGACGGGGCTCGGCAAAACGATGGTGATGGCGATTTGGCTTATCGCGCGCGCCGGTGGACTGAATGTGCCGACACGACTTATTTACGTTGTTGATCGTCGAACCGTTGTCGATCAGGCGAGTGACCTTGCCAAGAAACTACGAGAGAATTTCGGCCAAGACAAACTCGCCATATCAACGCTTCGCGGCCAACTGGCGGACAACCAAGAATGGTCGCGGGACCCGTCTCGCTCCGCGATCATAATTGGCACAGTTGATCTTATCGGCTCCGCGTTGCTCTTCTCCGGCTACCGATCAAGCTTCAAGACAAGACCTCTTCACGCTGGTTTACTCGGACAGGATTCGCTGCTCGTATTGGATGAGGCTCATCTTTCGAAGCCTTTCGAGAAACTCGTCACATCGATTCAAAGGTTTCAGAAAAACAACGACAAGCCCATGCGCGTCATCCGTATGTCGGCCACAAACGAGGAATCTTCCATCATAACGCCGTTCAACCTCGAAGACTCTGATCTGAACGACGCAATTATCAGTCAACGGATTCTGGCGAAGAAGCAATTGACGATCACGACGATCTCCGAAAAGGTGAAAACAACTGACAAACTCGCCGATGCCGCGATCAAACTCGCTAACAACGGTGAGCTACTAGGAAAACGTTTTGTTGTGTTCGTCCGCAAACCCGAAGACGCGATAGCGGTCGCCAACACGATTCGCAATCATATCACCGAATCGGTTGACGAATCCGGCCCGAGGCCGAAGAAGATTAGGAAGACTCCGTACGCCGACTCCGCCGAAGTACTCACCGGGACAATGCGAGGACTGGAACGCGATGAACTTCTTCAAAAACTGGTCCTCAAACGGTTCTTCGATGGCAATGAAGACCCGGATAAGGAAGAAAACAGGAAGCCGGTCTTCCTGGTCTCCACCAGCGCTGGCGAAGTCGGTTTCGACCTCAACGCTGATCATTTGGTTGGCGACGCGGCTCCTCTCGATTCGTGGATTCAGCGTCTTGGTCGAGTGAATCGTAGAGGCACTGGTGATGCGAGAGTCATACTCATCAAACAGAATGTACCATCCGAAAAAACTGAATTTGAAAGGGCTTGCAACACTTCGGCTGATCTCATGAAGGATGGAATGGACGTCAGCCCGCAGGCGCTTGCTGCGTTCAAAAAGTCGCTAACGTCGGAACAACTTAAAGCCGCCATGACACCCGAGCCGATAGTGGTCGAGCTTACCGACATCCTGCTCGATGCGTGGTCGATGACCAGCATCACCGGGCGCATGCCGGGTCGGCCCGAAGTCGCACCGTGGTTGCGTGGTATTTCCGAATGGGAACCACCTCAAACGACCATTGCATGGCGAGCAGAACTTGACTTGCCCGGCTTTGCTGATCTCGATCTTGAAGATATCGAGGAATGGTTCGACTACCACCGCGTCCTCACACATGAAACACTCAATGTACCAACGAGTGTTGCAGCCAAGTGGTTTGTTGATCGCTGGAATGAGATTCCATCCGAATTGAAAACCAAGCTGGATTCCAAACGTATTGTCATCGACCGCGCCGGGTTCAACGCTCCCACCGTCAAAGAACTGGTAGATCAGCTTGTGCGTAAGAGCGGTGACATCACTGCAATGATTCGCAACGCTGATCTTATTCTGCCTGCTTCCTTCGGTGGCGTCGAACGCCATGAAGGTCTCCTTAATTATAAAGCACCAACGAATCTACGTGACTTTGAATCCAATGATTGCAACGAAGCACGATTAAAAGCACCTGATGTGGCTGATATCGCTCCAGATCGTTTTCGACTGCGACAAGTCATTACTAAGTCGGAAGACGGCGAAACCGAAACTCATCCGATTGGCGGCGGATCAAAACCCCCAAAGTCGCTTTCATTCCGAATGCACCTTCAATCCGACGAAGGCAAACGTGTCATGCTGGTCAGCTACGTTCCACGAATCGAAAAGCCCGAGTTCGGATCGGGCAATGCGGAAACACTTGCATCTCATGTCGGCAAAGTTCGTCGTGCAATTGATCAGATCATCCATCGATTTAAAGAATACAATTCTGAGTTTCTGTCCGCCTCATTCGTTCAAGCCTCGCGACTTGCCGCAAACTTCCACGACCACGGCAAGAACCGTGAGCGTTGGCAGCGCTCCGTTGGTGGAACGGCAACCGTCGGAGCGAACGAATGGAAGGAACAAACCACCCTTGAGAATGGCGGTCGCGATCAATCACTCGGCAAATCGGGCGGCGAGATGAAACGCGATCCACGAGGTTATCGACACGAGTTTGGTTCCCTTCGCGAGTTCCTCGATGCCTTCAATGCGGGCAGTCTTCTCGACAAAGAGAAGATGCCGATCACGCAATCGGTGTTCGATCTCGCCATGCACTTGATCGCCGCGCATCATGGACGAGGCCGACCACATTTTCCAAAAGGTGGCTTCGATCCACATGACGAATCACGTTCAGATGAGATTTACACCGAAGCCATCCGCCGCTTCGCTCGCCTGCAACGCAAGTATGGGCATTGGCAACTTGCTTGGCTAGAAAATTTGTTGCGATGCGCCGACGCGATGGCCAGCGCTCAACTCAACAACAACACGGATGTAGAAAGTGGAGAACACGAATGAGCAACCGAATAGACCTGTTACGTCAAGATCGTATGGCGAAGCTCCGTGAATTGAGCGAACCCTTTATCAAAGGTAATCATTTCCAAGTCGGCAGTGAGTGCGAAAGCTGCCAGATAGGCGTCTGTCCAAACGTTGGTCGAGTACGTCGTGAGCATTGTCAGGTTCCGCCATGGGATATCAATGCCCATCGGCTCTTCAACGAAAATTACGCGATGATCAGTAAGGAGTTGCTCGTAAAGTTGCCAAGCTTGATTCATAGGTACGGCATCAAGAGGATATATTTTGCGATTTGTGACCAATCGCAGAAAACCCATCTGAGTCACACGACAGAAACAACAACTCCGCTTGCTGGCAGACCTCATCCAGGTCATCGCAGCGAGATGGTTAGCATGTGATTGAATGACGAGCGCCAGCCAGACGTTAATGTCAACGAGCTGCATCTTCTTCATCCAGAATTTGACCGATCATCTCGTTGGTTAAACGAACACTTCCAGGAGCATTCGAACGAATCAACGGAAATTCCACTTCCAACTGATTCTCGGCGACACGGATTATCAATGGTGATTGAACACGCACCGTCACAGCCACTCCTTCGGGCAACGAAGCGTTTCCATCGAGTACCACCACACCGTTTTGAACACGTCCTGAAATTTCCATATACACATTATCCCGCGAGTGTTCGACGCTGTCAAGATTCGAGAGAATTGCGAGGAACTGCTTCATGAAAAAAATGGAACCCAATATCCAAATCCCGGTCGACCTTACAAACCCTGGTCAATTTTTCGCCTGCTGCGGGCTGCTGGAATTAGCAAGCCGAATTGACAGCAACACTCTGGGCTGTTTTGATGGATCTCGATTCTATCTTCAGACTGAAGCAATTGAGTTTCTCGATGAATTCTTCAAATGCTCCATCAATGTTGAAACCTCGGTACATTCGTCGAATACAGACGATGGTGAAGATGGCGACACCGAGACGGGTGAAGATTCGCACCGTGGACGTGTGTTCCCAATGATTCTTGACGCTCCTTTCAACATGCGGCTGGACTGGTGGATGGACGACGAAGCCCAAGGACAGAAGCTCAAACTTTGGACGGCTGGTCAACGAGTTACTGATCTCTTACTTGGGCACCACAAGAACAAAAAGACGAAAAAGAAGGGACAACCGGAAAGGACGGTAAAAGTATACACGCCATCGACACGAGAGCATTTCGCTGAAGTTGTTCAAAGATATCCTGATGACTGGTTGCGAATTGCAATTCCGATAGTCGCACCCGCAGCATTCTCATTTGATAGCCGCCTATCACGCAACAACGCACTCGATCTGGGGCACTTCCCGCATGGGACTTTGGCCTTCTCGCCAGCAATTGATGTCTTGTGTCTAGTTGCCTTCCAAAGATTTCGCCCTCGAATGATCGAGGTGTGGAATCGAAACCTTTATTGCACATGGTGTCAACCCCTGCCCGTGATCGCTGCACCTCTCGCGGCTATTGGCATGTTTCCATCGATTATCGGCGAGTGTTTCGAATTTCCAATCAAAGCGCGGGATTCGCAAGGGCGATTCAAGCTCTTCGGCCACGCACAACCCTCAAGGAGACCTAATGTCTGATTTACTCAATTCATACGATTATCTCATCGACCATTCCGGACCAGCTGCCATTGTGTTGAAGCAATGGCTAAAGCCAGTCGGTGACCCGATTATTTTTCCTCCAACCTATGCAAACCCTAAGGAGAAAGATCCGCCCGTTTACAACATTGATCGCTTCGGTGAAACCACTTCGCTCGGCAAGCGGTTCGAAAGATTCAAGAAGACGCATACATTCATGGACTCCGATCGCGTCGAGCACGGAAGGCTTCATTCCGTGTGCGTCCTCGACAGTATCCCTTCACAGGCGAATAGGATAGAACCAGCATTTTCGCGACTAGTGGATGAAAACGGCAAGCCGGTAAAGCTCGTCCCCACTGTCAAGGTCAAAGCCATGATTGAAGGTGAAGTCGTCGAACTTGACTTGCTCGTTGATGCTGGACACCGCATCGCAGACGCCATGCTTCGCTACACGTCGATTGCCGGCGACGTCAGCGCTGCAATTCAGGCCCGTAAGAAGCGAGACAAACCAGACTCAACTCTACTCGCGAAAATCGCCCCGACGTCGCTTGTTTTTGGCATGTGGGATTCACAGAAATCCGGCGTCAAGATACCGAGGCTCATAAACTCGATTATCCGAGCCTACGACATCCGAGAGCATCGCCGTTCATCGCAATTCAATCCGGCGATGGATTTCGAAGCCGCAGGCGTAACGACTGACAAGGGCGACGTGCGCCTTTCTGAAGTCGGAATGGATGGTGCTCCATCGACTTTCCAACTCGGTGGTATTGAAGCATTGGGTGGAATTTGTCGCGACGCGTCTCTGAACCTTTGCACTCTTCGAGACATCGAGTCAACTTCGATGGAAAACACTCGAAAACTGCAACGCTATGTCCTTGGACTTAGCTTGGTTGCAATAACTTACCTTGACGGCAAGGTTCTGAACCTGAGGCAAGGCTGCCAGCTAGTGGCGATTCAAGATAAGCCTATGAATCGTGTCACGATCAACGCTGACGGCACAGAAGCTGTGTTCGAAATCGACGCAAAATCGGCATTGCGCTATGCAGCCAAAGTCGCTGCCGATTTTATTGTCGGCCCAGATCGTGTCGATGTAAGTTTCGATGCAAAAGCAGCGAAAGCTGACCGCAAAAAACCTAAAAAGGCGAAAGAGGAGGACAATTCTTGATCCTAATACTTTCCGTTCGACTCCTCGACGATCGCTTTCATGGTCTCGCTTCTAACGGTGAACAGCCAAACTGGCCTCCATCTTGCTTCCGCATGTTTCAGGCCATTGTGGCTGGAAATGCAAAGGGCGAATCGATTCCAAAAAATGTGATTGAAGCGCTGAAATGGCTCGAATCCCTTTCACCTCCAGAAATCATTATTCCACCTTCCCAAGCAGGGCAGGTGATGCTGACTTACGTTTTGAACAATACTGAAGGGAGAAGTCGGACGCAGAAATTCATTCGACCATCGCTACTTTACGGAGACCGTCTGATCGAGTTTGCATGGGAATATGATCCGTCTGATTGTTGCGTAGGCTCTCACCCGCAAACTCTTCTAGAAGCAGTTCGCCATATTCGAGCATTCGGGTGGGGAATTGATCTCGCGATAGGCCACGGTGTAATTGTGGAACGCCTTCCAGAAAAGCCCGAGTCTCGCATACATTACTTTCCGAGTATGGACCCCTATGCAGTTGGCATTGATATCCGCGTTCCACGAGTTGGCAGTCTTGAGTCGCTACAAGATTGTTACCGGCAATATCTCGGCCGTTTTCATTCAAACGAATCGACAATTTTAGAGTCGGGCGGACCACTTTATAAACTGTGGCCCTATACTGTCGGTACACCACGTTCCTGCTCGGTCTTCAAACTGCTCGATGCCGACGACGACACTTACTCGTATTCGCAGGCTAAGCTCATTCATATTTCGGGGATGGTGCGACACTTGGCCATTGAACGGATGAAGTTGAATCCGCCACGAGACCTACGCGATTACTCATTCGAGGACTGGCTTCGCTCGTATGTCGCGGGCCATCAATCCAACGAGGACAATGCTGCAAAGAAGCCTCATTCGCAGTTTTCATTTGTTCCATTGCCGTCAATCGGCCACGAGCATACCGACCCTTCAATTCGCCGAGTCATGGTCATCGCTCCTCTTGGCGACGATGCTTGGCTCGAACACTTGTGTCGGCAGCTTGACGGGGAACTGCTACAGCCATTGCCTCATACTGTGTTGCCGCCAGGTATTCATCTTGAACGTGTTCGCGCAGGAACAAAGGACGGCGTCCGTGAGTCGTACACCCGCGCTGCCAGTTCGTGGGCCAGTTTCACGCCAGTTATTCTCCCAGGACATGACGATCACAAACCCGATAAGACTCGCAAGCTCATCGAAAAAGCCCTCGTCCAATCGGATATTGAACAGCCTTGCACTTTTGAGTGGAGCACTTTCAGTCACTTCCGAAAATCGTTCAGCGCACACAAATACGATAAGGACAAACGCCTCACTGGATATGTTCGCCCTGATCACCTGCTGAATCAGACCGCGGTCCATTTGAAACTAAAATTTGCCGACGATGTGAAAGTTCCCGGTCCGCTGACGCTCGGCGCTGGTCGACATTGCGGATTCGGTCTAATGGTGGGTATTGACTCGACCAGCGAAAATTATTGACCACGAGAGTGAATGATGGCAAAGAATAACATAACCGATCCAGCAACGCGGATTGGACATTCGTTGGGTTATGCGGAGTTTTTGGAATCGATGCGAGAAACCGTTCTCCCCCTCACCCCGTTTCGGCTCGTTGTTCCACACAAGTCCTGCGATAGTGCAGCCCGGAGGGCGAAATATCCCTGCCGGTGGCGTGAGCCACCGGACCCATGGCAAAACCAACCGAAAGCCCGGAGGGCGACACATAAA
>Ga0105047_10018834_pt1 | contig 10677 bp, 7 predicted proteins | sample MAT04_FD_78384 | JGI IMG/M metagenome (GOLD analysis project Ga0105047, IMG submission 78384) | Freshwater microbial communities from Lake Fryxell liftoff mats and glacier meltwater in Antarctica - MAT-04 (megahit assembly) | ecosystem: Environmental > Aquatic > Freshwater > Ice > Liftoff...
CCCCTCCTGGAGGAGGAGTTGGCGTACAAGGGCGAGGACCGACGCGCCCCGGCGTGGAACGCCGACGCTCTCGCACCTGGGGCCGACATCAGCGTCGTGATCATCGGCGCCGGCATGTCGGGAATTCTCGCGGCGCACCGATTGCAGCAGGCGGGCGTGCCGTTCACGCTCCTCGACAAGAACGACGATGTCGGCGGCACGTGGTTCGAGGCGGCATACCCTGGTTGTCGGGTGGACAACCCCAATCACAACTACAGCTACTCATCGGCCCAGCGCCATGACTGGCCGTTCCACTACAGCCCGCAGGGTGTGCTGCGCGACTACTTCCGCCAGTGTGCCGATCACTTCGACGTCCGTCGTCACGTGCAGTTCGGTTGCACGGTTCAACAGTCCGTCTGGAATCAGGGCGACCAGTTGTGGACCGTGAGCTACGTCGACGCGAACGGCGCTGAGCAGGCAGTGACCGCCAACATCGTGATCAGCGCCGTGGGCCAGCTCAATCGCCCAAGGTTTCCCACCGAGATCGAGGGCTTCGGCTCCTTCGTCGGTGAGACGATGCACTCGGCGCAGTGGCGGCCAGAGCTCTTGCTCGCGGGCAAACGCGTGGTGTGCATTGGTACCGGGGCCAGCGCGTTGCAGTTCCTGCCGCACGTCGCTGAGGCCGCGGCCAACCTCGTCATCACGCAGCGCACGGCACCATGGTTGGCCCCGACGCCGGACTACCACGAGACCGTGCCGGAAGGTCTGCGCTGGCTGTACGGCCATGTGCCCAGCTACAGCGAATTCAACCGCTTCTCCATTTTCTGGCGGATGGGCGACGGGGCGCTCGAGGCCGTGCGTGTTGACCCCACGTGGGAGAGCGACGGCAGTTCGGTCAGCATGATCAGCGAGTTCAGCCGACAGATGCTGGTGGAGTACTTCAAGGCCGAGTTCGAGGGCCGGCCCGACCTGTTGGAGAAGGTTGTCCCCAACTACCCGGTTGGCGCCAAGCGCATGGTTCGCGACAACGGTGTGTGGGCGCGCACCCTCAAGCGATCGAACGTGCAGTTGGTGACCGACCGCATCGCTCGCATCACGGCAACGGGTATCGAGATGACTGATGGCACCGTCCACGAGGCCGACGTGATCCTTTATGGCACCGGTTACGAGGCATCCAAGTTCCTGACACCGATGACGGTGAAGGGTCGCGACGGTGTCGATCTGCATGAGCAATGGAATGGGGATGCCCGCGCCTACCTCGGCGTCGCGATTCCCGGCTTCCCCAACTTCTTCTGCCTCTACGGCCCGAACACCAACATCGTTATTAATGGCAGCATCATCTACTTCAGCGAGTGCGGGGTGCGCTATGTGCTCAACCTCGTTGAATTGTTGCTTGCCCAGAAGGCCTCGTCGCTCGAGGTGCGCGCCGACGTGCACGACGAGTTCAACGAGCGTGTCGACGCGGAGAACGCGGCGATGGCGTGGGGGTGGAGCTCGGTGAGTAGTTGGTACAAGAACGACCTCGGGCGTGTGTCGCAGAACTGGCCGTTCACCCTGCTGGAGTATTGGCAACGCACGAAGGAAGCCGACCCCTCCGACTTTCAACTATCGTTTCCTGAACGGTGAATCAGCCGACGCCGCAACAGCAACCATTCACGGGGAGCAGCGCCAATGGGAGAGCAACGAGCGAGCGGCGGTGGACACATCGAGCTGGAGTCGTTGTCGAAGTGGTACGGCGATCAGCAGGTCCTCAACTCCATCGATCTGGTGATCGAGCCCGGCGAATTCTTCTCCCTGCTGGGGCCGTCCGGTTGTGGCAAGACCACCACGCTGCGGCTGATCGGTGGCTTCGAGGAGATCGAGCACGGCTCGGTCCGCATCGATGGTGTCGACATGCGTGGCGTGCCAGCGGAGAAACGTCCCGTCAACACCGTGTTCCAGAGCTATGCGCTGTTTCCTCACAAGTCGGTGGCGGACAATGTCGCCTTCGGGTTGCGCTTCCTCGACTGCGGCAAGGTGGAAGCCAAGCGTCGTGTAGCCGAAGCGTTGGAACTCGTTCGGCTGAACGGCTACGAATCCCGCAAGCCGCACCAGCTATCCGGTGGCCAACAGCAGCGCGTGGCCTTGGCCAGGTCGCTGGTGCTGCGACCGAAGGTGCTTTTGCTCGATGAGCCCTTGGGTGCCCTCGACGCCAAGCTGCGTCGTGTGTTGCAGGTGGAGCTGCGTTCGTTGCATCAAGAGGTGGGCATCACGTTCGTGTACGTGACCCACGATCAGGAGGAGGCGCTGACCATGAGCGACCGCCTGGCCGTGATGAACACCGGCAGGATCGAGCAGATCGGCGCACCGCGCGACGTGTACGACCAGCCGGCCAACAAGTACGTGGCCGACTTCCTGGGCCTCGCCAACCTGGTGCCGGCCGAAGCCGCTGACGGGGGAGTGACGGTGCTGGGCGTGCACGTGGGTATCGACACGGTGGGTTTCTCGGGTGCGACCACGGTGCTGGTGCGGCCGGAACGATTGCTGCTGGTTGGGCCCAGCGAGGGACACCTGCGCGGCGTGGTGCAGCACGTTGTGTTCGCCGGCGCTGCGACCCATGTGCACCTGCGGGTGGGTGACCAGGAGCTGCAGGCGGTCGTGACCAACAACGGTTCGCCCCTGGCAGCAGTCGAGGGCGGCGAGGTCGGGCTGCTTTTGCAACCAGAGGCCCTGCGAATGCTGCCAGACTGAGTGCATGTCATTCGGCATAGTCGCGGTGTTGGGTCTGGGCAAGGTCGGTCTACTGGCGGCGACCTTCCTTCACGAGGCTGGTTTTGAAGTGATTGGTATCGATCAGCGAGCCCCCCTGGCGGAGACTGCCTTCGCGCCGCGGCTGTGCGACATCTCTGATGCAACCGCGCTCAGGGCGGAGCTAGAGCGCGCAGAAGCGGTGTTGTCGTGCCTGCCGTACCACCTCAATCGATCCGTTGCCGCCATCGCTCACGCGTTGGGTATCCACTACTTCGACCTCACCGAGGACGTCGGCACGACCCAGACGATCGTTGAACTGAGCACCACCTCGAAGGGCCTGATGGCGCCGCAGTGCGGGCTGGCACCCGGCTTCGTGGCCATCGTGGCGGCTGCGCAGATCGAGACCTTCGATGTGTGCCGATCGGTGCGCATGCGCGTCGGCGCGTTGCCGCAGCACCCCACGGGTCTGCTCGGCTACGCCTTCAATTGGTCGCCGGAGGGAGTGGTCAACGAGTACCTCAACGACTGCGAAGTACTGGAGGAGGGCGTGCGCAAGTGGGTGTCCGCGATGGAGTGGCGCGAGACGCTCTACATCCACGGCACACAGTTGGAGGCGTTCACGACCTCCGGCGGGCTGGGCACGATGTGCGACACCTACGAGAGTCGTGTCGCCAACATCGACTACAAGACCATTCGCTACCCGGGCCACATGGACCTGATGAACTTCTTCTTCCATGAGCTACTGATGCGCGAGCAGCGGGCGCTGGCCGGGCAGATCCTCACCAACGCCAAGCCGCCCGTGAGCGACGATGTGGTGTTCGTGCACGTGTCGTCCGAGGGCCACATCAACGGTCAGCTGCGTCGTACGGAATTCGTTCGCTCATACACGCCGAAGATCGTCGGCGGCACCAGCAACACCGCCATTGCATGGACGACGGCCGGGTCGGTGTCAGCGGTGATCGAGATGGTGCGCAACGGATCGTTGCCGAGCAGCGGACTGCTGAAGCAGGAAGACATCCCGTTCGACGCGTTTCTCGCCACGCCGACCGGCAGGTTGTTCGCGGTTTAGAGACTTCCGCGAGCGGCGAGGTAGTGCTGCGTGAAGGCAATGACCAACGCGTCCTTGGGCGTCAGCACGCCGTGCGTGAACGCTCGTGACGAGACGCCCTGGTGGACACGCTCGCAGACCAAGTTGTCCTGATTGGCGACCAACTCGTTGAACTCGATGATCGGTGCTGGGTCGAAGTCCGGGCCGGCGATGACGTCGGGAGCGAACATGAACTCCATCACCAGGGTGGTGTGGTTCGGCCCCTTTGGAAAGAGGCTGGTGACCACGGCGCACGTGCCGGAGATGTCGACGAACATGTTGGGGAACGACGTGCAGCCGTAGTACGAGGTGCGGTCGAGCTCGTTCAGCCCGGGCAGTGCCGGCATCTCGCTGCCACCCTCGTAGCCGGTGCTGTAGTCGGCCACCATCGCCACGCCGCCGTCGTCGCGGGCGAGGTCGACCACCCAACCGCTGCGGTAGAGCGGGATGACGGCCACCAGCTCGGGGTGCACGCGGGTGCAGTGCAGGCACTCTTGATAGTTCTCGACGATGATCTTCCAGTTGGCTGCCACCTCCGAGACGGTGGTGTGGGCCACCCTCAGATCGCCCAGCGCGAAGCGTTCGAGCGCCAGCAGGTCACTACAGTGCGTCCGGAGCCACTCGTTGAACGGCGGCGGCTCGACGGCAAGGCTGACGAACACAAAGCCATGCCACTCGCGCACGTGGTACGCCCACAACGAGTTGCCGACCTTGTCGACATCGCTGTCGTCGAGATGAGGGGTGGCGATCAGCCGACCATCGAGCGCGTAGGTCCACGCGTGGTACGGGCACATCAGCGAACCCTGCCCCGTGTCCGTGTGCTGGTCGCAGAGGCGGGCGCCCCGATGGCGGCACACATTGGCCAGCGCGTGCAGTCCTCCGTCAAGATCGCGGGTGATCAGCACGCTCTCGCCCAACAGGTCGACAACGGTGCGATTGCCCCGCTGCAGCGTGTCGGCGCGCGCGGCAAACATCCAGCCGTCATGAAAGATGCGCTGGCGTTCCACCTCGTAGACCTCTTCGGAGAGGTAGTCGTGTCGGGTCAGCGTGCGGGTGTCGTCCGGATGCTCGATGGACGGATGATTGGTGAGGTCGTTCGGCATTTCGGTGCTCCCTTGTTCCCCGCCGGCAAGCGTAGCCCGTTGAGGATTGAAGCCTGAACGGCCGATCAGTCCAGTGGGGTAGGGTGCGTGGATGGCGTTCGGCAACGACGTAACTCTCGATGATCTCATTCGCCAGGAGGAAGAAATCTTCCGTGCCCGCATGCCGCAGACTGCAGCGCTGTGGGAACGGGCGCAGCGCTCGATGCCCGGTGGGGTGTCGTCCAGTTGGGCCAGCTCACGGCCACTGCCGGTGTGGGTCAGCCATGGTGACGGTGCGTACGTGTGGGATGCGGACGGAACCCGTTACGCCGACATGCACGGCGGGTACGGCGTCAACGTGGTCGGTCATGCCAACCCTGCAGTTGTGCGAGCGGTGCAGGCCCGCGTTGCGCTCGGCACTCACTTTGCACAGCCGACCGCCGACTCCATCGACGTTGCCGAGGCCCTGTCGGCCCGCTTCGGCCTGCCGATGTGGCGCTTCGGAAACTCCGGCACGGAGGCGACGATGGATGCGTTTCACCTGATGCGCGCCATCACCGGCCGCAAGCTGGTGATCAAGATCGAAGGCACCTATCACGGTCATCACGACTCGGCGATGGTTTCCATCTTCCGTTCGAAGGACCAGTTGGGCCCGATCCACGAACCGCACAGGGTGCCCGGCCCGGGCGTGACGCAGGAGATGGCAGACCTGCTGCGCATCGTGCCGTTCAACGACCTGGCGGCTCTCGAACGGGTCCTCGACGAACACCGTGGCCAGATTGCCGGCATGATCGTCGAGCCGATGATGATGAACGCCGGCATCATCCCGCCGCAGCCGGGCTACCTCGAGGGTGTGCGTGAACTCACCCGCTCGCATGGTGTGCTGCTGGCGTTCGACGAGGTGAAGACCGGCTTGGTGGTCGGGTGGGGTGGGGCGACGCGGTTGTTCGGTGTCACACCTGACATCGTGTGCCTGGCCAAGGCGCTCGGTGGCGGGCTTCCCTGCGGGGCCATCGGTGGAACCGAGGAGGTCATGTCGGCCATCACCGACGGTGTGTACGACCAGATCGGTACCTTTAACGGCAACCCGCTCACCATGGCCGCCGCGAAGGCGACGCTGCTGGAGGTGCTCAAGCCCGAGGTGTACGGTGTTGCGGAGGCACTTGGTCGGCAAATGCTGCAGGGCTCGATGGCGGCGCTCGCCGCGCACGGCCAGCCGTCGTACGGCAATGTGTTCGGCTTCAAGGGTTCGGTGGTCTTCCACGATCGACCGGCCACCAGCTATCGCGAGTTCCTGGCCATCTCGACGGCCGTCAGTCACCTGCACTTCCTGGTGCAGTTCAACAACGGCATCTTTCTTCCGCCGTGGGGGAAGAGCGAGTCATGGACGCTCAGCGTTGCGCACGGCGAGGTGGATGGCGACCTCTACGTCGCGAATGTCGATCGCCTGGCCGACATGGTCGCCGGGCTCGGAGATCGGGCCTCGGAGCTGTTCGCGGCAGGGAGTTTCAACTGATGGTCGCGTTGCAGCAGGTGGCGAAGGATGATGGTGTCGAGGCAGTCTTGGCGGTGCTGGCCGCCGACGGCGCAGTGATCGTTCGTGACTTCCTGGACCCGGGCACGTTGCATCACTTCCGCGACGACATGCAGGCCGTCGCAGCGCAGCACCCGGAAGGAACGCTGGCCGAGAGCGAAGTGGTGCGCAGGTTTTGGGGTGCCAACACCAAGAGGTTCACGCGCCTCGCGCACCGCAGCGCGGCGTTCGTCGAGATCCTCACCGATCCTCTGTACCTGTCGGTGGCCGACGCGCTGTTGCTGCCGCATGCCAGCGACTACTGGATGAACACCGGCCAGATGATGATCATCGGTCCAGGCGAGAAGGCCCAGTGGCTGCACCGTGACTCGGACAACTGGCCCACGATGTGTGCGCCCGACCCCGGCGGCTACGAAGTCACCGTCAGCGCACTGTTCGCGATCTCGGATTTCTCCAGTGAGGTCGGCGCGACGCGAGTCGTGCCGGGCAGCCACCTGTGGTCCGATTACAGCCGGCGCGCCGAGCCGCACGAGATCTGTCAGGCAGTGATGCCGGCGGGTAGCGCGCTGCTGTACACCGGCCGAGTCATTCATGGCGGGGGCGCCAACGCCACGCTCGACGAGTGGCGCTACGGCCTGCACCTCTCGTACGTATTGGGTTGGCTGACCCCTGAGGAAGCCGGGCCGCTCGGGGCATCGTGGGGCGACGTGGCGTATCTCTCGGAGCGAGCGCAGCGACTGCTCGGCTGGCGGTGCAGCGCTGTCAACGATGAGTACGCCGCTCGGCTGTGGACTGTCGACTACGAGGACGTGCCGCTCGCTCTCGGCTACGAACGCTGAGGCGTGTCAGCGGCCCGTCCAGATCGGTGGCCGCTTCTCGGCGAACGACGCGTTGCCCTCCAGTGCGTCCTGCGAATCGATAGCACTGCGATAGCTGTCGAAGGATCGGATGGCAGTCATAGCCTCGATCGGATCCATCGCCGCCGTCCGCCGTTCGATGTCGAGGATGGCGGCGACGCTGAGTGGAGCATTGGCGACTACGCCGGCCGCTAGTTGTCGGGCCGCCACCAAAAGACCGTCGGCTGGAACTACGCGGTTGATGAGGCCGAATTGAGCTCCCTCAGCGGCGGTGAGCCGGCGTCCGGCCAGCAGTACTTCGCGAGCGATGTGGGGCGGCAACAGCCGAGGCAGGCGCACGCTGCCGGCGTCGGGGAGAATCCCGAGGCCGGCCTCTGGCAGGAAAAAGATGGCGTGTTCGGCAGCCACGATCATGTCTGCTGCCATCGCGATCTCGAAGCCGCCGCCGACGGCCATTCCGTTGACCGCCGCGATCACGGGAACGGTTCGGCCCGGAAGATCGGGATAGCCGCCGAAGCCGCCGGCGCCATAGTCGGAGTCGAACGCTTCGCCGTCGGCGGCGGCACCGAGGTCCCAGCCTGCACTGAAGAAGCGTTCTCCGGCGCCGGTGACGATCGTGACGCGTACCGCTGCGTCGCGCTCGAACCCGACGAACGCCTCACCCATCGCGTAGCTGGTGGCAGCGTCGATGGTGTTGGCCTTCGGCCGGTCGATCGTCAGTACGGCGATGCCATCGGCGATCTCGACGTGGAACCCGAGTTCTGTACTCACTGACTGGCCTCCGTTGCGGGGTTGTCGACGAACAGCAGTGCATCGACCGCGGTTACGCCGCGACGGCCGACCAGCACCGGGTTGAGTTCCACCTCGACAATGTCGCTGCCGTGTGCGATTGCGGCGTCGGTCAGGCGCACGACCAGATCTGCCAGTGCATCGACATCGGTCGCCGGTCGACCGCGAAAGCCCATCAGCAGGGGAGCGCAGCGAAGACGAGCGAGCGCGGCCTTCACGTCGTCGGTGGTGACTGGCGCGAGCAGGTGCGTGAGGTCAGACCACAATTCGGTGGTGACCCCGCCGAAGCCGAGCGAGACCAGCCAGCCGACAGGTGGGTCGCGCCGGACGGTGACGAGGATCTCGGCGACCACATCGGTGACGGTGGACTCGACGAGGTAGCCGGCTTCGGTGCGCGGCAACTCGACGAGAGCGACAGCCAGCGCCTCCTTGTCACGGATGCCAACTCGTACTGCGCCGGCCTCGCTCTTGTGAGCGAGTCCTAACGTCTTGAGCGTGATCGGATACCCGATCGATTCGGCGACGGTGGTGACGTCGTCGTGTGCGGCGGCCCGCCCGTCCGGCACCGAGATGCCGAGACCGCGCAGTCGCTGTTTCGCGGTTGCCTCGTCCACCAGCATCGTTCCCGTGGCCGCAACTACAGGTGCGTGTCGGGTCGATGCCGTGTGCCGACCGGTGTGCGCGCCAATTGTCGCCGCTGCGTCGAGCGCGACCAACGCCTCCGACAAGCCGAGCAGGGGAGTGAGGCCGCGGTTGGCGATGTGAGTGCGGAACGGTTCGTTGATGCACTCGGCGAGTGACGCCACGACGACTGCGCGGCCACCGGTTGCGTCGGTTGCGTCGGCGAGAGCGTCGGCAGCGAGGTACCACGCGGTCGGGTCGTTGTCGGCCGCGGGCGGTGCGTCGAGCAGCAGCATTGTCGCGTCCTGCGGGCCGTCCAGCACTGCACCGAACGTCCGTGCCATTGCGGCCCGGTCGCCCCACATGAAGGTGTGATAGTCGAAGGGGTTGCTGACCGAGACCAGTTCGGAGAGAGTGTGCTCGATGCGACTGGCGTGCTCGGAAGTGAACGGCTCGAAGGTCAACTCGGTGTCGTCGCTGCGGTCAGCGACGAGCGACGCCTCACCACCCGAGCAGCTGAGCGAGACGATCTTCCTGCCCGGCAGCGAGCCGCCGTTGTCCAGCAACTTCAGTGTCTCCAGCAGTTCCGCCGGCGTCCGCACCGTGGCCACCCCATAGCGGGCGAAGAGTGCGTCGTAGGCCGCTGCTCGACCCGACATGCTGCCGGTGTGACTGCTGGCGATGAGCGCGCCAGCGGCGCTGCGCCCGGTCTGCAGCGCGACCAGTGGCACACCCTTGGTGGCCGCACGCTCTGCCACTTCGGCGAACTGTTGGGCGTCGCGCACAGCCTCCAAAAACAGGCCGATGGCGGTGATGCGGTCGTCGTCCAGCAGCGCGGCGACGGCATCGTCGCTGCCCAGGCTGGCTTGGTTGCCGACGGTGATCATGCTGCCCAGACGTAGCCCACGCTGTTGAAACGTCAAGTTGACGGCGACATTGCCGCTCTGCGACACGATTGCCACGCCACGCTCGTGGCGAGCGCAGCCGTGCTCGTCGGGCCACAGAGCAACGCGGTCGAAGGTGTTGACGAAGCCATAGCAGTTGGGGCCCAAGAAGGGCAGACCGTCGGCGGCCGCGAGCAGCAACTCCTGCAACGTGTCGTCGCCGGCCTCGGCAAACCCGCTGCCGTAGCAGACTGCGCCACCAGCGCCGATACGGCTGAGCGCTCGCATCGCTTCCACCGTGGCGAGTCGGTTGACACCGAGGAAGACCGCATCGGGCACACCCGGGAGCTCATCGAGCGACGGCAGGCAAGGCACGCCGGCGAGATCAGTTCGTTTCGGGTTCACCGGCCAGATCGAGCCCTCGAAGCCGAGTTTCAGGCACTGCTGCACCACTCGCTCGGCTGGTGCGCCACCGACGACGGCAATGGACCGCGGCGCAAGCAGACGACTGAGGCGACCGAGGTCAGGCATGCCGGTCACAGTATCTGACCGGCCAGTCAGTCAACCCGTTGTCGCCAGCGCCGGGACGGATGTGCGGCGTTGGCTTGCGCCGCCCACCGGACCCGGCGTTCCGTCGCAAGGCAGCGGCCAACGTGCCAGGATAGATCACGTCAAGCCGTAGCTAGCGTGGGCCGGTATCGCAGGGCGACCGCCCCCGACCGGAACTCATGGCGATCCACGACCTCGAGCTGGATGCGCTCGCGCAGACCGGTGAGCAGCGTCGGCCCGTGTCCGGCAAGGACCGGCTGAACAACGAACTCGTACTCGTCGATCAGTCCCAGAGCTGCCAACGCCAGGGGCAGCGTCACGCCACCCACGAACACGCCCTCGCCTGGCTCCTGCTTGAGCTGCTGCACCGCTTGCCCCAAGTCGCCTTGCACCAGCTCGGCATTCCAATCGACCCCGCTCAGCGTTCTCGACACGACGTACTTCTTCGCTCGGTCGATGGTCTCGGCGAACGGGATCTCCCACTCATCCATCCACTCAGGCCACGCGCCCGCAGCCGGCTTACGCCACGCCGACTCCATCATCTCGTACGTCACCCGGCCGAACA
>Ga0105047_10018835_pt1 | contig 10677 bp, 4 predicted proteins | sample MAT04_FD_78384 | JGI IMG/M metagenome (GOLD analysis project Ga0105047, IMG submission 78384) | Freshwater microbial communities from Lake Fryxell liftoff mats and glacier meltwater in Antarctica - MAT-04 (megahit assembly) | ecosystem: Environmental > Aquatic > Freshwater > Ice > Liftoff...
CGTCGTTCGTGGCGAGCGAGAGCAGGTCGGCCTCCGTCGGGATGTGGAGGACGTTCTTCTCGCTGTCGCGAATCTCGACGTGGTTGATGGCGACCGCCTCACCGCGATACTCGTGGATCACGGTGCGGACGTGCCGCACGTTCAGCGGCGCGAACTTGAAGTCCCACGACAGGCCTTCCTTGTCTGGCACGGCTTCGCCGAGCGGTCGCGGGGCCGGAGTCGCCTTCGCTTCCGGGCGGGTCAGGTCGAAGTCGATCGCGCGGAACGCGTTCGTGGTCACCAACTCGGTGGTTGCTTCGCCGGTCGTCCAGCGAGCTTCGAGGGTGTTCGTGTTCGGGCCAGCCGCCGCGAAGATCGTGACGACGTGAACGCCCGCGTCGAGGTACACGTCCGCGTGTCGGCCGCCCGGTCCGACCGGCAGTTCGAGCCGACCGTCAACCATGACCGCGGTCTTCTCGCCCTGGACAGCGAACCGAGCCGCGCCGGTCTTCGGCTGAACGAGCTTGCCGTGCCACACGATGGTGGTCGGGGGCTTCACCTTCATGTCCGGCCCGCGGCTCCAGAACAGGTCAGCCGCCTTGCCTTCGGTGATCGCCTTCGCGGTCTTCGTCAGCGCGACAACCTGATCCCAGGTCGTGTAGTCGTTGCCATTCGTCTGGTAGATGCGAGTGGTCATCTCGCCGGGTTCACCGACAACCGGAGTCGTCTTCGCATCCGGGTGGGTGCTGGCGAGGCGGAACCACAACCGGCCGTCGTCGCTGCCCTCGAGGGTCATGCGAATCGGGGCGTTCTGGGCCGCGTTCGGCGTCCAGATCGTCACGCGGTCGGTCTTCTTCAGGTCCTTCATGTCGATGCTCAACACCTTCGGCGTCGCACCGTCCGGCTCGCTGAGCCAAGTGGTCTTCTTGTCCTTGTCGATCGCCATCAGCGGGCTGTGGTCGATTGCGGTGTTCGTGGCCAGTGCCCCGGCGGGCAGTTCGCCCGTCTTGGCTTGCCCCTCGAAGATGCCGGTGTGCGGGCCGGTTTCGGTCAGCACGGCCGACACCTGATCGCCGCTCGCCGCAACCAGTTTGAGCGTGATCTTGTCCGGCTGGTCGCTCACGTCGCGGTCGGCGTCCTTCACGCGGATGTAGACCACGTTGCCGGGCTTCACCTGATCCTTCGGCCGATCAAGACCCTTCCGCTTGTCCTCGGGCTTGTCGCCGTTGTTTTCGCGGATGAGCTTCGCCGTGAACGTCTCCTCGTCGTCGTCGAAGATCTTGCCCGAACCGACGTCGAGCTTGCCGTCGGCCGCGATGCGAATTTCGGCATCGGGCAGCGGCGAGTCCTTGAACTCCTTCTTGAACTCCGGCGGGTAGTCGACGCGGATGATGTCCTTGCCCGTGAGTTGCAGCACGCGGTCGTTCTTGGCGACGGTGCCCAGACGCGTTTCGAGGTCCGCACGGAACAGGCCCTTGCCCGCACCGCCGGAGATGAGGTAAATCGTTTCGACGTCGCCACCCGGTTCGGTCGTCACCTGCACCGGGATGCGGCTGTGCCCGCGGCTCACGCCGAGGTCGCTGTCCTGCACGACGATCGAGAGCGGCTCGCCCGGGGTGTGGTAACGCTTGCTGGCGCGACCAAGGCGACCGACCGTGCGGAGCAGCTCCAACTGGTCGACGTACCGCTGTTCGGCACCGTACACTTCGGACAGGTTGTAAAGCGCCTGGTTGGCGAGTTCGATGTTCGGCACCCGTTCGAGAACGCCGCGGAAGATGGCCCGTGCCTCTTCCCTGTCGCCGCGTCTCGACGCCAGCACACCGCGAAGGAACTCGGCGCGGATCACGACATCGCGATCGCGGCTGCCCGCGAGCCGCTCGAACGCCTGTTCCGCGAGGTCGTACACCTTCTGCTCCATGTGCGTTTCGCCGATGCCGAACTCGGCATCGACCGCCTGCGCCGTCTTCGCGTACTTGTTGATGAGCGTGGTGAACTCGGCACGGGCGAGGTCGAACCGCTTCGACTTGAAGTAGTTTCGGCCGAGTAGCAACTGGATGCGGGCCTTCTCGACGTCATCGACTTCCTTGATGTCGGCGTTCTTGATGAGCCACGCCCGGAGGATGTCTTCGACGCGGGTGTGGTTGTCGTCGCCGCCGGCGGCGATGTGGTTGTCGCACACGAACACGATCAGGTCGACCGGCACTTCCGTGCGGTGCTCGTCGAACAGCTTCTGGTTCGCGAGGTAGGTCTCGAAGGCGAGCTTCGAGTCGCCCAGGCGGAGTTGCAGCGCCGCGGAGAGGAGCGGCGCGATTGGACTCTTCTCGTCGATGACGGCACCGCCGGCGGCACCGAGGCGAGTGTAGGCTTGCGTGAGCAGGTCGCGACCGCCCTTGCGTCGGCCCTCGTCGATACTCGGGAACGTGCCGAGCATCGAACTGATGAGGGTGGCCGCCCCCATGTAATCCTTGCGACCCATCGCGGCCTGGGCGTATGGCGTCAGGTAGTCGAAGTCGGTCGCGTCGCCGTAGCCGAACTGGGCGGCTTCGCTGAGCGCGAGCAACCGCTTCATCGGCGGCATCTTCTGGGCTTCGTCGGTTTCGAGCAACGCGGCGCGAGCGACCATCGAGGCCCGCGTGACGTTCAGGTCACGAACGAGCGTGTACACCTTGGCCTTATCGGCCGCGGTGATGACAGGAGCCTTCGGCAACTTCGGGTCGACGGGTGTGGCCGGGTTCGGCGGTGGTGGCGGCACGTAGGCGCGATAGCCACCGACCCAGTTCGCGAGCGATTGCCATTCGTTGTCGGGGTGCGTCGCACCGAACGGCATGTCGCGAACCTTTTCGGCTGCGGGCAGCAGCAACGCCGCCGCCGCGTCGATGTTGTTGGCTTTCACATGCAGGTCAGCACGCCACACGGCGAAGCTGAAGTGGAAGCCGCTTTCCTTCGCGATCAGGGTGTCGATGAACGCGGCCTTCGCAGTGTCGTCCGGCAGGAGAGCGACCAACCGCGAAGCCGACTGAACGTAGTCGGTTGTGTACGAGTTGCCGGTCAGCGCCTTGTCCCAGCATTCCTTGGCCTCGGCCTTCATGCCGAGGGCCATCAGCGTGTCGCCGATGGTGGTCGCGTTGCCGTTGTCGTAGCCGTGCTTGTCGAACATCTTCTTGGTCCACGCCCACGCCTGCGTGGCGATGGCGTTGTCCTTGAAGTGCCCGGCGGCGGTGAACAGCCGGCGTGCGGTGTCGGTGTTCGTGCCGGTCGGTTCGACCGCGAGAACGACCGGGGCGGCCGCGCGGAAGGCGTCCGGCTTGTTGAAGTCGGTCGCGTGGTACAGGTACGCCGCGGCGGCGTCGAACGACTTCGGGAACCGTGCGGCCCACGCCTTCGCGACTTCGATGCTCTTGATCCGTTCGTTGTCGTTCGGGGCGTAGTGCCGGAGGTAGTATTGCTGCTGGTAGTAGAGGTCGTTGACCACATCATCGGGCAGAGTCGCGATGCGCGCGAGCAACTTCGTGCGGGCCGCTGCCGACTGCGGCGACCACACGCCTTGCTGAACATTCGTCACAAACGCGACCCATTCGGCATTGATCGGTTCCTTGTCGGAAGCCGTCAGTGCCGCTTGGACGGCCTGTGCTCGCTTCACGAGATCCTTGTTCGCGAGGAGACCCTGTGCCCACGCGCCGAGGGTGTCGCGGTACGTCGATATCCACGGGAACTTACGGCGAGCTTCGACCACGCGGCCAAGGTCGGCGGTGAATTCCGCTTCTTCGGCCGCGGTCGGGGCGTCGAGCAGCCAGTTGATTGCGGCGCTGGTGGTGCCGTCGTTGTAAGGGAACTGGAAGGCGAGTTCGCGGGCGACCGCCTTCGCCGCAGGGATGTTCTGGGCGCGGTCGCGGAGTAGTTCGAACGCGAGCGAGTACCGCAGCGACGCGACGTGAGCTGGCGACGGGTTCTTCGCGATCGCGTTCCGCAGGACCTGTTCGGCGGTCGCGAGGCGAGCCTTCTTCACGTTCATGTCGGCATCGCCGCCGAAGAGGCCGGTGTAGAACGATGACGCGCTGTGCGAGCGGGCGTCGAACGGCAGCACGCCCGCGAGGATCTGCTCGGCGCGGGCGGCGTCCTTGTTGTTGTTGGCGACGCCAGCGAGGCGGACCAGAGCGGCGAAGCGATCGGGTCGCGTCGGGTTCTTCGCGACGTAGTCGTTGACGATCGGCTCGATGTCGGGAACCTTCGGGTTGTTCTGGACGATCTCCTCGATCATTCGCATGTGCAGGTCGGGCCGCGGTGGGTTGTTCGGCACCGCCATCGCCTTCTTCCAGCTTTCGACGGCGTTCACACGCTGCCCGAGGCGGCTGTAGTTCTCACCCATGCGCGAGTGGAGCAGTTGCAGGTAGTACGGGCTTGCCGGCGGGCTCTTGGCGAGCAACTTCGCCCCGACGAGGTTGGCCTTGGCCCACTGGCTGAGCCGTTCCTGGGCGTCGAAGGCGCTCCAGCCGACGCTCGTGGCGGGGCCACCGGCCGGGAGTTTGTCGAGCATTTCCTCGCCGAGGGCGGCGGCCTTGCCAAGCGTGTCCGGGTTGTTGATGGCGAAGTACAGGCCGATGGCGTCGCGACCGGTTCGCTGACCTTCGGGGGTCGCGCCGAGTCGCTTCCAGTGTGCGTCCTGAATCACGGCAACCGCGGCGTAGTCGTTCGACTTGCGGATCAGCCGTGCGAGCCAGCGTTCGACTTCCGCCGCCGCCGGATCGGCCGGGTGCCGCGTGAGGAACTGCCGCCCCGTGGCGATGAGTTCCTTGTTGCGGCCCGTGGTCTGGAGGCCGTCGATCAGCTTCAGCATCACGTCCTTGTGGGCGGGGTGCGTGACGTGCTGGCCGACGAACGATTGTGCCGTGCGAACGAGGCCGAACGGCCGGCCGTTGGCGTGGTAGAGGTTGATGAGCTTGAGTTGCAGTTCGGCGCCTTCCTTGCTGGTGCTGCTCGTCTTGGCGAGCTGTGCTTCCAGCGAGGCGGCTTCTTTACCGACGGCGTCGATTTCGCCGTCGAGAACGGCCGGGGTTTTGCCAACGGGTGCCGGTTGCTGGTGCGCAACCGCCACTCCAAGCAGGGCGACAAACAGCGCCGTGAACGAGGTTGTGCGAATCAACATATAGGGGTACCGAGAGTCTTGATGGTGTGTTTGATTCCAGGCGAGCCGGGAGCGTAAGCGACCGGAGTTTGGCGATTCACAAAGAACTCCGGTCGCTTACGCTCCCGGCTCGCCAAATTCCGGACTTTGTTGGCTAGTTCCCCGCCTTGCGGAGGGCTTCGGAAATCTTCTTGGCGTCCGGGGCCAGCGGGCTCTCGGGGAAGTCGGCGATCATCTGGTCGAACTGCTTGCGGGCGTCGGCCTTCTTGTCGAGGCGGTACAGGCACCGGCCGTAGTTGAACAGGATCACGTCGAGGAACTTGGCGTCCGGGTGCGTGCGGAGCACCGTCTCGAAGACGTCGATTGCGCGGGCGTAGTCCTTCTGGACGTAGTAGTAGTTGCCATCTTCGCCACCGCCTCGCCGACGCGGCCGCTGTCCGGGAACTGGCCGCAGACCTTCTTGTACTCCTGGAACGACTGGTCGTAGAGTTGCGATGACTGCTGCCCCTCGACCGCCTTCGCCATCTCCTCGTAGCACTCGGCGATGCCGAACTGTGCTTCGCCCCGCAGCGGGCTCTTCTCCAACCGCAGAACGCTGTGGTAGATGCCGATGGCCCGCTGCATCTGGTTCTGCTTGCGGGCGACGGTCGCCAGCGACAGCAACGCCGCGTCCACGAACTCGCTGTTCGGGAAGTCACGCTGGAGACGCTGACTCATCGCCGCCGCGAGGTCGAGCTTGTCCATCTCGAAGTAGATCTTCCAGAGCTGGACGTAGGTCTCTTCCAGGGTGCGGCCGCCGAGCTTCTGGGCCTCGTGGCTGATCTCTTCGCACATCGTCATGGCCTGCTGGTACTTCGTGTCGGCGTGCTGCTTCAGGCCGAACTCCTTGTAGCGGTTGCCGATGTTCGTCAGGGCGCTGGCCGTCTTGAGTTGCGTCTTCACTCGCAGTTCCTGGTCGGAAATCTGCGTCTGCGACACGCGAACGCTGCCGAGGCTGCCCTCGACCACGCGGGCCTTGAAGATCACCGTTCGCGACTCGCCCGTCGAGTTCTTGGCGTCGATGTAGGTGAACACGATCAGGTCGTTCGGCTGTGCCTGAAGGATCTGGTCGTCGAGCTTCGGCGTCTCGGACTTCTCCAAGGCGACGACCGCCCGGAAGGTGCCGGAGTGAATCGTGCCGTCGTCCTTGGGGGGCTCGGGCTGCTTCACTTCTTCCTTCTTTGGCTCCTCTTTCTTCGGCTCTTCCTTTTTGGGTTCTTCCTTGGCTGGCTCGCCGTCCTTCTTGGGTTCGGCGTCCTTCTTCGGTTCCTCGACCGGAATCAGGATCAACGGCGTGTTCTCGGGTGCGATGCGAACGATCTTCGCTTCGCTCAGCACGACGTCGAGCTTGTCGATCTTCTTGAAACGATCGAGTTTGTTCGGGTCGACCTTGGTGCCGGGGGCCGGCGGTGGGACTCCGCCCGGGCCAGCCTCGGCCGCGATCTCTTCCGGCGTCTTCTCGCGGTAGACCTCGACCGTGCCCTTGAGGATGTCGGCCCCGTCGGTCAGGTCGAAGTCGGCGTCGACGACTTGCAGGTGAACGCCGCGACCGAGAACGACGCCCTGCAGCGTCTCGGAGTACGCCCCGTCGGTGACTGCTGCCGTTGCGGTGCCGACGACGGGAATGTTCTTCACCACCAGGTTTTCCTTGGCCCCGGCGGCGGTGTGCATGTCGCGGTACGAGATCTTCACGGTGTCGTTCCCGCGAAGTTCGAGCCGGCCGTTGTTCGGGTTCGCCTTGCCAAGCGCCGTGGGAATCGTGCCAACCACGACCCGCACGTTCCGGCCGATCGCCATGCACTCGACGGTTTCGATGTCGCCGCTCGTGCTCTCGACCTTCACGGGAACCGTCTTGCCGACTTCGAGGGCCGCGAGGTCCGCGTCCTCGATGCGAACGAACAGCCGCTTGCCTGCTTCGAGCACTTCGGCGGTGGGCTTCGCCACGCCGTCCGGACCCTTTTCGGGTGGTGCCAGTGCCGTGCCGACTCGCTCCAGAGCGGTGATCGCCCGACTGTAGTGGCCCTGTTGGAAGTGGCTGAGGCCGATGTAGTAGTACGCCTGGTTCACCTGCGGGCTGACCGGGTACTTCTCGATCACGTCCCGCATGTACTTGAAGGTCTTGCCGTAGTTGCGACTCTCGAAGTAGCAGACGCCGGTTTTCAGCGTCGCCTCGGCGCGTTGTTCTTCATTGGGGTTGTCGTCGTTCGCGGCGGACTCGAAGTAAGTCCGAGCCCGGTCGAACGCCCGCTCCTTGGTCAGGAGGTGGTTGCCGAGTTTCAGGAAGGCGTCGAAGCGAACCTTGCTTCGCGGGTAGCGTTCGATGACCGATTGCCACACTTCGATGGCCTTGGCTGGTTCGTTGGCTTCGAGGCGATTGTCGCCCGCTTCGAGCAGCTTGCGGGCGGTACGATCCTCGACAATCGAGCCGCGCTCGGGGCCGCCCTTGATGTCTTTGTCTTTGTCCTTGCCCTTCGCTTTGTCTTGAGCGTCGGGCAGTGGCGAACCGTGAGTGTCGATCAGCGGAATGAGAAGGCAGCCCAGCGCAAATGCGGGGGCTGCGAGGCGCAATCGGTTAACGACGGTGCTCATGAAGAGGTCGGCTCCGAATAGGACGAACCAGACGAATCCCGAGGCATTTTGTCGGGGCTCGAATCGCGTGCAAGCGGATGTTGGAAGCGGAACACCATTCGCCGAGGGCAGCTCTCGAACAGTTAGCGATCTGTGCGGGGCAGCAGGAATCCCGCGGTTGGAAGATCGCCCTCTCATCAGTTCCGCGGGTTTTAGTTTGCCGGTACGGTCGAGAGAAAGCAAGCGGCAAATCTTGCACAATCGGAACTTTTTCTCAAAAGGTGAAAGAGCGACGCACGAGTTCGGTAGCGGGTCGTCGAACTTCGCGGAAGCATGACTGGTTTTCCAGAAGCCCGCTCCCTGGCGGTCGCGGCTCGCCAACCGTTTCACGAGCCGCGACCGCCAGGGAGCGGGACAACCGACCGCCAGGGTAGGCTGTTCCGATTATTCTCAAAAGGCGGGAGTTGCCCTGGGCCAAAGTTCGGGTACCATGGAAGCCGCTCTCACAATGCTGCCAGTGCGAACATCCCGCCCCTGAATTCTTTCAACCACACTCCACATGCAAACAAAAACCAATACCGGCGACCTGCCCAACGGTCAACTCACCACGTCCAACGACCCGCGTCGACACGTACGCAGCCAAACGCCACAGGAATCGCTCGGCCTTTCGGGCAAGAGCGGCCTCTTCAAGGCTTCGGTTCAGGCCGGCATCATCTTCGCGATCGGGTTCGCCGTGCTGACCTTCATCCCCTTCCTCTTGGAGAGCGCAAAGGGAACGAAGGCTACCGTGAACGCGAACCCCGCCGCAGCGCCCGGCGACCAGCCCGCCGACACTTCGCCAAGCACCGCACCCCAGCCGTCGACACCGACGACGCCGAAGACGGACACCACGACGAAGACGCCGACCAATGCGAAGATTCCGGGTAAGGACGACATCCTGAACAAGCTCGGCGAGACCGGAACGAAGACCGGCAGCCCGAAGTCGAAGGACCCGTTCAAGGCGAACGGCGACGACGATCTCTTCAAGTGATCGCAACTGTTAGCGACGGTCCCAACGGGACCGTATTCTGAGTGACGCAGCCCCGTTGGGGCTGCGGCTAAACGTTCAACCCAACACTCACCACCCGGCGAATCACCCGTGCATCGTCTTCGCCTAACCCCCAAACGTGCGGCTCTCGCGACTGGCGTGTACGTCGTTGTCTGGGTCAGCCTCGTTGTCGTGATCGCGTTGGCACACGCCGGCAAGTTCGGCGACCTCAGTGAACTTTCCGAGCGAAGCGCGAACGCGATTCGCATCGCTTCGTGGATGGCCGATCCCGGCGGCTGGTTCGTGCTGTACGGCATCGGCATGTTGTGGACGGTTTACCTCCTCGAACGCGTCGCGAGGAAGATCGAGATCCGCAAGCGGCTCTCGCACGCGGCCACCCGCGCCAACATGCTCGAAGGCGAAACGCCCAAGACTCGCGAGAGGTGGAACCCGTTCGACCCCGCAGCGCCTTACTACAGCGGCGTGCCGAGCACGATTTGCCTTCTGCTGCTGCTGCCCGTGGCGGTGTTGGCCTGGATGCCTGATGTGGAGGGTTCCAATCAAACGGTACTGGCTCTCCGGTGGGACTATCGACTCGCTTCGATGCCGCCGCTTGTGGATGTCGGTCCCGGCGTTGTCGAGCCGCTGACGCAAGTTCTGAAATTCAGCGAGCACTTCCGGGCTTTGAAAGTGCCGGCGATGATGTCGTTTGTCGTCATGCTCGGCGTGGGAATCGCACAAAGCAGGCGAGTCCGGCAGTCGCTGTCGCTGCTGACCGTGTACTCGCTGATGTTCCTGCTCCTGTATTTCCTGGCCCACCAGTTCGCAATTGCGGGCGACGAAATCGAGTCCGAGCTGCCGTCAGGCGGGGGGAATGATTCCATCAAGCCGACGGCCGTGAAGGTGCAGAAGGTCGTGCGGAAGAAGTACGTCATCAACCCGTACAGTTCGATTCTGTTCGCGGCACCGCCACCGATCGACAAGATCGAACTCAAGCTCTCCGAAGAAACCGCGGAGCGGTACAAGGCCGGATCGGGGCCGGGCGGTCTTGGGCAGGGTAGCGGCAAGGGCGGCGGCTTCGGCAGCGGCACGGGGATGGGGAAGTACGAACTCATTCGCCTGAAGCACAACGATACCGCGTGGAACAAGAACTTCGGCGTCGGTGGCGACCGCAACCTCCTCGCAGAGTTGAAGGCCCGCGAACCGCTCGTGAAGATCAGCGAAGAAGACAAGGTGATTGACTTCGCGACGCTCGCTCGTGCGGCTGCCAAGAAGCCGTGGCCGATCATTTACATTGGCGGGGCACACACGTTCGCACCGGCTACTGAGACCGAACGCAAGGCTCTTCGTGACTATCTGATCGACAAGCACGGCATGGTCCTCGGCGACAACCTCGGTGGTCACGGCTTCCACCACGCCTTCGTGAACGAGATGACCCGCATTACCGGCGTGCAACCGGTCGAGATTCCGCGAGACGATCGCATCAACCAGCGACCTTACGACCTGCCCTTGCTGCCCATCCTGGTTTCGCACGCACCGAAGCCCGTCGCGCTGGGTTGGAAGATCGACGGACGCTGGGCGGTGTACTATCACCCCGGTGCGCTGAGCGATCTGTGGCGTGACGACCACGCCGGGGCCAAGAAGCCCATCTGGGAATCGGGCTACCAGCTCGGGATCAACATCCTCTTTTACGCGTATGTGGAGCAGGACAAGTGGCGTCAACAACAAGCCGCCCCGTGATTCGGCAGGGCGAGCGCTGTTTTGGCGAACCCCGAGTGCAAGCGAGGGGGTGGCGAGAGCCCAACAATCGGCAACGGGATTAATGGGTGAGCGTCAACATCGGTTAACGCCACCCCCTCGCTTGCACTCGGGGTTCGCCACGGAGAACGATTGCCTTTTGGCGAACCCAGACCACCAGAGATTACAAAACCCACCGCAGCCC
>Ga0105047_10018837_pt1 | contig 10677 bp, 6 predicted proteins | sample MAT04_FD_78384 | JGI IMG/M metagenome (GOLD analysis project Ga0105047, IMG submission 78384) | Freshwater microbial communities from Lake Fryxell liftoff mats and glacier meltwater in Antarctica - MAT-04 (megahit assembly) | ecosystem: Environmental > Aquatic > Freshwater > Ice > Liftoff...
GGCGTACTTCTTCGCTTCGCCGGCGGCTTGGCGGGTCTTGAGTTTGATCATCGCCCGGGCGAGTCGCTTGCAGGCGACGAAGAAGGCGTGACGCTTGAGTTCCGGGCGTTTGGCGGCGGTATCATCCGCTTGACGCAGCTCGGGGCTACGCCCATCCCCGCCGCAGGCGAGATATCCCCGATCAACGGTGTTGGCGAAGCTACTGATGGTTTAATGCACTACTCGCCCTGTTGTTCGTGGGGGAAAGCCCGACCCGAAAATTCGAGCAAAATTGAGTATGCGACGAAGGCAAATATTTTTTTCAACACCAAAGTCATCCATATAGTACCATAATACACCATGGTGATAAATCCCCGATCCGAGGCGCAGCTAAACTTAGCGAAGGGTCCGGTCTCTGGCGCGCGTCGGCCTGTGGGCAGAACCACTGCGTACAAGGCGCGGGCTACGCTACGGGCTTGGATCGAATCGGAAAAACTCAGTCCCGGAGAACTCATGCCCAGCGAGCGCGTGCTGGCGGAACTGCTCGATCTGGATCGCGGGACTCTTAGGCGGGGAATCAAACTCTTGGAAACCGATCGTCGTCTCGTACGCGAAGGTCGCCGACTCGCGGTTCTGTCCACCGTTGACGCGGACCAAGGCGCGTCTGCCTGGTTGTCGCGCGCGATCGTGGTGGTTGTTCCAGCCATTCCGACCAGCGACCCAATGCGAGCCGCGTGGCTTCGCTACTCTACCCTCGGCGCGACCGAGGCGGTCCGTGAAGCCGGACTGCACGCGATTACACTCAATGCCGGGGAGTTGGCTGACGCTCAGCTTGCGCCACTGGTAGCGTCGCGGCCCATGGGTGTTCTGATTCCGGAGATAACCGATGACAGTTTTGTCGCGCGTGCGGCTTCGTCTTTTGCCCGTGACGGAATTCCTGTGGTGGTGTTCGGCAATGACGAATCGCTCGCGTCGTACGATCGCGTGATAAGCGATCATGATGTGGGGTCATATTTGCTTACAAGTGAATTACTGCAGCGCGGGAGACGACCTGCACGATTTTGGCGACGGCCATGGGATCGGTGGTGGAGTGAGGACCGGAGTGCTGGATACCTGCGGGCGATGAGCGAGGCGGGTCATCGACCGTTTCCGATACTTGAGTTTGCGCCGATTCAAACGACCGCTTCGGATCGCGAGGGTTTTGAGCAAACGAGTCGGCAACTGGTCGGCTTCCTACTCGAAGCCCTTCGTCGGCCGGACCGTATGGATGCGCTGATGGTCACGAGCGACCGCGACGCGTTTTACGCCGCCGCTGCGGTTCGCGTTATAGGTCTCGAACCGGGGCGAGATGTCGTCATCGCTGGCTATGATGACTACTCCGATCTTTGCGCCGAATCGAAGTTTATCCAACTATCCCCACGATTGACGATCAATAAGCGCAACGAGCGGATGGGTCGGGAGATGCTCGACCTGCTTCTGGAACGGGTCGCCGGCAAGTGCCCCGCTGTTGCGGTGATGAGGACGGTCGCACCTGACCTTGTATGTGACGATTGAATACGCCGTTCCCGGCGAGAAACTAGTGGAGCTGTTATGTCTTTACGAGCGACTTTATTGTTGGCGGTCTTGACTCTCTTTTCCTTTGCTTTGCCATCGCACGCGCAAATCAAAATTGTCGGATACTGGCACCTTGGAGACGATGCCGAGGTCGCCAAGGTTGGCGAGGTGTTGAAAAAAGGGATCGATCGCTCCCCCGGCGGGCTCAACCTCGACACCATCGGTGAACCAGCCTATTCGGACGAAGTGCCCCCGAAAGCGCCGACTTCGAAGCTTTCTGTGTCTTTCGATGGTAAAGCGACGGGGCTGACTCGTAAGGGTCTGCCCGGCAACCTGAACGACAACTTTGTTGCAGAAGCATTCGTCCGAGCGACCACGGATGAGGGATTTCGTGTCATTCTGCAATACGGTGCGGGAACTCACGGATGGTCGCTAATACGAAACAAAAAGGGTTATCAGGTCATGCTGGGTGGTGTGGCGCTGGTGGGATGGTCGGGGGACATTGCCTCAGGCGAGTGGGTGCATCTTGCTGTCGTGCGCGATAACGGTATCACACGATTTTTCGTCAACGGCAAGCTCTCAGGTGACAGCAAAGCCAAGCTCAACGACGCCGACGGCAACGCGACATTTTCCATCGGAACCGACGCTGACCGCAAGCAGTTCTTCGGCGGTAACGTCGACGAAGTGCGGGTCAGCACCTTTCTCGCTGGCGCGTTCGATCCTGCCGTACTCCTGATCAACGATCCCGACGGTAAGGCCGCGGATTCAAAGAAGGAAGACGCCAAGATACCTTCGGGGCATACATCGATCATCTTCGACGAAACACCCCTGATGAAGGGCATGTCATTCAAGCAGCAGGCGATGTCGCCGCGGTCGATCGACACGCCGGGTGGAGCGCAAACGGCGTGGGTGGCGCAGCAAGGATCTGCACCGGATGTGCCGTGGGCTCGATCCGTACTGATTACGATCACGGATCCTTCCTTGCGCGATGGCAACCAGCCGGTGGTGGATATCGAGGTGGAGTATCGGCAGACATTCGACTCACCGGTTGAGCTCGTGGCAGATACGGAATCGGGCAGCCGCAAGGTGGGTGGGGGATGGGGACGTAACGATCAATTTCAACGATTCGTGGTGTCGCTGGATGATGCATTTTTCGGATCACGCGATCACGGAAACCCTCCCAAAGAATTAAAGTCCGACGGGTATGACTTTCGCATCAACTCCTTCGGGACCGATTTTGCCATCCGTTCGATTAAGCTCAAGACTTACGATCTACGCGACAATCCCGACTTTAAGCGTCTAATCCGCTTCCGTGGTGTCTCGACGCCGAACGACCTGATGATCTTCGCGCCCGGCTCGCAGCAAACCATCACCTACGCCTTCCACAATCTCGCGTTCAAACAGGCCAAGCTCAAGTTCAGGCACGAAGTGATCGACAGCGATGAGAAAGTAGTCGTAGGGCTGGATGGGCCTCTTGATGTGCCCGGACGATCCGACGCGTCTGTCGTCATCCCGATCGACACTGCCGGACTTCTCAAGGGCGTCTATCGAACGCGTCTGCGTGTGGCCAATGACGCTGATGCAACAATATTCGAGCGGGGCGGCGGGTTTGCAGTTGCGGAAAATTCGCCCGTGGAGCGCGCGAAACCGGGTGAGTTCCTGTACGGGTTGGACATCCAACTTGGCGCGGCCTATGACTCGCCTCGATTGCTCAAGTGGGCTCAGTTCATGGGTGCCGACATTATCCGTCATGGATTCGGCGGGCAGGACGACGTCAATGAAATCGCCGCGCATCTTCCTACATTTGAACAGTACGGCCTGCAAGTCATGTACATAAGTGATCCGCCAAAGGATCAAGCCCTTCGCGAGGAACAGCTTCCCGGGAAGCTAACGAAGCTGGTCGAAATCGCGACACGGTTCCCGCAGATCAAGTTCTACGAACTGGGCAACGAGCCCGACCTGACGTACTTCTACCCTGGCCCGATGAAGAATTATGTCGCCGACTTTCAAAAAATGTCAGAAGCGATCACGACCGCCAATCCCGGCGCACTCGTGCTGAACGGGGGGCTTTGCTTCGCGGGGAACGAAGCGGCTGATCGCGCGCGGGAATTCATCCAAACCGTTGATCCAAAATACATCGGCATCTGGGCCTACCACGGCCACGGGCCAGGCGCTAAGGCGGAAGCCGACGCGCTGGTCCGCATCCGCGATCTGGTTCGCGGCGCTGACAAGCTCAAGCCGTTCGCGGACACAGAGACCGGCGTCGCGGCACAGACGCCGCAACAAGAACGCGTGCAGGCGCGGACTGTCGTACAGAAGATGGTCTATGCGCAATCGCAGGAGCTCAAGTTCTTGATGTTCTTCAGGCTACTGATGTTTGAGGAAGCCTATGGCATGCTCTACAGCGAGACCGAGCCGCGACCGTCTGTCCTCGCCTACGCCAATCTGGTTCGAACACTCCGAGGCACGCGCTACGAGGAGACTTTGGGGGGATTGCCTTCTGGTGTCGAGGGTTACGCGTTTAAATCCGACGCCGGGTCGCGACGAACGTTGGTGTTATGGAATACGTCCCATGGCACACAGTCGGTTTATCTGTCTCTTGGCAGAGGTGGGATTGACGTCCGCCAGAGCGACTTGTTTGGCAACACTGCGCCCGTTTCTGTCGGCGATGACGGATCGATCGAACAACGCGTGGGTGCCGATCCGGTTTTTGTTACATGGTCCTCCGAGCCCGCCCCCAAGATGGCTGTCGTGCCGCTTGCGATCTTGGTGCCGGACCAGATCGTTGTGCGAGAGTCGGGTGAGGACACCATCCCGGTCGACATCGTCAGCCATGGTGAGGTGATCCACGGTACGCTACACGTCATAGCCGGCGCGCAGGCTGGCGCGACGATCAGCGCGGACCCGATCCCGGTTGACGTAGCCGCCAAACAGTCCGCCCGCATTGATGTAAGTGCAACGCTTGGCGACATTGATCCCGGAATACGGTGGCCATCACAGTGGACGGCCTTCGTCGATGTCGCGCCAAGCGTTGATGTCCCTCAGCTCAAATTCATTCCCGTTACCTTACCCACTGCGGATGGCGGGACAGCAACGGGGAGGCCGGCTGTCACGATCAATTACCGGATCGACTTCGAGCAATTGGGCGGCCATGTCCGCGAAAAGGCGGTGGCGGTGGTGATGGCGCACGTGGAATCTGACGTGGACCGCCGGGTCCGCGTCGGCGCGTCGGCCGACTGGTGGATGCAGTGGGTCGTCAATGGAACCGTCGCCTACAGCACGCTCGACCGCGGAAACGGCGGCGGGTACAGCGTGACCGACCACACGTTCACGATCGACCTGAAGAAAGGGGACAATCTCATCGCCGTCAAACAGCTTTCGGGCAGCATGGGGTGGAAACTGCTGATCGGCTCGCCGCAGCGCCTCAACACAATGGCCGCTGACCTGAACGAAACAGGGCTACGGTTTGAACTTCGCCAGCCCGGCAAGGTAACTCAGGTCGTCCGGGCAAATCTCCAACGTCGACCCACGCTGACGACATGGAAGCTTGATCGCGATGCTACCACGCTCGCAGACTGGGATCAGGTCCAGCCGGATTTGCTGCTGGTCGACAACGTCACCAACCACTTCGCCGCGATGCCGGACGCCAGCAAGTGGTGGAAAGGTCCACGCGATCTATCGGCCAGAGGATGGCTTCGGATCAAGGACGACAAGCTTTTTGTAATGCTGGCGGTCGCCGACGACGAATTGAAATTTTCCGGTGACGACCCCCGAATCGGAGACGCAGTTCGCATCGAGCTGTTGAACGCGCAAGGGGAGCCTGCCACGATTTACATCAAGCCCAGCGCCGACGGCACTGCGAAGGTGATTTCCCCCGACGCGATTGCGGCGACCGCGACCACATCCCGAAGCGATGCAAGCACGTTCTATCAGATCGAAATCTCACAGCCGCCGGCGACACGGGCGCGAAGCCTGAAAGTCACCGTCTTCGATCAGGACGACGTGCCTGCGAAACAGGACGTATCGCTTGCGAGCCCGTACCGACTCCTCTGGAAGAATTGATGAACAGATAGATGGATGCAAGCTGGCCGGCACGACATGAGGATTCCGTTCGCGACAGGGACCGTCGCGAAGAATGCCTCGGCCTGATGCAGGCGATAGAGGGCTTCGAACACACAATGCGTGAAATACGGCGAACATCTGACTAGCAATGGGTTGCGTGTAAAGTCATCGAACTTTCCCTCGAATCGGCAGGACAGCACGGCGAGCGATTGGACATGTTCAGTGAACGTATCCATGCCCGGCGTCTCGCGAAGCACGGACCTCGTCGGATCAAGGAACTCTTCTGCGATTCGCGACGTCAGTTCGTCTGCGCGACGCGAGTAGAGCGAAGCCATCTCTTTCTCGCCCACGTACAATTCAAGATCACTCGCGTGATCTATCGCGATCAGCAATGATAGATTGATCGTCGCATTCAGGCCTGCAAGTTCGCCACCCTGCGGAACGCCGAACTGAAACGGATCTGCCGCCCAATCGACGAAGCTCCAACCGGCAAGACTTCGCAGCAGACCCGCGTGCATGTTTTCCCAGAACCGGTCCAACACAGAGCGAACGCCGGGAAGCATAGACCGCAAAACGGAAGGTTGATCATGGTGGACCGCGAAGTCGTGGACCATCCCAATCCACTGAAGGGCAAAAGTGGGGATAAATTTCGCATCTCCTGGGGCGGCGTGGGTCGGTAGTTGATTAAAGTTGGCGCGGCTACTTTCGATCATCCGCAACGCTTTGATGGCCGGCCGCGCGTCGGAGCTTTGTGCGTAGGTGGTGAGACGCTGGAGACGCGCGTCACCGGCGTACATCAACTGCTCATAGTGCGGGCAATCCATGTACGTCTCGTGACAGCATGTTTCGAGTGTGCGGCGGCAGATTGTCGCCAAGTCAGCCAAGTGAGTGTCATCGAAGCGCGTCGGATCGACGAAAGACAGCGGATAGCGCGTTTCGCGAAGTTCAAGACCCGACAGTTCGATCTCCTCCTCAGCAGTTTGCACCTCGATTTGGAATCACACCCCACACCGCCACCAGAGCGGCGACAAAATCCGAGCGTTGCCCCCGTCGGCGAGAAGAATGTCGGTCAAGCCGTTGATGGGTTTACCGCCCGCGTGCTCGCGGTCGCCTTTGTTGCTGGGCGCTTCAGCATACGTGCAGCGCACGCAAGCGCCAGCACCGCCATCGACGCGTAACCGGGGATAATAGCAAGCATAGGTCGGAAGCTTTATCAACACGTGGACGGTCGCTCGCGGCAACACTTCAACTTTGCCGCCGGCTGCGAAGCGATCCCATTGCGCCTGATCGCCACCACTGACAAGAGCGACGCGCAGATCGTTAATTATGGTATCGTGCATCGGCGGCAGTGTGGCTGGTTAAAGGCGGTGCGCCGGTCGAAAAGGGTATAGCGTAAAGCCGTCGTTACCGCTTTCGCCCGCAGAGGCTGGCGCCCAATCTGCTCCCTCGCCGCTCTCGATCTGCCAAAGAAATTGTGCCGCATCGATCGTTTTTCCAGGCCCGACGCCCGCAACGATGCCCGTCCCTATCAGTCGGAGCAACGCTTCATCCTGGGGCGCAACCAACAATCCATGACTCACTCTCCGCTGGGCCCATGGCGCGAGCGCACCGAGCGACCATACGCGCGCCGCGAGGACGTGTTTGCCGGGTGTGAGCGGCAAGTCGTAGGTTTCAAAGAACCAGTTGTCCGGATCGCCGCGCTCCGGCCCGCGGTCTTGTGTCCTTCCATCCAAGAACAGCTCGTATCGTTCATCAGCCGTCACGTGAACACGGGCAATGATCGACTCTTTAATCTCGAAGCAACACCGGTAGACAACCACCAGCGGCGTATCCGCCGCCTTAAGTGGCGCGACCCATCGGCACGCCCAGCCGCGATCCACCCACGGCGGCGCGTCGCTTGCCGCTTCCGGCGAAAAGGGGCCGAAGGTCACATGCGTGCGTGTTGTGCTCATGGTCGCTTCTGGGTGGCCAACCGTCGCGTACCAGCCACCCGTGCCAGCACGCTGATCGCCGACGCACCCCAGCCGTGGGCGGTGTTATAAACCGTCTGCCCGAAACCTTCGCTCCACGTCGGCTGCTCTGCGACCAGCCAAGGGCGATACAGCCGCTCGATGTGTGCCAGCGCCGCCTCGGTCTGGCCATGATCGACCAATGCCCCGAGCACATACCCCGTCCAGCCCGGCGAAAACGGCAATTGCTCCAAGTGTCGCGCGAGGTACCCGGCCACGCGTTCTCGCCGGCGCTCGTCGCCCAGCCCAATCAGCAGCGCCAGTGCGTTCGAATGCGCCGATACGTCTGCGGTCGGCATCGGCACGACCGGAGTCGGTTGCGACAATGGTACCGAAGGCGCGATGCGGTCCCGATAGCATCCGCCCGACTCGTCCCAGAACGCGTCCGAACAGTCTCGTATCCTCGCCGCGGCGAGGCCGCATCGCGACGAGAACCTGCGTTCCCCGCACCATCGCTGCGCAACCTCACACGCAGCCGCCAACAGGAGATTGATCGGCAGCGAGTACGGACGCCGGTTGATCGGGGCCCAATCGATCCAGTGCCAACACCAGTCCGGCGGGACAAAGAGACCGTCGATGCTGACGTGATCGAGGCAGGCACCGAGGAACGCCTCGAATCGTGGCACCATATCGCGAGCGAAGTCTGTGTCCCCTGTAAGGCGGGCATAGGTGTCGATTGCAACAATCGCCACCAAGCCCTGATCCGGAAGAATCATTCCGCTCGCACCCGCAGGTACGACCGACGTCGGCCAGGCCCCGCTTAGCTCAGCCCACCGCGCGATCAGTCCCAGACATCGCCGCCACATCGTCGGGTCGCCGAACGCGAGATAGTGCGCCTCCCCCGACACCGCCGCGTCGAACGTCCAAAGCGTATTTTCGCGCCAGCAGGTGTCGACCAATACGTCGTCGCATGACGATTTCAGCGTGGCGACCGAGCGGTCCCAGATCTCCGTGAGCACCGGCCGGTCAAGCGCGGGGGCGGGTCGGTCGATTACCGGATATTCTGAGGACTCGATCGCAACGCGGACGGTACACGTGCCGCTTCCGGCGTAACGAACCGTCACGTATCGAGCGCCGCGCGGCACCATCGGTCGCCAGGTGCGAACGCCTTCGGCAGCTTCGATGGCCAAGGAATCGACGAATCCTTCGCGAGCGTGCCCAAACCCCAGGGACGCAAGCGGCCGGTCCTTCAGGCCGATGTCGTAGTAGATTTCAAGCCGCCCGTCCGCGGCGTACGTTGCGTCTACGCACGGCCGAACACGTCGGGTACGCCCCACGTCGAAGGTGACGAGGTTTCGGGTCGGGCCGAGGACGAACTCGTCGGAGTCGTCTTTCGCGGCAACTCGTATCACGTCCAGGTCATTGAAGCCGCGAGCAAGGTCATCGGTGACGGGCAGCGGACATCCGCCACCGCAACCGTGAAACACTGGGCGGGCGACGATCGTTTCGCGCACCATCAGTTGGCAGTCGCGCGTTCTGAGCGAACGCCACGGCGGCGTGCCGACCGACCCGAGTACACGGACAGGCTGTGCCGCGCGTTTCCACGCCTCGGCCAGCGATTCGCGGATCGTCCAATGTTCCTGCTGCGACGTCGGTATCGAACAGACTCGACCGGTTAAGCGAACTTCGTCCAGCGGACGGACCGTCCATGACGCATCGGTCGCAAGCGTTGTCCCTCCCTGCATGCCGATTTCGGCGAGGATGCCGATGCGGGTGTGAACCTCCGTCGCAGGTGTGCCCGTCGGCGGCATCACGACGATCGCGATCCAGGCACTGTCGGTCGAGATAATCCCGGTCAATGGGACGACATCCACGTACGCCTCGCCCGGCAGCGAGCGGGCCGGGCCGTCGTGCATGAGACGGTCGCCGATGAAGACCGCGTATCGGAGGCAGCACGCGATCTTCAATTCAGCGACCCGCGCCAACTCGGCGGCGCTCAACTGCTTGAGAAAGACAACCGGATGAGGGTGACTGATCACCGCGTCGTCGCGCCAGTCATGCAGGCCGATCCAGTGGCTCGCCGTCGAAAAGGTGGGTTGGGGTTCCGACTTCATACGACCAAAGTTTAACCCAATTGGGTTTAATTGTCGCACCAAGATCCATCCCCGACGCACGCTCGCCGCAATAATACGCCGGAAATCGCTTAATTCGAGGCCAATCAACCGCAGCACCGAGATTCCGAACCAATTGGGTTCAACTTGGTTTTTGACGAAATTAACAGGCGATTGCCGGAAATATTCTTGACGGAATTCTCGATGCCCGCTAATATGGGTTTATCGTTGTGGATTTTAAGCCCAATTGGTTGACCATGTCTCAAACGGAAGCCCTTGATTCTCAAGTAGGAACGATCGCGAAGCAGCGGGTCGTACGTATTCTCCGTTCGCGGATCATCGGCGGCGAGTTGCGGAAGGGCCAGTCGCTGCCCAGCGAGCGTGAGCTCTCGCGGCAGTTGAGCGTCGGTCGAACCGTCGTGCGCCAAGCACTGGCGATGCTCGGGGATGAAGGACTGGTCGCTTCCAGCGGCATGCGATTGCGAACGGTCGCCTACGATGCGCCGGACGAACAATCCGCATGGATCGGGCGATCGATCGCGTTGCTCATGCCATCACTCATCGACAACGGCAAGCCCGCGCAGAAGTCCCAATGGTTGCGCTTCATGACGATGGGATTGATCGAACACCTCCGCAACCACAACATTCACGCGATCACCCTGAGCAGCGAGGGCACCGATCCCGACGACGCGCGCCGGATCGCGTCGTGCCAACCGATGGGACTCCTTGTGCCCGAAACCAGCAACAAGGACTTCGATACCGTCGCATGGGCGAGCATCTTTGACGAAGCGAACGTACCGGTCGTGTGCTACGGCGGCGATGCGGCGCTGGCAAGGTTTGACCGGGTCATCTCCGATCACGAGCAGGGCTCGTATGCCTTGACCAAGGCCCTCATCGATCGCGGCTCCAAGCGGATCGCCCAGTTCTGGCCTCGGCCATGGGATCGGTATTGGTTCGAGGCTCGACGCCGAGGTTACGTCTCTGCGATGACCCAGCACGGACTCGAACCGCTGCCCACGTAC
>Ga0105047_10018839_pt1 | contig 10677 bp, 8 predicted proteins | sample MAT04_FD_78384 | JGI IMG/M metagenome (GOLD analysis project Ga0105047, IMG submission 78384) | Freshwater microbial communities from Lake Fryxell liftoff mats and glacier meltwater in Antarctica - MAT-04 (megahit assembly) | ecosystem: Environmental > Aquatic > Freshwater > Ice > Liftoff...
CGTGAAGAACACCCAGAAGCCGTCGGCAATGCCGACCCACAAGTACCGTCCGTACCACGAGGCGTTCTCCGTCGAGTTGCCCGACCGCACCTGGCCGGGCAAGCGCACGACCACCGCGCCTCGCTGGTGCGCCGTCGACCTCCGCGACGGCAACCAGGCGCTCATCGACCCGATGAGCCCCGAGCGCAAGCGCATCATGTTCGACCTGCTCGTGCGCATGGGATACAAGGAGATCGAGGTCGGCTTTCCAAGCGCGAGCCAGACCGACTTCGACTTCGTTCGCGGTCTCATCACTGACGACCTGATCCCGGACGACGTCACGATCCAGGTGCTCACCCAGGCGCGCGCGCCGCTCATCAACCGAACCTACGAGGCGATCGCCGGCGCCAAGCGGGCGATCGTGCACCTCTACAACTCGACCAGCGTGCTGCAGCGCGACGTCGTGTTCCGCACCGACAAGCAGGGCATCATCGATATCGCACTCGAGGGCGCGCGCCTGTGCCGAGAGGCCGAGAAGACCATTCCCGGCACCGAGGTCTTCTACGAGTACTCGCCCGAGAGCTACACGGGCACGGAGCTCGAGTTCGCGGTCGAGGTTTGCAACAAGGTCATCGAGGTGTTCGAGCCAACGCCCGACCGCAAGGTCATCATCAACCTGCCCGCCACGGTTGAGATGGCCAGCCCGAACGTGTATGCCGACTCCATCGAGTGGATGTCGCGCCGCCTCGCCCACCGCGAGAACGTGCTGCTCAGCCTTCACCCGCACAACGACCGCGGCACCGCCGTCGCGGCTGCCGAGCTCGGCTACCTCGCCGGCGCCGACCGCATCGAGGGATGCCTGTTCGGCAACGGGGAGCGCACCGGCAACGTCGACCTTGTCGCGCTGGGCATCAATCTCTTCACCCAGGGGATCGACCCGCAGATCGACTTCAGCAACCTCGACGAGGTCAAGCGCACCGCCGAGTACTGCAACCAGCTGCCAGTGCACGAGCGCAGTCCCTGGGCTGGCGACCTCGTCTACACCGCGTTCAGCGGGTCGCACCAGGACGCCATCAAAAAGGGCTTCGAGGCGATGGCCGTCGATGCCGAGCGCCAGGGCAAGAGCGTCGACGAGCTGCTCTGGGCCGTGCCGTACCTGCCGATCGACCCGAAGGACCTCGGACGCAGCTACGAAGCGGTCATCCGCGTCAACTCCCAGTCGGGCAAGGGCGGCGTCGCCTATCTGCTCAAGACCGACCACGCCCTCGACCTGCCGCGCAAGCTGCAGATCGAGTTCAGCGGCGTCGTGCAGGCGAAGACGGATGCCGAGGGCGGCGAGGTCACCAGCAACCAGATCTGGGAGATCTTCCAGGACGAGTACCTGCCGGCGGCGAACGCCGACGACAAGTGGGGCCGCTTCGAGATCGCCCGCACAAGCACCTCCAGCGACATGTCCGGCGTGGTCTCGCTCCACACCGAGTTGCGGGTCGGCCAGACGCAGGTGACGACGGATGCGACCGGCAACGGCCCCGTCGACGCGTTCCTCACGGTGCTTCACGGGCAGGGCATCGACGTGAAGGTGTACGACTATGTCGAGCACGCGCTCAGTGCGGGCGGTGACGCCCTCGCGGCCTCATACGTCGAGTGCGCCATCGGCGACACGACGCTCTGGGGCGTGGGGATCGATGCCGACATCTCGACGGCGTCGCTCAAGGCCGTCGTGTCGGCGGTCAACCGCGCCGTGCGCAAGGAGTCCGGCGACCGCGAACTCGCGTCCGTGTAGGGGAGTGGCGCGGGGAGTCCGCCGCTCGTCGCGGGGGGCTCCACCGCGATCGCGGTCCCGCAGCTGTGGGGGCAGCGATTGCAGTGACCAAGCCGGTGATTGCGGGGCCTCGGCCGGTGGACGCCGGCATCTCTGTGCCGCGCCGAGGGGCCCGTTCCTGTGGACGCCGGGCTCTTCGTGCCGCGTTCTGGGGACTCCGCCGGTGAACGCCCGGCTCGCCGCGCCGCGCCGACGGGCCCGTTCCTGTCGACGCCGCGCTCTCCGAGCGGCGCCGGGGGTCTCCGCCGGGCCCTTGGCCCTCGCCGGTGATCGCCGGGCCCCCGCGCGCTGCTCCGGGCTGCCCGTCAGTTCGGCGGGCGGCCCGTCAGCTCACGCGGTGGGCTCGTCTTCGCCCCACCGCAGCCGCGGCGGCTTCGGCAGCCTGGGCAGGCCCTCGATCCTCCGCTGCTCGGGAACCTGCAGGCCGAAGATCACCCCGACCATTCGCAGCGCGAACGTGAGCACCACACAGACGATCGCGGCGGGGAGAATGGGGAGACCGAGGGTCGTCATGGAGACGAGGGCGGTAGCTCCGACGATCGCGGCCAGGGCGTTGAGCGGCCCGACCTTGATGAGCACGACCGGGCTCGTGAGGAGCAGGTCGCGGATGATCGAGCCGCCGACCGCGGTCATCACCCCGACGAGGGCCGCTGGCACCGCTGGCAGCCCGAATGCGATGCCCTTGGTGGCGCCGATCGCCGCGAACAAACCCAGGTTCAAGGCGTCGATGAGGGTGAAGATCCTGCTCAGCTTGGTGAAGAGCCGCTCGAGGAGCATCCCGACGAGCGCCGCCCCGATGGCGACGAGCAGGTACCAATTGCTCTGGAATGTCGCGACGGGCACCGCGAGCATCAGGTCGCGGAGGATCCCTCCGCCGAGTCCGGTCGCCACGCCGATGATCGCGACACCGAGCAGGTCGAGGTGCCGCTCCTTGAAGTACGAGGCGAACAGCGCTCCCTGCAGTGCTCCGACCCCGACCGCGAGCAGTTCTGCCCACAGCGGGATCTCAAAAATCGCTTCGTTCATCGGGCCATTCTGCCGGTGAGTTCACAGCCCGCACGACCAAATCTGTTCGGGTACCCATGACTATAAGTGCTAACATTGTTTAGGTTGCACTGACACTAACTCGGGAGCGTGATGATCGAGAACATCGAAAGGCAGGGCGTCGGCGTTGCGGTGTCGACCGTGATTTTCGCGCTGCGGCCCGATCCAGGCATCGGCACGGCCAGCCTGTGGCTCCCGCTCGTGCGGCGAATCAGGGAACCGTGGGAGGGCCGCTGGGCGCTCCCCGGCGGGATGGTGCGACACGACGAGGGCCTGGAAGCCGCGGCCCGTCGCAACCTGCTCGAGACGACGGCACTCGAGCCGACCTACCTCGAGCAGCTCTACGCCTTCGGCGAAGTCGACAGGTCCCCGGTCGGGCGCGTCGTTTCGATCGTCTACTGGGCGCTCGTGCGCGCCGACGAGGCCAGTCGCGCCACCGTCGACGAGAACGTGCAGTGGTTTGCAGCCGACGACCTGCCCGCGCTCGCCTTCGACCACAACCTCATCGTCGACTATGCGCTCTGGCGGCTGCGCACGAAGGTCGAGTACGGCCGCATCGCCCACGCATTCCTCGGCGAGACCTTCACCCTCTCCGAACTGCGCGAGGTGCACGAGGCCGTGCTGCGCCGCCCGCTCGACCCGGCCAACTTTAGGCGCCAGGTCGAATCGAGCGGCGCGATCGTGCCGACCGATGCCGTCGTAACCGGCGGTCGCCACCGCCCCCCACGCCTCTACCGCTACGACACCGCCGTCGACCTCGTCGACAACGGCCCCCTCACCCCCATCCGTCTTTGACCCCCAAGGAGCCCTCGTGACCTCCGTCGACACGACCATCCAGCTCATCCGTGCCGGTGCGCCCGGTACCACCTGCAGCCCCGACCTCGCGGCTGGGCCGTGGGACATCGACCTCGAGTCGAACCCCGGCTACGGCCCCGGCGCGTCGATGGGCGATGTCATTCCCACCGGCTCCCCCCGGCAGGGCCAGCTCCCCGGCGAGTACCGCGACGCCTCGAACAGCGAACTCGAGGCGCGGATCGTCGCGGCCAAGGCGACGCTCGGCGACCGCGCAGTGATCCTCGGGCACTTCTACCAGCGTGACGAGGTCATCGAGCACGCGGACTTCGTCGGCGACTCGTTCCAGCTAGCGAACGCGGCGCAGACGGTGCCGAGCGCGGAGGCGATCGTCTTCTGCGGGGTGCACTTCATGGCGGAGACCGCCGACATCCTCGCCCGCCCCGAGCAGGCCGTGATCCTGCCCAACCTTGCCGCGGGATGCTCGATGGCCGACATGGCCGACATCGACTCGGTCACCGAGTGCTGGGAGGCGCTCGAGGGGCTCTACGGCACCGAGCCGGACGAGGACGGGCGCGTTCCCGTCATCCCGGTCACCTATATGAACTCGTCCGCGGCGCTCAAGGGCTTCTGCGGGGAGCACGGCGGCATCGTCTGCACCTCCTCGAACGCCGCCACCGTGCTCGAATGGGCGTTCGCCAGGGGCCAGCGCGTGCTGTTCTTCCCCGACCAGCACCTCGGCCGCAACACGGCGAAGGCCATGGGCGTCCCGCTCGAGCAGATGCCGATGTGGAACCCTCGAAAGGAGCTCGGCGGCAACGACGACCAAGCGCTGCACGACGCGCGCGTGATCCTCTGGCACGGCTTCTGCTCCGTGCACAAGCGATTCAACGTCGAGCAGATCGAGCGGGCGCGCGCGGAATTCCCCGGCGTGCGCGTGATCGTGCACCCCGAGTGCCCGATGCCCGTCGTCGACGCGGCCGACGAGGCCGGCTCGACCGACTACATCCGCAAGGCCATCGCCGGCGCCGTCGAGCCGACCGTCTTCGCGATCGGCACCGAGGTCAACATGGTGAACAGGCTCGCGGCGGAGTACCCGCAGCACACGATCTTCTGCCTCGACCCGGTCGTCTGCCCGTGCTCGACGATGTACCGCATCCACCCCGGCTACCTCGCCTGGGTGCTCGAAGGACTCGTGCGCGGCGAGGTCATCAACCGCATCGAGGTGCCGGCGGATGTCGCGGAGCCCGCCCGCGTCGCGCTCGAGCGCATGCTCGCGGCACGGCCGGGGGTATAGCCATGAATGACGTCGTCGTGGTCGGCAGCGGGATCGCCGGACTCATCATCGCCCTCCAGGCGAGCCGCACCCACCGGGTGGAGCTGCTCACCAAGAGTGAGCTCGCCGAGAGCAACACCCGCTACGCGCAGGGCGGCATCGCCGCTGTCATGTTCGGCGACGACAGCGTCGCCGCCCACATCGCCGACACGCTCGCGGCCGGCGCCGGCCTCGGCGACCCCGCCGTCGTGGAGATCCTGTGCGCCGAGGGCCCAGGACGCATCCGCGACCTCATCGCCCTGGGCGTCGAGTTCGACCGCGAGGGGGCAGACCTGGCGCGCGGGCTCGAGGCGGCGCACTCGAGCGCCAGGGTGCTGCACGCGGGTGGGGATGCGACGGGTGCGGTCATCGAGGCCGCCCTCGTCGCCGCCGTGCGCCGCTCGGCGATCACCGTGCACGAGTTCACCTTCGTCGCCGAGCTCGTGGTCCGCGACGGGCGCGTGCGCGGCGTCGAGGTGGTCGACCGGGACGGTTCGGCGCGGACGATCGCCGCCGATTCCGTCGTGCTCGCCAGCGGCGGCGCGGGCCAGCTCTACCGCCACACGACGAACCCGGCGATCGCGACAGGCGACGGGGCCGCGGCGGCCCTCCGCGCCGGCGCGGTGCTCAGCGACGTCGAGTTCTACCAGTTCCATCCGACGGCGCTCGCGGCACCGGGCAACTTCCTCGTCTCCGAGGCGGTGCGCGGGGAGGGGGCGGTACTGCTGGATGCTCGGGGTCATCGGTTCATGACCGACGTGCACGAGCGGGGCGAGCTCGCTCCGCGCGATGTTGTGGCCCGCGGCATCGCGACCCGGATGGCCGCGCAGGGCGGCGACCCCGTGCTGCTCGATGCCACCGCTCTCGGCTCGGCGTTCCTCGCCGAGCGCTTCCCGAGTATCGACGCGGCATGCCGCAGGCTCGGCCTCGACTGGAGTGAGCGGCCGATCCCCGTGACGCCGGCCGCCCACTACTGGATGGGCGGGGTGCGCACCGACGAGTGGGGGCGATCCTCACTGCCCGGCCTGTTCGCCGTCGGCGAGGTCTCGAGTACGGGCGTGCATGGGGCCAACAGGCTGGCGTCGAACTCGCTCCTCGAATCGCTCGTCTTCGCCTGGCGCGCGGCATCGAAACTCGACGACGCCTCCTGGCCGGAATCTGCCGTCGCTGACGCGCATCCGCTCCCGTCGCAGGTGGGCCAGGGGCTCGCCGTCAGCCGCGACGCGCTGCGCGTCCTTGCCTGGGCGCGGATCGGCCTGTACCGGGATGCCGAGGGGCTCGGCTCCGCTGCCGACGTTCTCGCGTCGTGGCGTGCCCCCGGCCGCTCGGTGGCCGAGCGGGAGACCAGGAACCTGCTCGACCTCGCCCGGCTCATGGCCTCCGCGGCGCTGGCGCGCGAGGAATCGCGCGGCGCGCACTTCCGCACCGACCACCCCGACACGTCCGCCCATTTCGAGCGTCACCTCGGCTGGACCGGCCAGCCGTCGGGGGCGGTCTCCCTCATCCACCGCCCCGTCGGGGCAGAAGAGAGCGTCATCGCATGCTGACCCCCGAAGCCATCGACACCGTTGTGCGCGGCGCCCTCACCGAAGACGCCCCGTGGGGCGACATCACCTCCGAGCTGCTCATTCCCGCGGATGCGCAGGCCACGGCGCGGCTCGTCGCGCGCGAGGCGGGCGTGTTCAGCGGGGGAGCGGTCTTCGCCGCGGTGATGCTGGCGGTCGATGGCGCGGTGCTCGTCGACCTCGCTGTCCACGACGGGCAGCGGTTCGCTTCCGGCGACACCCTCGCGACCGTGGCCGGGTCCGCGCGCGCTGTACTGCGCGGCGAACGCGTCGCTCTCAACCTCGTTCAGCGGATGAGTGGCATCGCGACTGAGACGGCCAAGTACGTCGAGGCCGTCGCCGGTACTCGCGCCCGCATCGTCGACACCCGCAAGACCACGCCAGGCCTTCGCGCCCTCGAACGGCACGCGGTGCGCTGCGGCGGCGGGCACAACCACCGCTTCTCGCTCTCGGATACCGTGCTCGCGAAGGACAACCACCTCGCGGTGCTCGCCTCTCGCGGCGTCGGGGTTACCGAGGCGCTCCAGGGCCTCCGCGCCCGGCTCTCCCACACAACCCACCTCGAGGTCGAGGTCGACGAGGCCGGGCAGATCGAGCCGGTGCTCGCCGGCGGGGTCGACACGATCATGCTCGACAACTTCACGCTGGATTCCCTGCGCGCCGGCGTCGCCCAGGTCGCCGGCCGCGCACTCGTCGAGGCGAGCGGCAACGTCAGCCTTGCCACGGCGCGGTCGGTCGCCGAGACAGGCGTCGACGTCATCTCGGTCGGCGCGCTCACCCACAGCGTGCGCGCCCTCGACCTCGGGCTCGACATCGGTCTCGACCTCGGCCCGATCGCGCAGGAGGGTCCGCTCGACATCGTCTCCACCGGCGGACAGGAGAGCGGGAGGGCGCTCCCGTGATCTACCTCGACAACGCCGCAACCACGCCGGTGCGGCGCGCCGTGCTCGAGCAAATGTGGCCCTACCTCACGGAGGAGTTCGGCAACCCGTCGAGCACCCACGAATACGGCCGTCAGGCCGCGCTCGGCCTGACCCGCGCGCGGGAGCGGGTCGCGGCGGTGCTTGGCTGCCGACCCGCCGAGGTGGTCTTCACCTCTGGCGGCACGGAGGCCGACAACCTCGCCATCATCGGGCTGTCCCTCGCTACCCCGCGGGGGCGCCATATCGTCACCACGCCGATCGAGCACGAGGCAGTGCTCGAGTCCTGCCGGTACCTTCAGCGGCACCACGGCTTCGAAGTGACCCTCGTCGACGTCGACGCCGACGGGCTCGTCGACGCCGACGCGCTCGACCGAGCGCTGCGCCCCGACACGACCCTCGTCTCGGTCATGTACGCCAACAACGAGGTGGGCACGGTGCAGCCGATCCGCCACATCGCCGAGCTCGCGAGAGCCGTCGGGGCGCGGATGCATACCGACGCCGTCCAGGCGGCGGGCTGGCTGCCGCTTGGCGTCTCGGCGCTCGGGGTCGACGCGCTCGCGATCTCCGGCCACAAGCTCGGCGCCCCGAAGGGAATTGGCGCGCTGTACCTGCGCCGCGGCGTTCCGGTCGAAGCCACGCTGCACGGCGGCGGCCAGGAGCGCGGCCGACGTTCCGGCACCGAGAATGTCGCGGGCGCCGTCGGCTTCGCCGAGGCCCTCGCTCTCGCCGACGCCGGGCGGCTCCGATCCGCTGACCGCATCGCCGGCCTCAGGGACGCCTTCATCGACCAGGTGCTCGCGGAGGTGCCCGGCGCGCGCCTGACCGGGCAGTGTCGGCTCAGGCTCCCCGCCAACGCCTCGTTCTGCTTCCCGGGCACGAGCGGCGAGGCCGTGCTCCTCGACCTCGAGCGCCGCGGCATCACCTGCTCGAGCGGCTCGGCCTGCGCAGCGGGCAGCGACGAGCCGTCGCACGTGCTCGTCGCAATGGGGATGGATGCCGAGCTCGCCCAGACGGCTGTGCGATTCACCCTCGCCGAGTCGACAACCGCCGCCGACCTCGACTCCACGGTCGCCGCCCTCGTCGGGTCGGTCGTGGGGCTCACCGCGCATCCGTCGGCTCGGTCGTGAGGGCGCGCCGCTGACGGCACCGAGGTGCGCGGGGCTGGGGCTCGCCATTCGCTGGGCCCTCGTGACGGCGCCAGGTCGCGACTCGGTGCCCGGGTCCTCGTGACGGCGCCAGGTCGCGACTCGGTGCCCGGGCAAGGGACTGGGGCCCCCTCAGCCCGCGCCCGCTGCTTGGCGGCCATCCGCTTCGGCCCGCGGGTCGGCGCCTCAGCCACGTGCGCCCGCGGGGGATACTTGTCAGATGCCCCTCTACCGTGACGAAGCCGTCGTGCTGCGCACCCAGAAGCTGGGTGAAGCCGACCGCATCGTCACGATGCTGAGCCGGGGGCACGGCAAGATCCGCGCGGTCGCGAAGGGCGTGCGACGGACCGCCTCGAAGTTCGGCGCGCGGCTCGAGCCGTTCATGGTCGTCGACGTGCAGCTCTATGAGGGCCGCAGCCTCGACATCATCACCCAGGCCGAGTCGCTGGGCTCGTATGGTGCCGAAATCGTTTCGGACTACGCCAGCTACACCGCGGCGAGCGCGATGGTCGAGACGGCGGACAAGATCACGGCGGAGGATGGCGGGCTGCAGCAGTACCTGCTGCTGGTCGGCGCGCTCCGCTCCCTCTCGCGGCACGAGCACGGCGCGAGCCTCACCCTCGACTCGTACCTGCTGCGCGCGCTGAGTGTCGCCGGCTGGGCGCCGAGTTTCTCCGACTGCGCGATGACCGGCGCTCCCGGCCCGCACTCGGCCTTCGTCGTGCAGCTCGGCGGGGTCGTGGCCGACGAGGTCGCCCCTCCCGGAACGCCCCGGCTCGCCCCGGCGACCCTCGGGCTGCTCTCCGCCCTGCTGACCGGGGACTGGGTCTCTGCCGACGCTTCGGACGACCGCGCCCGGTCCCACGCGAGCGGCGTCGTGGCCGCCTACACCCAGTTCCACCTCGAGCGCTCGCTGCGGTCGCTCGAACACGTCGACCGGCGGCCCGAATCGCAGGGCAGGCCCGGTCTCGCGAGCGCCGGTCTCTCGCGCGTCAGTCCGGCCAGAGCCGATTCCGTCGGCGCCGATCCGGCCAGAGCCGATTCCGTCGGCGCCGATCCAGCCAGAGCCGAGGACGCATCCGGATGACAGCGAAGACCCACAAGGACGCGGTCGAGTTCCGTCCCCTCGACTGGACCGGTCTCCATCCGCCCCAGCTGCCGAGGGGCGCAGTGCCGCAGCACGTCGCGATCGTCATGGACGGCAATGGGAGGTGGGCCAACGGCAAGGGCCTGACCCGCGTCGAGGGGCACAAGGCCGGCGAGGCGGCACTGCTCGATGTCGTCGCCGGCGCCATCCAGATCGGGGTGAAGCACCTCAGCGTCTACGCGTTCTCGACCGAGAACTGGAAGCGCTCGCCCGACGAGGTGCGGTTCCTGATGGGCTTCAACCGGTCGGTGCTGCACCGCCGCCGCGACCAGCTCAACGACTGGGGCGTACGGGTGCGCTGGGCGGGGCGCAGGCCCAGGCTGTGGGCCTCCGTCATCAACGAGCTGCAGTACGCCGAGCGGCTCACCGCGGGCAATTCGACGCTCACCCTGACGATGTGCGTCAACTACGGCGGACGCACCGAGATCGCGGATGCCGTGCGCGGCCTTGCCGAGGAGGTGGCGGCCGGCAGGCTGAAGCCGACGGCCATCACCGAGAAGACGATCCAGCGCGCGCTGTACATCCCGGAGATGCCCGACGTCGACCTCTTCGTGCGCAGCTCCGGTGAGCAGCGCACAAGCAACTTCCTGCTCTGGCAGAGCGCCTACGCCGAGATGGTGTTCCTCGACACGCTCTGGCCGGATTTCGGACGCACTGAGCTCTGGCGCGCGATCGAGCTCTACGCCGCGCGCAACCGGCGGTTCGGCGGGGCGGTCGACGCGCCGTCGGCCTGAGTGCGCCGCACGGTCAGCCTGAGTGCGCCGCACGGTCAGCCTGATTTCGCAGCACCTCATCCTGACTTCGCCGCGCCCCATCCTGAGGTTGTCGCACGCCGCGCTGGGGTTGCCGAGCGGTCAGCCCGAGCTTGCCCGCGGTCAGCATGAGGTTGTCGCACGCCGCGCTGGGGTTGCCGAGCGGTCAGCCTGAGGTTGCCCCGCGGTCAGC
>Ga0105047_10018842_pt1 | contig 10675 bp, 6 predicted proteins | sample MAT04_FD_78384 | JGI IMG/M metagenome (GOLD analysis project Ga0105047, IMG submission 78384) | Freshwater microbial communities from Lake Fryxell liftoff mats and glacier meltwater in Antarctica - MAT-04 (megahit assembly) | ecosystem: Environmental > Aquatic > Freshwater > Ice > Liftoff...
AAAACTTTTGCCCATGCTAGCTCCGGTAGATTTCAATGCATCCAGATCAAGGGGTTTACTATTCTTCAGGTAATCTTCCATTTCAACTTCTGAAACTCTAAACTCAATTACGTTTGCCCTGTCAAGTACTTTAGGGCTAAACATGTAAGTAGTTTCATCAATGTTAACAGTACCGATAATGAAAAGATTTTTTGGGAGTTTAATCTTAGCTGGAATGGAATCTTTCCAATTGCCAATTTCAATATGCAATGGAATTTCTTCTGAAGATTCCATTGCACTTAAAAAATCTGCTAGATATCTCTCCACATGGCTAAGATTCATTTCATCAAGTATAAGGAAATATGGATTTTCTGGATCATTTGAAGCATCAATTATTAATTGCAATGCCCCATTTTCCGGCACAACATATTTACCTGATTCAAGAGCATTAGGATATCCTAAAATAGGTTCCCGGTTCGTCCAGTCTGCACCTACGGGTACAATACAAATTCCATTGTAGGGATTTGTATTTACAGTTGATTCATTTTTAGAAATCAAATAGAATGCGGCAGCTTTTAAGTGTGTTTCAAAAGAGTTCAATTGGGTTGAATATTTCGTGGTTTGTTCAACTTTATCTCTAATCTCTCTTGGCCTTGTATCCTGCGTAAAATGATTTTCTTTTATTGCAATCACCCATTCATTTATGAGTTCGTAAGGAAAGGTTGCCTTTGTACCTGACTCGGACTGTGTAAAGGTTAAAGCAAGTTTATCACTAGCAGATACTACATAAGTTACCAATTTCGACTTTACTTCATCACCTATTGAAAAAGTGTTAGATGAACTAATTAAAGTCTCGCTCGTTATCCACTTTGCAAAAGCCAAAGCAAGTTTTGTTTTCCCTGATCCGGACAAGCCAGTTAGAATAACAAATGGCTTGGTTAATAATGATGAAATAAATCGAATAGCTAATTGTTCACTTATGTACAGATTAGCATCATGACAAGCGTCAAGAAATCTTTTATACTCAAAGGGTACAGAAGGCTGAAGGAGTATTTCTTTCGCAACAACATTGAATCCTAGACTTTTTAAAATATTGAAAGGTCTTCTTGTCGAGTTATTAAAATCATTTATTACAAGTGTCCCTCCACCGAGAATTTTATTTGCTTCTGATAAAACCAGAATTGGAGGGTATCTTTTTCCCTCTTCTTTAAGGATATCATAGTCTTTGGATTCTCGACCTTTTAATAGTTCTGGATCTTGATCAATTTTCTGCATTGCTTTATCAATGCTTTCTTTAGTGAAAACTTCCATTATGAATTATTTATACCTTTTAAAATAAAGCAATTTAGTAACCCCGTGCAATAAAAAATACACCATGTAATTGAGTATACGAAAGATGGTATTAAATCATCTACTACTTTTATTGAAAATATTTAAGATTTGTTCTATTCTTTCAAAGTCTTTAATAGATAGCCCAGTACTCAAGTCAAACTTATCTACGAGTTCTTTAATCTCTTCAAAGAGGTCCATCTGCTTTTCAAAATCATCTCCTATCTTAGTTTCTACTAATTTTTCCAAATGGTTGAAAAATTCAGAACGAGATTTAAACACTTTATCGTATAGTTTTAAAAAATCAATGTTTATTTTTTGAGAAAATTTGCCAATACCATTAAACTCATAGTCTGATAATTTTTCTTTAAAAGCAATTATATCTTTAAGTCCCCTTAAGGTGATTTCAACTGATTTAATATTAATTCGTTCAATCGTATTTTTTAGTAAGACCCTATACTTATAAAAGTCATTATCAGAATTTGCTATATCAAACATAGAATAAAGAACTTTGCCCTTATTGCTTAACAAAAAATTTAAATTTCTGAAGTAATATTCTTCTTCTGAAATATCGTTCGATTCTCTTTTCTTTTGCTCCTTAGTACTAATATAATATTGTTCTAATTTATCAAGAGTGCTTTTGTTTAATTCAACTTTGTCCTTCACAAATTTCCAACATTCTTCAGTCTTAGTCTTGTCCCTAGCATATAATCCGCCATATTTGTCAATTTGTTCCCAACACTTTTTTATTATCGTTTTCATGATACTGTCTAATTCAGAGACATCCACTTTTTGGTCATGTATGCTATGATAGTCAAAAAGCCCTCTAGTAATGAATTCTAAATATGACATAGCGTAAATGGAAGTGGCCATTCCTACATTGGAATCACCAATAATTGACGGGAATTCTTTTCCACCTTCTTTCCCACACACTTTTCTTGCCCTAATACATAATTGACCAAAACCGACAATTGTTTTAAAATTTGAAATAGAAATAACTGGCTTATCTTTTCGCTTCATAAATAATTCAAACTGCTTATCTGCGCTGGATGCCGAAATATCAGGGCGAAGATTTTTGGCATTAAACCATCTTGCAAGTTCAATTTTATTAAAAGAAAGCCCCTTTGGGTTTTGTTTTTCCCACACTAAAATATCTCGATCAGTCCCTTTCCTGGCCCTCGTCTCCTTATATTGACCAGTCATTCTTTCAAAAAAGTAATAAATAAAAACGTCATTTTTCTGGATAGGATTTCTCAGAGAGATTTTTTCTATACCCAATAGATAATGATCGTTTGTCCAAAAGTCACTTAATTTAACTGCAGTTTGTGAATTTGCATATTTTGAGATATTACTTACTAACTCAAGATATTTATCTGTCTTTTTAAGAACGGTTATCTTGACTTGTAAATATATTTGAGAAAGTGATTTTTTAAAATTCTTTTTTGTGTGATACAGAGTAGCAGTAGTTTGACCTCCGTTTACAATTTGAAAATCATTTATCTCTTCTATTTTATTTGTATCATTATTGATTTTTATTGAAGAAGCAGTAGCAGATATCCCATTGTTATATGAAAAAAACATATCGGAATCTTCTCTGATAGTTTTGCTCATCTCTCTGTTATACTTACTTTTTAATGAAAGAAAAACACGAACATTGTTTTCGAGCAATTGCGTATGGTACTCGTCATATAAATCAGCAATAAGATCTCCCGGAAAAATTGTCAGATAATATTTTAGATCTTCATTATTTTTTTTTTCAAGGAATGGTATGTCATAGCACATTTTTTCTTTTTGAAGAAAATCTAAATTAATTGGTAATCTTTTACTTTTACTTCTTGCCAGATCTGACCATTTATTTATACCCCAGTAGTGTATTTTACATTCTCGCTGAAGGGATTCAATAAATATACTTGAATCAAGATTTTCTTGTTCTATTAAATTATTTGTAATAATGCAGATTTCGATTCTCTCCAGAATGTTCTTTTTTTGTAATTTTAAAATAAATTCTTGTAGTTCACTTATGGGATGATAGTCCTGGACAATAAACTTGGATTTTCCGGAAAGTGTAGACTCAATAAATTTAGCTACTTCCGATACTGCTTTTTGAATATCTGCTTTCTTAGCGTTAACAATGGTTAATTCATCAGAAAAAAAGCCATTAAAAAGGGTAAAATTCCATTCATATTCTTTTTCTTCAGAAGAATCTTCCTCATTTTCATTCTCAGAATCTTCAGATATAATGTCATTTGTAAATGAATACCCTAGTATGCCCCATTTTGCATTATTTATTCCATTTGTCTCGTACCTACAATGTTTTGGATTTTTAAATATATCTGCGGTATCAAGCAAATCTGTAAATTTCATAAAACGAACATCTTCTATAGCAATGTCATCACTTACGTTATAAAATTGATGACATTCAGAATAAAATTTAGCATGTGTTACTTCGTATTCCTTTTTCATTTAGTTAAATAATTATTTTAAATGCTTCTATTGCAGAAAGATCAATTCTGTATGAAATATTTGAAATTGAGATAGGTATAATATGTCGGTTTATTCTTGGAAATGTTTCCTGCTCAACAAAATATTTCATTTCCTCAATCTGAATAAATTTGTAGGAAAGTGTAATTAATCCCGGGCCACCATATTTTAACTTGTCGTTAATGCATTTTAATATAAATTCTTCTTTGATTGTGTCTGAATTAATTAATCCCTTAACCTCAGCATACAAATCTCCAAGAGAATCTGTTGTGCTTCCATCAATAGCTTCAATCCTGTAAATTTTTAAATACAAAAGTTTTTTCTCCGGAGCTTCTAACTGAAAGGCTGAAGTAATTTTAACTGTAGTTTTGTCTTTGGAAATTGTTTTAATTTCTATGGCCTCAGAATCGTAATCAAAATCATGATTGGCAGGGGCAGGCCGATTCCACCCCGACACAATTGATTTATGATCATTACTACTTAACAATAATTCTTTCAATTGAAGCAATTCTCCATAAAGACCCATGCACCCCACAAGAGATAAATCCATCTCCTTTTCCGCCATTTTTATTAAGTCCCTTAATGCCTTATTTATTTTATCAGCTACATCTTTTCCAGTATCGGAATTCTTTATTGTTTTCTCAAATCCATCAATAAAATTATTGAAAAACTGCCTTAAGGGTTCGTAAGTGAGGTGAAATGACAAATCATTGCCAATCTGAATAATGTCCAGATATTTCAATTTAGGTAGAGTCAGCAAATTCAAAAAATTTGAATCATTAAATCGGAATGCCATACTTTTTATTTCTTCATAGCCAGGAGGGGCATTATCCAATATTGCAATTACGCAATCTGTTGTTTCGATTTTTTTTATTTCTTTATTCATATGTCTCTTCTATTTCTAATGATATACTCAACTGCATCACCAACATTTGGAATGCTCAGATATAAAACAGGAAAAGAAATATCTCCTTTACTTTTTTCCATTTCACCCTTTACTATATAAATAATAAGTATTGCCTTTTTACTCTCATTCCTTAATTTATATCTGAAAGCTGAACCTTTGCCTTCATCAATTGCTTTTCTGTATTCAACTATGTTTTCGCTATCAATAATATCAAAAGTATTATCCAGATCTTTATCTAACAATGTGTCAATAATGTAAAAGTCATTATTATCCTTTTCATCCGGAGCCGTGTTTCTTGTTACAGTAGTTATGTTCTTATTTTTTATTTTCCAGGGAGGGTTGATTTCATTTTCGAACTTATATTTATTTTGCTTTAATACAACAGAAAATGAACTAAATTCATTTCTATTTTTTTTCAAAAAATTTTGCACTGTATCAAATATTTCATCTTGAAATTGAAATTCAGAAAGAAAAGATATTACATAGTCCATATTAATTTTTGAGAAATTGATATTTGTTTCCTCTACATATAATTCGGAATTAACGAAACTATATTCATCGGCCAACTTATTGACGAAATTTTGGGTGACTATAAAATTTGCCTTTTGTAAAACATTGTCTCGTTTTAATTTTTTAGTAGTTTGATTAGTTCCGCCAAATGAAAGTTTTTTCTTTCTGGTGTTGCGCAATCTGTTAACATCACAAAGTTTCAATTGCCTATTCAAGTCTTCAAAAGATGTGCTGTGAACCATTTTTATTTCCCACATTGACGGTGTCATTTCATTTTCGTTCATCTGTGCAAGATCGTTTCTTAAATCAAGTTCCAGATGTAATATCCCTTTGAACCAAGATAATTGTTCCTTCGCCATAAAAATCAGAATAGTATCCTCATAGCCAATTCTATAGCCAAACCACCTGCCCATTTGATATAGAGTATCTTGACTTCCGACTTCTCTCGCAAAATAAGAAGTAGAAAGTCCCTCGAGGGTGAATCCTCTGGAAATTCTATTTCCTCCTACTACAATGTAAATTCGAGTTTTCTCAGGTTCTTCCTCAAGATTTGGATAATTCAGTTTATGATAATTGTGCTTTAAGTTAGTATCTCTGATTTTCGAATGATAGCTTACAAGTAATATTTTATCAATTATAGTATAGATATCAGAAGTTGCAATTTCATCAAGAACAAAATATTTTTCAACATCCAAATCAAAATGCTTTTTGAACAATTCATTTTTAGAATTATTTCGGATTAATTCAAGTTGTCTTTTGAATTTTAATAAAAGATTTGGGTTGGTTTGTATTCTTGATTTAAGTGTTTCTAAATATTCTCCAATTTTATAAGCAACATAATCAATTTTATCAACCCGGTGTGAGGTGTGAACAAGCATAGTATTATGCTGGCTTTGTTTTCTTGACTCCCTAACAAATATTACAACTATAAAGTGAATAATTGCTATTTCTAAACTGTCAGGAATGGAATTAAAGTCATAAGATTTACTGCTCCCAACAGGAAAATATTTTTGATCAGTATCCGGAATTATATTTAAAACAGGAAGGCCTTCTACTCTATTAGAGCCAAATATTTTTTCAATTCCCATATATTTTATTCCAGGCTCAATCGGAATAATAAAATGCTCAGGAAATAAATCAGAATCTTCGTCAATTGTATATTTTATTCCTCCTTCCTCTATTTCTCTTTCTAAGCCTTCCATTCGTTGAGCCATAACAGAATAGGGAGTGGCTGTGTATGCCACAAAAGTTTTTTGAGCAATAAGTGAGAGGCAAATCCTGATATTTCTGTTGATTGCTTTAAGCGCTGCTGCTTGAGCATTCTCAAGAGTTTTTATTTGTTCAGGTGTCAAATCAGCTTCATCAACATCTTCTATTTCTCTAATATCAATTCCCTCTTGTTCTAAAAGAAAGTCTTTTTTTGATAAAGATTGAATGGATGCATTATCCGCTTCATCATCTATAATAAGGAATGGAGTATCAATTATTTTATATTGACCAGAAACTTGGGCAACTTTTTTTTTATATAGCCATTCTCTTAAACACTTTAAAACTGATACATTTTTTTTTACAACGAAAACTATATTTTGATCTAAACTTAAGGTGGAAATCTGGGTATTAATATTAGCTGTGCTTAAATCGAATTTTATATTTGTTCCTGCCTTTATTGCTCCGGTTTTATGAGTTGGCAGCAAGCCAACTCCATAAGCTTCTCCATTTTCGTCAGCACCAATAATTCCGGAATTAACCCGGTCTTGAGTTTGCTTCCTGAGATCCTCAGTCATTCCTGTCAAAATGATTACAATCCTATACCCAACATCAAACGCTTTATTAGCTAACCCAATATAATTTGCAGTTTTCCCTGATTGAACATGACCATATACTAATCCTCTTCTTTCCCATATATCGGCGTCTGTTTCAGGATTATAGCAATTATCTAAAATTGCAAAGGTGTCAGCATCTAATTGAGATACCATTTTTGCCTTACCTTCTTTTTCTAGCAGTTTTTTATAATTATTCCACCTTGTTTTATCATTCTTTCGCCAAATAGGATCAAGCCATGGTTCAATCTTTAAATCTTTAAGAACCTTAGGAGGGGCTTTTTCAAAAGTATATTCAAGAACTTTTTCCTTAAATAATTCAAATGAAATTAATTGACGATTTTCGTTATCTAGTAAATTATAATATTTCTCCCCCCAATCACATAGTAGCTTTGAAATAGAATCACCAAAAGTTTTATTTAGACCGTCTATAATTTGATAACATTCAATTATTTTTTTTTCAATTAAGTCATTCATAATAAGTACTTTTTTATTTGTTCCTGATGATAGCAAAATGGTTCACATTTAAATAAAAAATCTAAAGCTGTCACTTTGTTTTTTTCAATTTTTATCCTTTCATAAATAGCCTTGGCAAAGATTAATTCCTCTTTATTTAATTGATCAGGTTTATTCATCCGGTCATGTTTGCCTGAATCATGATCATTGTTTTCTATTATTGAGGCTACCGGCAAGTTTTCAGATATTAAATCAAAAATAAAATTCATTATTTTTTTATCAATTCTCTTTGACTCAATAAGATTTTGAAATATAGGATGGTCAATGTTTGGATAATATCTGTAGCACCTTGAATCTTTATCCTCCTTTTCATCCCATATCAGTGAATTATCATAATAGGTTCTAATTTTATTCTTGATTGATGCTCCCCCCCTGGTTATTTTAGAAACTGACTCTAGTTTGGTGTTTTCAATTAGTTTTTCAATTTCTTTTTTAAATTGATAAGGAATGGTTGCATTCGTCTTTGTTATATCAAGACTCCACAACTTATCAGCTGAATTTGGATAATCAATTGTAACTCTCGCCAGTTTTGATGAGTTAATAGTTTTAATAACACCAAGCCAGCCCCCATAAGGGTTAAGTAATCTTTCACATCTGTAAATATAAATGCCTTGCTGAGAAGCAAAGCCGTTAAAAAGCTTGTATGAATTAATTTGGTGCATTGAGTCATACTCTTGCTCCCAAAATTTCGGATGTCTTAATATATAAGCAGTTTGCTTTGATTTTGCATGGTTCTTTAATGGTACTTCAGAATATTTTTGGCTATCTTTTGGAATTGGATTAATTGGTTTTAATAATTCATCATGCGAAAATATTTTAATTCCCTTCTCAATAAATCTATGAAAACACACTGCCGCATAGTTACTGATTTTGGAGATCAAAGAAATAAAATCATCGATTTGTTCCGGCGCACGATCCCAATTTTTCCAACAAATAATTGTTCCTTGTTTAGATTTATTTAATTCTTCTATTTCTTTTTTAAATTCGTCAAAATCGCAGTGTTTAAGGTTCCATTTCTTCTTATTATTTTTAATAAATTCTAAGTCAAGACTTCTAAGAAAAACTTCACCGTCATTTTTTTTAGATATTACAATTAATTCTCTCGCTTGGCTTAGTGAAGCCGTTTTCATTCCGAATCCAAACCGGCCTAAATCTTTTGGATTTCTATGTTCAAGTGATCCTAACCTAAAGCTATCGATTAGCTTTTCTTCACTCATCCCTTTACCATTATCATATAACTTAAAAATTGGCTTGCCTTCGTTCCAATCTAAATTGATAATAATTTTTTTAGCGTCTGCAGTAATAGAATTATCTATTAGATCAGCAACAGCTTCTTCTATTGAATATCCTAAGTTCCTGTTTGATTCAAGCAATGCTAGCGGGTCAGGAGAGAAGTCTTCTGCAATTTGATTTTTTGTTATCTTTTCCATTTTTCGTTTAGCTTAAGGTTTTCAATACTGGATTAACAAATGAAAAAGACAATTAAAATTTTCTAGAATGGAATTAATGATATTAATTCTACTATATAATATCGTTTAAAATTGACAATCCAATTCTTTCTGCATATTTTGGTGGTACAGCATTACCAATGATACGTGCAACAGACGCCATACTTGTTCCTTTAAATATATAATCTACCGGAAAAGATTGTAAGACAGCGCCTTCTCTTAATGATAATGCACGATTTTCCACCGGATGCGCAAATCTACCGTTTGATATGCTAAAGAATTTTGTAGTAATTGTTGATGCAGGTTTATCCCAAAACATTCTTCCATATGTGTCCTTAAAATTATCTGGATTATTATAATGACAAGCGGGTGCTAAATCTTTGTCTCCCATGTAGTCAGTTCTTGAGCCACCATTCTTTTTTGTTCTTTTTAGTCTTTCTATATTATTGTCACTTAAACCTGCAACCGTATGCATAAATTCAGAATCATCTTTGTGCCCTGCATGAACTCTGGGGAATCCTTTTTTTTCGCCTATTGCATCTCGTAGTAAAGGTTTGTCACCTTCTACTTCTAAAGGCTTCAAAATATTTTTAGTTACCCTATTAGCAATTAAAGTAAACCGCTTTCTGCTTTGTGGCACTCCATAATCATTTACATTGTGAACATCAAAATGCACTTCATATTTCATTTCCTTTAGCCAATTAATAAATGCATCTAATCCGCTTTCTTCTTTTTTTCTAAGCACCCCGGGTACATTTTCAACAACAACGTATCCTGGTTTAAAATATTGAACAAATCGATGAAATTCGATCAACAGATTTTTAGATTTTAGGGATTTATTTTTATCCGTATTTATGTTACTCCAAAATTGGCAAGGACTACAGCCAATTAAAATTAACTCGTCATCATTCTTCTTAAGGTTTAATTTATTTTTTAACCCCAGTTCGGTCAAATTAAATACATCTTCTAAAATAAATTGGGCCCCTTTGATATTCGCTTCATAAGTATCCTTACAAGCGGGTTCAAAATCAATTCCTGCCAAAACCTTAATTCCTGCTTTTTGAATCCCATAACTCATACCACCACCACCACAGAAAAAATCCACTGCTTTAAGTTTCCTTTTACTCATCGTTATTAACTATATTTCTGCACAAATTAAACAAATTCCTCTACTCTATTAATTCAAATCTTAACATTAGATTTTTGAAGCTTTATTAGTAGGTTATTCAATGTTGTATGAACTCTTTTTGCCTTTAGTTTGCATCCCCACAAATTAATAATTTTCCAGCCATCTTTTTTTAAAGCTTTTACCGCTTTATTATCATTGGCAATGTTGCCGTTTATTTTATTGAGCCACCAGTCTGCGTTGGTTTTTGGTACCACATAATATTTGCAGTTGGTATGTCCATGCCAGAAACATCCATGAACGAAGATGAGTGTTTTGTATTTTGGTAAAACGATGTCTGGTTTGCCCGGCAGTTTTTTATCGTGCAGCCTGTAGCGGTAGCCATGGGCAAACAGAAACTGCCTCACCATCATCTCAGGCCTTGTGTTCTTGCCTTTTATGCGGCTCATGTTATAACTTCTGGTAAGTTGATCATGCACGTCTGCCATGCTATAAAGTTACAACAGGATGTTGGTTGTGTAAATGTTGCTGCATCTATGTTACGCATCGCTGCCCAATG
>Ga0105047_10018843_pt1 | contig 10675 bp, 4 predicted proteins | sample MAT04_FD_78384 | JGI IMG/M metagenome (GOLD analysis project Ga0105047, IMG submission 78384) | Freshwater microbial communities from Lake Fryxell liftoff mats and glacier meltwater in Antarctica - MAT-04 (megahit assembly) | ecosystem: Environmental > Aquatic > Freshwater > Ice > Liftoff...
CCCGCTTGAATGGGTGCCGCCAGTGAGGCGATCATCTTTTCGGCAATGTTTTGCGCTTCCTGGCCGTCTCTTGGCAGATTTTCAAGAATGATGGCAAATTCATCGCCGCCGAGACGAGCGACCGTGTCGCTGCTGCGTACGCATGCGAGCAGGCGCGAGGCCACACGTTTCAGCAACTCGTCGCCAACATCATGCCCGAGCGAATCGTTGATGGTTTTGAAACGATCAAGGTCGATGAACATGAAGCCAAGCCGCGTTTTCTTACGGGCGGCATTCGCCAGCCCGAGCGCCAATCGATCGTTGAGCAACATGCGGTTCGGCAGTCCGGTCAGCGCGTCGCGCGTAGCCAGAAACTCGACACGTTCTTCGGCGGCTTTGCGTGCGCTGATGTTGGCGATGGTTCCGGTCATGCGGCGCACGCGGCCACTCGCATCACGTTCGGTAACTTTGCCTGACGAGTGCAGCCATACCCAGCCACCATGCCTGCCTGCCACACGGTATTCGCAGGAAAACTCTTCGCTCGCGCCGCGCAACGCGTTTGCCATCGCCGCCTCAAACCTCGGTTGGTCCTCAGCGTGGTTTAGCCCGACCACCTGCTCGCCACGAAGAATGGCATTGCCGGTTCCCTCGCCGCTGATGCCGAGCATTTGCGCCCAGTCTTCGCTGAAGAAAACTTCGTTGGTGGATAGATCCCAATCCCAAAGCGCGAGGCTTGAGCCCGACAACGCCAAGTCCAGCCGCTCCTTGGCGTCATGGATTTCGCGCTCGACACGACGGCGCTCACTGATATCGCGCCCGACACCGAGGCAAAAACGCTCGCCGCCAATGTCGAGCCCGCGCCCGTGAAACGCGTATGGTGCCTCGCTCGCATCTTTTGACAGCATGTCGATTTCGATGGTGATATCTTCACCGCGCTCGATGATGCGTCGAATCGCATCCGCGGCCATCGCGCGGTCGTGCTGCGCGATGAAATCCACCACGCGCCGTTCGCCAATCTCGACATCGGTGTAACCGGTGTTTTCCTGAAAGCTGCGGTTCCAACGCACCATGCGGCCGTTCCGGTCGAACATGAAAAATGCGCCGGGCAAACTGGCGATGGCCGCGTCGGAAAATTCTTTTTCTTCACGCAGTTTGATCTCCGCCGCCTGACGCGTGGCGATTTCATCCTCAAGCAATTCTTCGAGTTGCACGAATTCGCGCGTCAGGTTCGAGACGTGCTCCTCCGACGCTGCCTGCGGCGATTGGAATGGTCTGGCACTCTGCGGCCCGCTCGTCACGCTGCGTTCACGGCGTTCGCGACGCGCTTCAGCACGCGCTTCAAGCCGTGCACTGACGAGATCGGCGAGATTGACCAGCACCTCGATGTCGCGCGATTGAATCTCGCGGCCGAACACATCGAACACGGCCACCACGCCGATCGGCAGCCGTTCACGCGAGAGGATCAACACCCCCGCGTAAAAACACAAATGCGGCGCGCCAACCACCCAGCGGTGATCTCGGGTGCGCTTGTCCGACAGCGTGTCATTGATGATGCAATGACGCGATGGCGCGCGTGCTTCCATGCTGCCACCATTGCCCGGCAACGCCCCCCCAGCGTAGGGCAGGAACAACGACTCCGCGCGGGGCAATGCAGCATTCGGCAGACCGACGGACGCCTTGAACCATTCGCCACCAGTGCCGCCGCTTGCGGCGCCCGAGTCATCAAAAAAAGATATCGCTGCGTAGGACGCCTTGAGTACTTCGGCCGCGCGCCGGACGATGTCTTCAAAAACGGCTTCGGGTGCGCTGCCCAGTATTTCGTAGCGCATCAAAACGCGTTCACGCGCACTGCTCGGCGCGGCAGATGCGGGACTGTGGAGTGGGGTCTCGTTCATGTCTTACTGGCAAAAGTCGCCATTGGGCGGGCAGTTTCAGGCATTTTCGCTTCAAACACCGCTTGGATGCTCGCGTTTGGCCGCGGTTGCATCGGCGATTGCGTCGTGGTGTTCCATGGTGCGGCTCGCATCTCCAAGCGGCACAACTCGGTCGACCAAGCGCAACATCACCTCGAGGGTCACCAGGTGGCGCTTTCTGCTTGGTCGGCGTTCGGCTTGCCCGAGTTGGCCGATTTGGCAAGTTCGGCGCTGCGCTTGATGTGACGCATCGCCTCTTGCGGCTTACCGACTTGTTCCATCAAGCGTGCCAGCGTCATGTGCGCGTCGAGCGTGGGCTCCAGCGCGACACTCGCTTCCAGGTAGCTCTGCGCCTTGCCCCACAACGCCTGACGCATGCAAAGCTTGCCGAGTGCCGCCAGCAGTGTTGCGTCCCGCGGCTGCTTCTTCAACCAGCCCTCGGCGGTTTCGATCTGCGCGGGCGTCGAATCTGACTTCGCCTCGGCGTAGCGTAATACCAGCGACGGGTGCCACGCATCGTCGATATGGCGATTGATGGTCTCCTCAAGCACCCCAACCGCATCGTTGCCGAGGCCGATGGCGGTCAATCTCGCCGCCAGCACATCAACCAGCGCCGGCTGATAGCGCGTGGCACTTTCGATCCGGCGCCATGGGTCGAGCAAACCGTCGCGTTGCGCCGGGCGCGACTTCATCAATTCGATCTCGGCGTTGAGACGAATCTCATCCGCCGCCGCTGCCGGAATCAAGCCGGTACGCTTCAGCGGCCCGAGCGTGAGCAACACATCGCTCCATGCGTGCGCCGCGATCTCGGCTTCGACCTTCATTTTCAGTACGCCGATATTGGTCGCATCATTTGCCGCGAGCGCTTGCAACAACGGCAGCGCCTCCGCCGCGCGGCCTTCCGCCAACAACATGTACGCCGTAGAGGCGTCGCGCATGCTGGCCGAGCGCGGCGTGTCGATGCTTGCCAGATACGGCAGCGCCGCAGGAAGGTTGCCGCCCTCATGCGCCGCCCAGGCCGCAAGTGCGGCCGCCAGATGCCGGATATCGTCGCCGCCGTCCATCACCGCTTCTTTCGACGACATGGCGCGTTTGGCCAGCTTTTCAGCGTCATCAAAACGTCCGCCAAACAAGGCGCGCAGACTATCGTGCAAATCTGCCACCACCCGCGCCCGCTCACGCTGGTGCTGTCGGGTGCGCATGGCTTGCGGCAGCTCAATGGCAGTGATGGAAAGCCGCACCGCGACATAGGCGACCAGGGCGAGCGCAATGATGCTCAAGGCAAACATCATCATCGACATTTCGATCCGCCAGGGTGGTATGACAAACAACGCGTAGCCGCTGCCATAGCGGCCGGCCAAGGCCAGTGCGACGGCCAGTGCGGCCATGCTGAAAACCCATATCGCCCAACGTATCGGCTTGCCGAGCATGCTAGCGACCCGGCCGTTCACGCGCCGCGCGGGCGGCACGCACTGCGTTCAAGCTTTGCACAATGTCTGGTGCGGCGATCGACACCGGATTGTCGGCCAACTGCTTGAGGCTGATGATGGCGTTCTGGTTGACCTTGGCTTTTTGGTCAAAGTACTTGGCGACCAACTCGCGCGCCGTCTTCAAGTCGTCTTTGAAACTCGCTTCGTCGCGTGCCAACAGTGAAGTGCGTGCGGACAGCAGCCGCAGCTTGAGGCTCTCGCGCACGAACAGTCCCTGCTGGGGCGTAATGAGCGAGGCCTCGGTCGCATCGAGTTCGCGGATGCGGATGAGCTCGCCCATCTCGCGGACGAAATCCTGCCAAAGCTGGCGCCACCAGGGCAAGTCCGGCCGCCCGTCAGCCAATCCTGACGGGCGCAGCCCATCGAGGTCGCGCATGCTCGCCGGCACCGCCAGCGGCAACGACGACGCCAACACCGAGAGGTTGTCCAGTTTGACGGCGATACCCTGGGTGTCGACGGCCGGAATAGCCTTCAAGCGTTCCAGATCCTGCGTGATGGCACGACGCAGCGGCGTTGCCTGCAGCTTGTCGGCGCGCGACAAGCGCTGGTCGGCGGTCTGCAGGGCGCTGATGGCAGCGCGCACGTTGCCGGCCAGTGTGAGTTCGCGACTGGCGATGTTTAAGGTCTGCTCGATTTCGGCGAGCAACCAGTCTTCCGGTGCGCGCGCCAGATCACGTGTCATTTCCTCAATCGCCACGCGCTGATTCTGAAACTCGGCGAGCTTGGCTTCCAATAGCGCGATGCGGTTTTGCGCATCGCGTAAATCACGCAGCGCCAATTCATTGCGGGAGGCAGTTTCCCGGGTGGTCTTGTCGAGTTCGGCGAGCTTGCCGCCGAGCGTTTGCGTCAGCTCTCGGTTGTCGCCACGGCTTTCAAACCAAACGCCGATAGCCAGAACCAGCGCAACAACGCCGATGGCCAAACCGGCGTACACCAGCATGACGCCGACACGCGTGCCGAGATTCGCGGGTTTTCCAACAGCAGAGTCGAATTCGTTGTCCATGCGCTATTCAATCGTATGCTTGTAGCCGATGCAACCTAAGCCTGCGTTTTTCACTGTTCGGCTCCTTTTATTGACATCTTCACCATCAAGTATGGCCCCAAGTGATCAATCCAATTTGTCCCTTCAACAACGCCGGGCCTACCCGCTCGATCGCGGGCGGCCAAACATGGCCCGGCGTTGGTCACGACGCGTCCTCGTCGCCTGCCATCTCCCTATATTCCTCGGTAAGTCGAACGAAAAGCCACACGCCGCGTTGACTAAAATGCGACCCACTGTCGAACGCGTTCCCGTGAAATATGCAGGCTAAGCCGGTATTTTGGCGAGCGTTTCAATGAGTTCGTTGTCTTCAAGAGACACTACCGTGACGCGCCGGGCACCGGCGGCGGCCGCCGCCGCCGCAACGCGCGCGTGCGGCACCAGCACATTCGCAACGTCGGCCAGCGTGAGGGTCTGATCGATAAGATTTGTGACAAGGCTCGCCAACGTTTCCACACTACCAACCAGCACCACCGCCCCGCCGCGTACCGCTTGGCCGAGTTTGGCACCGTCAACAGGATCAAGACGACACGCTTGCCGCCGGTAGCAGAGCAGCGGCACCACGGTGGCACCTCTGGCCGTCAGAGTTTCGGCGACTAGCTGACGACCGCCGCCGTCGCTGTCGCCCTTGACGATCAACACCGTCTTGCCTGCCAGTGCTTGGAAGAATTCTTCCGCCAGCAGGGCTTCGCTGTCCTCGCCGCCCTCAGGGATTCTGGCGTTGCCGAGCCCCAACGCAGCCAAGCGTGCCGCCGTCGCGCGACCGATGGCATACACAAGCTGCCCGGCGCTGCGGTTGGCGATCAAGCGCTGGGCGGACAGCGCCGGCACGCCAAACTCCGCCGCGTGGCTGCTGACAAAAATGATGGCATCGGGCGGCGCGCTCAAACCGGTATCGGCTGCCTGCATCGCCTCGATGGCAAGCAGCGGCATGACCAACACCTGCGCGTCGGCCGCGACCAGTGCGCGCGCGGTCGCCTCGGCGCTGGTGCGCGGTCGGGTCACGACGATGCTCAGCCCTTGGAGTGACACGATCAATCGATGCGCGTTGGTGGCGCGATTCCGGGTGGCGCGAGTGAGTGGGCGGCGCGTGCCAGCAGATCGGCCAGGATCTTGTCCGCGCCGGCGGCCAGCAATCGCTCGGCGAGTGCGACACCGATCGCATCAGCGTCGGCAAGCGCGCCAGTTTCGACTGCGGCGACGCGCTGTATGCCGTCAGGTGTGGCGACGAATCCGCTGATCGATAAGCGATCCCCCTCAACGGTGGCGGTCGCCCCGAGCGGCACATCGCAACTGGCCGATAAACGCCGGCCAAATGCACGCTCAGCGTCGACCATGGCATTCGTCGCAGTGTTGACGAGCGGTGCAAGTCGTTGTGCCACGTCCGTCCGCAACGACGCATACTCAATGCCAAGTGCGCCTTGGCCGAGCGCCGGAATATAGCGGCCGGTGTCGAGCGTGGCGCGGATGCGTTCGCCAAATCCGAGTCGCTTTAGCCCGGCCGCAGCGAGGATCACCGCGTCAAATTCGCCTTCGTCGAGTTTACGTAGCCGCGTATTGACGTTGCCGCGCAGCGGCGCAATGTTGAGCCTCGGATGAAAGTGGCGGATCTGGCTTTCGCGGCGCAAGCTCGACGTACCGACAATCGCGCCGGCTGGCAGCTCGTCGAGGCTGGCGTAGCGGCTGGACACAAACGCGTCCCGAATATCCTCGCGCTGCCCGACGGTGGTCAACGCAAAACCTGCCGGCAACACCATCGGCACATCTTTCATCGAATGCACGGCAATGTCGGCGCGGCCCTGCTCGATCGCGACTTCCAATTCTTTGATAAAAAGGCCCTTGCCACCAATTTGCGCCAGCGGCTTGTCGAGGATTTGATCGCCGCGCGTGGTCATACCGATGATCGTGACGTCAAGCCCCATATGAAATGACCGCAACTGCCTAGCGGTCCATTCGCTTTGCACCATGGCGAGCGGACTCTCGCGGGAGGCAATACGCAGGCTGTCGGTGGTCATGGTTGGGTGTAGGGCTTTGATTAGATAAGTAGGACGGCGGCGTTGCCGATCATGAAGCGGGATACCAAGAGCTGACGGGAAAGCGCTTAGACGACCAACATTTCAAACCCTAATATCGGCGGGCATCTTGGGGCTAAAACGGCTGAAAACGCCCGTCCCTAGGCGAGTTTGTGTTTTTTCTTCGTTTATCGGTATCCTCATCAATGGCAATTTGGGCGCCAGATGTTGGCAGATTTCGGACCAAAATGTTAGCACGCAGGACCCGTCCTCCCCAGCGTGAATGTTGCCATGTTGCACTGCGGTAGAATCAATGCACGAATGCAATCTTGCATAAATATAGGTAGCACCCTCGATGGCTCCAAACGCTCAACTGCTCGCCGCCCGGCCAACCGGCGACAGGCCTGTCACCGCCTCGAACGACGGCACACTGCTTGAATCGAGCACGCCACGCCTGCGTGAGATTCCATATAACTACACCTCATTTTCTGACCGCGAGATTGTCATCCGCCTGCTCGGGCCAGACGCGTGGGACACGCTGAATCAACTGCGCGACCAGCGCAAGACCGGCCGCAGCGCACGCATGCTCTATGAAGTGCTGGGGGATATCTGGGTAGTGGAGCGCAACCCCTATCTGCAGGACGATCTGCTGGATAACCCCAAGCGCCGCGCGATGCTGATTGAAGCGATGCGCCATCGCCTCGGAGAAATTGAAAAACGGCGTGCCGGCGAAAAGAGTGTCGAGCCGTCCATCGCCGACGCCGACGCAGATCTCAAGTCCACGCAGGTGGCGACCCTTCTCGAGCGCGCCTACGCCGCAGTGGCTCGCTTCGAGACCGAGTTTCGCGATACTTGGGATTTGCGTAAGAAAGTCGAACGGCGTCTGGCGAAAGTCACTCGGCGCGACAACATTGCTTTTGACGGGCTGGCGCGCGTCTCGCACGTCACCGATGCGACCGACTGGCGCGTTGAATACCCTTTTGTGGTGGTCTACCCGGATACCGAAGACGAAGTTGCGCCGCTGGTTCGCGCCTTGATTGAGCTGAAGTTGACCATCATCCCGCGCGGCGGTGGCACCGGCTACACGGGCGGTGCCATTCCGCTGACCAAGATGTCAGCCATCATCAACACTGAAAAGCTCGACACGCTCGGCGCGGTTGAGCGTATCGCACTGCCGGGCGTCGATGACGCCGTCGCCACCATCCGCTGCGGTGCCGGCGTGGTGACCAAGCGCGCCATGGAAGTGGCAGAAAGTGCGGGCCTAGTGTGGGCATGCGACCCGACATCGGCAGACGCCTCGTGCATCGGCGGCAATATCTCGATGAACGCCGGCGGCAAGAAAGCGGTGCTGTGGGGTACCGCACTCGACAACCTCGCGTCGTGGCGGATGGTCACGCCGGACGGGGTGTGGATGGAAGTCGAACGGCTCGACCACAACTTGGGCAAGATCCACGATATCCCGGTCGCCAAATTCAAAGTGACAACGTTCGACGAGAGCGGCCGCAATATCAAGGCGCAAAAGACACTCGCCATTCCGGGGCCGTCATTTCGCAAAACCGGGCTCGGCAAGGACGTCACCGACAAATTTTTATCCGGGCTGCCGGGTATTCAAAAAGAAGGCTGCGACGGCATCATTACTTCCGGTCGCTTCATTCTGCACCGCATGCCCAAGCATATCCGCACGGTGTGTCTGGAGTTTTTCGGGCAGGTCAAGGAAGCCGTACCGTCGATTGTCGAGATCAAGGACTTTATCGACGCCCACCCGCACGCGGTACTCGCCGGTCTCGAACACCTCGATGAGCGTTATCTAAAGGCGGTCGGCTACGCGACCAAATCGCGGCGCAATCAACGACCGAAGATGGTGTTGATCGGCGACATTGTTTCCGACGACGAGAACGCTGTCATGGAAGCGGCAAGTCAGGTGGTGCGCTTGGCAAACGCGCGCCATGGCGAAGGCTTTATCGCGGTCAACGCCGACGCACGCAAGAAATTCTGGCTTGATCGGGCGCGCACCGCGGCCATCGCCAAACATACCAACGCCTTCAAGATCAACGAAGACGTGGTGATTCCATTGGATCGGCTCGGCGACTACTCGGAAGGCATTGAGCGCATCAACATCGAGCTGTCGCTGAAAAACAAGATCCGTTTGGTCGACCGGATGTCGGCATTCATCGCCGGGCGCGACGGTGCCAAACTCACACTTGATTTGGAAGACGAAAGTATCGCGCACGACGAAATCATCGGCACCCGCGTCGATGACGCGCACCAACTTTTCGCCGACGTCCGCGGCCGCTGGCAGTTCTATCTCGATAATCTCGATGCGCCGTTGTCGAAGTTACCCATCAAAGACGCCAATAACGCCGCCGACCTGAGCGTCGCCAACATCACCACGATTTTTCAGGCGCTGCAAAGTTACAACCTGCGCGCCTCATGGAAAACCGAGCTACGCGCGCCGTTGCATGACATCTTCGGTGGCCGCATGTTTGCCAGCGTGGTCAAGCGACTCGATGCGATTCACAAAGAGGTGCTGCATTCGCGCGTGTTTGTGGCGCTGCATATGCACGCCGGCGACGGCAACGTGCACACCAATATCCCGGTGAATTCGGACGACTACGGCATGTTGCAAGAAGCCAACCAGTCGGTGGCGCGCATCATGGCATTTGCACGCCAGCTCAATGGTGTGATTTCCGGCGAGCACGGCATCGGTATCACCAAGCTGGAGTTCCTGACTGACGAGGAGATGAAGCCGTTCCTCGACTACAAGGCGGAGGTCGATCCACAGGGTCGCTTCAATGCCGGCAAGTTGATGCCCGGCGGAAATTTGCACCGCGCCTATACGCCTTCGTTTGGGCTGCTCGGTGCCGAGTCGCTGATTCTTGAGCAATCCGATATTGGTGCGATTGCCGATTCGATCAAGGACTGCGTGCGTTGCGGCAAATGCAAGCCAGTGTGCGCCACGCACGTGCCGCGCGCCAACCTGCTCTACAGCCCGCGCAACAAAATCCTTGGCACCTCGTTGTTGATCGAAGCCTTTCTGTACGAAGAGCAGACGCGGCGCGGCGTGTCGCTGCGACACTTCGATGAGTTCTCGGATGTAGCCGACCATTGCACCGTGTGCCACAAGTGCGAGAACCCGTGTCCGGTTGATATCGACTTCGGCAACGTCTCAATCGCCATGCGTAATCTGTTGCGCAAAGAGGGCAAGAAAACATTTAACCCCGGCACGGCAGCGTCGATGTTTTATCTGAACGCCACCGACCCCGCCACCATCAAACTCACCAAGACGTTGATGATCGACTGGGGCTTCAAGTTGCAGCGCGCCGCGCACGCCATCGCCAAGAAATTCATGCTGCCACAAATGCAAACCAAGCGGCCACCCGCCACTGTCGGCAAGCCCACCATCAAGGCACAGGTGATTCATTTCATCAACAAGCCGATGCCGGGTGGATTGCCCAAGAAAACTGCGCGCGCGCTGTTGGATGTTGAGGACAACAAGATCGTGCCGGTGATTCGTGACGCCGCGCGCACCACGGTGGATACCGAAGCGGTGTTCTACTTCCCCGGCTGCGGCTCAGAGCGATTGTTCGGTCAAGTCGGATTGGCAACGCAGGCGATGCTGTATCACGTCGGCGTACAAACAGTGTTGCCGCCCGGCTACCTGTGTTGCGGATATCCGCAGACCGCGTCCGGCAACGCCGACAAGGGGCAGGAGATCATCACCGACAATCGTGTGCTGTTCCATCGGCTTGCCAACACGCTCAACTACCTCGATATCAAAACTGTCCTCGTCTCGTGCGGCACTTGCATGGATCAATTGCAGAAGTATGAATTTGAGAAAATCTTTCCGGGCTGCCGTTTGCTCGACATCCACGAGTACTTGCTCGAAAAAGGCATGAAAATCGATAGCGTGACCGGGGTGCGCTACATGTACCACGACCCGTGCCACAGCCCGATGAAAACCTACCAGCCGATGAAGGTGGTCGCGGAATTGCTGGGCGACAACAAGGTCGAGGAAAACACCCGCTGCTGCGGCGAAGCCGGCACCCTGGCGGTGACCAGGCCCGACATATCGACGCAGGTGCGCTTTCGCAAGGAAGAAGAAATGAAAAAGGGTGCCGATAAATTGCGTGCCGATGGATTTGGCGGACCAGTCAAGGTGCTCACTTCATGTCCATCTTGCTTGCAGGGTTTGTCGCGTTTTGACGACGATAGCGGCACCACCGCTGACTACATCGTCGTCGA
>Ga0105047_10018845_pt1 | contig 10673 bp, 10 predicted proteins | sample MAT04_FD_78384 | JGI IMG/M metagenome (GOLD analysis project Ga0105047, IMG submission 78384) | Freshwater microbial communities from Lake Fryxell liftoff mats and glacier meltwater in Antarctica - MAT-04 (megahit assembly) | ecosystem: Environmental > Aquatic > Freshwater > Ice > Liftoff...
AGCCACCAGCGGAAGCCGTCATCGGCGGCGAAGTGGTTCACGAAGAGCAGGTGCCCACCCGGACGAACGACGCGCGACATCTCGCCGAAGAGCTTCTTCGCGTCCGGCACGACCGAGGCGGTGAACATCGCCACCGCGATGTCGAAGCTGTCGTCCGCGAAGGCGGTGCTCTCGGCATCCATTTCCAGAAGGCCGTGCACGGCGGTCAGCCGCTCCTCGGCCACGCGCTCCTGCGCCTTGAGCAGCATCTCGCGCGAGAGGTCGATGCCGACCACTTCCAGTTCGCCGCGGTAATGCGGCAAAGCGAGGCCGGTGCCGACGCCGACTTCCAGGACACGGCGCCCCGCGGTCTGCGAGAGGCGATTGACCGCGGCCACGGCACTGCGTCGCCCAAAGGCCGAGACGCCGCCGAAAACCAGATCGTACACGCCCGCCCAGCGCCGATAGGCGTTGCGCACCGAAGCGGCATCCAGGGAAGCACGGGGGTGGGCGCGGTCGCCCTCCGAAACGCCAATGGTCGGAATATCAAAGACCCCTTTCGAGTCGGCAACTGTCGGTTAGCGCGGGACCATGGGGCACGCAAGCCGGATTGTCGAACGCGGCTCAGTACGGGGCGCGCGTTGCCGGGGGTTGCGCCGCGCGCGCCTGGGGCAAAGCGGTCAAGACGCCGCCGATGGCGATGATGCCAGCGCCCAACAGCGTGACCGCATCCGGCCAATCCGCAAAGACCAGAATTCCCGCGACCGTGGCCCAGATGAGTTGAGTGTAGGACAGCGGCGCCAGCAGGCTCGCCGGTGCGCGGGCATACGCCAGGACCAGAAGGCCATGGCTGATCGCGCCCAGCACGCCGATGCCGATCAGCACCGCCCATTCGCCGGCGTCGGGCGTCGTGAACACGAAAGGCTGCGCGAGCGAAGTGGCCAGGGCGGCGGCCAGGCCGGTGTGGAAGATGGTCACCCGGCTGTCGTCCAGGGCGGCGAGGCGGCGCGTCAGGATCTGGTAGAAGCCGAACATGAAGGCCGTGCCGAGCGGCAGCAGGTAGGCCCAGTGCAACGGCGCGCCGGTCAGGAAGGGTGGGCGGAGCGCCACCACCACGCCCAGCAGCCCGATGCCCACGCCCAGCCAGCGTCGCGGCCCCATCCGGCCGCGCAACAGGAGTGCGGCCAGAGCCACGGTGATGAGGGGTGAGGCGAAGCCCACCGCCGTCGCGTCGGCGAGCGGGATGTGGGAGAGGGCGGCCGTGAACATGAGGCTGCACCCGCCGAGCAGCACCGAGCGCAAGGCCTGCAACCCCGGCGCGCGGGAGCGCCAGGGCAGGCGCCCCATGACCAGCCGCAGCGCGATGGCCACCGCGAGCGAAGAGAAGATGAAGCGCGCCCAGATGATCTGCAGCACGTGGAACTCGGCGGTCATGAGCTTCAGCGCGGTGTCCATCACCACGAAAATCATGAGCGCGGAGAGCTGCAGGATGACGCCCTTGAGGATCATCCCGCACGCCTACCCCGCCGGCATTGGCCGCCTTGGGGCTGCCTCAGGCGGCGTCTTCGCGGCGATCCCTCACGCGCACATAGGCCAGCGCCGCATGCTCGGTGCAGTAGGGCTTCGCTGCCATGGCGGGCGCGCAACAGAAGTGGAAGCCTTTGGTGCCCGGCTCGCCGATCGGCCAGCAGCAGCTTTTCGTGCTGACGCGCGGGAAGCCGCGGACGACGGCAACGGGCTTCGGTGCCGCCATGACCGGCGCGGGCGGGATGGCTCTGGGCTCCTCCCGCCGCCCTTCTTCGCGGCGGATCGCCACGGGCAGCGCCACGCGCAGCGGCGGCAGCGTGGGCCGGCGACCAGCGGCGACCGGCCGCGGCGCGGCAGGGTCCCGGCGGATCGGGCTGGGGCGGGCCGGCAATTGCAGCCGGTGCGCCTTGCCGACCACGGCATTTTTCGAAACGCCCATGCGGCGCCCGATCTCGGCTGTCGAATGGCCCTCGGCCCAGAAGGCCCGCAGGCGGTCGATTGCTTCCGTAGTCCAATCCATCGGCCAAATCCCCCGTCCCCGATACTACATAAAGTAGTCGAAACGAGGGTTGACACACAAGGGCTAGATTGTCCCGATTCGCCAGAAACTTGTGGAAAAGCTCTCCCAGACCGCTTCCGCGCCGCTCCCCAGGCGTCTGCGACTCCATCGAATCAGCGCCGGATCAAGATGTAGTTCACGGTCAGCTCGATCGTGACGCCATTCGGGTCTGACCCGGGCGGAAATGCCGGCAGCCGCGCCCCGTTGAACGGGTAACTGGTGCCGAAATTCAGCGAGGGCGACGTCGATGGTCCGACGAGGCGGACGTTCCTCACCGTGCCATCGGGGGCGGCGGTCACCAGCACGCGGACCGTGCCATCCTCGCCGAGGGCGATGGCGCGCTGCGGATAGCTGATGTTCTGGTCCAGCCAGCGGCGGAAGGCTGCGCGCCAGTCGGCGCCGACCTGCGCGCCCGTGACGCGGACCGAAGGGTCGGCGCGGGGGCGGCCCTCCAGCATACGCGGGTCCACCGAAAGATCGACGCCGCGGCTCTGCTGGCGGCCGGCCGGCGGCGTCGCGGGGCGGCCAAGCTGCACGCCGCCTGGAGCCCAGATGCCGGGGAGATTCGGCGCCCCCGGTTGCGGTGCGGATTGCTGCGGCCGGGGCGCGGGCGGGCGCGCCAACGGGGGAACTTGGGGCGTAGGTGGCGGCGGAAGTGGCAGCGCGTCGGCCAGGCGGTCCGGTAGGCGCAGGTCGGTCGGCGGGCTGAAGAGTTCGATCGCGCCCGGCAGCGGCGGCAGGGGTTCGGCGATCTGCGGCGGCCGCTCTACGGGGGGCGCCGGCGCGGGTGGAGCGGGGGTGGGGGGCATCGGTGGCGGCAGCGGCAGCGGCAGCGCCTGTTGCACCGGTGGCGCCTGTTGCAGCGGTGGCGCGGGCGGGGCTGGCGGAACAGGCGGCGGGGCGACCTCCGTCGGCATGGGTGGCAGCGACGGCTGGGACGGCACAGGCGGCGCCTGCGGGGGCGGCGGCAATTCCGCCAGGTTGGGCGGGCTCGGCGGGGTGGGCGGCATTTCGAGGCCGGGCGGTGGTTCCTCGGCCGGCTGCTCGGGCGCGCCACCCTCGAACACGATGTCGAAGGAGGGGGGCGGCAGCGTCTCGGAGGGGCGCGGGCGCGGGTCGGGCCAGAAGATCAGCAATGCCGCGATCAGCAGATGCGCGGCAACCGAGCCGAGCCACCACGTCGAGAACCCGAAAGGCGACGGCGGCGGCCGCGGCGCGTGCCAAGGCTGCCGCGCCGGGGCGGGGCGCCAGGCGGGGGGCTGCGGTTCGCGCCGCTGCGCCACCCGCCGGCGCGCTCCGAGGCGGGGACGAGGGCGCACTGAGGTCTGGTTCGCGCGCGTCACGCGAGGCGGCCGGGCATAGCGTGGCTTAACGCAGTTTTGCCGCGCCGCGAAACGCTGAACGGTGAGAAATCATCACCATGTCCGCGCAGCCACGCCGTTGGAGAACCCGATGCAGATCCCCCGCCGCGCCTTGCTTGCCGCCTCCCTCGCCGCGCCCGCCACCCTGGCAGCTCAGGACACGGGCGAAGTCGTTCGCAGCGAGCGCGGCGCCTTCCGCGTGCGCGTCCTGACCGACCAGCTGCAACGCCCCTGGGGCGGCGGCTTCCTCCCCGATGGCCGCCTGCTGGTCACCGAGCGCGCCGGCCGCGCCCGCCTGATGTCGCCCGATGGCGAACTTTCGGCCCCGCTGCCCGGCGTGCCGGAGGTGCTGGCCGAGGGCCAGGGTGGCCTGCTCGACATGCAGCCCGCCCCCGATTTCGCCACGACCAACGAGGTCTTCTTCACCAGCGCCACCATGGTCGAGGGCGGCGCCCTCACCCGCCTCAGCCGCGCGCGCCTCGGCACCCACGGCCTGGAGGCAGCGCGCCCCGTGCTCGACTGCTCGCCGGCGCAATCGCGCGGGCGGCTGCATTACGGCGGCCGGATAGCCTTCGCGCCCGATGGCCGCCACATCTTCCTCACCACCGGCGACCGCAACGAGGAGCGCGAGCGCGCGCAGAAGCTGAACGACCTGGCCGGCAAGGTGATCCGCCTGACGCGCGAAGGCCAAGTCCCGCGCGACAACCCCTTCGTTGAGCGGCAAGGCCATCGCGCCGAAATATGGAGCTACGGCCACCGCAACTCCCAGGGCATCGCCTTCGACCCCACGACGGGTGGCCTGATCTGCGCCGAACACGGCCCACGCGGCGGCGACGAAATCAACCTGATCGAGCCGGGACAGAACTACGGCTGGCCCAACGTCTCCTACGGGCGGGAGTATTCCGGCTTCCGCATCGCGGGTGGGCAGACCTCCGGCCCCGGCATCACCGAACCGCTGCGGCACTGGGTACCTTCGGTCAGCCCCTCGGGGATCAATTTCGCGCCAGCCGACGCCCAGCCGCTCTGGCGCGGCGCACTCTATATGGCGTGCCTGAACACGCCCGGCCTGCTGCGGGTCAACATGGCGGGCGGCCAGGTGACGGGCGAGGAGCGCCTGCTCTGGGGCCGTGCGCGCATGCGCCAGGTGCTGTTCACGCCCGACGGCGCCTTGCTGCTGCTGACCGACGAGACGCGCGGACGGGTGCTGCGCCTCGACGCGGTGTAGCGGGGCAGCTTGGCGCGCGCTTGTGCGCGGGTCAGGATGCGCCCGCAACGCAGGAGCACCGGATGACCGTGAAACCCGAATGGCCTCGTCCGGTGGACGGCACGATGACGCCGCGTTTCGCCGGCCCCGCCACCTTCATGCGCCTGCCGGTGATGGCGGATGCAAGCGGCCTCGACATCGCGATCTTCGGCATTCCCTTCGACGGCGGCACCACCAACCGCCCCGGCACGCGCCACGGCCCGCGCCAGTTGCGCGACGCCTCGGGCATGATGCGCCGCGTCCATCCCATCAGCCTCACCGAGCCCTACACGCTCTGCCGCGTCGGCGATTTGGGCGACCTGCAGACCAACCCGATCGACGTGATGCAGACCATCGACATGGTGACGGAGCAGGTCGCCGCCATCCGCCGCGCCGGGGCCTGGACCTTGGCGGCGGGCGGCGACCACCTTCTCTCGCTGCCGCTGCTGCGCGGGATCATCCAGGGGGAGCCCGCGCTGGCGCCGCTCGGCATGGTGCATTTCGACGCGCATTCCGACACCAACGACACCTATTTCGGCGGCAGCCGCTTCACGCATGGCACGCCCTTCCGCCGCGCCATCGAGGAAGGTCTGCTGGACCCCAGGCGTATCGTGCAGATCGGCATCCGCGGCTCGCTCTACGACGCGCATGACATGGACTGGGCGCGCCAGGCCGAGATTCGCATCATGACGATCGAGGAATGCGAATTGCTCGGCCCCGACGCGGTCGCGGCCGAGGCGCGCCGCGTGATCGGCACGGGCGCCGCCTACCTCACCTTCGACATCGACAGCATCGACCCCGCCTTCGCGCCCGGCACCGGCACACCCGAGGTGGGCGGCTTCACCCCGCGCGAGGCGATGCGGATCCTGCGCGGGCTGTCCGGGCTCAATCTGGTCGGCGCGGATCTGGTCGAGGTCTCGCCGCCCTTCGACCCCTCGGGCGGCACGGCGCTGGTGGGGGCAACCATGATGTTCGAAATCCTGTGCCTGTTGGCCGAAACGCGGGCACGCTTGCGCCCTCGCTGAAGCAAATCACGCTTGGCGCGCGAAATTGTCATCCGCGGCTGGCTGTTTGCCGCGCGCTTCGCGGGGCATAGCGGGGTCTCCCCTGTTCGATGAGCCCCTGATGCGCCACGCCTTTCTGCTCCTCGCGACCCTGGTCCTGCCCTTCGCGGCGCTGGCCCAGGCACCGGTTACCATCGTGGTGAATTTCGGCGCCGGCGGCTCGGCCGACCGGATGGCGCGGCTCATGGCGCCGGAGCTTGCCGAGGCGCTCGGCACGCAGGTCGTCGTGAAGAACACAACGGGTGCGGCCGGCGCCATCGGCGCGGCGGAGGTGGCGCGCGCGCGGCCCGATGGAACCACGCTGCTGCTCTCCACCACGGGCCCCATGGGCATCCAGCCGCATTTCCGGAGCGATCTGCCCTATCGCGTGACCGACTTCGCGCCGCTGTGCCAGGTGGGCGATGCGCCGGTCATGGTGATGTCGGCCCCCAACAGCCCAGTGCGGGACGCGGCCTCGCTCGTCGCGCGCGCACGGTCGCTGCGCGGGGGGTTCAACTACGGCTCGGCCGGGCCTGGCTCCATCCCGCACATCGTGATGGTCGCGATGGCGCGGCAGGCACAGGTGGAGATGACGCATGTGCCGTTTCGCGGCAGCGCCGAGGCGATCATCGCCCTGCTGCGCGACGATGTGAGCGTCTACGCCGACCTGCCCGGGCCGCTGCGGGTGAACAACCTCCAGGCCGTGGGCGTAATGGCAGAGGCGCGGACCGCCGAATTCCCCGACGTGCCGACGCTGCGCGAGCAGGGCTTCGACATGGTCTATTCGATCTGGGCCGGCCTCTTCGCGCCAGCAGGCACGCCGCCCGAGTTCCTGGCCCGTGCGCAGGCCGCCTGCGAACGGGCGCTGCAAAGGCCCGCCGTGGTCGAGGGCTTCGCGCGGCTGTCCACGCCGATCGTCTTCCGCGGGCAGAACGACTTCGCGGCCTTCTGGCAGGCGGAACTCGAGAAGTTCCGCGGGATCGTGCAGGCGGCGGGGATCAGGCCGGGCGACTGAGCGCGAGCAGGCCGGGCAGCGCTGAACCCTGGCGAAGGTTGGCCAGGAATTCGCGCGCCGGTGACGCACCCAGCACCGGCCCGGTCAATTCGAGGAACTTCTCGTCCAGCTCCACATCGGAGAGCGGCGCGTCCGGGTCGCCCTTCCGCGTCGGCTGGTGGCGGTAGAGCTTGCGTCCGTCGCGGAGCGTGATGGAAACCCTGGCGCTGCGGGCGCCGGGGAAGGCCGCCTCGCACTCGGCGTCGAGGCTCACGCTGATGCGCGGCATGATGGCGCGGATGGCGGGATCGGCCAAGCGTTCGGGTGAGAAGGCGTCCAGCCGAACGCCGCCATAAAGCAGGATGCTGGCGATGGTGAACTGGCTGGAGAAGCGCGCCTCCTGCTCCGTCACGATCACCGGGCGGTCGCAGACATTCTTGGTGGCCGCGTAGCCGCCCACATGCAGGGTTTCCACGTCATCCGCCGCGAAGCCGTGCTCGCGCTGGAGGTCGCGCGCGGCGTCGAGTGCGGCGAAGATATGCCCGCAGCAGCCGTGGTTCTTGAAGGTCATCTGCGTGATGGTGAGCGGCCGGCCGATGGCGGCGATGGCCTTCTCCCACTTGCCCGTGTCCTCGCTCGTCGCCGCAGCGAAACCGGCCGGGCCGTGCAGCACGTCGAGCGCGCCGGTCATGCCCTGACGCGCGGCCATGGCAGCCAGCGCGCCGGCCTCGGCCGCGTGGCCGGGATGCAGCGGCTTGCTCATGCCGTCACCGCGGAAAGCCTGCTGCAATCCGCCCGCCATGGTGGCGGCGGTGGCGATGGCATGCGCCGTCTGCGTCGCGTCGCAATCGAGCAGGACGGCGACGGCCGCGGCCGCGCCGAAGGTGCCGACGGTGCCGGTTGTGTGCCAGAAATTGTAGTGCGTCGGCTGCACCGCCTGGGCGATGCGGCAGGACACCTCGTAGCCGGCCGTCATCGCGCGCAGCATGGCGGCCATGTCGGCGTCATGCGCTTGCGCGGCGGCCAGGGCGGCGGCGATCGTCGGGCAGCCGGGGTGATAGACGCCCCAGCGCCAGATGTCGTCGAACTCGACCGTGTGGCTCGCCGTGCCGTTGATGAGGGCCGCGTGGCGCAGCCCGGTGCGCGCGGCATCGACATAGGAGACGGCGCGGCCCTGGCCCCGCTCATCCGCAAGTGCCTTCGCCATCAGCGTGGCGGGCGGCAGGTGACAGCCAGGCAGCAGCGCCGCGAACCAGTCGATCAGCGCGCGGCGGGCATGGTGCTCGACCTCGGCCGGAAGCGGTGCGCCGCGCCAGGACGCCGCGTGGTCGGCGAGCGCCAGAAGCGGGTTCAACGGTTGCTCCGCAGCACTTCCTTGTTGATCACCATGTCCACGTCGATCTCGCCCTTGAAGTGCCGGATGATGGAGTCGACGCAGGAGAGGCCCATGCGGCGCATCCCCTGCACGGTGGCGGCGGCGGTATGCGGCGTCATCACCACGTTCGGTGCGGCGAGCAGCGGGTTGTCCTTCGTCATGGGCTCGTCCCAGAACACGTCGAGGCCGGCGGCGGCGAGGTGGCCGGTGCGAAGTGCCGCGGCCAGCGCGTCCTCCTGGACTAGCGTGCCGCGCGCGGTGTTCACGAGGCGCGCGCCCGGCTTCATCGCAGCGAGGAATTCGGCATTCACCATGCCGCGATTCTCGGCGTTGGAGGGGCAATGCATCGTCACCCAGTCGGCCTGGGCCAGGCCCTCCGCCATCGTCTTGGCGTAGCGGAAGCCCGAGCCCTTCACCGTGTTCATCGCGACGAACGGGTCATGCACCAGCACATCCATCCCGAAGGCGGCTGCAAGGCGCGCCACGCGCCCGCCGATGCGGCCGAAGCCCACCACCAGCAGTGTCATCCCTGCGAGGTCGAAGGTGGTGGGCGCCTCCACGCTGCTCCATTTGAAAGCGCGCGTGTTGGCGTCATAGGTCTGGACCTGGCGCGCGATGGTGAGCATCAGCATCATCGCGTGTTCGGCGACGCTGAGCGCATTCGCATCCGCCGTGACGGTGAGTGGAATGCCGCGCTTCGTCAGTTCCGGCACATCGACCTGATCATAGCCCACGCCGTGGCGCGCCACGATGTCGAGCCTGGGTGAGAAGCTCAGAAAATCCGCATTGATCGGCGTGGCACGCACGATGATCGCCTCGGCGCGCTCCATTGCGCGGACGAGGTTTTCGCGGCTCGTGTCGTTCACCGTCTCGACGGTGAAGCCGGGCTCGGCTTCGAGGGCGGCGGTGGCGTCGGGATGGAGCGAGCGAAGCAGGACGACGTGGGGCATTTCTCTTCCTCAGGCCAGGTGCGCGGCGGGGCCGAGCAGGTGTTCGCGCATGCGGCTCTGGAGAATGGCGCCCTCGCGCGGCGGCAAGGCCAGCGGCAGGCTGGTGGGGTCGATCTTCACCACGGCGAAGAACGGTCCCTCATTCGCGTGCATCGCCGCCTTCAGCGCCGCCATCTCGCCCGGCGCTGTAACGCGCATGGTGCGCGCGATGCCCGCACCCTCGGCCATCTTCACGAGGTCCGTGCCGTGGCGCGTCGCCGTCTCCTGCATCCCGGTCTCGCCGTAATGCTCGTTGTCCTGCACGATGATGGCGAGGTTGCGTGGCTTTTGGTGCGCGATGGTGGCGAGGCTGCCGATGCCCATCAGCATCTCGCCATCGCCCGTCAGCACCAGCACCGTGCGCTCCGGCTGCGCGAGAGCAAGGCCGAGCCCGATCATCGCCGCCCCGCCCATTCCGCCCCAAAGTGGCAGGTTCTGCGGGCCATCGCCCACGGCCGAAATATCCCAGGCGGGCGCACCGAGGCCGGCGACGACGAGCATGCCGCCGCGATCCTCGAGCAGCACGCGCGTCAGGTCGCGCCGGTCGATCTTGCCGGAGGGTCCGAGCTTCACCATCGCGGTCAGTCCTTACCGAAGGTCTTGGCGCCCAGCAGGCGCTGGCCGAGCAGCGTCGCCGTCGGGCGGAATGTGTTGAAGGCGAGCTTGAGTGTGGCTTCCACCGTATCCGCCACATCCTCCGCGCGGTCGGCGCGATGGACGATCGTGCCCATGGCCTCCAGCACTGGCTGCGTCGCCTGGCCCATGGCGATCTGCGCCGGATTGAACTCGCCGAAATCGCCCCGCATGGTGATGATCATCGGCATCGGGCAGCGATGGATGCTGGAGAGCGAGAGCATGTTGATGCAATTGCCCACGCCCGAGGACTGCATGAGCAGCACCGAGCGGTCACCGCCCAGCCAGGCGCCCTGCATGAGGGCGATGCCCTCCTCCTCGGTCGTCAGCGTGACGACGCGCAGCGTGTTGTCGGCCAGGCAGCGCTTGATGAGGCGCGAATGGCCCGCATCCGGCACCAGGGCCACTTGGCGGACGTTGTACTGCTTGAGCAGATCGTAGATGCGATCCGGCCAGTCGGCCGCCGCTTGCGGCGCGCTCTCGATTGCGTGTTGGTCCATGGACATCCTCCGTTGGATTCATTTTCCGCCCGAGGCTTCGATCTGACAAGCCATGCGGCTTGATTTCGCCCCCCCTGGCATGGTTGAGAACGGGAATGGCATTCCGGCACGCGATCGGCGGCACCACCTACGTCTTCGAGGATCTGCGCACGCTTCTCGCACGCGCGACGCCCTTCCGCTCCGGCGATGCGCTGGCCGGCGTGGCGGCGACGAGCGCGGCCGAACGCATCGCCGCGCAGCGCGCCCTGGCCGACCTGCCACTCGCGCGTTTCATGAACGAGGCGGTGATCCCCTACGAGTCGGACGACGTCACACGGCTGATCCTGGATGGACATGACGCGCGCGCCTTCGCACCCCTCGCGCACCTCACCGTCGGCGGCCTGCGGGACTGGTTGTTGGCCGCCGATCCGGCCGAACTCGTCCCTATCCGGCGCGGCCTGACGCCCGAGATGGTGGCCGCCGCCTCCAAG
>Ga0105047_10018846_pt1 | contig 10672 bp, 9 predicted proteins | sample MAT04_FD_78384 | JGI IMG/M metagenome (GOLD analysis project Ga0105047, IMG submission 78384) | Freshwater microbial communities from Lake Fryxell liftoff mats and glacier meltwater in Antarctica - MAT-04 (megahit assembly) | ecosystem: Environmental > Aquatic > Freshwater > Ice > Liftoff...
CCGCGTTCATAAGATGTGTTGGCATCGCCCTGATCGAGGTGGGCGTAAAGAATTTTTTCGGTAAGTGTCAGGGGCTTGTTGAGAATGTTTCTCGCAGCAGCAATGCGCGATGGAAAGCGATCATACAACGCTTTAATCATGTCAATATCAAAGACCATAGTAGAGAGTGATTATTTTCAGGTGCCGCGAAAATACCAAAATATGACGAGTGGTTATAGCATCTCTGCATGGAATCGTAATTTTATCCCAACTTATCACCCCAATTGGAAATTCTTTGAAAACATTGTATTCTGAAAATTTTGGCATTGCAGTAAGATCGATTCGGGGTCAGGCCCTTCGAACAACGCTGACTGTGCTCATTATCGCTGTGGGCATCACCGCTTTGGTGGGCATTCTTACAACCATCGATGCGCTCCAGGCCAAAATCGAAAGCGATTTTTCCAGCATGGGAGCCAACACCTTTAATATTCGCTCGAATGTGGGCAATATAGGTGGATCGCGCGGGGGTGAAAGAAAAAAAATAAATCCACCGATAACTTTTCGCGAGGCCCAGGCTTTTCTTGCACTCTACGATTTTGAAGCCACCACATCGGTATCGGCCATGGTGAGTTTTACCGCAACCGTAAAATATCAGTCTGAAAAAACAAATCCCAATGTGCAGGTCATAGCTGCCAGCGACAATTACCTCACCACAGCCGGCTACAATTTGGAGACAGGAAGAAATTTCTCAAAAGATGAATTTAGCGATGGTGCTCCGGTGGCCCTTATCGGAAAAGATGTGGTCGAAAAACTGTTTAACAAGGGGGTAACCGATCCTTTGGGGAAACAAATTTTTATTGGCAGCAACAGATTTACGGTTACGGGTCTATTGGAATCCAAAGGCAACAGCATGGGCTTCAGCGGCGACAATCAGGTGCTGATTCCTTTGCGCACTGGCCGACTCAACATGCTTCCGCCAAACAGTAATTACGTCATCAACATACAAACCAACCGGGCTGAAGTATTGCCCACTGCCCGGGTGGTGGCTACCGGATTGATGCGCAATGTCCGCGGCGACAGGGCTGGAGCGGATGACTCTTTTGGGATATCACAAAGTGACAACCTGGCCAATATGGTGATGAGTCAGCTCTCAGTGATTACTATCATCGCCACGGTGATCGGAGCGATCACCTTGCTCGGCGCTGCCATTGGGCTGATGAACATCATGCTCGTGTCGGTGACGGAACGCACCCGTGAAATAGGCGTGCGAAAAGCCATCGGTGCCAGCGCCGGCGTCATCCGCAACCAGTTTTTGATCGAGGCCATCGTCATCGGTCAGATCGGCGGTTTGTTTGGCATTGTGATGGGCATCGCCATCGGAAATATCATCGCGATACTCATCGGGGGAAGTTTCGTCATTCCCTGGATGTGGATCATCGGCGGGGTGATTTTGTGTTTTTTCGTGGGCCTGATCAGTGGGTATTATCCGGCGAAAAAGGCTGCAGCCCTCGATCCCATCGAATCTTTGCGCTACGAATAACTGTTAACCAAGCGACTTCCAAAGATAAAAACACGCGACGGTTCGGAAAGGCGCCCATATCTCAGCGCGGGTAATGAGGATGGAATGGGTTTGGGGATTGCCATCAAAAAGATTTTTTTCCATCGCTTTGCGGATGCCGAGGTCGCCGACGGGAAATACATCGGGACGAAAAAGTGTGAACATCAGAAACATTTGAGCCGTCCAGACCCCGATACCTTTGATCTTCGTCAAATGTGCAATCACCTCCTCGTCTGAAAGTTGATCGAGGTGATCATATGCAGCCGGTTCTTTTGCAAAAGCTTCTGCCAGGGCAAAAACATAAGACACTTTTTGGCCGGACAATCCCACGCCGCGAAATTCTTCAGCCGGCGTGGCCATAATCCGAACCGGCTGCAAGTCCATTTCCAGTAAATGGAGAAACCTCCCAAAAATGGTCGCGGCGGCCTTGACAGAAAGTTGCTGCGATACAATGGCCCCGAGCAAACTTTCAAAAACCCCTTTCGGCGGGGCAGGTTTCAGCGGTGCCAATTGAAGAATGAGCTGTGCCATGGCCGGATCCCGGTCGGTGAGATACGCTGAAGCCGCTGTCAAATTCATTGTGTAAAACTAGGCGAAAATGCATTGACCTAATTGTCATTTCAACACTTAACTTTGCCCGCATTGAATAAAACACATTAAAATCAACGCATTGTATGAGCACAAAGAATAGCCAACCAAAAGTAGCCTATTTCTGCATGGAGTACGGACTGGATGATAAACTGAAAACCTACGCAGGCGGGCTGGGCATACTGGCAGGCGACTATATGAAAGGCGCCAAAGACCACAACTTCCCCATCGTTGGCATCGGCTTAAAATGGAAACAGGGTTATACCGATCAGTACATCGACAAAGACGGAAAACCGTATGACAGTTATAAAAATCAGAATTACGAATTTCTGAAAGAAACGGGCGTAACAGTGGTGGTCAAAATCCGACAGCGGGATGTGCACTGCAAGGTTTGGCTCTGCGAATCATTTGGCAATGCGCCGCTTTACCTTCTCGACACGGATGTGCCAGGCAATGAGGACGGATGGATTACAGGGCAGCTCTACGGCTGGTTTGGCGAAGAGCGCATTGCCCAGGAAATGGTGCTCGGTATCGGAGGCGTTAAGGCTTTGAGAGCGCTGGGCATTGATGTTGACGTGTACCACTTTAATGAAGGCCATGCCCTGTTTGCCGGTTTTGAATTGGTCCGTGAGAAGCGTGATCAGGGATTGTCATTCGAGGAAGCGGTGGAGAAAAGCAAAAAAGAAATCGTTTTCACAACCCATACCCCTGTGGTACAAGGAAATGAATCACATCCCATCGATCGCCTCATGTACATGGGAGCGAATGTTGGGATGACGGTCGAGCAGCTGGTCAGCCTGGGCGGAGCACCGTTTAACATGACTGTTGGTGCCCTTCGTTTGTCACGAAAATCAAATGCCGTAGCCAAACTTCACGGAGAAACCGCTCAGGACATGTGGGCGCATGTGGACAACCGCTCTGAAATCATACCCATCACCAACGCCATACACAAACCGACCTGGGTAGACAAAGCCGTGGAAGATGCGGCAGTCAATGGCGGAGACATCTGGGAAGCACACATGAAGTGCAAAAAAGATCTCGTGAAATTTGTCAAAGACCGCACCGGGGCTGAATTGAATGCCGATGTGCTCATCATCGGTTTTTCCAGAAGGGCGGTACCTTACAAAAGGGCCAACCTGCTTTTCAGAGATCCGGAAGTAATTGACCCACTGCTGCGCGAAGGCAAATTGCAGATCGTGTATTCCGGAAAGGCACACCCTCTGGATGATATGGGTAAGTCGTTGATTCAGGAAATCGTTGGCTTCAGCAAAAAATATCCAAACGCGGTGGTCTATATACCCAATTACGATATGGCGACGGGTGCGGCGCTCACCCGAGGTTCAGACGTATGGCTCAACAATCCACGCCGACCAAAAGAAGCCAGTGGGACATCGGGTATGAAAGCGGCAATCAACGGCGTATTAAATTGCAGCATTCTCGACGGCTGGTGGCCTGAGGCTTGCAACCACGGGGTGAATGGCTGGCAATTTGGCGATGCTTTTGTTGGTGAAACGGAAGAAGAACACGACAAACACGACGGTGATGCGCTTTATGAGGTCTTGTTGAAGGAAGTAATCCCGACATTTTACAACGACCGGAAGAAGTGGGTGAAAATGATGAAAAGCAGCATTCTCGATTGCAAAGATGAATTTGCTGTAAAGCGGATGCTGACGGAATATTATGAGCTGCTTTATGTATAAATGGTCAATTTTACGCTGGAAATTCAAGGGGAATCAGAAATGACTCCCTTTTTTTTGCCAACAGACTGAATTATTATCTGGCCAACAGATTGAAAATGAGCTTTAGAATCAGGCACAGGTGAAATACCCTCCACTTGATATAAACCAAAAGGCAAATATTTTATTATCCTTGTCTCTAAACTATCAAATTTTAAAACCTATGAAAAAGATTATTATTGCGCTTGTTGCTGTGTGCCTTATCGGAAATATGTATGGACAGGAAGAAGGGAAATTCCGGGTAGGGTTAAACCTCGGTGGAGCTGTACCAACTGGCGGATTCGGTTTCCTGATCGACATTGAACCCAAGTACAATTTAACTGACAACATGAATGTGGGATTGCGATTCGGAAGCGCAATCATTGCAAAAGAACTGCAACTTGACAACAACGATGAGTTTGAATCAGCGGATTTTTCTGCAAACAATTCTTACCTCGCAACATTTGACTATTACTTTCCGCTGGGAGGATCATTCACGCCGTTTGTAGGTGCTGGAGCTGGCCTTTTTTCAATAGCCAGCGTGGCTGGACAGGATGGGGTGGATGTTGACTCAGAGGATGTGGATGCGGAGGCAAAATTTGGTGCCATGGTTCGGGGAGGTTTTGAAGTGGGTAAGTTCAGAATGAGCCTGGAGTATGACTTCATTCCTGAAACCAACTTGCAGGATGGCCAGGGCAATGAGGTAGGCACAATCAAAAATGGTTATCTCGGTATCACAGTGGGTTTCTTCGTCGGCGGTGGACGCTGGGGTTGAATCCATCTATAATATTCACGAAAAGGCTTCCTTCGGGAGGCCTTTTTTATTGATCTTTGATAACAATCCTACGGTCAAATTAATCGGAAAAGAAGCATGAAAGTGGCATGATTTTAGGAATTTTAATTCGTGACGATCAATACAAAAAGACCATGAAAAAAATCGCCAGCCTCGCTTTTCTTGTTGTTTTAACACTGCCTTCGATTTGTTTTTCTCAAATCGATGTGGGCATCGGCTACATCAATGGCAATCCGGTTGGAAACATGGGAAAAGCCATTCGAAATGCGCACGGAATAGACTTCAAAGCCATGTACCACTGGCCGCGATTGAGAATTGGTGCAGGTGTGGAATTGGGCATTTCGGGCTACGGATACCAAACCAGAGAAATGGATATTCTTCTTGACAACGGCCGCACTGTGAATGCGGATATCAGCATTCTCAACAGCATTCTCCAGCCCGCCCTGGTTTTCCGCTACGAATTTTTGAACAGCAGTGTGCTCAACCCCTACCTCACCGCCCGCACAGGTTGGAGCCGCTACACCACCCAACTCACCGCCACCGATGCCGACGACACATATGACGATGGATCGCCCATCGAATATGAAGACGCGCGGCTTTCCTCTGGCAATTCGTTCGTTTTTGGGGGTGGCGCGGGCGTGCTGATTGATATGTCGTTTACGTTTCCGCAAATTCAGCGCAATACATTGCTCATTGATGTCAGCGTAAACTACCTACACGGCACTGAGGTGCAGTTCATGAACGCCAAATCAAACCTCAACGACATTCAATCGACCGAAAGTTTTGAATTCCTCCTCGCAAATGCGGAGCAACCCCGGTCGGGACACGGACTGCACGACGGTTATATTTTTAAAACACCGCTTCAGGTGGCCGAATTGCGTGTTGGTGTATTATATCGATTTATAAAGCCGGTTATTCGAAAAGAAATTTCTTAAGTTTTGATCAAAATGTTCGATGAAAATGGATTTTTATTACATTGTGGTATCATTTACATCGACGAACTTTTTAAAAAGCAGCCATGAAAAGAAATATCCTATTATCATTATGTCTTGCCATTCCTGTACTGACCTCCGCTCAGATTGAAATAGGAAAGGGATACGTATATTCTCAAACCAATGGCATGATGAGCCATACGATTTCAGCAATTCACAGCGTCAATTTTGAAGGTTTTTATAATTTCCGCGGATCAAATTTTGCCGTGGGTGTTGAGATTGGTGGTGGCTCTTACGGGATTGAGAAGTCAGAAAGACATTACGGATTTGAAAACGGCATGGAGATGCTGGCTCCGGTTATAGTGACAAACAATATCTTCAACAGCGGACTTATGCTGCGATACGATTTGACGGAAGGTACTGCGCTCACACCCTACGCTATTGGGAAAGCTGGATTATCCAGGTTTGGAACACGCTTAAGTGTCGAAGATCCGCGTGCAGATCATACAGTAGAATGTCCTGTACCGATAGTAGATGAAGCCATTCATTCCGATTACAGCTTTACCACAGCCATTGGCGGGGGTCTGCGCTACGATATGGAGAATTTATTCAGTTTCTTAAGTTCAAATATGCTGTTCATTGATTTTAACGCCACATTTGTAAGAGGGAGTGTGGTGGAATACATGAGTGTCAATGCGCCAGGCATCAATGGAAATATGATCAACGGCGAGGTACGGGATGTGGATCTTCAGTTTACAACTGCGGCGCAACCCGAAGTAATACACGAATATCATACAGGCTATTTGTACAGAACGCCTATGGAACTTATTAGTTACAGACTTGCTGTGGTATTTCGATTTCCATAAATCACCAGGTCCGGGTCAACGTTATACGTCAACCATTTCCTGCACCCGGTTTAAAGCAGTGCTGGTTTCAAGACGGAGGGTGGCGATCACATCCCGCACCGGAACCACGCTTTTGATGTGCTCCACCGATTGACCGGCACACCAAAGGTTATTGTAGTTGTTGGGTTTGATAGACTTTTCAAGACGTTTCATACCGCGAACGGCAATGATCATTTTCACGTATTTTTTGAGGGTTTTATTCCTGTTCATAAGCCTTTCAAACCATGTTTGTTTGTAGCCGATTTTTCGCGCGTAAGGTGTATCGATAATTGTACAGGGTGTGCCCGATAATTTTTCCGTAAGGACAATATCACTCATTCCAGCAGTGATGATTCCATTTTTATATCCATCTCCCACTGCTGCCTCCGTGGTGGCGATAAACCGCGTACCTACCGAAACCCCCTCAGCGCCGGCAGCGAGCATGGAGGCGATACCTGCCCCGGTGGAAATCCCTCCTGCAGCAATTACCGGGATGTTTGGAAAATTCCGACCCAGACTTTCCACCAACACATGAAGCGCAATATTTCCGGCATGGCCCCCGGCACCATGTCCCACTGCGATGAAACCATCACAGCCCAAATCCGCACATTTTTTTGCGTGTTTCAGATTCACCACATCGCAAAAAACTTTCCCTCCATAACTGTGAGCCTTGCTTATCACCTCTTCAGGGCTTCCCAGCGAAGTGATATAAAATGGCACCCGGTGATTGATGCATATTTCGAGATGTTTATCCAACATAAAATTGCTCTTCTGCACGATGAGATTGACACCATAACTGCCACCCGGAGTCTGTTTGTGCAAAGCTGAAAGTTCGGAAAGCGCATTTTCCAACTCGCCTTCCTTTCGGAAATTGAGTGTGGGAAAAGTGCCGGCAATGCCACTTTTCATCGCTTCTTTTACCATTTCAACGTTGCTTACCAGAAACATCGGAGCCATAATCATGGGAAATTCGATGCCCAACATCGCAGTAAATCTATTCTTCACAGATTATATTTTGAATTTGGTGTAAATTAGACACTATTTTACGAAATTGAGCCCGAAAAGAATCAAAACAATTACAATACTATGCTGCAGGCCGACAAAACAAGATTATTCGATTTTTACGATTACCAACTCGAACATTTTCCCAAACCGGATGCCCTTGCTGGCAAAGTAAATGGTATATGGAAAAAGTACAGTACGCAGGAAGTCATACATATGGCTAACGGACTGAGCACCGGAATGATCAAAAAGGGAATCAAACCCGGCGACAAAGTAGCTATCGTCTCCAACAATCGTCCGGAATGGGTCATAGCCGATCTGGCGATCCTGCAAATTGGCGCCATCAATGTGCCTGTTTATCCCACAATTACGGAGGCAGATTACAAGTTTATCTTCAATGATGCGGAAGTTAAGATCGCTTTTGTTTCAGATCAGGATCTGCACACCAAAGTGAGCAATATCAAACCGCAAGTATCAAGTCTTCAGTCGATTTATACTTTCGACGAAGTACAGGGCGCCGAGCATTGGTCAGCACTGAAGGATCCGGAGCCTTTGCTCGCCGACATTCAGGCACTGCGCGATCAAGTGAAATCCACTGATCTGGCCACTTTGATCTATACTTCCGGTACCACGGGCACTCCGAAAGGGGTGATGCTTTCGCATAAAAATGTCGCCAGCAATGCCATCGCCAGCAAAGAAAGATTGCCGGTAGACAGCAACGCAAAAGGGGTGAGTTTTCTTCCGCTGTGCCATATCTATGAGCGAATGATCATCTATCTCTATACCTATACCGGCGTGTCGCTCTATTTCGCAGAATCGATGGAAACAATTGGTGACGACATCCGTGATGTGAAACCAAATGTATTTACAGCAGTGCCCCGCCTTCTGGAAAAAGTCTACGACAAAATCGTGGCGAAAGGCGCTGAATTGACTGGCGTCAAAAAGTCTTTGTTTTTTTGGGCAGTTAAATTGGGTGAAAAATATGAGCCTTACGGCCAAAATGGTCCGTTTTACGAAATGAAACTGAAGGTGGCCCGAAAACTGATTTTTAGCAAATGGCAGGCTGCCCTTGGCGGAAACATTCAAGCCGTGGCAAGCGGAAGTGCCGCTCTGAATCCACGACTGGCGCGCATTTTTAACGCTGCCGGAATTCCAATCCTCGAAGGATATGGACTCACAGAAACCTCTCCCGTCGTTAGCGTGAATGAAGTTGGCAACAATGGATTGAAATTCGGATCAACGGGTCGACCGATAGCCGATGTTCACGTGAAAATAGCTGAAGATGGAGAAATTCTCGTTAAAGGGCCGAATGTCATGATGGGCTATTACAAACGCCCCGACCTCACCGACGAAGTGATCGATAAGGACGGCTGGTTTCACACCGGCGATATTGGTGAAATGGTCAATGGTCAATTCCTGCGCATCACGGACCGCAAGAAAGAAATTTTTAAAACGTCTGGTGGTAAGTACATCGCGCCACAGCTGATGGAAAACATCTATAAAGAGAGCCGTTTTATTGAACAAATCATGGTGATTGGTGAAAACCGGAAACACCCGGCAGCACTGATCGTTCCGGCTTTTGATTTTCTGAAAGAATGGTGTCAGCGCAAGGGATACGACTGCGGATCGCGGGAAGCCATGATCATAAATGAAAAGGTCATCGCGCGTATTCAGGAGGAAATTGATGAGAAAAACGCCCAGTTTGGCAAATGGGAACAGGTAAAAAAATTCGAACTACTCGCGGCCGAATTCAGCATTCAGGGGGGAGAAATTACACCCACTTTGAAATTAAAACGCAAAGCGATTTTAGAGAAGTACAAAAGTCTGATCGAAAAGATTTACGGCGCTTAAGATCTCTGGTTTTCGCTCAACAAATTGCCTGATTCCACCGTTCTTTGTGGAAGTAAACAATTCATTTATGAAATCCCGTTCGTGGCTTATTCCCATCGCCATTTTTGTGGTTATCCTTGGCGTGGGCATGGTGTTCGCCTACCCTCTGCTAAAAAAGGAAAAAACCCTCAAGATTTATCAGCCGTCTGATGTCAATCCGAAATTGGTCGATACCGAAAAACAAAAAGTAAAAGCAGACCATACCATTGCTGATTTCTCGCTGATTAATCAGGAAGGGCGCACCATTACACAAGATGATTTTGCGGAAAGCATATACGTGGCCGATTTTTTCTTCGCCACCTGTCCGTCGATTTGTCCCATCATGAGCGGAAACATTGCCAAATTGCAAGAGGAGTTCAAAAATGAAAAAAACCTGAAGTTTCTTTCACACTCTGTCACCCCCGAAATGGATTCCGTATCCGTGCTCGCTGATTATGGCGAGCTGTATGGCGCCAATCCGGAGCAATGGATGCTCGCTACCGGTGATAAAAAGCATATTTACGATCTCGCCCGCAAGAGTTATTTCGCCGTGCTCGACGAGGGCGACGGCGGTGTTCAAGACTTCATCCACACCGAAAACTTCATTTTGGTGGATACGAAACGCCGCATCCGAGGATATTACGACGGCACAAGCGACAATGACATGCGTCGACTGGCCGATGAAATCCGGATTTTGCTCGGAGAAACTGAGCAATCCTGATCAGCGCTGAACGGTGATTTTTCCTGTTTTCAGAATTTCTTTTATGGTGAGGTTTTGAACACCCATATCCATACCCTCCAAGCCTGCCAGCGAATAAGAGACAAGCCCGATATCCAGGTAATTTTCGATATCCAATGGAAAAACGACAAGATTTTAAGGTCCCACAATACCATAATTCTCAGAAAACCTGACGATTTTGTCATTTACTAAATGGGAAATGGGATTCATTTCGGCATTCATCGCTTGTAAACTGATGGTTTTAACAACATCTGATATTCCATCGAACATGATTTCCTCCTCCACTGAAATGACCTCACCCTGAATGTACAAATCATTGTAATCGTAAACCGGCCAAACCTCGCCAATTCCAGCCTGTGTCAAAAAGCGGATGGTATCGCCGTCGAGATTGTAAAACATGTGTGTTCCGTCGGGCGAAATCCGGATGAGGGCTCCCATACAGGAAGGTCCATCAGGTGTATAGCAGGAATAATCGTCCGTCAATTTTTGGATCGTTTTTGACAAATAAAAAATGGAATCTCTATCCATAAATGCGGTGGAATCAACCCCAATAGCCCGAAGCCCGTGATCCGAATCAAACAGCCGAAACCCATTGTCGTGGATCGCCTGGAAG
>Ga0105047_10018847_pt1 | contig 10672 bp, 4 predicted proteins | sample MAT04_FD_78384 | JGI IMG/M metagenome (GOLD analysis project Ga0105047, IMG submission 78384) | Freshwater microbial communities from Lake Fryxell liftoff mats and glacier meltwater in Antarctica - MAT-04 (megahit assembly) | ecosystem: Environmental > Aquatic > Freshwater > Ice > Liftoff...
CCGTGGTTCTTCACGTTTGCCTTCGGGTTGGCGAGGTCGAGTTCGGTGTGCGCCACATTGAGGTCGCCGCAGAAGACGATGGGCTTGCGCCGCTCCAGCGTCTTCAAGTAACGGCGGAAATCAGCATCCCACTCCAGGCGGTAGGGGAGCCGCGTGAGCTCCCGCTGCGAGTTGGGGACATAAGCGTTCACGAGAAAGAAGTCGGCGAACTCGGCGGTAAGCACGCGGCCTTCGCGGTCGTGCGCCGGCCTGCCGAGGCCGAGAGTCACGGCCAGTGGGCGGGTGCGCGCGAAGATCGCGGTGCCCGAGTAGCCCCTGCGCTCCGCGCTGTTCCAATAGGTCGTGTAGGTCGCCGGCCAGAGTTGTTCGACGTCGTCGGGCGAACACTTGGTTTCCTGGAGGCAAAGCAGGTCGGGCTGCTCACGCTCGAGGTAGGCGAGGAAGTTCTTGCGCAGGACGGCGCGCAGGCCGTTGACGTTCCAGGAGATGAGTTTCAAGGGGGAAGAAGGATGAAGTTCGAACCTCTCAGCCCTCCTCCTTCACCGGCTTCCGCCTCCGGCGCTGCGGCTGCGGCAGCCCCAAGGCGCGGCGCAGCTTCAGCCAGCCGGAATTCAAGGCTCCCAGCAGGCCGTGCAATTCCGGCGGGGGCGGCGTCAGCAGCGCCAGTTCCGCGCTGCACTGGGGACAGAAAATGTGTTTGCTCCGACCCTCGAGGCCGAGGGCGTGGATCTGGCGGTCCTCGAACCGGAGCTGGCAGTGTGCGCAAAGCCAGCGGGCAGCTTCCGGCACCGCTTCATAATCGGCCTTCCAGTAACCGCGATGCGTGCGCCCCGCGGGCTGGGTCTCCACCTTGGGCGGCGGTACCGCAATGGTGTTGGGTGAACGCTCGACGCGGAGCGTGAGCGCGCCGATCACCAACTCGTCGCCGGGGCCGTAACGCGGGGCGTCGTCGGCCGGCTCGGCGGTCACGTTCGGCGGCAGCACGGCGAGCGAGTCCTCCGCCAGCGCCAGCGTGCAGTGATATGGCTCGACGGAGGGATGCAGGAGGACCAGATCGTTGTCGCGGCAACTGCCGACGCGCACATGGGGCTGCGAATACTCGAAGTGCAGCGCCCCAAAAACGTTGGTGTGATAGACGAGTCTGAGCACGCGGGAGGGGATTAAGTTTCAGCCTGAAATCCGAAGCCCGAAATCCGAGATCCGAAAGAACTCCGAATCCCGAAGTCCGAAGCCCGGAAGGCACGCGCCGCCGTGCGGTCGGGGCCGCACGGCGGAGCGCGGCTGGCTCAGCCGCAGCCGCGGGGAATCAGGGCCTAGCCAGCTATTTCGTCGAGGCCTCACGACCGCCGAAAAGGGAGTGGGAACGCGCCGGTGGACGCGGTGACGAAGCCGGGGGCCAGCGGCTGGCGGACGCGGCTGCGGCTGAGACAGCCGCGCTCCGACGGTTCGCACCGCGACGGCGAAAAGAGTTTGCCAGTGATGCTTCATGCGGGGGCGATTTCGCCCGCCGGTTTCGGTGCCGGCCGGGCCGGCGCGGAGGGCCGGTCCCGCAGCAATTCCATGGCCTCCTCGTTGCCGGCCAGGGCGCATTGTTTCAGGAGCGAGAGGGCGCGGGCTTCGTTGTGCTGGCTGGACTTGGGGTTGAGGAGCAAGAGCGCGAGATTAAACCGGGCGACCGCATCATCCAACTCCACCGCGGCCTCGAAGCACTGAAAGGCCAGGTCTAAATCGCGCGGCACATCGTGGCCGGTGTAATAGATGACCCCGAGGTTGCACAGGGCACAGGGATACCTCATCTGCGCCGCTTCCTGGTAATGAGCGATCGCCTGGGCCAGGTCGCGCTCGACCCCGTAGCCGTGCTGGTAGAGCCAGCCGAGATTGCTGCGCGCGGGCGCGTTGCCCAGCGCCGCGGCCGCCTGAAAAAAGGTCAGCGCCAGCGCGTAATCCCGCGGCACGCGAAACCCCTTGTAGTGAATGCAGCCGAGGAGATTGAGCGCGTCCGCGGAACCTTGTTTGCCCGCCTGCCGCAGCCATTCGATCCCCGCCTCAAAGTCGGCGAACCAGCTATTGGTGAAGATGAGCAGGCGGCCCAGATTGTAGAGGGCTTCGAGACAGCCTTTCGCCCCGGCGCCGCGATAGTAGCGGAAGGCCTCCTCCACATCCGCCGGCGTCCCCAGCCCGAGTTCCTTCATGTAACCGCAATTGGACAGCGCCGCCGCGTGCCCGCGGTCGGCGGCGTCGCGATAGCGGGCGAAGGCGAAATTCAGGTTGCGGACACAGCCGTGGCCTTGCTGATAACACCAGCCCAGGTTGTTCATCGCGTCCAGGTTGCCGGCCTTGGCGGCTTTGAGATAACAGTTGAAACCGCGATTCGGCTCGGCCGGCATGCCATAACCGTGAGCCAGCATCACGCCGAGATTGTAAAGCGCCAGGGCATCGCCCTTGTCCGCGGCGCGCGCCAGCCAGGGCAGGGCTTGCTCGTAATCCTTCGCCACGCCATCGCCGCAGGCATACATCGCCCCGAGCTTGGACTGGCTCTCGACGTCGCCGCTGGCCGCGGCCTGGTGCAGCAACGAGAGCACCATCTCGTTGTATTCCGGCGACGAGGCGTAGCTGCTCGGGGCGAATTTGCTGGCGACCGTGCTGACGACCACATCGGTCGTTGGCTCGCTTTGGATGGCAGTGTTGGTTTGCATCTCCTGACTCCTGCGGGATGTATGCCTGCGAATCGCGCGCAAGTCAATGCGCTGGCGGGGCGAGTTCTTGGCCAAGCCGCGCGCCGCGGGCCGCGTCAGGATCCCGCCGGTCGCGGCCCAACCGGTCGCGCCCCGCTCCCTGAGCGCGCGGATTCAGCCAGCCGCTCGCCCGCGTCGTCGAGCTGTGAAGTGAAGGCCCGATCAAGGCTGCGAGCTAGCGCGGTAGAAACGTTGCCCGTGAACCGCGGGTTCAGTGAGCCGCAGCGGCGAGACGGCGAGCGAGGCAATATCCGTTCAACTCTGCCAGGCGCCGGCGGGTGAAAGCGCGGGTTGATACTCGACGCGGTAGTGCTGGCCGGTCGTGCCCGTGAGTTGCATCTGGAAACTCGCCCCGACAAGTCCGGCGCTGAGTCCGGGCGGGGCGGGATTCCAGACCACCACTCGCAGGCCCGCGTCGTCCACGAAGCCCGTGGAGTCGGGGACACGCACGGTGAACGAGTTCGTGCCGAGGTTCGCCAGCGCGGGCGTGCCGGTGAGTGCGCCGCCCGGGGCGACGTCAAGCCAGGCCGGGCCGGACAGTTTGCTGAAAGTGAGCGTCTCGTGGGCGTTGGTGTCGGTCACATCGGCGGCCAGGCTCGCAGCGTAGGGCAGATTAAGAGTGGCGTAAGGCTTTGGCAGCGGGTCACTGTTGAAACGCGGCGGGGAGAAACCTGCGAACGGTTGTCGAAGCTGGGCGGCAGCGATGAGGTTAGTCGTGTTGTAGGGCGCCGGGCCTTGCCAGGCGACGGCCAGGTTGTCGAGGCTTGCGCCGTCCTTATGCAAGGTCTCCAGAAAGCAGGCCTGGCCCGCAACGAGTGAGCTGGGAGCCGACTGTTGCGAGGCAAACTTCGTCCACTGTCGCGGGCTGGCCCAGCCGCTGACATAGGCAATGAGGAGCTTGTTCGCCGCGTCCATGTTAGGGCTGAACCAAAGTTCACTGCTGTCGTCCGAGGCAATCCAAAAGGTGAAACTGCCGGTGGCGGGGGCGACGAACTGCGCCCGGGCACGGGAGCCGTAGTTATCGCCATAGTTGCTCCTCAGTTCAAAGACAGTGTTGGTATAGAACTTCACGCTTGGACTGCTCGGAAAGCTGGCCTGGCTGGTGAGATCGCTCACCGCGGTGCCGCCGCCGATGGTATTCCAATACTCGACGAGCATCGTGCCGGTGGCGGTGGCCGGATTGACAATCTCGACGGCCACCGTGGTGTTCGCCGTGCCGCCGGCGCTGGCGGTGACCGAGTAACTGAAGCTGTCATTGGCGGTGTAGCTGGTGGCAGGCGTGTAAGTCACTGTGCCGTCGGCATTGGTGGTCACGCTGCCGTGGGCGGGTTGAGTGACGCTGGCGAGCAGTACCGGGCCGCCTTCGAGGCGCGAATCGTTGGCGAGCACGTCGAGGCGGCGGGGCGTATCTCGGAAAGTCCAGGCCGTGTCTTTCACCGGCGAGAGCAGGCTGGTGATGACGTTGGTGACGACACCGTTGGTATTCACTTCGAACTGGTAGCTCTGACCTTCCACGGTAATGCGCTGGATGTAGCCGCGGTCGTCGCGTTCCAGATCCGCATAATGATCAAACCAGTTCACCTGCTTGGGTGAGGCTTGATACTTGGTTTCGACGAGGTTCACGCGGTTCATGCCGGCGGAGAGGAAGTCAATGAACGTGACGACTTCGTTGATGTTAGCCTGGAGCGGCGGCAGCCCGGTGGTGGTGGCCCGGCGGAAACGATCCGCCGCACCGATTAGCCGACCGGGACCGTTGGCCCAATGATGATTGGCCTGGGTGGCGAGGGATTCCTGCGGCGCACCCAGGAACCAACTGATGTCAAAGCGCATGAAGGAAAGGTTCTTGAAACTCGCGCCGTAGCCGATTGCCCAGTAGTTCGACCAAGCCGGAGTCCAGTTCGCCGAGACCCCATCCCAGAGACCTTTGGCTCGGAAGTTTGTCTTGGTGGCCGCCAAGTCCCACCACCCGTTTGCGCCCGCAATGACATCCGGCCCGGCAGCGGTGCAGAGAGTCAGGCCCCAGCGTTTGCGGAGGTCGGCGTTGGCGCGGGAATTAACATAACCGTCGAGCGAGTGAGTGACTTCGTGGCCCATGACGAAGGTGAAGTAGTCACCGCTCGCTGTCCCAGAGCCCAGGACTTTCTCGATGGCCGCCGTCAGGTCACTGGCCCACTCGTTCGCGGAACCGACCGCCCAATCGCCGAAGGTGTTCTTGGTGCTATTGGGCGTCCACACAAAGCCGCCGCGCGCGTCACCGTATAACTGGTCAATGGTCAGCACCGCATCGGGAAACAACTCCTGCGGATACCGGCGCTGGAAGTCGCGGATGGTCCTGTAGGCTGAGGGAATGGACTTGGCATTGTCGCCCACCGCCAAGCCGTTCTCCAGAAAGATAGTTCGCATCGTGCCGGTTAACCCCATGACATTGGCGATGTTAGTCCGGCGCGTCGGCGTGTTGGCCAGGGCGTATTGGAGCATCACCCAGTTTTGCAGAACGATGCTGGGGACGTGATGATAGTTCGTCGTGTCGAGCGTCTGGTATTGGAGAAACCAGTATTTGCCGATGTGGTTGGTCAATGCGGCAAAGAGCGCCTCGCGCGTGCCGAGCGTGCCGTTTTGCAGGTGCGCGATGAGATTCCAGTTGGCGTTATTGACGGCGTTGAGCAGGGCATTGGTGTTGGCGCTGAGGGCCACGCCCACAGTGCCGGGGTTGGCGTTGTAGATGGCTTCGATCTCGGCGAGGCTCTGCGCGATGGACTTCCGGGCACCGGAGGCGAGATACACCTTGTCGCTCGCGTGGCCGCCGACCACGAGGTCGAGAACTCCGTCGGCGTTGAAATCGCCGAAGTCCACCATCGCGCCATCGGTGAGCGCATGTAAGTCGGGGCTGACGCCGCTGGAGTCAGTGAGGTTGAGCGTCATCGAACTGCCAAGGCCCAGCGTGCCAGCATCGCGCCAGTAGGTGATGCTGCCCCAGTTGATGCCGCGCAGGAAATCCGTCAGGCCGTTGCCGCTGAGGTCGTAGAGGCGTGGGTAGAGGTTGTAGGAATCTGAGGTAAGGACAGTGCCGGCGTTGAAGCGCGGGTCGGCGGCGGTGCCGACGTTGAGGAAAAGTTGCACCACGCCGCTGAAGCTGCCGGTGACGAGGTCGGGCTTGCTGTCGCCGTCCAAGTCGCCGAGATCGAAGCGCCGGTCGAGCAGGGTGAACTCGGCGCCGCTGGGGTTTCGCACGCGCACATAGGCGGCATAGACGGGCGGTTGGCCAACCGCCGCTGTGTTGCGATAGACGCGCAGCTTGCTCGACGAGTCCGCAACCACGAGATCCTTCATCCCATCGCCAGTCATATCCATCAGCGCGATTGGCGAACTACTGTTGCCGGCGTAGATGTCCGTGCCAGCGGCCTTGACCCGCACACCTGTAGTGAACGCGGGCACCGTGGCGGTGCCGATGTTGGTGTAGAGAATCACGTAGCCGCCCGCGCCGATGAGCAGGTCGGACTTGCTGTCATTGTTCCAGTCAATCACCCGCGGGCTGCGCCAGCCGTTGTGGGACATGTTAGTGCCGTTGGATTGCAGAGGGGTGAAGTTGATGAATTGCGTCACCGGCACGCCCCCGCCACCGGGCGATTCGCTCATCACAGTCAGTTTCATATCGGCGGAATGGAAGCCGCCTTTGCCGTCCTCGACGGTCACTGTGAAACTGTCATTTCCAATGAATCCGCTTGTGGCGGTGTAAGTGAACGAACCGTCGCCGTTGTATGTTACGAAGCCATGTGCTGCTTGAGTCCAAATCGAGACTGAGAGCGGGTCGCGCTCCACGTCGTAGGCCTTGGCGAAGATGCTCATCGTGGTGAAGGGGCGGCTGTTCACGCCCTCAGTGGCGGTGTCCCAAATCTTTGGCGCGTGATTGGTCCGCAGCATGGCGACTTCGGCGCTGGTGACGACGCGGTTGAAGATGTGAACCTGGTCCAGCCGTCCTCTGAGAGACTTCGGGCTGCCGCTGTTCTCGATGCGGCCCAGGCTGGTGAAGGAGTTATTCCGGAGGCCGCTGGCACCGGTCGCCGCTGCCGACAGCGTGCCGTCGAGATAGACTTGTCCCGCTCCCGTCGCGGTATCACGGGTGAGCACGACATGATGCCACCGACCGTCGTTCACCGCGTTCGTGGAACGGGCGACGAGGGTGTTGTCCACCGACAGTCCGATGCGGCCAGCGTCGTCGAGCCAACCCCATTGCGCGCCGCCGCTGCCCGCCACACCGGCGATGCCTGGAGCCGTCGCCGCCGACGCCGCGCCGGTCTGCGTGGTGCGCAGCCAGAACGACAGCGAGGCCGTACCGCCGAGGGTGTTGGCGAGATTGGTGGCGATGGCGAGGTGGTCATTCACCCCATCGAACTCCAGCGCCGTGAACTGGCGGCCCGAGACCCAGTTCGAGCCGCCCATGTTTTGGAGCATGGCCTTCGCGCCACTGACGCAATCCCCTGCTGCGGTGTTCGTGCAGACCGAGCCGAACGCACTGTCATGCCAGTCCGGGCCTTCGTCGAAATTCCAGTGGTGAACGAGCCCGGCGGGCGCGGCAAAAACCTGGGACGCCAGGTGGCAAGCCAGCAGAAGCGCCACGCTGAAGGTGGCGGAAAGGCGAGGCAAGACGGAGTTTTGCATAGGCATGGAGGGCGGACACTAAACCGCAGGAAGCGCTTCGGTGCAAGGCACCAGTGCTTCTGTTCGGTTGTCGTGCGCTGACGGAGGGCAACCAAGCAAACGATAACCTCCCGGATGCTCGCCCCGGCACGTGCGCCGCCGCTGCCACGGCAACACTGGGCGTGGGCCCCCGGCTTTGACGACTGGGGAGGCGGGCGGCGGCGGCTTTCAGATTCGGCAACTGATTCCGTCGGTCAACGGTTGGGGAAGCGCGAGACAGGCGACGCGTTCATGCCGCTGCCTTCAACGCGGCGGATGGCGTTGGCCACGGCGCGGCGAACGTCGTTGGTTGGGTGCTCAAGGAGCGGTCGCAGCGCCGGGAGGAACGGCTGCGCATTCGTCCCGGCCAGCCCCAGGCCGTGGGCCGTTTCCATTTGCAGGAAGCAACTCGGCCAGAAGTCCACCGGACCGCTCAGACTGCCCTCCACCAGGCTTTGCAGATCGCCGGGTTGGGGATGCTCGCGCCAGAGCGCCAGGGCGGCGAGGGCGACGACGGATGGGCTGCGGTCTTTCAGCAGCGCCCTGACGACCGGCCGGCTCTCTTCACGCAGCCGTCCTGCGGCGATGAGCAGCTTGAGCCCGTTACGGCGTTCCTGGGAATCGGCTGAGCGCAGCAAAGGGACGACCTCCGCCTGCGCCTGCGCCGCCCAAGGCCCGCAATACATCAAGCCCCGCAAGCCGAGATTGTGGATGCGCGGGTCCGGGTCGTCCAAGCACTCTAGGAACAATGGCCCCACGAGTTCAGGCTCCGCTTCAATGAACGAGAGCGTCTGAACAATCGAGAATCGCCAATCCTCCGGAGATTGACCGAGCAGCCGCACCAACGCCGGCCCGGCGGGCGCCGCGGCGGGGCCGAGGTGAAGCAGGGTGCTCACGGTCTCGCTGGCCCCGAACGAGTTCGTCTTTTGCCGGAAGCCGAGCAACTGCGACAAGGCGGGCGCGGCATCCGGCCCCAGCATTCGCAAGGCGCCCCAGGCAGTGGCCACCAGGCGAAGCAGTTCGTTGGCTTCCACCGTCTGGCGGTCATACAGCTTTTCCAAGTTGTGCTGCGCGTGCCAGTAGGTGCCCGGGATGAACCGCTCGATCTTCGGGGGCAGCCGGGTCGATACCCCTGTAATTGGTGCCGCGCTTGTGCGGACATAAGCCTGGAAGAAATTTGTCACGCAGGACACCAACGGCACCGCGGCGGCCGGCCCGAGGCGCTTCAACTCCCGTGCCGCGGGACAGGATTCGGGACCGAGCATGACATAATGGTTGGTGGCGGGGATCTCGCGCAGCAATTGGACCACGCGACTCTCCAGCGGAAGTGTTTGCGGCTGCTCGTGCGTCCGCCACGCGACGATCATAGCCAGCGCAGCGAAGATCAGGCAGACCACCGAGACCAGCCAACGCCACCGACCCCGCCGGGTTTTAGGCCGTGCCGGAGGACTCGCCTCCGGCACGGTCGCTCCCCTGACCTCACCTGCCTGGCGCTGATCTGAAAGCTCGTTCCCCGCCCTCGTTTCAGGCGCGGGATCGGGAATTGGCGGTTGGGCGTTCATCGTGGTTGCCGCCGAATCTGCGGCTGCGGGTGCTCCCACACTGCTCGCAGAAGCGGCTTTCACTCCTTCCTATTGGAAATCCGCCCGGGTGTTACAGGGAAAACGGACTCACTCGGAGGGTCGCGCCCAGATTGTCCCCCGGCGAGTCGCGCTGCGTCATCGTGCGGATTCAGTCTCGGCCATTCGCCTCACGCGCTTGCTGGACCTCCTTTGCGATTGCGTCCCGCAAGCGGCGGACCTCGACGGAACGGGGAGCCAACTCCACCGCCCGCTGGCTGAGGAAATCGGCTTCGGGGAGGCGGCAGGGGTTGTTGGTGTCAGCCAGCGTCGCGCGGGCAAGGTGAGCGAGGGCGAGGGCGTTCGTGGGTGAGAACCGCACGGCCTGGCGCAGGGCATCCAGCGTGTCGGCGGCGAGCAGGGACTCGACTTGGGCGGGCACTGTCACGTCGCTGTCCCAAGCCACGGTGCGGGTGCTGCGGTCGGCGAGGAACCACTTGCCCCAGCGGGTCCAGGCGTCCGTGGCATTGGTGGCGGCGAGGCGGGCTTTCAGGCGCAGCAGTTCAGTGGCGGGCACGGGTGTTTCCGCGCCGGCGGGTTCGAGACGCAGACCGGCGACGGCTGCGGCGAGTTCGGGCAGCCAATCGGGCACGGGCAGCGGCCAAGGCTCTTCATGCCAGACACTGACTTCGGGGCGATCAGTGGCAGCGGCAAACCAATCCCAGCCGGACGCCGCGGCGGCTTCCGCGCGCGCACCGCTGGGGCCAACAAGGTAAGGCTCGCCCATCGGCAGCCCAGTGACGGCGTCCCAGCGACGGAATGTGCCATCGTCGCTGCGGGTCAGGACTTCGGCACTGTCCGGCGAGAACAGACCCCGGTGGACCCAGCGGCGGTGACTCAACGCGGGCGTCAGTCGCGCGCCGGTGAGCGCGTCCCAGACAAAGGCTGCGTTGCCAAAGGTGCTGGTCAGTACGCGGCGAGCGTCGGGGCTGTAACGGGCGCTGTTCGGTCGCTCGCGATGCTGGAAGGTGAGCAGTGGTTTGACAGTGTTAGTGACCGACCAGATCCGGGCCTTGTTATCGAAGGAAGCCGTCAGGAAGCGCGCGCCATCCGGGCTGAACTCGGCGCTGGCGACCGGCCCGTCATGCACAAAGTCAGCCAGCACGGCACCGGTTTTCAAATCCCAGAGCCGGGCGTGCAGGTCATAACAAGCCGCGAGCAGTTGGCGACCGTCGGGGCTGAAGCAGAGGGAAAAGGTTTGATGGGGAAACGCGGCGCTCACACCGCGACATTCCAGCCGCGGTAGCGCGAGTTGGCCGGTCGCAGCGTCGCACACGAAGATGGAGGCTGCGTCCGCAATGGCGACCCGGCTTCCGCCCGGGCTGAAGGCGTGAGCGATGACCGCGACACTGCTGATGCCCGCGAGCGGAGTCGTCCGGCCCGAGGGCAGGTCCAGCAGCACTGCCTGCGAGTTGGTGTTGGCGAGGATGACCCGGCGCGCAGTCGCATCGAAGGTGGCCCAGTAGAGGGCTTCGCTTGGCTCACGGATGGTGCGAAGAAGCGCGGCGGTGCGGGGATTCCACGCGCGCACGGCGCCTTGGCTGGAGACAGTCAACATTTCAACCGGCGGGGCTGAAAATGCGACCACCCGCACTGGCTCACGGTCGCGGATTTGCACTGGAACCGCCGCGCCGGGGCGGA